>Ga0326727_10009285_pt1 | contig 24299 bp, 18 predicted proteins | sample MB2enrmetagenome_FD_207643 | JGI IMG/M metagenome (GOLD analysis project Ga0326727, IMG submission 207643) | Lab enriched peat soil microbial communities from McLean, Ithaca, NY, United States - MB29MY | ecosystem: Environmental > Terrestrial > Soil > Wetlands > Peat | place: USA: New York... | reverse complement strand
CGCGACCTCGTGCGGCAGATGCTCACCTTCAGCAGAAAGAGCGAGCAGGAGAAAAAGCCGCTGAGTTTGAGCAGTATCGTCAAGGAGACCGTCAAGCTTATTCGGGCGACCACGCCGACGACGATCACTATCACGGTCGATGCCCCGAGCGAATCCGGGATGATCCTGGCAGACCCTACGCAGATGCAGCAGGTCATCTTGAACCTCTGCACCAACGCCGCCCATGCCATGCGGGAAAAGGGCGGGACCCTCGACATCAAACTCGATAGCCATATCGTTTCCCCATCGGAAGGAGACCCCCATGGGATTAGCCCCGGCCATTATACCAGGCTGACCGTCCGCGATACCGGCGTAGGCATGTCTCCCCAAATCGTGGATAAGATATTCGATCCCTTCTTCACGACAAAGAAGCTCGGAGAGGGGACCGGATTGGGTCTTTCGGTTGTCCATGGCATCGTGAAGCAGCACAGCGGGCATATTGTCGTCCAGAGTGAACGCCGCAGAGGGTCCACCTTCACCCTATATTTCCCCCAGATTGCAGGTACGGGAGAGCGGGAAGCCGACAGGATCAGGGACGATATGCTCCCCACCGGTTCCGGGCGAATCCTCCTCGTCGATGACGAAGAGGCCCTCGTGGAGACAGGCAAAGACATCCTCGCGAGGCTAGGCTACGAGGTTACATCCATGACGAGCGGCAGGGAGGCCCTTGCGCTCGTGAAAGAGGACCCCTCCCGATTCGATCTGGTCATTACCGACCAGACCATGCCTGAGATCACAGGTGTCGAGCTTGCCAAAGAAATTCTCGCTCTCAGGGCGGATATGCCCATCATCCTCTGCACCGGTTTCAGTCATCTGGTCGATGCCCGCAAGGCCAAGGCGGCAGGCATCAAGGCCTTTGCAATGAAACCCTTGACCAGGCGGGAGATAGCAAAAACCGTCAGGAAGCTGCTTGACGGGTAACCCTCGCTTACAGCATTCGTAGAGCTTCTTTTCCGATGCGCAGTTTCGGAAAAGAAGCGAGCTGAAAGAGAGAGTTCGGGCGCTTACCAGCGGGACTTCGTGTAATTGAAGTCTTTCAGCGTGCGCCGCTCGATCTTCGCGCCGAGCGCCTGTTCGATCTTCCCGATCAATTGCTCGTCCTCGCTGGTGATGAAGGTGAAAGCATCGCCTGTCCTGGCTGCGCGGCCCGTGCGGCCGATGCGGTGGGTGTATGCGTCCGTCGTATCGGGCATGTCGTAGTTTATGACGTGGGATACGGAAAGCACGTCGATGCCGCGGGCAGCGATGTCGGTGGCCACCATGACCCGATACGACCCGTCGCGGAAGCCGTCGAGGGCAGCCTGCCGCTTGTTCTGTGACAGGTTCCCCTGGAGCGACGCAGCCTTGTATCCGGCCTTCTGCAACTGCTCGCCGACGTGCCTGGCCCGATGTTTCGTGCGGGTAAAGATGAGGACGGACTCGGCGTCGGTCCGCTTCAGGAGATCCATGAGTAGTTTTGTCTTCAGATGCTGCTCGATCGGATAAAGCGCGTGGGAGACGGTGGCAAGCGGAGCGGTGTAACCAACTTCCACCCTGACCGGGTCACGTAGTACTTCCCCTATCAGCCTGCGGATATCGTCGGGCATGGTTGCGGAGAACATCAGTGTCTGCCGTTTTGGCGGCAATTGTTTGATGATCCGCCGGACATCGGGGAGGAAACCCATGTCGAACATCCGGTCTGCCTCGTCGATGACCAGGATTTCCAGCTTCGCCAGGTTGATCGTCTTCTGCGCGAGATGATCGAGCAAGCGGCCGGGGCAGGCAACGACGATATCCACGCCGGCCCGGAGCTTCTGAATCTGAGGGTTTACCCCCACGCCGCCGTAGACCACGCAGCTCGTGAGCCGCGTATGCGTAGCGAGCTTGTTGATTGATACGTGGGTCTGCTCGGCCAGCTCACGTGTCGGAGCAATGATGAGGGAGCGGACGCCGCCGCGCGGACCTGAGAGCAGACGCTGCAAGATCGGGAGCACAAATGCGGCAGTCTTGCCCGTTCCGGTTTGGGCAAGGCCGATGATGTCCCTGCCTTCGAGCGCCTTCGGGATTGCCTGCGCCTGGATGGGGGTCGGGGTCTGATAGCCAAGCGCCCTGACGCTGTCCGCTATTTTCGGGTGAAGCCTGATTGAATCGAAACTCATAGCACCTCTTTGTAATATGGGTAGCCGAGACGCAGCACAACAGACGACCATGCGTTGTCGCGCTTTTCGGTTTCCTTGGAATTGTCGGGGAAGCCCCGCTTCTTTTTGCGGGCCTTCCTCCAGTAGCCGATGCACTGTTTGCAATAACCGGAACGGAAGACCTTTGCGGCCCGAAGAGGGCGCAGGAGGAGGGTTAGAGCAAAGAGGCCCCCGGGTTGGGGGCCATCCTCTTTTTTCCGTAAGCTGCTTAGGCGGTTACGACATTAGTAGCCCTAAGGCCCTTCGGCGTCTTCTCGACGTCAAAGGTGACCGCCTGACCCTCGGACAGGGATTTGAAGCCGCTGCCGCTTATCGAGGTGTGGTGGACAAAAACGTCTTCGCCGTCTTCCCGGGCGATGAAGCCAAAGCCCTTGGACTCGTTGAACCATTTTACTGTTCCCTTTGCCATGATGGAGTACCTCCTTTCCTAGAATGAAAGGTTACGAAACGCAATAAAAAAGGCCGCAAAGCTCAGGAGTCTTCGCGGCCTTCAGTACGCAAAAACGTAAACTTATATTGTACTCTATCACAGGGACCGGACAAAGTCAAGCGCAAAAGCGCAAAAGCCGGCGGCGCCCGCGCACCGGTGATTCATCCACCGGAAATTCCTTCGTCTTCGCGGATATAGCCCTACCGCGACCGGGACAGCTAGGAGACGGGGTGTTTCTTGACGACCCGCTTATGGACCCCCAACACCTGTACTTTCATCCCGAGCTTGGCGAGCAGCCTGGTCAGCCGACCGACCGCGACCTGCTGGACATCGTTATCCGCCATTTCCGTGAGCCGTATCAGCAGCTCGGTGGCTTCGTCAAGCTTGGTCTTCGACCGGGGCATCGTCTTGCCTTCAACAAGCGCATTGATCTCGACCGCAAGGGACTCGATTTCCTGCCTTACCTTTACAAACTCCGCTACATTGTTCATAGATTTCATCTTTTCTTCCCTGCGGTCAGGCCGTCTTCTCCAGCCGCATACGCACGGCAACGATAAGTTGCTCGAGACACCTCTCGTCCAGTTGCACCAGGAAACCTAAATCGGCGCCCGAATCGAGCACCTCCGTGAGAATGCGGACGAGTCTCTGCCTCGCGGGGGTCCCGACCTGCGACCCGGCGTCTTGCTCTGTCACGGTTTTTTGAGCCTATCCCTTCTTCCGCACGTTTCCCGCAGCCGGTCCTTTTTGCCCCTTCACAATGTCGAACTCAACCCTGTCGCCCTCCGACAACGACTTGAAGCCCGAACCCTGAATGGCGCTGTGATGGACAAAAACATCCGCGCCGCCGTCCTGAGTGATAAACCCGAAGCCCTTTGCATCGTTGAACCACTTCACTACCCCTTCCGCCATATGCCTGACTCCTTTCCTTTTATTGGAATGCGGCGTCAATTCTCAACCGCATCCGGGACCGGTTCTATCCTGGCCCCGATCTCACTTCATCTCGGCAACCTTTGTTTTTGCTTCTTTGAGCAATTCAATAGCCTGATCTATTTGACCCTCGGATAGCGAAATGCCCGCGGGCGTAGCCACCATTTCCCCACCGTCGCTCGTATGATGGACGCGTACATCGATCATTCTCGTCTTCTTCACGTCCCGTATCGTCACCAGTATCTTTTCTCTCGCCCTTACATCGATCTTTCCGATAAGCATGAATCCTCCTCTTGCTTCGGGCAAAGCATGCCCTGATTGCACGAACTACCGCTCGACTGCAAAGACCTTACGGAAATGAAAACCGTATACATGGTAGGCCATTGCCATGGGAAGCAGCCGCGGACGCCTCATAAGGGACCACAGAAGGAGCTTCCAGTAATATACGCGGGCGTTGTCCATGATGCCCAATATAAGGAGCGTCTTGAAGGGGGCGTCCAGGTAACGAAAATTGTAACTGATCGACCGGAAGTGAAAACGCCATTGCCTCTTCTCAAGAGGCTTATATTCTCTCAGAAATGCGATAACCCGTTCGTAGTAGGTCCGGGGCGAATAGATGGCGTGGACGATTCGTTTGTATCCTTCGAAGAGCTTCTCGTAGCCCATCACGGGAACGACATTTGTGCTGAAGTCGGTGTTGTCGCCCGTGGGCTCCCTGCTCAGCCTCCCCTCTTTCTTCAGCCGATGATAGAGCCTGCTGCCTCCAGGCGCATTGAGCATGCCCACCATGGCCGTAATGATCCTGCTTTCCTGAACGAATCTGATCTGCCTGTCGAATATGTCGGGGGTATCGTTATCGAATCCCACGATGAATCCCGCGCGGACGCGCAGGCCAATCTGCTGGATCCGTTTCACGCTGTCGATCAGATTACGACGCATGTTCTGAAGCTTGCTGCACTCTTCGAGAGAACGAGCGTCAGGTGTTTCGATGCCGACGAATACGGATTCAAAGCCCGCCCGGATCATCTGCCTCATGAGGTCTTCGTCATCCGCGAGATTGATCGATGCCTCCGTCGAAAAGTCAAAAGGATACCTCTTCCTTTTCATCCACTCGATCATGGCGGGGAGGATCTCGTCCTTCAGTCTCTTTTTGCTCCCGATGAAATTGTCGTCGACGAAGAAGACACCGCCCCTCCAGCCGGCATCGTAGAGCGCATCCAGTTCTCCAACTATCTGATCGGCGCTTTTTGTCCTCGTGGTGTTGCCGTAAAGGGTCGTAATGTCGCAAAACTCGCAGCTAAAAGGGCAACCCCGGGAATATTGCAGGTTCATGGAGTAATACCTTCTCATCTTGATGAGACCCCAGAGCGGAACGGGCGTGGAGCCCAAGTGAGGAAAGGCGCCGGAGCGGTAGACCCTCTCGGCCTTTTCCAGCGCCAGATCGCCGAGAAACTTTGGAAGGGTCGCCTCCGCTTCATCGAGGACCAGATGGTCCACCTCGGGAAAGTCATCCGGGGCGGCCGTAAAGAGCGGTCCGCCGCCGACGGTCCTTCGGTGCGCCGCCATGCATCGGGCGATTACCTCTTTCGCCGATTGCCGCTGTACTGCCATGCCTCCGATAAACACGTAATCCGCCCACGTCAGGTCACTCTCCCTTAGATCGTCGATGTTCATGTCGACGAGGCGCTTTTCCCACTCTGCCGGGAGCATTGCAGCGACCGTGAGCAGCCCCAACGGTGGATGGAGTGCCTTTTTCGCAATGAATCTCAAGGCGTGTGTGAAGCTCCAGAAGGTATCCGGACACTTGGGATAGACTAAGAGAATATTCATTTCTCCCCTTTCATAAGGACACTATGCCGCAACCTTCGGGAGATAGGAATGTCTCCGTTCATCCTGAGGAGCCTCTCTGCGAGAAGCAATCCCGAGATATCCGCTTACTCATTCTTTCTCCCTTTTCTCGTATACAGGGTTGGTTGGCCCTTCCGCACGACATATAGCGCATTTCGCTGCAATGACTGGTAGAAATCGATCGAGCTTGTCTCGATCACTTTTGTCTCGTAAAGTTCATATAATCCTTCTTTCATCGCATCGAGTCGGATGGCACAGTGAATCACGACAAAGGTCCCTCTCGCCCCGGCATTAATCTTCGGTAGGTCGGACTCTCTCACGTTACAAATGTATGCGCCCTCGTCGGTCCCCAATTGTACAGCCACCATTCTGGCTTGGGAAGTGTGCTCGATCATGAGTCTCCTAAAAGAGGGATCACGCAGGATCCCGTCTGCAACAATCTGCCGGCGCCAGAAAACCACGCATTAGGGGGGTACGATGACACCCATCTGAAAGAAAGGAGTACAGTGGAACAGCCGAGGATAGGACGGGTCGTACCCTGCGACCCTTAGTTTCGAAACGATGCCCGGTATGCCTAAGAATGGCCCAATCGGAAGACCGGGGCGATTCAGGAAAGTTCCGTTTCCCGCCGGTGTTGGCCTGTCGGCGGCCAAAGACTCAGTTTACCACTACCGCAAGCATTAAGCAAGTCGCTCTTACATTCGCTCTTACGTTCCTTGACACCCGTGCGCCTTTTTGTTATCAAATAGGCATACGCGCAACGCCGGTCGTCGAAGAGGGTGTGAGAAGTGGCGCCAAAACTTGTCTATGATCCTGCGTCCGGACCGATGGCTTACGCCTGCGGCGTGTCGGGGTCGGGCACAAATTACGAGAGGATATACGAGCGGGACCCGGAAAGGCGCCACGTCGTCTTCACGAATGCTCCGGGCTGCGCAGGCGCGGTGAATGCGCGAAAGCACGGCGCAACCGTCGTCTCCTTCGATTCCGGGATATACTTCCGCCAAATGTGGGGGCTTGAGAAGGTCCCGCGATACGGCGTAGAGAGAAACGCCTATGATATGGCGATCATGACCCTCGTCGAGCAGACTCTGGGCGGCCCGCCGGACTTGATCTGCCTGGCCGGATACGACCTCTGGATAGGCGATTGGATGCCGGGAAGGTACTTTCCCAGGATACTGAACGTCCATCCCGGCGACGCGCGGAAATACACGGGGCTTGGCTGGAGGCCAACGGCCAAGGCGGTCCTGGCCGGGGAGACGGCTGTGAGATCGACCGTCTTCTTCGTCGATGAGAGCGACGACGGCGGACCGATATTAATCCAGTCTGCGTCCCTGCCGCTTTCCCGGTGGGACGGCGAGCTGCGCGATATAAGGAGGTTTATCGAGCGTACCGGCGTGGAAAGCCTCGAAGCGTTCCGGGCGGCTGCGCAAAGGGAGAGGGGCGACCTATACGCCTCGCTCAAAGATATCTGCACCCGCATCCAGGTGGCGCTCAGAGAGGAAGGGGACTGGCAAATCTATCCCTTTGCAGTCCACGACCTGATCGCAAAAGGCAGGGTCGCCCTCGACGGCAGGACGGTCTACATCGACGGCGTGCAGATGCCTGAAGAAGGCTGGCAGGTCGATAAATACGGGTTCGCGGAAAGCATACGATAGAAAGCCGCCTATCCAGCAAGCGCCTCGTTATTTCACCTGTTCGCACCACGCCCGCGCATTCTGAAACATTTTGAGCCACGGAGAGGCTTTCAGCTTCCGGTCCATGTCGCGGGGCATCCAGGCCCACTGCCACTTGAGGAAGGTCCGCTCCGGGTGGGGCATCATCGCAAGGTGGCGGCCGTCTTCGGTGCACAGTCCCGTAATCCCGTAAGGCGAGCCGTTAGGGTTGAACGGGTAGCTTTGCGAAACCTCCCCATCGACCCTGCCCTCGTCGTCGATGAAGACGACGGAGACGAGCTTCTTCCGCCTTACCTCATTCAGAAGCGACGCATCGGGGAAGTGGAGCCTCCCCTCGCCGTGGGCCACCCAGGCCCCGAGGGCCGAGCCTGCCATCTCTTTGAACATGATAGCAGTGCTTTCCTCGATCCTGACGGTCACCCAACGCGACTCGAAGCGCCCCGACACATTGCGGATGAAGCGAGGCTGCCTGTCGTCGGGGATCCCCAGCCACGGCACCCATCCGAGGAGGGCGAAAAGCTGGCACCCGTTGCAGACGCCCAGCGAGAATGTGTCCGGCCGGTTGTAGAAGTCCTCGAACATCCGCCGCAGCTTTTCGTTGTAGCGTATCGTTGCGGCCCAGCCTTTTGCGCTCTCCGGCACGTCGGCGTAAGAGAACCCACCGACCGCCACCAACCCCCTGGAGCCCTCAAGGCTTATCCGCCCGGCGATAAGGTCCGTCATCGAGACGTCCCACGGCTCGAACCCCCCTTGGTAAAAGGCCGATGTCATCTCCCTGTCGCCGTTGCTCCCCTCTTCCCTGAGGATGGCTACCTTCGGCTTATCTTTCGCCTTCAGGAGACGGGCGGGCGCCGGCGCGGGCTTGAAGGCGACCTTGTAATGCGGGCCTTCGCGGTCGTATATATTCTTTCTTTCAAGCTCGGCGCAGTCGGGGTTCATCTGGAGCCGCTCTATCCGGCAAGACGTATCTTCCCACCACTGCCTGAGAACGGCGGTGTCGGAACGTAGGACAACGCCGCCGCTGTAAGTGACGGTGATTTTCTTCTCTTGTGTAGTCTCCCCTATTACCGATGCATGGACGCCGAAGGAACGGAGTATCTCGGCGACGCGCTGCACGTCGCCTGCCCTGCACTCTATGACCGCCCCCAGTTCCTCGGCGAAGAGCCTCTCCAGGGCGCCTTGCGGCCCGACCATTTGGATGCTCAGGCCGCAGTTCCCTGCAAAGGCCATTTCCAGCAGGGTCGTGATGAGACCGCCGTCGCTTATGTCGTGGCCGGCAAGGACCAGGTCTTCCGCGATGAGCTTCTGGACCGCCTCGAAGGCCGATTTGAGCGCCTGGGGGTCGTCCGCGTCGGGACATTCATTCCCCATCTGCTTATAGACCTGCGCCAGGCTGGAAGCCCCCAGCCTGCACCTGCCCCCCGATATGTCGATGAGAACGAGCCGGCTCTCCCCCGGCGCCTTGATGTCGGGCGTCACGACCTTCGTGATGTCGGGGACGGTCGCGTATGCGGAAACAACCAGTTGGCGCGGCGATTTAACGATCTCATCCCCGACCATCGTCGCCATCGAGAGGCTGTCTTTTCCCCCATCGACTGCGATACCCAGGCCGACCATCAAATCGCGCATGGCGCGCGCCGCGTCGTAAAGGGCGGCCCCTTCTCCGGGCAGCTTCGGCGCCCACATCCAGTTGGCCGAGCACTTGACGTCTTGCAGGCCGCCTATTTTGGCCCACATGATGTTGGTGAGGGCCTCACCCACCGCCATCCGTGCGCCTGCCTTCGCGTCCACCAGCATCTTGATCGGCTGCTCGCCGATGGACGTGGCCGCCCCTGTCAGGCCGAAATGGCTCTGGGCGAGGACTGCGCAGTCGGCGACGGTCAACTGGAGGGGGCCGCAGCATTGCTGCCGTGCGATGAGGCCGGTGACGCTCCGGTCTACCTTGCTCGTTAGGAACCTCTTGGAGCCGACCGCGAGGTCGCGGAGCACCCGTGAGAGGCCCTGCTCAACGGAGAGATCGCCGGGCAACAGCAAGGGCGCGAGGGATGATGCAAGCCTCTCATCCTTGAAAGTCTTCTGCGGCATGTTGCCCAGGACCTTGGAAAGGTTGAGGTTTACGGGCGTGGAGCCGTCCCTCTCGTCGTGGACGACGAAGCGGCCGTCCCCCGTGACCTCACCGAGAATCTCGCAATTGACCTTTTCCCTTTCGCAAAGGGCCTGGAAATCGGCGATCCTTTCAGGCCCGATGAGGAAGCCGCACCGCTCCTGGTATTCGGCTATCCATATCTTGAGCACCGAAAGGGTGGGGTCCCCCAGAGTGATGCGCCGCAGCTCTATCCTGCCGCCCGATTTCTCGACAAGCTCCTTGAGGACGTTCGCCGGGCCGCCCGCCCCCTGGTCGTGGATGCTCACGATGGGGTTGTTCTCTCCCATCTCGATGCAGGCTCTGATGACGCGGTTCATCTTCTGCTCCATCTCCGCGTCGCCCCTCTGGACCGCGTTGAAATCAAGCTCCGCCTCGTTCTCCCCCTGGAGCTTGCTGGAGGCCGAGCCTCCGCCGACGCCGATGCCGTAAGCAGGGCCGCCTATCTGGACGATGAGCATCCCTTTCCGGGCCTCGTCCTTCTCGATGTGGCTGCCGTCGATCTGCCCCAGGCCGCCGGTGAACATCACTTTTTTGACCCATCCCCAGCGCTCGCCGCCGGGGAGCTTCTGGTCGAAGGAGCGCGTAAAGCCTGCCACGACCGGCTCTCCGAACTTGTTGCCGTAGTCACTCGCGCCGTTGCTTGCCTCTATCTCCATATCGAGGGAAGGGGCGAGGTTGGACGGGTAGGCCAGGCCCGCATCTTCCCAGGGGAGGTCGTATCCGGGGATGAGGAGGTTGCCCGTGCAGTACCCGGCAGTCCCGGCGACCACCAGGCCGCCTTTGCCCGTCGCCTGGACATCGCGGATCCGGCCGCCTGTGCCCGTCTCCGCGCCTGGGAACGGCGCAACCCCGGTGGGGAAATTGTGGGTCTCCGCCGTGAAGATGATATGGTAAGTCACCTTCTTCTTTCGGAAGGGCGACGGCTTGCCCGGCTGTGCGGGCAGGATCGTCCAGCAGTTGTAACCCCCGATGCCGCTTGAGTTGTCCTTGAAGGCGATTATGCTGTTCGACGGGTTGGCCCTGAGGGTCGATTTGACTATCTCCATGAGCGTTTCGGGCATGGCAGCGCCGTCGATGACCTGCTTGCCCTTGAAGTAGCCGTGGCGCGAGTGCTCGCTGTTTGCGTTGTCCAGGTCCCTTACCTCGACTATGGTGGGGTTCCGCCCCTCTTCCTTTACAAAATAGTTGTAATAGAGGCCCTTGTCCCAGTCGTCCATGGCAAGGCCCGGCACTTCCAGGAAGGCATCGACGCCTTTTTCCTTTAAAGGCACCTCGAAGACAGGCTCCGGCTCCGCGCCGGTCTCGAAGGTCCGCAGCGGCTCGTCGTAGGGGCACTCCGTCATCCTGTCGTGGTGCTCCCTGACGAAGCCGTTCCTATTGATGCCGGGGGCGATGGCGTACCGCCTGGAGCGCTCTATGCGGGACACCTTTTCCAGGCCGATGGTCTGGCAGATGGCGACGATATTCGTCGAATAGGCCGTAGCGAAGTTCATCCTCGGGCCGAGCTCGACTATGCGGTCCCCGCCGCCGGCGCGGGCCGGCTCCATCGATATGGTCTGGGCTATGAAGCCGTCGGCCAGCAGTTGCTTGAGGATCGAAAGCTCCCTCGCATCGAGCGCTTCAGATGCCTCCACGTTGAAGCAGTATTCCAGGTCCTTGCCTTTTTGCAGAAAAAAGTGCAGCATGGTCCCCAACCTTTCATCCTGTCGTCACGGGGTCGGTCCGTCCGGCATCGGCATGTTCTTGCCCATGCCCGCGCACGCAGCCGACTGTCGCAATAATATTGCAGCGGGCACTTCGGTTCCGAAGACAATATAGCCGAGCTGACGTATGCGCATGGCAGGCAGCGATAACGTCAGATTACATCGTTACCGGAGTCTGTGTCAACAAGGCCCAAAACCCGCGACGGCCATAGTATTTTCGGCTGGCGGCGGGGTGGTTTGTCGCGAAGGTTGCTGCCGGGTTAGGCTTTGCCGATGTCTTTCCCCAATATGCTCCAGAAGATTTCCTCCATCTCGGAGGTCATTTGGGGCGTGCCTTCGATACCGGCTGCCTTGACGCGGAGGTCGTACGCCTTTTCGAGCTCCGGCAGGAGACCTTTGACTGCCGGGGAATCGTCCACCTTCCGGCCGATCAGCCTGCGCTGCTCCAGGGCCTTTTCAAAGTCTTCCCTGTCAACGGGGATGTCGTAGAGCAGGTTGAGCACCTCCATCAGCCTGACCTTCCCCAGGTAGTCTTCCTCTAAGGCCACGTACTGGGGCAGGGAGACGATGAAGACGACCGTATCGATCCCTGCCTCCGCCGCTTTTTTCTGCACGAGGTTGACGATGGTCGAGGGGCCGTGGTGCATAACGGGCAGGGCGGCTGCTTTCTTTACGTCCCTGCGCGCCTCTTTCCCTATGCCGTATCCGCTGACGAGGAGCGGCCTCGTGTGAGGCACCATGTCGTGCATCGACCCGAGGAGCACATATTTTTTCACCCCGAAAGCCTTGAAGAGCTTCAGTATGGAGTCGACATAAAGCTCCGCGTGGGCATGGGGCTCCAGGAGACGGAGCAGAACGATGTCGCTGCGCCCCTCCCTCCTGGCATAGTGGACCGGCGTGTTGGGGATGGAGAAGTCGCGGATGCCGTCTTCGAGATGGATGATGGGACGGTATCGCGTGAAGTCGTAAAAGCGGCCCGGCCTGGACAAAGCGCCCATCTCCATGGCGCCGAGGCGCGCCTCGACTTCGTTCAGGACCAGGCTCCCGACGCTGTTTACGTCTATCCAGGGCCGGAGGCAGGCCAGGACGTAAGGCTCGTGAAGCTCCGGTACAGGTTCGTGCAGTTGAAAGCAGCCTATCCTCATGGCACCACCTCCTGCCGCGCGGCGTATGCCGGGCAGTCTTCCTCCCGATAGCTATATCCTACGACAAGGGGATGAGAAAGGGAAGTGCCGAGTGATGCAGGGCAAACGCATTTGGGAAATTCCCCTCGCCGGCTTTATTCGATGAGCGGAAGGATGGCGGGCGCCTTGATGACGGTCGGCCGCTTCCACCTCCCGGAAAAGTAGTAGAGAAGGCTGACGCTCATCGTGACCGCGAAGCTCAGCGCTACGGCGATCCATATCCCGTACAGCCCCAGGGCTGTCTTCGACAGCGCCCAGGAGGCAGGCACCCTGACGAGCCACTGGGACAGCAGGGTGAAGATCATCGTGACCGTCGTGTGGCCTGCGCCGTTAATGACGCCGTTCGATACGAACATGATGGCGAAAAACAGATAGGAGGCGCCCACGATCTGCAGGTAGCCGACGCCTATCTCCATGACCCGCGGGGCTTCGCCGAGGCCGAACATCATGAGTATCGTACGCGAGAAGAGGACGACGACGAGCGATATGAGGATGGTGATCGACGAGGTCATGACTACCCCCCACCGGAATACCTCTTTCACCCTCCATATCTTGCGGGCGCCCAGGTTCTGGCCTGTAAGGGCGGAGACGGCCATGCTCATCGACATGGCAGGCATGAAGGCGACCATGTCCACCCTGCCTACCGCGCCGAAGGCGTTAGTCGCCGGCGCGCCGAAGGCGTTGACGAACGCCGATATGAACAGGCTGCCGATAGAGACGAGGGACTGCTGGACGATGGAGGGGAAGCCTATCTTGAAGAGGAGCAGGGTCAGATGCCTATCGAGTATCAGCTTGCGGGGATGGAAGGCTATGAAATGTTTCTTGCGGTTCAGGTAAACGATGTTTACCGTGATCGCCGCGGCCTGCGCCACGAGCGTCGCGTAGGCGGCCCCGTTGAGGCCCCAGCGGGGGAACGGCCCGAACCCGCCTATAAAGAAAGGGTCGAGGACCGCGTTCAGTCCGAGGGCGACCGACATGAAAACCAGCGGCGTGATTGTGTCGCCGATCCCCCGGAGCATGAAGTTTACGAGCAGGCCGAAATAGAAAAGGACGAAACCTGCCAGGGTAATCCTCAGGTAGGTCGAGGCCATCGGGAAGTTCTCGGGCGGCGTCGCCATGAGCCGCAGGAGGTAGTCGCTCATGAGCAGCCCGGCGACCGTCAGCGCCGCCGCAATGATAAGAGAGAGGGAAAACGCACATGCTGCCGCCCTTTCCACCCCCCGGTAGTCCTTCGCCCCGTAATACTGGGAGATGACTATCGTGGTCGCTATCGACATGCCCATGGCGAACGCGAATAGCACGTAGAGGACGGGCAGACTGACTCCTATGGCGCCCACCGCGTTCTCTCCTACGAGGTGTCCGACCCAGATGGTGTTTATCAGGCTGTAGCCGATCTGCATGGCGTTGCCGGCCAGCATCGGTATGGAGAAGAGCAGCAGGTGCCTCGGTATGCTCCCCTCCGTCAGGTCTTTTCCGAAGGGCGTTGCCATTGTACCTCCGTTATGCCTCAAAAGACATTACACCATCCGGCAGGCGAATGCCAATAGGGGGCGCTGCTTTACATGCCGCCGAAAAAGAAGTAAAACAGATGAGGGTCCCTGGAGACGGAAAACCAATCAACGCTCTTGGTGAGCGGGGGGACTCGCGGGGCGAAGCCCGGCGAGGGGGCGCCGGGGCACCCGCGCGGCGGAACGCTGCGTGGGTCGCCAATGATTGCTGTCATAAGGCGTGCCAACGCTCCGGGGATGATAGTCGGATGCAAAAAGCGCGAGGATGAAAGAACGAGCAATCAACAGTTTGAGGTGAAGCGATATGGACGCGAAGGAAAGGATGATCCTCGCCCTCGATGTCGAAAGCTTCGACGAGGCGGCGGCGCTCGCCGAGCGGTTCGTTGGGCGCGTCGGTATGTTCAAGGTGGGGAAGCAGCTTTTCACGCAGTGCGGCCCGAAGGTCGTCGGCTTCCTGAAAGACCGGGGCGCAAAGGTCTTCCTCGACCTGAAGTACCATGATATCCCCAATACGGTGTCGAAAGCGGGCGTCGAGGCGGCGCGTCTCGGCGTAGATATGTTCAACGTCCACGCCTCGGGCGGCTTCACGATGATGGCTGCGACGAGAGAAGCGGTCGATGAGGCGGCAGCGAAAGAAGGGCTGGCCAGGCCGACGATTATCGCCGTGACCGTGCTCACGAGCATCGACGACGCGGAGCTTGCAAGGATGGGCATAGGGATGTCGCCGAAGGAGCTGACGAGGCGCCTCGCCGCGCTTACGAAGGAGGCGGGCCTGGACGGCGTCGTCGCATCCGGACAGGAGATCGACCTGATACGGGAGTCGTGCGGCAAAGAGTTCGTCATCGTCACCCCCGGCGTCAGGATTACGGAGGCGAAGGACGACCAGAAAAGGACCGCAGGGCCGGGCGAGGCCATCCGCAAGGGGGCGACCTACCTTGTCCTCGGGCGTACGGTGCTCGGCGCGAAAGACCCTCTGGCCACGCTTGCCCTCGTGGAGGAGCAGATAGCCGATGCCCTGGTTGGCAAACAGGGATAGCATCATCGAGCGCCTGCGCGCCCGTCCGGAGAGCGCCGTCAGGCTCTGGGTCGAGGCGGGCCGCGAGCGCGCGTCCGCACCAATCATCGATGAGGCGAGAAGGGCCGGGGTGTCCGTGCGGGTTGTCCCTGCGGAGCAGCTCGCCAGGCGGTTCAAGGGGATAAGGTCGCACGTCTGCCTGGAGGTCGAGGAGTTCGCCTATGCCGACGCAGACGGCGTGCTCGCACAGGCAGCTTCCCTCGAAAGGCCCTTCTTCGCTGCCTTCGACGGGGTGTACGACCCCCAAAACCTCGGCAACGCCGTAAGGACGGCCGCCTGCTTCGGCCTGGACGCCGTTTTTATACCCCGTGACAAGGCGTGCGCCGTGACGGACGCGGTCATCAACGTCTCGAGGGGGGGGACGGAGCGCGTCGGGATAAGCCGCGTGGCGAACATGGCGCGCCACATCGAAGAGCTGAAGAAAAGGAACGTCTTCTGCTTCGGCCTGGAAGAGAGGGCTGAAAAACCGTTGTGCGACGCGGACCTTACGGTCCCTCTGTGCCTCGTCTTAGGCGGCGAGGAGGGCTTAAGGCGGCTCACCCGCGAGCGGTGCGACATGCTCCTGAAGATACCGACCGTAACGATTTTTCCGTCTCTGAACGTGGCGTCCGCCTTTGCCGCGTCCGCCTATGAAGTGGTGCGCCAGCGGGCGGCTTACGTGCGGTAGGAAGCGTTTATCCTGACGTAGTCGTACGTCAGGTCGCATGTGTACATATCGTATGCGGCCCTGCCGTCGTGGAGGTTGACGACAAGCTCGATCTCCCGGCTGTCCATCAGCTTTTTCATTTCCTCTTCTATAAAAGGCACCTCGACGCCGTGCCGCGCCAGCCTTTCCCCCTGGATCGCAATCTCCACCTGTCTCGGTCTTATCGGCACGCCCGCGTCGCCCGCAGCGGCGATGATCCGCCCCCAGTTCGGGTCGCACCCGAAGAAGGCCGTCTTCACGAGGGGAGAGGCGGCGATCCTCCTGGCTATCCGCTCCGCTGCGTGCGTGCTGGCTGCCCCTTTTACGGTCAGATGGATGACCTTCGAGGCGCCCTCCCCGTCCTTGACCACAAGGAGCGCGAGTGCCTTCATGACGCGGCCGATGGCGGCCTTTACAGCGGCAGTGTGGTATCCCGTCCCCGCGCCGCCGCTTCCGCCCGCCGCCGTTCCGCTGCCTGTCGAGAAGAGGAGGACCGTGTCGTTCGTGCTCGTGTCGCCGTCTACGCTGATGCGCTCGAAGCTCTGCCTGCCCAGGGCCGGGAGCATGCGCTTAAGCCGCATCGCGTCGAGGGGGTAATCGGTGAAGACGAAGGCGAGCATTGTTGCAAAGAGGGGGTTCATCATGCCCGCGCCCTTTGCCGCCCCGGCAACCCGGTGCGTCCCTCCCGGCAGGGCCTCCTCCACGATTTTCGGGTACGTATCGGTCGTCATGATGGCATGGGCGAAGACATCCAGGTTCTTTTCGCCGAGCTTGGCCACAAGTCCCGGCAGGGCGGCAGTCATCGTCTCGACCGGCAGCCGCTTCCCTATGACGCCCGTCGAGGCGAAGAGTATCTCTTCCTGCCTTATAGCGAGCAGGCCGGCGAGGCGGCCTGCGATGAAGGCAAGGTCCTCGACCCCAACACGTCCGGTGCACGCGTTGGCGCACCCGCTGTTCACGAGGAGCGCCCGGACCCTACCCTGCGCCCTCTGCGTATTATAAAGGATGTGGGCCGCCTTTACGCTGTTGCGCGTATAGAGTGCGGCGACCGGCGCAGGCTCGCTGAAGAAGACGAGGCCCAGGTCGAGCTCCCCGGCCCCGGCCTTGATCCCCGACGCAGCGGCTGAGAATTGTACGCCCTTAACCATGCCTATCCCTTGCCGCAGCACCTCTTGTATTTCTTGCCGCTCCCGCAGGGGCAGGGGTCGTTCCTGCCTATCTTGCGCCCTGACTGCGCGGGCGTCTCTTCTTCACCCCTGTTGAAGAAGATCACCGGTCCCTCCATTTTCACTTCCTCCTCGTGCCTGGCCGGCTGGATGGCGAAGAGCTTCTGCACCGTGTCCACGTTGACCCGGTCCAGCATTTCGAGGAAAAGGTCGAAGCTCTCCCTCTGGTACTCCCTCAGCGGGTCCTTCTGCCCGTACCCGCGAAGGCCGATGCCTTCCCGCAGGTGGTCGAGGGCCAGGAGGTGCTCCTTCCAGTGGCCGTCGAGGGAGCTCAGGGCGATGTAGCGCTCGATGTTGCGGAGGGTCTCGCCGAACTCCTTCTCTTTCGCCTCGTATACGGCCAGGACCCCGGTCCTCACCCTGTCGAGGAGCCCCGCCTTCGTGATCGACTTGAAGTCTATCTCCCCAAGGTCGATGCGGAAGAAGAAAGTCTCGTAGATGCGGTTCTTCAGGGACTCGATGTCCCACTCCTCCGGGTAGACCTTTTCCGGCGCGTACTCGTCCACGAGGCCCTCGATGATCTCATCGACCAGCTCGACCATGCGCTCCCGCATGTCGCCGTCGTTTATCATTTCCTTGCGCATCCCGTAGACGGTCTCGCGCTGCTTGTTCATCACGTTGTCGTATTCGAGGAGATATTTCCTGATGTCGAAGTTGTGCGCCTCCACCCTGGTCTGGGCGTTCTCGATGGCCTTCGTGATAAGGCGGTGCTCTATGGGCATGTCCTCTTCCATCCCCAGCTTGCCCAGAAGCGGCGAGATGCGGTCGGAGCCGAAGATGCGCATGATCTCGTCTTCGAGGGAGACGTAGAAGCGGGACGAGCCGGGGTCCCCCTGCCTGCCCGAGCGGCCCCGGAGCTGGTTGTCGATCCTCCGCGATTCGTGGCGCTCCGTACCGAGGATGTGCAGCCCGCCCTCGGCTATGACCTGCTCCTTTTCCTTCTCGCAGATGCGTTTTGCCTCATCGAGGGCGGCCTGGCGGGACGCCTCGTCGTCCTTGCCTTTCGCCAGGACCCGCGCCAGAAAGTTCGGGTTTCCCCCCAGGAGTATGTCCGTGCCCCTTCCGGCCATGTTCGTCGAGATGGTGACAGCCTTGAATCGGCCCGCCTGGGCCACGATCTCCGCCTCCCGCTCGTGTATCTTGGCGTTCAGCACGTGGTGGGGTATCCCTTTCCGCTTGAGCATCTCGGAGAGCCTCTCCGATTTATCGATGGAGAGGGTGCCGACGAGCACGGGCTTCCCCTTCTTGTATAGCTCTTCGATCTCGCCGACTGCGGCCTTGAACTTCTCCCGCTCCGTCCTGTAGACGACGTCGGCGTAGTTCGTCCTGATGAGGTTCCGGTTCGGGGGGATGACGACGACGTCCAGGTTGTAGATCTTCCTGAACTCCATAGCCTCCGTGTCGGCCGTGCCCGTCATGCCGGCGAGCTTCTTGTACATGCGGAAATAGTTCTGGAATGTCACCGTGGCGAGGGTCTGGTTCTCGCGCTCGATCTTAACGCTCTCTTTGGCTTCCAGGGCCTGGTGGAGGCCGTCGCTGAACCGCCTGCCCGGCATCAGCCTGCCCGTGAACTCATCGACGATGATGACCTGGCCGTCCTTCACGATGTAGTCCACGTCCCTCGCGAAGAGCTGGTGGGCTTTCAGGGCCTGGTTGATGTGGTGGAGGAACTCGACGTACTTTGGGTCGTAGAGGTTATCGACCTTCAGAATCCTCTCGATCTTCGCCACGCCCTCTTCCGTCAGGTAGGCGCTCTTCGCCTTCTCGTCGATCTTGAAATCCGTCTCTTTCTTGAGCTGGTAGATGAGCCTGTTGATCTTGTAGTACTTGTCGGTCGATTCCTCGGCGGGGCCCGATATGATGAGGGGGGTCCTCGCCTCGTCGATCAGTATGCTGTCAACCTCGTCGACTATCGCGTAGTTGAACCCTCTCTGGACGAACTCGTCCACGGAGTATTTCATGTTGTCCCGCAGGTAGTCGAAGCCGAACTCGTTGTTCGTGCCGTAGGTGACGTCCCGGGCGTACATCTCTTTGCGCTCTTCGTCTTCGAGGCCGTGGACGACGACGCCCACGGAGATGCCGAGGAAGGCATAAATAGGCCCCATCCACTCCGCGTCGCGCCTTGCGAGGTAGTCGTTCACCGTCACCACGTGGACGCCTTCTCCGGTGAGGGAGTTGAGGTAGACGGGGAGGGTGGCAACCAGGGTCTTGCCTTCGCCCGTCGCCATCTCCGCGATCTTGCCCTCGTGGAGGACCACCCCGCCGATGAGCTGGACGTCGAAGTGGCGCATGTTGATGGTCCGGCGCGCCGCTTCCCTCACGACCGCGAACGCTTCGGGAAGGAGGGCGTCGAGCTCCTCCCCGTCAGCGAGTCGCTGCTTGAGGGCGGGGGTGATGCCTTTAAGCTCCTCGTCTGAGAGGGAGCGCATCCGCTCTTCGAAAGCGTTGATCTGCTCGATCACGGGTGCGATGCGCTTGAGCTCGCGCTCGTTCTTCGTTCCTACGATTTTCTTGAGTAGATTGCCAACCATGACAGACACATTCTACCACAGCGGGGGGTAGACTTCTACCTTGGGCCGTGATCTTTTCGCGGCTTACTTTGTCGCCGTCTTCGGCGCGGCTCCTCACATACACAAAAAGTATGCTGCGTCGCGCACCTCGACGGCTTCGCGTCATCCACGAAAATCTCCCGGCCCATCGCTGCGCGAAGACTAATGGCCGAACCTTGCTTCCTGAAGGTCTTGCACGCCGACTTTTCCCCCTCATGCTGCTATTGAAGCGGTAATCGTTAACAGAAGTAAAGAAGGCAGAAACTTGTTCGACCCCTGCCCTGCAGTTGCCATTGATGTTTCTATCTCTTGAGCCTTCTCCTCATCACCGCAAGAACTACGACGCCAGATCCGAGAAGGAGGACGGGAGAAGTGCAGCGGGAGTGAAGGCAACCAAAAAGCCATGCTCCTGGTTGTGCGCGTCAAGATAGTACCCCCGATGTTGTTTCCGTTCACGCCATAGGCGTAGGAACCCTGCCCGCGCGAAACACCGGGGATAAAGGTGTAGTTCCCGCCATTGTAGATGAACGGTTGAGGAGGGCCGCCGACAGAAATATACCCAACGACGCCTCAGCTTCGGACTGCTCGCTTGAGCTTCAGGCTAGCCCTCACTTGCGTAAGCTCCCTGTCATCCTCTTCTATTGCCACCTTTATCTCAAAAATGCGGGATTGACACTTTAATCTATGCGGCGCGGTGTCGGACCATTACTTGAGAATAGACACATGTTCAAAAAATAATTGACAAAAAAACGAAGCCTGGTAGAATGACAAAATATCATGGTCACTGGTACCCTTTTTTCAATATGTTGGCTGTAACCAGAAATATAGGAAGAGCAGATGAACTACCAGATTGAGGAAGCGTTGTTTGCACGTTGAAGGCAACAAAGTCAAGAAGATTCTGGTCAAAAGATCCTTTACTATGCTTGCCGGAGCTCTCCTTCAGGGAAATGGACCCCTTCATGCGCAATCAGCAGCCGATCAACTCTGCGTTGCCGCCGGATACGGGCGAGGGTGTATAAAAGCATTCACGCCGACCAGGCAAGCGCCAACGGGCACCCGGCGGGCTATAGGGAGCATTCAAGGAATAGCAAAAAAGAGGATACGCAAATGCGGAGAAAGAACATAACGAAGTGGATTCTCCCTACTATTCTGGTTACGGCACTGTTCGGTTGCGTCACCATCTCTTCGGATTATTACAAGGGCATGATGAGGTTCGACTCAATACAGTCCCAGAGTGTTATAGACGCGACGGCGCGGATAGAAGCAAGGCATACGTTCGCCCCCGAGGTCGCGACAATGTGGAAAAACTGGCTGAATACGGACGATACCATCGCCAACTATCAAAAGGCAATCTCGGAGCTCGAAGCCGAAGATATGGTAAAATCGCGATTGTTTAAAACGATCGTGGTCGATGAAGGGAGCGACTGTGATTTTCTTATCAGGATAAGCTCCATCGAATCGAAGCCTTCACAGTTAATGCTGAAGCTGACTATGGAAATCATCGATCCGAGACGGAACGAGGTTTTGACGACATATTCCAATGAATTGGAACTCGGGACAATGTTGAGTTACGGCACGCGCCTCAAGGAAGGCATCAAGCAGAGCCTGGCAAACATGCGGACGAAGCTGCTCAGCGATTATAACGAAGGCAAGCTCGGGGTTAATGCTGGTCAAGCCCTTTTTCTCCTGTAAAAGAGGTTTCAGCCATTACTGTCTGACCTCCTTGAGGTCACGCTGATTCTCAACTGTTTCATCCGCTATGCCAAGCGCCTCCCTGAGCCTGTCGAGACCGAGGAGATCGAAGGATGTCACCGGGATCCGCCGCCACTTGGCATAAAAGCAAATGTCTCGGTACTTAGAGACCCTTCGCGCATCACAACGGCAATCCGCACAAATCTATTAGAGAAGCAGTTGCGGACTTGTAGGTGAAAGCCAGCCCATATCAGTCGTTTTTCCCGGCCGAGAGATTTTCGATGGATTTTTCGCTGTTTTCGATGGCGCCCGACGAAATAGTACAGTAGAAGTACATTGAGGAGGCGCGCCGAGAAAACGGCGGAAAAGGCGCGGAAAGATCCCGGCCGCTGACCAGTCATAGTGCCTTATTAACCTGTTGCAAACAGGTTAATAAGGCACTATGATAGAGACTTGGACGGGGTAAGGTTAGCTCTCGACACCATCAAGGAACTATTCCGCAAATACCAGCGCGACAACGGGCAGATGATGGTCGCGGCCATCGCCTTTTACGTGCTTTTGACCTTCATACCCTTCACCCTGCTTTCCATCGCGATACTGGGGTATCTCGTAAACCTGTCGAGCCTCGACGCGCACCTGATTATTTACGCGTCGAAGGTGATACCGGAGCCCTTCAACGACACGGTGACCGCCTTTCTGGCGAAGAACATGCGGAGCATCAATATATGGAAGCGCTTTTCGGGGCCTCTGGGCCTCTACTTCCTCTTCTTTTTCACGTCAAGGCTCTTCGCGATGCTGATACCGTCCTTCCGGGTGATCTTCGGCAAGAAGGTGGAGGGCTTCTTCAGGAAAAAGGGGAAGGAGTTCTTTTTCACGGTGATCTTCTCGCTGTTGCAGGCCGTTATTTTCTTCCTGACGGTGATACTTTTCGTGATGGCCACGAAGGTGGTCGGGACGATCTCCGCCAGGCAGCACCCCCTGGAGGGGACCTTTTACTTCTACCTCTTTACGTTCATCGACGGGGCGTGCATCTTCGCCATGTTTTACCTGCTGTACTACGTGCTGACGCCCCTCAAGAAGGGGTCGGTCCTCCTGCTCTCCACCACGTTCCTCGCCACCGTCCTGTGGGGGGCCGGCAAGAACCTCTTTAAGTACTACGCCCTGCAAGTGGGGAGGTTTACGGTCATTTTCGGGGCCTACGGCATATTCATCGCCTTTCTCTTCTGGCTTTACTATTCGGTATTCGTCTTCATCGTCTGCGCGGAGCTCCAGTCGGTCCTGCTCCGGCGGGCTAATCGTGGGCTTCTGCCCAGTTCCGCCCCTTCCCCACCGTAACCTTGAGGGGCACGGAAAGCTCGCAGGCGTGCTCCATCCCGTGCCTGACGAGGGCTTCCATCTCCTCTTCCTCGTCCGGGGCGACCTCGAAGACAAGCTCGTCGTGGATCTGCATGATAAGGCGCGAGCGGAGCTTCCGCTCCTTCATGCGCCGGTAGATGGCTACCATCGCCTTCTTGATGATGTCCGCGGCCGTGCCCTGGATGGGCGTGTTGGCGGCCGTCCTCTCCCCGAACTGCCTGACGTTCGCATCCGTGTTGGAAAGCTCCGGTATGTACCTGATCCTTCCGAAGAGCGTCCGCACGAGGCCTGTTGCCCGCGCCTCCTCCAGGGTAGACTCGATGTACGCCTTGATGCCCCGATGGCGCTCGAAATAGGCGTCGATGTACGCCTGGGCCTCCCTGGGACCGACGCCGAGCTCCTTCGACAGCCCGTAGCCGCTTATGCCGTAGACGATGCCGAAGTTTATTACCTTGGCCGTCCTGCGCATGGCGGGCGTCACGTGCTCCGCGTCTACCTGGAAGACCTCCTGGGCCACCCTGCTGTGGATGTCGAGGTCGTTCCGGAAGGCTTCGACGAGGAGCTCGTCCCCGGACACATGGGCCAGGACCCGCAGCTCGATCTGCGAATAGTCGGAGGAGACGATCAGGAAGCCCTCTTCCGGCACGAAGGCCTCCCGTATCTTCCTGCCCTCCACCCCCTTTATCGGTATGTTCTGGAGGTTCGGGTCGCTCGACGAAAGGCGGCCTGTAGCGACGACCATCTGGTTGAAAGAGGCATGGATACGCCCGGTGGACGCGTGGATGAGGCTGGGCAGGTTATCGACGTAGGTGCTCTTCAGCTTTGCGAGTGACCTGTATTCGAGTATCTGGGCGGGCAAGGGGTGGAGGTCTGAGAGGGTCTGGAGCACCTCGTTGTCCGTCGAAAGGGACTTTTTCGTTTTTTTCACGGGCGGGAGGTTGAGCTTCTCGAAGAGTATCCGCACAAGCTGCTGCGGCGAGTTGATGTTGAACGTCTCCCCGGCGCCCTCGTATATGCGGCTGACGATGGCGTTGAGCCGCGAGTCGAAATCGCGGGAGAGGGCGGCGAGGGCCGGGCGGTTGACGCGCACGCCGAAGCATTCCATGCGGGCGAGCACCTCGACCAGCGGCATCTCGACTTCATCGAACAGCCGGCGCAGGCCGAGGCTGTCGAGGCGCTCTGTGAGGGCGTCCCGCAGCGCGCCGAGATGGAGGGCGGCATGTGCGAGGGCGTCGCCGTTTTCGCCGCCTGTTTCCCTGCCCAGGAACTCGTTCAGGACCCCGTCGATGGCGAAGTCTTTCCTGCCCGGGTTTATCAGGTAGACGGCGAGCATCGTGTCGAAAAAGGACGGGGTGAGGTCGATGCCGTGCCGCGTAGCGGCGAGGAGCAAGGGCTTCAGGTTGTGGACGATGACCTCTTTTGACCCGTTGACCGCGGAAAAAAGGTCCTCCGTCCGTTTGGAGGAAAAGACGCCCTGGCCGTCCGATACGGCCATGTCCTGGAGGGCCACGTCGTAGGGACAGCACCCCTCTATGCGGGCGACGAGGGAGACCATGCCGCCGAGCACGTCGCCCAGGGAGGCCGCCTGGACGAGCGGCCGGGACGCGTCCTCCACCTTTAGCTCCTTCACGAAGGACGTGAACTCCAGCTCCCTGAACAACTGCCGGAGCGCGGCAAGGTCGGGCTCGCTGATGCGCATGTCTTCGAGACCGGCATCGACGGGCACGTCGAAGCGTAAGGAAGCAAGCTGTCTGCTCAGGTCGGCCCTGTCCTTGTTCTCGGCGAGCTTCTGCCGCACGGAGGGTTTCTTGATCTCGTCCAGGCGGTTGTAAATGGCGTCCATGCCGCCGAAGGCGCTGATAAGCTCCCGCGCCGTCTTCTCCCCTATGCCGGGGACGCCCGGTATGTTGTCGGAAGTATCGCCGGAAAGGGCGAGGAAGTCCGGGATGAGAGCAGGGTCGATGCCGAATTTTTCGGCTACTTCGGCCCTTTTCATGACTGCGTTCTTCATCGTATCGACGATGGTGACGTTGTCGCCGACGAGCTGCATGATGTCCTTGTCGCTCGTCACGATGTAAATC
>Ga0326727_10009284_pt1 | contig 24302 bp, 17 predicted proteins | sample MB2enrmetagenome_FD_207643 | JGI IMG/M metagenome (GOLD analysis project Ga0326727, IMG submission 207643) | Lab enriched peat soil microbial communities from McLean, Ithaca, NY, United States - MB29MY | ecosystem: Environmental > Terrestrial > Soil > Wetlands > Peat | place: USA: New York... | reverse complement strand
TACGCCCAAGAGGCTACGCTGCGCGCGCGGGTCCCTCCGTGGCCTGCCGAACCATCACATACAAAGGGGTCACTCTTGGGCGCGAAATAGGGGTCACGGTTGGAAGCGATTTGACATGAATGTCACCTAGAGCCGTTTCGGTCGGCAGGTTTATCGACGCTCATCAAGCCGCAATCGACTTCAGTCCGGTCTCCTGAGTGATGCCGGCCTTTTCCAGCGTCTTCATCAGTTCCGCCACGCAAGCGTCGGAATCGAGTTTCTCCGTCGCACCCTTGGAGACGTGGGCAACATAGCCGGTGAGGAATCCCGGCTTGGAGAGATAGCCTACCACCAGCTCTCGTGCCTTGGCCGAAAGTCGCGGCTCGGTGAAGCTGTTGGCCGCGAACAGGCGCAAAATCGCGAGCGCCTTCTCGACATGACCGAGCGGCTTGGCGTCGAAGGTCTCGAACAGCTTGCAGTTCGCCGCCACCTCGCAGGCGATGCGGTCGAGATGGTCGGCGATTTCCGTGAGCTGGTGCTCCTGGAAGCCGGATTGGCGCACCCGTGCGTTCAATTCGCCGAGCTTCTGCAGCCGCGCCAGAACCGGCAGGCGCGGCGAATGGAAATGCGCCTCGAACGAATTGGCGGTGACGATGGGGACGACGAAGGTGGCGAGCTGGCGCTTGTTCTCCACGCCGATGATGTTCTCCTCGACGAACAACAGCCGTTCCAGCTTTTCGTCGGGGCCGGCGGCATCGGCCAGATGCTCGCCCAGCGTCTCGTGCGTGATCAGCCGCTTAGAGCGCAAAGTGAAGACGGCGACCAAGTCCTCGTGGCTGAGATATTTGCCGACGCCCGTCACCACGTGATTGGCGATGCGCCGCAACATCTTGAATTCCTCGAACAGCGAATTGGGGCAAAGCCGTTTGAAGCTCTTGAACTCGGCCAGGATGCGCTCGGCGATGGCGGTGCGCGATTCGGGCAGTTCGTCCTTGGCGAAGCGCTTGGTCAGCCACACCAGCCCTTCCTTGCTGCCTTCGGCGGGCTCGCGCCCGAGGAACAGTTCGACCAGGCTCATCAACGCGGCACCGAGATTAACCTTGGCGCCGATCAAGTCCTGCAGCGCCGCGGAGCCGCCCAGCGTCTCGGCGATGATCGTGTCGATGGACGAGAGCAGCAAGGCGCCACCCGCGCCTTCGTTTGCCTCGTCCATCATGGCGACCAGGCGGAACACCTTCTCGTCCCAGCCCTTGGCGTTGCTCAGATAGCGCGCGATGGCGCCGTTGAGCACGTAAGCGCCGGACGACTTGTCGGCGAGCTTGTCCGCCAGCGCGCCGAAACCGCCGGCCTGCACTTCGGGAAACACGCCATTGCGTTTGTCGCGATAGACGCGGTGAAATGACTTCTCCATGAGGTCGTGCAGACTCTTGATGATCTGTTGCACCGGCGTGGTGGTCGAGGAGGCCTGGGCGACGGCGATTTTCTGGATCGCGTGCTGCAGCAGCGTGCCGGTGGCTTCTAGCTTTTCCAGCAGATCGGCGCGGTGGAGGAGCTCGGTGACCGTCGCCTTGTTGCGCGCCAGGAATTCCGGGATCAGCCGCGCGATGGTCTGGCGCGCGTGATAGGAGTAAAGGTCCTCCGGCCTGAAGCAGGGCAGGGCAGAAGGCACGTCTTCCTGCGCCGGGACGGTCTTCATCTTGTTGCGACCGTCCTCGAAAATCTTCAGCGACAGGAAATCGCCGGTCTCCTCGTTGTAGGTTTCCTTGACGACCTTGACGCCGCCGATGCCTTCCACCATCAGGCCTTGCGCCTGCTTGATGGCGAGGTCGCGCTCGATCTGGACGTCGACGAGTTTCCAGCCGCCTTTGTGGCGGCGGGTGAAGACTTCAAAATGGATTTCCTGCGGCATGCGGCCTCCGCGACGAAGCGGCAGTATCCGAAAAGGCCTTTAAACCGCAGTTAATCTTATTGACGATCGGCGGCGAGATCGCGGATCGTGGCGTTCGCCCCGCACAGCGGACACGCCGGATCGGCGCGCAAGGTTACAGTGCGGAAACGGCTGTCCAGCGCCTCGTAAAGCAAAAGTTTACCCACCAGGCTGTCGCCCGCGCCGGTGACTTCCTTGAGCACCTCCAGCGCCTGCAAGGCCCCCATCACGCCCGCCGCCGCGCCCAAGATGCCCGTTTCCGAGCAAGGCGGAGCGGTCTCTGGCGGCGGCGGCGCGGGGATCAGGCAGCGATAGCAAGGCCGGCCCTCGGGCTTGAAGACGGCAAGCTGACCTGAGAATTCGCTGACCGCCGCACTCACCAAGGTTTTGCGCGTGAAGTGGCAAGCATCGGCGACGAGAAAGCGGGTGGCGAAATTATCCGAGCCGTCGGCCACGATGTCGTAGCGCCCGATCAGCGCCAGCGCGTTGGAAGCATCCAGCCTGACGGCATGGGGTTCGAGCACGACATGGGGATTGATCGCCCGCGCCGAGGCCGCGGCGCTTTCGCTCTTGCGCCGCCCGACATCGGCCGTGCGGTGGGCGATCTGGCGCTGCAGATTGGAGAGGCTGACCGTGTCGAAATCGACGATGCCGATAGTACCGATGCCGGCCGCCGCCAGATAAAGGATCACGGGTGAACCCAGCCCGCCCGCGCCGATCACCAGCACCCGCGACGCTTTCAGCTTGGCCTGCCCCGCCCCGCCAACTTCGCGCAACACGATGTGGCGGGCGTAGCGTTCCAGTTCTTCGTCGGAAAGGGTCATGGCGTGGGCCAACTTAGGGGAAAGCGCGGGCGGACACACCAATCCGCGTGGTGAGCCGGCGCTGGTTTCGCGACTTATCGCCGCTCCAAATTACGCGATAATGATGCAAAGCATTGAAACAGCAAGGTAATCGGCAAAATCCCGAGGCCGTGACCGGGAAATGCGACGAAACAATCCTCTACGGCATTTGCCCTTTAGGACACATTCCAACAAAGAGGATGCCGCAACGGATTCGGATGAACATGACGGAAGGTCACAATCACGGGCTTGAGCGGCATGGCTTGCGCGGCCTAAGGGCTGTGCGCGCGAACCTCGGCGCCAGCCTGCTGTACGAGGAAGCGATCCGGCGCGGCGAAGGCCGGCTGGCGGCCGGCGGCGCCTTGGTTGTCCTCACCGGGCAGTACACCGGGCGGTCTCCGACGGACAAGTTCATCGTCAAGGATGTCGCGAGCCAAGATCAGGTTTGGTGGGACAACAACAACGCCATGGCGCCGGACGCCTTTGCGGCGCTCCACCGCGACATGATGGACTATGCCGTGGGCCGCGAGCTGTTCGTGCAGGACCTTGTCGGCGGCGCCGACGCCACCCACCGGCTGCAAATCCGCGTGGTGACCGAGCTGGCGTGGCATTCCCTGTTCATCCGCAATCTCTTGATCGTGCCCGACGCGGCGGCGCTGACCGCTTTCGCTCCCGCCTTCACCATCATCGATCTGCCCGGCTTCAAGGCCGATCCCGAGAAGCACGGCACGCGCACCGCGACCGTCATCGCGCTCGATTTCAGCCGGAAGTTGGTGCTGATAGGCGGCACTTCCTACGCGGGTGAGATGAAAAAGGCGGCTTTCTCGATCCTTTCTTATCTCCTGCCGAAGAAGCGGGTGATGCCGATGCATTGCTCGGCTAATGTCGGCCCCGACGGCAAGTCAGCGATTTTTTTCGGCCTTTCGGGCACCGGCAAGACGACGCTCTCCGCCGATTCCAGCCGTGTCCTGATCGGCGACGACGAGCACGGCTGGGGCGACGACGGCGTCTTCAACTTTGAAGGCGGCTGTTACGCCAAGGTGATCCGTCTGTCGCCGAAAGCCGAACCCGAGATTTATGCCGTCACCTCCCGCTTCGGCACGGTGCTTGAGAACGTGGCGTGCGATCCGGCGACGGGCGCCCTCGACCTCGACGACGAACGCTATACGGAGAACACCCGCGCCGCCTATCCCATCGGCTTCATTCCGCATGCCGACGAAGGCGGGCGCGCGCCCCATCCCGCCAACGTCATCATGCTGACGGCCGACGCTTTCGGCGTCTTGCCGCCGATCGCCAAGCTGTCACCGAGCCAGGCGATGTATCACTTCCTGTCGGGCTTCACGGCGCGCGTAGCGGGCACCGAAAAGGGCCTCGGCAAAGACCCAGAGCCGACCTTCTCCACCTGCTTCGGCGCGCCGTTCATGCCGCTCCATCCCTCGGTCTACGGCAACCTGTTGCGCGATCTGATCGACAAGCACGACTGCGACTGCTGGCTGGTCAACACCGGCTGGACCGGCGGTCCGGCGACGGCCGGCGGCAAGCGCATGCCGATCAATCTGACGCGCGCGCTGTTGCACGCCGCGCTCGACGGCTCGCTGGCGGAATCGACCTGGATTTACGATCCGGTGTTCGGCTTCCGCATGCCCGTAGCGGTGGCCGGCGTCGATCCGGCGGTGCTCAACCCGCGCAACACCTGGGCCGACAAGGCGGCCTATGACGCGAAGGCCAGGAAGCTCGCCGGCATGTTCCGCGACAATTTCCAGAAATTCCTGCCTTACGTCGACGAGCGGGTGCTGAAAGCCGCCGACCAGATCGCGAAAGCCGCGGCATGATTTTCGAAGAGGCGCGATGCCTTTCTGTCCCCACGAAGCGGGGGAAGAAAGGGGTTATTCACCTTTGTCGTCTCCGAACTGTTCGGGATGTTTTGAACGATACTGTTCGAATTGTTTTCCACTCATTGTGCGGCAACCATTCGGTGTGGTCACCGCCGCGTATTTCTCATTGTAATCGGGGCCGACCCAGGGGCAGTAATGCGCCTCGGTGTATGCCTTCGACAACTGCTCATCGTAGCGCACCGGTCTATTACTATCGATGACATAGACTCGATAAGGATCATAGGAAGACGCATTCTTCGGTGCCCAGGCTTCAGAATCGCTGGGCTGTCCGACGATCTCAACACCGTTCCCGCCGCGAAGAGGAATGACGCGGTCAAGCAGAAACTCACTCGGCGAGAACACGATCTTTGGATTGCCCCGTTCGTCGGGCGTGAGAACTGTCACGCCACCGACGCAGCATCCGGACGATGCCCCGATCAAGACCAAATAGATCGGGCCGCCCGCTGAAATGAAAAACGACCGCTGCACGGGATACCCACCGCCAAGAATGGCGTGCCATCTGGCCTCGGAAACGTGCTCACCGGAAAAGACGGGGTCGGTCTTGCTGGCGAACTCCAGGGACCACCATGTATCGGCATTCGAGCGTGACCAAGCGCTGTGACTAGCACCTCTGATGACGATCCGGTCGACGTCACCGTCGCGACCGTGGCCGGGATCATGCCGTTCAAAAATGAAGCTGGTTGGCCGTCCCGAATGATCCCAATCAAGCACGATCTCCTGAACGACTTTTTCAGCTTGATTGTTGATGGTAGGGCGCACATTGCTCGGCGCCGGACCCGCACCAAACGTGACCATGGCAAACAGGACGAAAAGACAAGTCCGATGTGTAACGGACATGACGGAACGCTCCCCCAGAACGATTCCAAGGACAGAGCATTTTACTACTGTGCGCAATAAATCAAAACCGCCGCTCAATGTTTGTCCGCGGTCGTATCCCAGAACGCTTTCACCTTGGCGCAGAAGCTTTCGCTGTCGGGCTGGCAGCCGGCTTGGCTTGAGGCTTCGAATTCGCGCAGCAAATCCTTTTGCTTCTTCGACAGTTTGACCGGCGTTTCGACCATGATCTCGATATAGAGATCGCCGCTCATGCCGCCGCCGCGCATCAGCGGCATGCCTTTGCCGCGCAGGCGGAACTGGCGGCCGGTTTGCGTACCGTCGGGGATCGTCAGCTTGGTGCGCCCGCCGTCGAGCGTGGGCACTTCCAGCGCTCCTCCCAGCGCCGCGGTGATGAACGGCACCGGTACGCGGCAATAAAGATCGTGGCCTTCGCGCTGGAAAATCTCGTGCGCGCTCAGCGAGACGAAGACATAGAGATCGCCCGGCGGCCCGCCGTTGAAGCCGGCCTGGCCTTCGCCCGACAAGCGCACGCGCGTACCGTCTTCGACGCCGGCGGGGATGTCGACCGACAGCCGGCGCTCCTTCTGCACATGGCCAGAGCCGCCGCATTGCTTGCAGGGATGTTTGACGATGCGCCCTTGGCCGCGGCATTGCGGACAGGTGCGTTCGACGGTGAAGAAGCCCTGGGTGGCGCGCACCTTGCCGTGGCCGGCGCAAGTGGGACAGCTCTCCGCTTGCGTGCCGGGCTGAGAGCCAGAGCCGCCGCAAGCCTCGCACGCCACGGCGGAAGGAACCACGATCTCGGCGCGCTTGCCGCGATAGGCCTCTTCGAGCGTGACTTCGAGATTGTATCTGAGGTCGCCGCCGCGGTTCTGGCGCCGCCGGCCGCGCCCGCCGACGAACTCGCCGAACAGATCGTCGAACACGTCGGTGAAAGAGGCGGTGAAATCGAAAGGATGGCCGGCGCCATGGCCGTTGCCCATGCCGTGCTCGAAGGCGGCGTGCCCGAAGCGGTCGTAAGCGGCGCGCTTCTGGTCGTCCTTCAGGACGTCATAGGCTTCGTTGATTTCCTTGAACTTGACTTCACAGGTGTGATCGCCGGGATTGCGGTCCGGGTGCAGCTCCATCGCCAGCTTGCGGTAGGCCGCCTTAAGCTCGGCGATCGAGGCGCCTTTCTGGCAGCCGAGGACGTCGTAATAACAGCGTTTCATGGCCAGATGTCTGGTATCAGGTATCCGGTATCAGAACCGAACTCAAACATCGCGCGAACCCTCTGATCCCTGATTCCTGATCCCTGGCTAGTTCTTCTTCTTCTCGTCGTCGACTTCGGAGAATTCCGCGTCGACCACGTTGTCGTCCTTCTTGGCTTCGCCGTCGCCGCCCGGCGCGGCGCCCGCAGCGCCCTGTTGCGCCTTGTACATGGCCTCGCCGAGCTTCATCGAAGCCTGGGCCAGCGCCTGGGTCTTCGCCTGGATCTGCTCGGCGTCGTCGGACTTGACGACCTCTTTCACCGCCGCCAGCGCGTTCTCGATGGCCGTACGGTCGGCCGCGTCGATCTTCGAGCCATGCTCGGAGAGCGCCTTTTCGGTGGTGTGGACCAGCGCGTCGGCCTGATTCTTCGACTCGGCCAGCGCCTTGCGCCGCTTGTCTTCGGCCGCGTGCGCCTCGGCTTCCTGCACCATCTTCTTGATGTCGTTCTCGGAGAGCCCGCCAGAAGCCTGGATGCGGATTTGCTGCTCCTTGCTCGTGGCCTTGTCCTTCGCCGTGACCGAGACGATGCCGTTGGCGTCGATGTCGAAGGTGACTTCGATCTGCGGCACGCCGCGCGGCGCAGGCGGTATGCCCATCAAGTCGAACTGGCCGAGCATCTTGTTGTCGGCCGCCATCTCGCGCTCGCCTTGGAAGACGCGGATGGTCACCGCGGTCTGATTGTCCTCGGCGGTCGAAAACACCTGGCTCTTCTTGGTCGGGATCGTGGTGTTGCGGTCGATCAGGCGCGTGAACACGCCACCCAGTGTCTCGATGCCGAGCGAGAGGGGCGTCACGTCGAGCAGCAGCACGTCCTTGACTTCGCCCTTGAGCACGCCCGCCTGGATCGCCGCGCCGACGGCGACGACTTCGTCGGGGTTGACGCCCTTGTGCGGCTCCTTGCCGAACAGTTGCTTGACGACTTCTTGGACCTTGGGCATGCGCGTCATGCCGCCGACCAGGATGACCTCGTCGATCTGGCTGGCGCTGACGCCGGCGTCCTTGAGCGCCTGCTTGACGGGTCCGACGGTCTTGTCGATCAGATCGTCGACCAAGGCTTCCAGCTTGGCGCGGGTGATCTTGATGGTCAGGTGTTTCGGGCCGGACGCGTCGGCGGTGATGAACGGCAGGTTCACTTCCGTCTGCATCGCGCTGGAGAGTTCGATCTTGGCCTTTTCGGCGGCGTCCTTCAGGCGCTGTAGCGCCAGCCGGTCGGCGCGCAGGTCGATGCCGTTTTCCTTCTTGAACTCGTCGGCCAGGTAATTGACGACGCGTTGGTCGAAATCCTCGCCGCCGAGGAAGGTGTCGCCGTTGGTCGACTTCACCTCGAACACGCCGTCACCGATCTCGAGTACCGAGATGTCGAAGGTGCCGCCGCCGAGGTCGTAAACCGCAATCGTGCCGGCCTGCTTCTTGTCCAGGCCGTAGGCCAGCGCCGCCGCAGTCGGCTCGTTGATGATGCGCAGCACCTCAAGGCCGGAAATCTTGCCGGCGTCCTTGGTCGCTTGGCGCTGGGCGTCGTTGAAATAAGCGGGAACGGTGATGACGGCCTGCGTCACCTTTTCGCCGAGATAGGATTCGGCGGTTTCCTTCATCTTCTGCAGGATGAAGGCGGAGATTTCGCTGGGCGCATAGCGCTTGCCGTCGCGGCCGGCCACCCAGGCGTCGCCATTGTCGGCCTTGATGATCTTGTAAGGCACCATGCCGACGTCCTTCTGGGTCATCGGGTCGTCAAAACGCCGTCCGATCAAGCGCTTGATGGCGAAATAGGTGTATTCGGGATTGGTGACGGCCTGCCGCTTGGCGGGCTGGCCGATCAATCTTTCGCTGTCGCTGGCGAAGGCGACGATGGAGGGGGTGGTGCGCGCGCCCTCCGCGTTTTCGATGACCTTTGGGGAGGCTCCCTCCATCACGGCGACGCAGGAATTGGTGGTGCCGAGGTCGATGCCGATGACTTTTGCCATGTTTTCCTTCCTTTCGGGCAGCGGGTCTTGGGGCCTTCCTGAGAAGCGCCGGAGCGGCCCACCCCCATGCAAAATGGCGGTGAAGGGCCGCATAAAGCCCTTACCGCGTTCGAGGGGTATATAGGGGCGGGGGTGCCACCTCGCAAGATCGTGAATTCCCGGTCATTCACGAATTTTGCGGGAACAAAGCGAGATTTCCTAAGGCTTTAGCCGGCTAACGCGCCCCGTGGTCCTTAAGCACGTCGGCGATGCAGGCCGAGACTTTCTTGGCCGCCGGGATGTCGAGAAACTCGTTCGGCCCGTGGGCGTTGGAGCCGGGGCCGAGCACGCCCGTCACCACGAATTGGGTCCCAGGGAATTTCTCGCCCAGTTGCGCCATGAAGGGGATCGAGCCGCCTTCGCCCATGAACGCCGCGCCACGCCCGAAATGCGCCGTCGAAGCTTTGTCGAGCGAGGCAGCCAGCCAAGGCGCCAGCGTCGGGGCGTTCCAGCCGGTCTGGCCTGCCAAGGCCTCGAACCGCACCGCGGCGCCATAGGGTGGATCGGCTTCCAGCACGCGCTTCAGAACCGCAACCGCTTTTTCCGCATCGCAAGTCGGCGGGGTGCGGATGGACAGCATCGCCGTCGTATAGGGCAGAAGCACATTGCCTGCGTCCTTGGGCAGCGGATAGCCGTCCAGGCCGATCACCGCGAGCTGTGGCTTCCAACTGCGGTTCAGGATCGCCTCGGCAGGCGTCGCCGCCATCGCTTTGGTCGCGCCGGCGAAAGGCAGTCTGGTGAAGATTTCCTTGCCCATGATGTGCGCCACCGCTTCGGCCTGTTCCAGCCGGTCTGCGGGAATCTCGACGAAGAAATCCGCGAGCTTGAGCGCGCCGGTTGCCTCGTCCTCGAGGCGCGAGAGCAGTTGGCGCAAGATGCGGAAGGACGAGGGCACGACGCCGCTGGCATCGCCCGAATGCACGCCTTCGTTCAGCACGCGCACCGTGAGATTGCCCGCCGCGATGCCGCGCAAGCTCGTTGTCAGCCACAGCTGATCGTAATTGCCGCAGCCGGAATCGAGACATACCACAAGGTCCGGCTCGCCGATCCGCGCCGCCAGCTGATCGATGTAGAACGGCAAGTCCGGCGAACCGGATTCTTCGCCCGCTTCGATCACGATGACGGCGCGCGCATGCGCCGTGCCCTGCTCGTGCAGCGCCAAGAGCGCCGACAGCGCCGCGAACATGGCATAACCGTCGTCGGCGCCGCCGCGGCCGTAAAGCCGCCCGTTCTTCAGCACCGGCGTCCAGGCGCTCGTGCCCTCGCTCCAGCCTTTCATTTCGGGCTGCTTGTCGAGATGGCCGTACAGCAAGACGGTGCCCGCGGCCGTTCCCGGCACTTCGATCAGGAGCAAGGGCGTTCGGCCTTTGCTGCGCACCACCTCCAGCGTGGCGCCGGGCAGCCGCGTGATCTTCGCCCGCGCCCAGGCCTCGAACAGCGCCACCGCCTTGTCCATGTGGCCGTGCGCCTGCCAATTGGGATCGAACATCGGCGATTTGTTGGGGATGTGGATGTAATCGGCGAGGGTGGGGACGATGTCGCCGTCCCAGATCGTGTCCATGAAAGAGGCGAGGGTCATGAAGCTTGGTCCCGTCATAGCGCCGCGATGATCGCGGCGTTGTAAATTTCGCTCATCTTGGCGCCCAGCGAGACGATCTGCACCGGCTTTTCGAGGCCCACCAGGAACGGCCCCAGCACGCTCACCCCGCCCACATGCTGCAGCAGCTTGGTGGAGATCGCCGCCGAATGGATCGCCGGCATGATCAGCACGTTGGCGGTGTCGGTCAGCCGGCAGAAAGGATAAAGCGCCAGCTTCTCGCGGTCGAGCGCCACGTCGACCGCCATCTCGCCGTCGTACTCGAAATCGACCTGGCGCTTGTCGAGGATGTGCACCGCCTCGACGATGCGCTCGCTGCGTTCGCTGCGCGGAAAGCCGAAGGTGGAAGAAGCCATCATCGCCACGCGCGGGACGAAACCGAAGCGGCGCGTCACCCGCGCGGCCTGCATGGCGATGTCGGCCAATTGCTCCGAGGTCGGAATCTCGTGCACCGAAATGTCGGCGGCGAAGATCACCCGGCCTTTGGCGAAGATCACCAGGACGCCGATCGGCCGCTGGCCGGCCGGCACGTCGAGCACCATGCGGACATCGCTGAGGGCGCGGGCGTAATTGCGCGTGACGCCCGTCACCATCGCGTCGGCATCGCCCGCCGCGAGCATCGAGGCGGCATAGACGTTGCGGTCGTTGGTGACCAGCCTGACGCAATCGCGATAGAGCGCGCCGCGCCGCTGCAGGCGTTTGTAAAGCGCCTCGACATAAGGCGCGGCGTCGGTGGCGGAATGGGGCACGCGGATTTCGAGCGGCTGCTCGCCGTCCATTCCCATGCGCTGGATCGCGGCCTTGATCACTTCGGTGCGGCCCACCAAGAGCGCCTTGCCGAGCCCGGCGTTCTGGAACGCGGTGGCGGCGCGGATGACGCACTCCTCTTCGCCTTCGGCGAACACCACCCGCTTGGGCTTGGCTTTGACGGCGGCGGAGATCTGATGGAAGAAGTTGGCCGAGGGATCGAGCCGCGCGGTGAGCTCGTAGCGGTACTGGTCGGCATCGGGGATGGCACGGCGCGCCACGCCGCTGTCGATCGCCGCCTTGGCGACCGCCGAGGACACGCGGCTGATCAGGCGCGGATCGAACGGCACCGGGATGATGTAATCGGGCCCGTAGCTCGGCCGCGGCCCGCGATAGGCCGCCGCCACTTCGTCGGGCACGTCCTCGCGGGCCAGCGCGGCGAGCGCTTCGGCGGCGGCGATCTTCATCGCCTCGTTGATGGTCCGCGCCCGCACGTCGAGGGCGCCGCGGAAGATGTAGGGAAAGCCCAGAACGTTGTTCACCTGGTTGGGATAGTCGCTGCGCCCGGTGGCCACGATGGCGTCGGGCCGCGCCGCCTTGACCTCTTCCGGCGTAATCTCGGGATCGGGATTGGCCATGGCGAAGATGATCGGCGCCTTGGCCATGGTCTTGACCATCTCCCCCGTCAGCGCGCCTTTGACCGAAAGGCCCAGGAACACGTCGGCACCCTCCAGCGCCTCGGTCAGGGTGCGCGCCTTGGTGTCGATGGCGTGTGCGCTTTTCCATTGGTTCATGCCAGAGGCGCGGCCGCGATACACCACGCCTTTGGAATCGCACAGGATGGCGTTGCCCGACGGCAAGCCCATCGACTTGAGCAATTCGAGGCAAGCGATGCCCGCCGCGCCGGCGCCGTTCACCACCACCTTGATGTCGGAGATTTTCCGCCCGGTCAGATGCAGCGCGTTGATCACGCCCGCCGTCGAGATGATCGCGGTGCCGTGCTGATCGTCGTGGAAGACGGGAATGTCCATCAATTCGCGCAGCCGCTCCTCGATCACGAAGCAGTCCGGCGCCTTGATGTCTTCCAGATTGATCCCGCCGAAAGCGGGTCCCAGATAGCGCACGCAGTTGATGAAGGCGTCGACCTCCGTCGTGTCCACTTCGATGTCGATGGCATCGACGTCGGCAAAGCGCTTGAACAGCACCGCTTTGCCTTCCATCACCGGCTTGGAGGCAAGCGCGCCCAGATCGCCGAGACCGAGGATCGCCGTGCCGTTGGAGACCACGGCGACCAGGTTGCCTTTCGCCGTGTAGTCGTAGACCGCCTCCGGCCGTTCGGCGATGGCGCGCACCGGCACGGCCACGCCCGGCGAATAGGCCAGCGACAGATCGCGCTGCGTCGCCATCGGCTTGGTGGGCGTGATTTCGATCTTGCCGGGCTTGCCCTGGGAATGAAAGGCTAAGGCTTCCTCTTCGCTGAAAGAGGGGCGGCTCACTGGGTCCATAGGCGTTCTCTCGCTTTTCCACAGAATATCAGGTCGCCGCCCCTTTGCACGCGTCGTCACGCCAAGGCAAGCCCGCCCGCGCATCTGGTAAGCTCGGCCCATGAACGAGCCTCTGCCCCCGCCCACGCCGGTGATGGCGCAATATCTCGAAATCAAAGCGGCGCACGCGGATTATCTTCTGTTCTACCGCATGGGGGACTTCTACGAGCTGTTTTTCGCGGACGCGGCTGCCGCTGCGGAAGCCCTCGATATCGCGCTCACCAAGCGCGGCAAGCATCTGGGCGAAGACATCCCGATGTGCGGCGTGCCGGTACACACCGCCGAGCAGTATCTCGAGCGGCTGATCAAGAAAGGCTTCCGCGTCGCCATCTGCGAGCAGGTGGAGGATCCGGCCGAGGCAAGACGGCGCGGCTCCAAGGCGGTGGTGCGGCGCGAGGTGGTGCGCCTGGTCACGCCGGGCACCTTGACCGAGGAAACGCTGCTTGAGCCGCGCGCCGCCAATACGCTGGCGAGCCTCGGCCGGGCGGGCGGGGAGTTCGCGCTGGCTTCGGCCGAAATGTCGGCGGGCGAGTTCCGGGTCGCGGCGGTTTCGGCCGGCGATCTTTCCGTGGAACTGGCGCGGCTTTCCCCCAGCGAACTCTTGCTGCCGGATGATTTGGCGGCCGAGCCGTCTTTGAAACCCTTGTTTGCCTCGCTCGGCCGGGCGCTGACGGTTTTGCCTGCGGCGAAATTCGATTCAGGCTTGGGCGAGCGCGCCCTCAAGAGCCATTACGGCGTGGCCGAGCTGGCCGGTTTCGGTGCCTTTACGCGGGCCGAAGTGTCGGCCGCCGGCGCGCTGATCGCTTATCTCGAGCTGACGCAAAGGGGCAAGCTGCCGGCGCTGGGGCCGCTCAAGCGCGAAACCGCGGGCGCCTTCATGGCGATCGACGCGGCGACGCGACGCAATCTCGAACTCAACGAGACGCTGGCGGGCGCCCGTCGCGGCAGTTTTCTCTCGGTGGTCGATCGCACGGTGACGGCGGCCGGCGCGCGGCTCTTGGCGGCGCGACTGGCCGCGCCGCTGGCCGATCCGGCCGCGATCGCCCATCGCCAGGAGGCGGTCGTCTGCTTCGTCGAAGACGGCGAGACGCGGGCGGCCTTGCGCGAGCGCTTGCGCCAGGCGCCGGACATCGCCCGCGCTTTGGCACGGCTTTCGGTCTCGCGCGCCGGCCCGCGTGATTTGGCGGCGCTGCTCAATGGCATCAAGGCCGCGCGTGCCGTGCGCGATCTCTTGAGCGGCGGCAAAGCGAACGGCGAAGCGAACGAAAGCCTTACCGCGCTCATCCAAGCTGTGGCCGAGGTCTCCTCGCTGAGCGACCGGCTTTCGCATCTTCTGGTGGCCGAGCCGCCTTATTACGCGCGCGACGGCGGTTTCGTGCGCGCCGGCGCGCATGCGCCGCTCGACGAGGTGCGCGCGCTCAGAGACGAATCGCGCCGCGTCATCGCCGGGCTCGAAGCACGCTACCGCGAAGAAAGCGGCACCCCGCTCCGGATCAAGCACAACGGCGTGCTCGGCTATTTCATCGAAGTGACGCCCCAATATGCCGACAAGCTGATGGCCTCGGGCTATCGCCATCGCCAGACCATGGGCGGGGCGGTGCGCTTTTCCACCGACGAGCTTTCCACCCTCGCCAACCGCATTTCGCAAGCGGCCGATCAGGCGCTCGCCATCGAGCTCGATCTGTTCGAGCAGATGTCGAAGGAAGCGCTGGCGGCGCAAGCCGCGCTGGCGCGCTTGGCCGAGGCGTTGTGCGTGCTGGATGTCGCCTCGGCGCTGGCGGAGCTCGCCGTCTCGCGCCGCTATGTGCGGCCCAAAGTGGACGCCAGCGGCGCTTTCGCGATCGCGCGCGGCCGCCATCCCGTGGTCGAAGAAGCGCTCGGCACCGGCTTCGTGCCCAACGATTGCGATCTTAACGGCGAGAAGCGGTTGTGGCTGGTCACCGGCCCCAACATGGCCGGTAAGTCGACGTTCTTGCGCCAAAACGCGCTGATCGCGATCTTGGCGCAGATGGGCGCTTTCGTGCCGGCCGACAGCGCCCATATCGGCGTGGTCGATCGGCTGTTCAGCCGCGTCGGCGCCGGCGACGATCTGGCCGCCGGCCGTTCCACCTTCATGGTCGAGATGGTCGAGACCGCCGCGATCCTCAATCAGGCGACCGACAAGAGCCTCGTCATCCTCGACGAGATCGGCCGCGGCACGGCGACCTTCGACGGTCTCGCCATCGCCTGGGCGACGGCCGAGCATCTCTGCCTCAAGAACAAGGCGCGGGCGCTGTTCGCCACCCATTATCACGAGCTGACAGCGCTCGCCGGCCGGCTTTCCGGCATTGCTTGCGTCACCATGCGGGTCAAGGAATGGAACGACACCATCGTCTTCCTGCACGAAGTGGCGCCGGGCGTGGCCGACCGCTCTTACGGCATCCATGTCGCCAAGCTCGCCGGCTTGCCCGCCGCGGTGGTGGCACGAGCGCAAGAAGTGCTCGCCGCGCTGGAAGAAGGCCGCGAGGGCCACAAGCCGCTGGCGCGGATCGACGATCTGCCGCTGTTTCAGGCCGCCGCCCCGCGCCCCAAGGAAAAGAACGCGCTGGAAGAGGCGCTCCGCGCCGCCAATCCCGATACGCTCTCGCCCAAAGAGGCGCTAGAATTGCTCTACGTGCTGAGGAAGAAGCTGGACCCGTGAGCGCTCCGCGCAAATTCCTGGTGGTGGTCGACAAGACGCCGGAATGCAAAGTGGCGTTGCGCTTTGCGGCGCGCCGGGCCCAGCACACCGGCGGGCGCGTCTCGCTGCTCTGTGTCGCCGAGCCCGCCGATTTCCAGCAATGGAAGGGCGTCGAAGAGATCATGCGCGACGAAGCGCACAACGAAGCCGAAAGCCAGGTCTACGAAGCGGCCAAGATGATCAACGAACTCACCGCCATCGTGCCCGAGCTGATCATCGAACACGGCGTGCGCGCGGATTGCCTGCTCGAGCTGGTGCGCCGCGACACGGACATTTCGATCCTGGTGTTGGCGGCCGGGACCGGCAAGGAGGGACCGGGGCCGCTGGTGTCGCTGTTCGCTTCGACCGTCCAGTCCATTCCCGTCACCATCGTACCTGGCCATCTCAGCGACGAGGCGGTGGACGCGCTGGCCTGAAAGCGCTACGTACCTCTTACGTTCGCATCGGAAAGTCTGTGATGTTCGGAAAAATCCTGATCCTCGTCGCCTTGGGCGTGGTCGCCGTCATCATGCTGAGCGGCATCGTCGTGATGGCGATCGGCGGTCAGACCGCGGCGCGCTGGTCCAATGTTTTGATGCGTTACCGGATCCTCGCCCAAGTGGGCGCGTTGATCCTGGTCGCGCTGGTGGTTTATTTCGCGAACAACTCCTGACCACCCTTGTGCGAATTCGCTTGATGGTGTTGTTGGGACGGTCATGAGCAAGACGCTTTACAACAAGATCTGGGACGCCCATCTGGTTCACCAAGCGCCGGACGAGTCGCCGGTTCTCTACATCGACCGCCATCTGGTGCATGAAGTGACCAGCCCGCAGGCTTTCGAGGGCTTGCGCAACGCCGGCCGCAAAGCGCGCCGGCCCGAGCTGGCGCTGGCGGTGGCCGACCACAACGTGCCGACCAAGAACCGCGCCAGCGGCATCGACGATCCGGAATCGGCCGAACAGATCGCCACGCTCGAACGCAACGCGCGCGATTTCGGCATCGCTTACCTTGCGATGGACGACATCCGCCAAGGCATCGTGCACATCGTGGGGCCAGAGCAAGGCTTCACTCTGCCGGGAACGACGCTGGTATGCGGCGACTCGCACACCTCTACGCATGGCGCTTTCGGCGCGCTCGCTTTCGGCATCGGCACCAGCGAAGTCGAGCATGTGCTGGCGACGCAAACGCTGCTCATTCCCAAATCCAAGAACATGCGCGTGACGGTCCGCGGCGCGCTGCCGCTTGGCGTCACCGCGAAGGACATGGCGCTCGCCGTCATCGCCAAGATCGGCACCGCCGGCGGCACCGGCTACGTCATCGAATATGCCGGCGAGGCGGTGACGAACCTCACGATGGAAGGGCGCATGACCCTGTGCAACATGACCATCGAAGGCGGTGCGCGCGCCGGCTTGATCGCGCCGGACGAAACTACCTTTGCCTATGTCGCGGGCCGTCCACGGGCGCCCAAAGGCGCCGCGTTTGAGGCAGCAGTGAGCTACTGGCGCACGCTGAAGTCCGATCCCGAGGCGGTGTTCGACGCCGAGATCGTGCTCGCCGCCGCCGAGATCGTTCCGATGGTGACTTGGGGCACCTCGCCCGAACAGGCCTTGCCGGTGACGGCTACCGTGCCCGATCCCGCGGCCGTCGCCGACCACGACAAACGCGCCGGCATGGAACGGGCGCTCGCCTACATGGATTTGCAGCCGGGAACCAAGCTCGCCGACGTGAAGATCGACCGCGTCTTCATCGGTTCTTGCACCAACGGCCGCATCGAGGATTTGCGCGCCGCCGCCGCCATCGCGCGCGGCAAGAAGGTCGCCGCGCACGTCGGCGCCATGGTGGTGCCGGGCTCCGGCCTGGTGAAGTTCCAGGCGGAAGAAGAAGGCCTTGACCGTATCTTCCTCGAAGCGGGCTTTGAATGGCGCGAGCCGGGCTGCTCGATGTGCCTGGCGATGAACGCCGACAAATTGGCGCCGGGCGAACGTTGTGCTTCCACTTCCAATCGCAATTTCGAAGGCCGCCAAGGTCGCGGCGGGCGCACCCATCTGATGTCGCCCGCCATGGCCGCCGCCGCCGCGATCGCGGGGCATCTGGCGGATGTCAGGGGGTTTCAGTAAGAGCCCTCGGAAGGGTCAACATCATGGAATTAGAGATAACCCTCTCGCCAGACGATGTACGCCTTATTAAGATTCTGATGCGACAGCAAGAGGGTACAAAGTTCCTGCGATTTCGTGCAGAAAACAACTTAAGCCACAATAAAACACCGATAACAGCGGAACGATTTTGGCGTACACTTGTATGTATGCGCCTAACGTCGCGACAGAAATCTGGTCCGAATAGCCCTGTGTCGCAACTGATACAGATGACCCCCTTTCCACTTTCGCTATCGGAAATGAGGAATAATGCGGACAATCGTGGCTTTGTAGTGAGTACGTTGTCTGCGGTTTCAGGTCTGCGCGACTACAATGTTGCGGCGGATCAATTTGAAAAGAATTTCAAGTCACTCGAAGCCGAAGGTTGGAAGTCGACACTTGATAGTTGCAATACCTTGTTGGGCGATGCCTCGATCGAGGAAGAGCGAAATGCGGCGCGCTACTTGATGCGCTTTGAAGGGATTGGTCCAAAACAGTCCCGGAATATCCTGCAAGCCCTTTGCTTGACCAGATATGAAATTCCACTCGATAGCCGCGTAATCCAATGGCTCAAAGACGAGCTTCGATTCCCAATACCTGTAAGCACGAGCCTTCTCTCTGACTCGGCATATTATGATTTCGTTATGACAACCATCCAGAAACTTTGCGGCCAAGCGGGAGTATTCCCCTGCATGCTGGATGCTGCAATATTCTCAAAGCGTGATCCGGACACGTGGACTGAAGAAATGATGCGGTTTTAGAAAAAACTTATCGGGTCGACGTCGACGGTCAAGCGCACCGATTTGGCCAGCGTGACCGACGCGAGCCATTTGCGCAGATAAGCCTGCACGTCCACCGTTCGCGCCGCCTGCACCAGCAGCCGCTCGCGCGTCTGGCCGCGCAACAGCGCATAGAACGCTGGCGTCGGTCCCCACACTTTCACGCCCAACGCCGAGGGCGCGGCTTGCGCCAGAGCGCGGCCGGCCGCGCGCACCGCTTCGCCGTCGTGGCCCGACAAGATGATCGCCGCCAGCCGCCCGAACGGCGGAGCATGGGCTCGTTCGCGCATCGCCCGTTCCTGTTCGTAGAACGCATCGCGGTCGGAAGCGGCCAGCGCTTTCATCACCGCATCGTCGGGATTGCGCGTCTGCATCAGCACCAGGCCGGGCTTTTCGGCGCGTCCGGCGCGTCCCGCCACTTGATGCAGCAGCTGGAAGGTGCGTTCGCGCGAACGCGGATCGCCCTCCGAACCGCCGAGATCGGCATCGACCACCCCTACCAGCGTCAGTTGCGGGAAATGATGGCCCTTGGCCACGATCTGCGTGCCGATCAACACGTCGATCTCGCCTTTCGACATGGCGCGGATCGCCGCTTGCGTTTCGGCCGGGCCGTGCATCGTGTCGGACGACGCGATCGCTAGGCGCGCCTCGGGAAATAACGCGCGGAATTCCTCCGCCACGCGTTCCACGCCAGGCCCGCAAGCGATCAGCGTGCCCGCTTCGTGGCATTGCGGGCAGGCGGGCGGCGTTGCGCTCTCGTAACCGCACAAATGGCAGAGCAGCCGCTTCTTGTAGCGATGCTCCACCAGCCAAGCCGAGCAATGCGGGCACGTGAGTTTGTGGCCGCATGCTTCGCACAGCGTCAGCGGGGCGTAGCCGCGCCGGTTGAGGAACAGCATCGCCTGTTCGCCCGTGGCGATGGTCATCGCCAGCGCCTCGCGCAAGGGCGGCGAAAGAAACGCGCCCGGCTCGTAGGCCGCGCGCATGTCGATCAGGCGCACCTCTGGCAACACGGCATCGCCGTGACGGCGATGCAGCTTCAGATGCGCGTAACGCCCGCCGGAGGCATTCACATAAGTCTCGAGCGAAGGCGTCGCCGAAACCAGCACCACCGGACATTGCTCGATGCGACCGCGCACCACGGCCATATCGCGGGCGTGATAGATGGCGCCGTCTTCCTGCTTGTAGGCCTGCTCGTGCTCTTCGTCGACGATGACGAGGCCGAGCGCGGCGAACGGCAGAAACAGCGCCGAGCGCGCGCCCGCCACCACTTTTGCCTCGCCGGAATAGACCGCGCGCCAGACGCGGCGTCGCTCTTTCTGCGACAGGTCCGAATGCCATTCGGCGGGGCGCATGCCGAAACGCTCGGCGAAACGCTCCAGGAACTGCACGGTCAGCGCGATTTCCGGCAACAGGATCAAACTTTGCTTGCCTTGGCGCAGCGCTTCAGCGACCGCTTCGAAATAGGTTTCGGTTTTGCCCGAACCGGTGACGCCGTCGAGCAAGCTCACGGAAAAACGCCGGCCGGCGACATCAGCGCGCAACAAATGCGCCGCCAGATCCTGCTCGGTGTTGAGCACAGGCGCGGCGTAATCGGGATCGGGGGCGCGGAACGGCGCGAATTCGGGCAGCTCGGTTTCGAGGAGCGCGCCGGCCCCGATCAGCCCGCGCACCACGGAAGGCGAAGCGTCGGCTTGCTCGGCCAACTCGGCGATGCTTCGCGCCAGTCCGTCGCCCGCCACTGCCAGCACGCGCTCGCGCGGCGGCGTCATCTTTGCCGGAACGATTTCACCTTTTACATAGGCGAGGCGCGGCGTCTCCGCTTCGAACGCCTGGCGCGTGCGCAACGCCATCGCCAGCACCATCCCCGGCGAAGTCAGCGTATAGCGCGCCACCCAATCGACGAAATCGCACAACCCCGCGGGCAGTACGGGGTTGCCTTCCAGCGGCAGCGCTTCCTTCAGCCGGTTGTCGCCGACTTGGCCTTCGGCTTTGCCCCACACCACGCCGAGGCTTTCGCGCGGTCCCAAAGGCGCCGCCACCACAAGCCCTCGTACTACCGGCGCACCGCGCGCCAGCTTGTAGTCATAAGCGCCGGCCAGCGGCAAAGGCAGCAGCACGCCGACGCGTTCCGCCGTCAAATCGGCAATCTGGGGTTTTGGCGCCGCCTCCTTCATGCCATACACTTCGTCCCGCGATTCTCTTCGGTCAATGCCTCGATGAACGAAAGCGCCAAGTCCCTGGAACCGGCCAAGGCGGCCGCCGAAGCGGTGAAGGCCTTTGTCCGCATGAACCGGGCGCGCCTGGCCGAGGACGGCGAGCTTTTGTCGCTGCTCTTGCCCGAACGCTTCGCGAGCGCCGAGGTGCGCGATCTGCAGCACTTCGCCATCGAACGGCTGTCGGCCGAGAACCGCGCCTTGAAGCGCGAACGCGATTCGCTGAAGGCCTCGCAGGACGCACATGCGCGGCTGGGCGAAGGCGTGCGCCATTTCCTGCTCGAGCTGATCGACGCGCGCAGCTTTGCCGAGGCGATCGCGGTGGGACTTGCGGCGGCGCCCGCTTTCGGCGGCGACAAGGCGGTGTTCTGCGTCGAAGGCGCCGAGGACGTCGCCGCGGACGGCGTCCGCCTGATCGCGCCGGGCACGGTGACGGCGGTCTTGGGTCCCGACGGCATGGGCGCGATTCTGTCGGGTGGCGGCGAGTTGCTGTTCGGCCGCGGCGGCAAGGCGTTCAAGAGCTTGGCCGCGTTCCGCCTCAGGCTGGGCGGCCCGTCGGCGCTGTACGTGCTGGGGGCCGAAGCCGAAGGCCGCTTCGAAGGGCGCACCGCCGAGGCCGAGCTGGGCTATTTCGCGCGCGCGCTGGAACGGGCGATCTGCGCATGGCTCGATCTGCCCAAAGCCTGAAAGCCGATTGGCTGTCGGCGCTGGCCCACGAAAAACGCGCCAGTGCGCATACGCTGCGCGCCTATGGCGACGATCTGGAGCGGTTTCTCGCCTTTCTTGCCGAGCATAAGGGCCGGCCGCCCGACGAGCGCATGTTGGCCAAGTTGCTGCCCGCCGACATCCGCGCCTTCATCACGCGACGGCGCGGCGAAGGGCTGGGCGGACGCGGCGTGCAACGGGCGCTGGCTTCGGTGCGCAGTTTCTTCCGTCATCTGGCGCGCGAAGGCGTGCTCGAGAACGCGGCGCCGCGCGCGGTCAGAGGCCCGCGCCTGCCGCGCACGCTGCCGCGCCCGCTTGCCGAACCCGACGCGCTGCGTCTGCTCGAAGAAGCCGGCGAGCAAGATGTCGAATGGCTCGCGGCGCGCGACGTGGCGCTGTTGACGCTGCTTTACGGCGCGGGCTTGCGCATCTCCGAAGGCCTCAGTCTCAAGCGCGGCGACGTGCCGTTGGGCGAAAGCCTCGGCGTTCTCGGCAAAGGCCGCAAGGAACGCCAAGTGCCGCTGTTGCCCGCCGTGCGCGAGGCCATCGCGCGCTACGCTGCGCTCATTCCCTTTGCCGGCGCAAAGAGCGACGCGCTGTTTCTTTCCCGTCGCGGCAAGCCGATGAGCGCGCGCGAGGCCGAGGCCTTGATGCAAACGCTGCGCTCGCGGCTCGGACTCTCCGAGCGCGCCACGCCGCACGCGCTGCGCCATTCCTTCGCCACGCATCTTCTGGCCCATGGCGGGGAATTGCGCGCGGTACAGGAACTGCTCGGCCACGCCTCGCTGTCCACCACGCAGACCTATACCGAGATCGACGCGCGCAAATTGCTGGAGGTTTATTCCCGCGCCCATCCGCGAGGCTAAATCGTATCGAGGTGCTCTTCGCCTTCCACCAAGACGACGCGCCCGCCGTGCCACAGCCGCGCCAAGAGCAGCGTGAATCCCATCGCGCCAAGCCCCATCGCCGACATCAAGAGATAGGCAAAGCCGCCGACCTGCGCATAGAGCAGGCCCGAGGCATAGGTCGCCACCCCCATCATCAATCCGGCGTAGCAGACGAAATAAAGACTCTGCGCCGTGGCGGCGAGGCGCGGCGGCACTGCGCGCAGGATGAAATACATCGCTCCCAGATGCGGCAGCGCGAAGGTCGCCCCGTGCAGCACTTGCGCGAAAACGACCAGCGGCAAAGGCGGGTCGAAGGCCAAGATCGTCCAGCGCACGACGCAGCCCAGCGCGCCCAGCAGCAGCAGGCGCATCGGTCCGATCAGGCGCGAGACGCGCAGCGACTGGGAGAACAAGGCGATCTCGACGAACACGCCGAGCGGCCACAAAATTCCGATCAGGGCGCCCGAATAGCCGAGACTGACCCAATGCAACCCGCCATAGCCGTAATAAAAGGCGTGGCTGCCTTGCAAAAGGCTGGTGGCGATCAGGAAAATCGCGAACGTGGGCGAGCGCAGAAGTTCGCGGGCCTCGCCCAAGGTGGCTTTGAGCTTGAGGCGAAGCATGCCGCGCTGATGGATGGCGGCGGGCAACGCCAGCGCGCTCAGCAAGCACAGCGCTGCGCCCGCTGCCATACACGCCGGAAAGACCCCCATGCTCCAAAGCGAGATGCTGACGCCCGCCAGGATGTTGGCAACCACGAAGGCGAAAGAGGCAAACAGCCTGACGCGGCCGTAGTCGAAGCCGTAGCGCTCGGAAAGCCTGACGCTGACGCTTTCGAGCAACGGCACGCCGGAGCCATAGGCCACGGTCGCGGGGACGGCGGCCAGGAAGACCAGCAAAGGCGTCTTGACGAAGACCAGCACGCCATAGCCCACAAGCGCCGCCACATAGAGCGCGATCATCGCCTCGCGCCGGTCGTTGCGGGCGTCGGCGACGATGCCGCTCGCCGGCGTCACCAGCGCGCGCAGCAACAGCGCGGCGGAGAGAACCAAGGCCACTTGGCCGGGCGACAGCCCGCGCCAAGCCATCCAGGCGCCGAAAAAGGGCGTGAACACGCCGCTGGTCAGGCCCGAGGCGGCTTGGGCCAGACTTAAGCGTTGGGCAATCGCTTTCATGGCAACCGAATCGAGAACCCCTACAATGCCGCACCACAGGCGCCAAGAAAACTCCGGGCGGCCGGAAAGGTCGGGACTTTCGAGAGTTGCACAAGCAGCGCCCGATGCGTATTTTCGCGCACCCGAAGAGAGGCGGGCCGCCTTAGCTCAGCCGGTAGAGCAACGCATTCGTAATGCGTGGGTCGGGTGTTCGAGTCACCCAGGCGGCACCAGTCTTTTTGGCCTCCCTAGCAAATCCTAGTCTCAGCATAGTCTCAAGCCCGAAAATGCTGGCTGAGTCACCGTGACTCGCCGATGGCAAGCGGCGGCAAACCGGCCCGCTGCCAGGGTTCCCAAAACATGTCAGGGAACGGCTTGGTAAGCAGCTCCGGCTCGACGGCCTTGAACAGGAACGCCGGGCATTTTCCGCAACGTTCCAATCCACTCGTGGCCGTTTCGAGACGTGAGCGACTCGGGCACACGGTGAGCACGAGCAGGTTGGGGATGCCGAGGTGGCTCTTGTGGGTCTGCCTCTCGATTATCTCGGCGTAGGCGTCGAACTTTCCGAGGAGCGAGGTCTGGCTCTTTCGGGAGCGCTCCACCGGCATGGTTCCCCGGTCTAGTTCGAGCGTGAAGAAGCGATAAGTCGGCTTGCCCTCGGATCGGTATTCGAGGCCGAAATGGCCGTCCGGGTTGACGGCCCTTACTGAGGCCGGGAGCCGAAATGGCGTGGCAGACGCCCTCGTGACTTCTGGCGCCCGCGCCAGTATCTCGCCCCAGGCGATAAACCGCAGATCGCTCCGCGCCTCGGCGGCAAGTTCGATGGAAGCTATGATAACTGCAATCGAACCCCTCGCGTAGTTACGCGCCTCTGACCCGCCAACAAAGTGGCATATTCTCATTTCGCTTTAGCTGGATGCATATTTTCGATGGAGCACGCGGGCCAAAACGGTTGCACAAACACCCACCACCCACCTAAGGCTAAAGCCCTAGGTGACATACCCATAAAGGGGATTCCGTTTTTGGGCGAACAGTGATTCAAATCTCCAACGCTGGAGGTTTGGATGGCTCGCTTTGATTTGACGGACTTCGAGTGGTCGGTGATAGCGCCG
>Ga0326727_10009282_pt1 | contig 24307 bp, 16 predicted proteins | sample MB2enrmetagenome_FD_207643 | JGI IMG/M metagenome (GOLD analysis project Ga0326727, IMG submission 207643) | Lab enriched peat soil microbial communities from McLean, Ithaca, NY, United States - MB29MY | ecosystem: Environmental > Terrestrial > Soil > Wetlands > Peat | place: USA: New York... | reverse complement strand
TCTTGGACTTCATTGAAGTTGACCAGCAGGGTCACTAAAGCCATGCTTAGAAATATAGAATACAGAGTGGTGAGAAGATTGTAATTTGAAATAACCTCATTGAGCTGCTCATTTTGTATGCATTCCCACTTGTAAGAAACAACAAAATAAATGATTGTTGGAATGCCGAGTATGCATAAAGTTGAAAACTCAGAAGCAATAAACATGTTGTCCATAATGAAACACAGCCCCTTCCATTTATATTATAGCTCTCATTCCATCCAGCGTTGTAATTATGCCGCCTCAGCCGCAGACGCCGAATCGTGGAAACTTCCACCCGAACTTTTGCTCTGCTTGAATCAATTTGGCTAATTTTGCAAGTGGTTGGAGAAAATGACAAACAGGAGGACCCAAGGAGTTTCCGATGGCGCGATTCTGCCTTTTCAGGAAAGGCGCTCATGGGAAAACGGCGGTAGAGGGGCCTTATTCAGTTTTTGGGGGCACTTTGCCACGCGGTGTGACTGATGATAGGCGCGCGGGCCTTGCCGGTACAGATTGCCATTGACGAACATCGGTCCTGGTTCATAGACTGGGAGTTGGCTATCGGCAGGGAAAGCATCGGCGGCTTCAACATGGTTTGATTCATCCCGATGTGGCGATGGGGTTGTCTCGGGTAGAACACATACAATTATGAAGGAAGGAAAAAGAAAATGAACGCCGGAACACTTTTTTCCAAGCCTGTTTTTTCTTTTCTTCGATTGGGCCGCCTTATCGTCTTTGTACTCGCTTGTATCCTGCTCACGTTTTCAGGGGCGCAGGCCCAGCCCGATCCCCTGCCCTCATGGAACGACACAGCGGCGAAAAAGGCGATCATTGCGTTCGTACAGACCACAACCGACAAGTCGAACCCGAACTATGTCGCGCCCGAGGCGCGCATCGCCACCTTCGATCAGGACGGTACGACCTGGGTCGAACAGCCCATGTACCCGACAATGCTCTACTGTTTGGAGCGGGTGCGGGTGCTGGCCAAAGAAAAACCCGAGCTTGCCGGCGTCGAGCCCTTCAAGTCCGTGTTGGCCGAGGGGCCGAAGGCCCTGGCCGACATCTCGCTCAAGGATCTGGAGACGCTGTACGCGGCCACGCTTACCGGCATGAGCGTGGACGAGTTCAACCGCGAAGTGAACGCATGGCTCGAAACGACCAAGGATCCGCGCTTTGGTCGCCGGTATACCGAGCTTGTCTACCAGCCGATGCTGGAGGTCATGCAATATCTGCGCGCCAACGGCTATAAGACCTACTTCGTCACCGGCGGCGGACAGGATTTCGTGCGTGCCTACGCCGAGCGGGTGTACGGCATCCCGCCGGAGCAGGTGGTGGGCACCATGGACGCGGTCAAATTCGGTTACGACGCGGCCGGCAAGCCGGTGCTGACCAAGGAGCCCAAACTCCTGCTGAACGACGTCGAAGAGGGCAAGCCCGAGGGCATCCACCTGCTTATCGGCCGGCGTCCCTACGCCGCTTTCGGCAATTCCACCGGCGACAAGCAGATGCTGGAATACACCCAGGCCGGCGAAGGCATGCGTTTGATGGTGCTCGTGCACCACGACGACGACAAGCGCGAGTATGCTTACGACGCGCAGTCGAAGATAGGCACCTTCTCCGACGCCCTGATGAACGAAGCCAAACAGAAGGGTTGGCTGGTCATCAGTATGAAGAACGACTGGAAGCGCATTTTCCCGTGGGAGCAGTGATATTAACGGGAGCAGAAAATTCCTTAATTTTCATGCTCCTGTTTATACGTTTTAATGAGAGTAAAAAATGCCACATTCATTCTTTCGCGCCCCCGTGATGCTGGAACAGCTTGTTGAGCAGGTAGGCCACCACCATGGCGAAGTAGAACTGCCCGAAGATGGCCTGGGCGACGCTGAGCCGCTGGGCCAACACGGAACGCGGCAGGATGTCGCCGTAACCCAATGTGGTCATGGTCGTGAAACTGAAATAGATGAAATTATCCATGATGCGTTTCTGCATTATTTTAATTTCGAACGATCCGGGCATAAGGCTTTCCACCATAGTATAGAGCAAAGCCCAAAAGAATCCGGCGATAAGATAGCAGTTTATCAGCGCGAAAATTTCACTTTTGGAAACTTCTTTGGATTTGATTATGAAATGTATGGTGGAATGTATGCCATAGATGAGACAAAGAAGCCCGGAGACGGAAAAAAACAGGTTGAAGCGCTCGTCCCGGAAGGCGTTGTACCAGGCGATCAGGAAAAATAGCGTGCTGCAGCTGAGCAGGATGTTGAGAAACTTATTCCTGGCGTAAGCGATCAGGGCTATGCCGAAAACCACCAGATAAAAAATGAGGCTTTCGATGGTGTCGGGCAAGTGCCCGCCGCCCACGAGCAGGGTCATGAGCAGGACGGTGATGATCAGTTGTTTGTTTTTTTTGAAGACTGGTGGAAGCACTGTGTCGACCGCCTGGAGTGAGTGAAGTTTAGGCCAAGAGCGTAGCCGGGAATTCCGGCGGGTTCAACGGCCGGCCGGCCCATGATCCTACCCAACCAGGAGCGATGCGGCGTTCTCCAAAACGCGACCAAGGCCGTGGACCGACGCTTCCGCGGCGCGAAAGTGCGCCGCGGAAGCCGCCGAAAATCCACGGCCTTGCCCGTCTCCAAACTCCGCCAGGCGCCGGCCCGGGGGAGTTTACGCGCGTACCGGCGTTCCGTAACGCTTCATCTTTTCCCGCATTTCCGGGGTCAATTGCACGACAAGCTCCGCATTGTACGAGCCGGTGGGCAGGAGGAACCCCGGATTGGAGGAGATCGCCGGATTGGCGATGAGCTGCAAAGCGGCGATGGAATAGGAACGCGATTTCGCCGCCGGCGAGCCGTCCTCGACCTCGGGGCTGACATTGGTGGTGAAGATGGAGACCGTGTCGTCGCTCATGCGCGCGATCTCGAACGTCCGGAACTGCTGGGGAAAATCCCGGAGCGAGGCGGTTTCGACATGCCAGAAACCGAGCTCCGGGCGGCTCGAATCGGGTGAGGGATAAGCGGTGACCACGTTGAAATGCCGGTGTCCGGCGAGCCACATGAGCAGGTTCGGGTATTCGTGCAGCTTGGCGAAAAGCTCCGCCTCGGTCACATAGGCGCTGGGCGACCAGCACATGAACGAGCCCGGCTTTTCCACGCCGATCGGGACGTGGGCGGCGACGATCATGAGTTTGCCTTCGGCTTGGCCCTTGTCCAGTTCGCCGACCAGCCATTCCCAGCGCGCCTTGTCCACGGTGCCGCGCCCGGACATGACGACGCCGTTCACCATTTTGCCTTCTTCTTCGCTCGGGGTGTCGTCGAGCACGATGACCTTGAGCGGCAGGTCCGCTTTAGGCTCGAAGCTGTAGAAGGTGGTGCCCTTGGCCAGGTTGGCCTTGCTGAAGCCGTGGCCGGCCGGGTTCGACGTGGTGTTGAAGAATTCGCCAATCCACTCCTGGCGCGTGAGCGAGCGGCGGTTCGGATCGGCCACGACTTTGGGCGGCGTGGGGAAGTCGCCGGCCGGCCCGGCGTCGATCACGTCGCCGTAGGGCGTGTTGCCGTCGATCGTGCCCATGTAGAAGCCGCGGCTGTCCATGCCGTCCTTGAAGATATCCCCCAGATTGAGGATTTCCTCGCCGATAAAGGCCTGGCGCAGGTGGTCGTCCACCGGCGCCGAACCGATCCAGAAGTGGTCGTGGTTGCCCATCGCTTGATACCAGGGAATCGACTTGTCCAGCCCGGCCGCCTGGTACGGTTTCTGGTAGTCGATGGTGTCCGCTCCGGCATGGGCCCCGGAGCTCGGGGTGATGGTCTTGCCGTCGAGGATGTCGAGGTACCAGCGCAGCTCGTTATACTGTGTGCAGTTGCAGGTGTCGCCGAGCGAGATGCCGAAATCGAGGGGCTCTTCCTTGTGAAGGGCGTTGATCGTCCGCACGGCCGCGTCGAGCACGTGCGTGGTGGACAGCATGACCGGCGAATAGGCCGAGGATATTGCGGCCTTGAGGCCCCAAAAGATCACCTGCGCGGGCGATTCCTTGTCGGTGACGTGGAGGTCGCTGATGGTGAAAAAGCGCGAAAGCAGCGCCGCCTTGGACACGGAAACGCCGGTATAGCCCGCCGGCATGAGGTCGAGCCGTTTTTCAGCCTCAAGTCCGGCGCCGAACTTCCAGACGCCGTAGCCGTACTGCGCGTATTTGGATAGTTCGGTGGCGGCGATCTTGGGCGAAGCCTGCGGTACGGGAACGGCGACCACCGTGCGCGTTAGCGTGGTTATGGGCTGGGCCGCGACCGAAGAGCGGTCCAGCCATTTGAAAGGCAAAACGCCGTAGGTGGCCCAGGCCGCCAAGGTCATGCCCGATTTGATGAACGTCCTGCGCGTCAGTCCCATGGCGTACTCTCCATTTAGGTGGTTTGTTCTGGTTTATGCCCGGAATCCACGGTAGAAGCCCACGCCTGCGCGACCGCGCGCCGGCGGGGCCTTAGAATGAAAACGCCAAGCCGAGAATCGGTCCGTGCAAGGTGGAGTCGAACACGAACTTGCTCGACCCGCTGCCTTCGGTGTGGTTGACCCCCACTCCCCGGTAGCCGAGAAAGAGCGTCCCATGCTCCCACAATTTGTATCCGACCAGGGCCATGGCGTCCCAGGTGAGACTCGAACTGACGCCGAAGCCGCCCACGCCGCCGCGTAGCTCAAGCGCCCATTTCTCGCCCAGGTGGAACTGCGCGCGCGCGCCCACGATGGGGTCGGCCCAGGTCTTTGTTTCCGTTATGGATCGTCCGCCAAAGAAGGTGTTGGCGTCAAGAGACATGCCCAGGCTCCAGATCCGCGCCCCGGCCAGCAGGTCGAGGCTGACCGAGCCGGCGTCGCCCGCGCCGAGCGAAGCGCTTCCGAGCCGGTAATAGGCGGCGAGGTCCGACAGCACCAGCGTCGATTTGGAGTCGAGAGAGACCATTTTCCCGGAAGCCTGGTCGCCGAGTCGGGAATAGTTCAGGTCGGCGAGAAAACCCACGCGTTCCCGGTACAAGACGTCCACGTCGAGCATGGCCGCCGTGTTCAAGTATTTGGATAGGTCGGCGAAACTGGTGTTGACCGTGGTCGTCGAACCGCGCGCCCCGACGGTTCCGGACAGGCCGGTGAGCCAGGCGTAGGGCGTGACGGTGAAACGGAAGTCTTCCGTTAATGCCGTCGATGCCGCTCCTTGGGCCGCGAGAGCGCCGCTCGGGATCAGAAGCAGCAAGATCAACAGAAGGTTACGGGCGGCGTTGTGCTGTTTCATGCGGTGTCCTTTTTGGGGGATTTAAATTGCGGCGGGTGCGGCAGCCGGAAGTTACACCATCCTGGAGACGCCAAGACTGAATTTGTCCTTCGGACATTTTGGGGACGATCAATAGAGTGACCTGATTTTCTACCCTTGAAACAAAAAGTAAGGTCAACTGGCCTATGGCGTCAATAAAACAATCTTGGCCAAGTCGTTGACCATCCCGCGCGAGGAAGCCTCTCGGCTGGGCGCTGGCGGCAGCGCCTTGCGCAACAAAAAACAATCGAGTCCCCTGGGCCGTCTGGGAGCAGGGCCGGAAAGCCTGGTCCGTTTATTTTGGCTGGCGGTGGGAGCGACGTATTGGCCCCGGGACGAAAGAAAGTCCGGCGGGTGACACGTTTGATCCGAGGCTTTTTCCGCAATGAAATTTTGTTGGTATTTCCTTTCATTCGGTTTGTTGTCGTGGTATCATAAGATTATTTCACTCCTCTCGCCTCCCGGGGTATGGACATGCTGGATTCCGGTAAGACCAAAGAGCAACTCATTCTCGAATTGGACGCCGCACACAAACAGATCAACGATTTAAAGAGTATAGAAGCCGAGCGCCAGCAGACCGAAATGATCCTGGAGGCCCGGCTTCGCCTGATGCAATTCGCAGCCACTCATTCCCTGGCGGAGCTGTTGATCGCGACGGTCGATGAAGCGGAGACTCTCACGGGCAGCCAAGCGGGCTTTTATCATTTTCTCTCCGCTGATCAAAAGACTATCTCGCTTCAGGCCTGGTCAACGCGTACTACCCGTGAGATGTGCCGGGTCGAAGCCAAAACCCAACACTATGACGTGTCCAAGGCTGGCGTTTGGGTGGACTGCATCCACAGGCGCCAAGCGGTCATCCACAATAATTATGCGGCATTGCCCCATAAAAAAGGCATGCCGCCCGGGCATGCGCTCATCGTTCGTGAAATGGTGGTGCCGGTATTCCGGCAAGACCGCATCGTGGCCATCCTCGGGGTGGGCAATAAGCCGACCGACTATGACAATGCCGATATCGGGATCGTCACCCTGTTGGCGGACTTGGCCTGGAATATCACCGAGCGCATGCTGGCGGAGGAGGCGCTCAGGGAGAGCGAAAACAGGTTCCGCCAATTGAATGAATCCCTGCCGCTCCTTATTTGGAGTTGCCGGGCCGATGGCACCTGTGACTTTTTTGGTCGCCAGTGGGTCGAGTACACCGGCATTCCTGAAGCGGAGCAGCTGGGGTATGGCTGGCTGCAGCAGCTTCACCCGGATGACCGCAAACGGGTTGCGGACGAATGGGCCAAAGCGGTTGAAAAAGGCGCATTCTTTGATATCGAGTTTCGCATCCGGAGATGGGATCGAGTTTACCATTGGTTCAAGACGCGAGCCATACCGATCCGAAATGACCACGGGAATTTGTTGAGATGGTACGGAGTCAATCTCGACATTGAAGATATAAAGCTGGCCAGGGACCAAGCCGAAGCTGCCAACCGTTCCAAGTCCGAGTTCCTTGCCAACATGAGCCATGAAATACGCACTCCGCTCAACGGTGTTATGGGCATGCTGCAACTTTTGGAGTCGGCCTGCCCGGGAGAGCAACAACAAGAATTTATCCTTGCTGCGGCAAAATCCTCCAGACGCCTTGCTCGGCTCCTTTCCGACATACTCGATCTCTCCCGGATCGAAGCCGGCAAGCTGAACATCCATGAATCGCAATTCAGTCTCAATGGCGTAAAGGATTCGCTCGAAGAGTTGTTTGCCCTTGCCGCCAAGGAAAATAACATCGGATTGGATTTCTTCATCGACCAAAGAATGCCGCCAATACTGATCGGCGATGAAAACCGGCTTTTGCAGATTCTTTTCAACCTCATCGGCAATGCCATCAAGTTCACGGAGAAAGGCGGGGTCCGCGTCGAGGTGGCTCCGCTTTCCCATGCTGACAACGCGCATGCCCGTGTCCTCTTTACCGTGAGTGACACCGGCGTCGGAATTTCCGACGAACTGCTCAAGGACGTCTTCGAACCTTTCGTTCAAGCTGAAGGTTCATATACCCGTCGTTTCCAGGGTGCCGGCCTCGGCCTTCCCATCGTCCGCAAGCTGGTGTTGTTGATGGGGGGCGAGCTTGCTATTGACAGCACCGCGGGAGAAGGGACCACCATTTACCTCTCCTTACCCTTCAAGCTCCCCGATGAGCGGCAAGGGCAAGTTGCGTCATTGGCGCCAGCCGTTCGCCCCACTGCCGAAACACCCCGCCGGGTGCTCTTTGCCGAGGACGAGGAAGTCAACTTGATGGCTGGAGAACGGATGCTCTCGAAGTGCGGGTATTCCGTGACCACGGCCAAAGATGGCAAAGAAGCGCTGCAAATCCTATCTGAACACGATTTCGACCTGATCCTCATGGATATCCAGATGCCTGTTCTGGACGGTGTGGAAGCGACGAAACGGATAAGGACGTCCGGGGAATCCTATGCCGACATCCCGATCATCGCGATGACCGCCTATGCGATGGCCGGGGATCGTGAAAAGTTCCTGGCTGCCGGGATGGACGACTATATCGCCAAGCCTGTGGATATGGAGACGCTGAAGAAAGTGATTGAGCGGGTGATGGCGAAAAAACTTCTGTAATGTGGCGGATATGAGATCAAAATGTCCGGCGCTTTATATCCAGCATCATGCGGCGTAATGGAGCCGACTTGACGTGTGATTTCTCTTGTCGCAAATTCAAAAAAGCGTCTCCTGGTGCTTGCCCCGGTCAAAGAATCTTCAGTTGCAAGTTTGACTAATTCACTCTCAAGCTGCTTTCTGACGGTAATATCTTGAATTTGAGAGATGAAAAAAAGAGGTCGCCAGTTGTCGTCTCGAACCAAAGAAACGCTTAGCATTACATTAACAATTTCACCGTTTTTATGGAAATATCTTTTCTCCATTTGGTATGTATCAATTTCACCTAAAAGCATTTTATTGACGTATGACAGATTTTCATTTATGTCATCCGAATGGGTAATGTCTTGGTATGTTCTAGACAGCAACTCGTATTCAGTATAACCAACAAGCTTACATAATGATCTGTTGACCGCAAGCCAACGGCCGTCAGGGGCGACCAAGGCCATGCCTATTGCGGCATAATGAAATGCACTTGAGAAAATCTTGTCATTGAAAACAATTTTGTGTTCACCGCATATATCTTGAGCGAGCAAATCAGGTCCGGTAGCACGCTTGACGCTATTTTCCCTGTCTTTTAAATAATTTGACTTCATAAGCTCCATCTCATGCAGGCTGAAGACCATTCGCCACCAAGGGGAAGGCGGTGCCCCGGCGCCTTCCTCAGGCGGATTGCTCGTTCTATCCCCGCCCAGTTGTCAGCCATTAAGTAAAATTCAAAGGGATCTTGCTCCTGGTCTTCCTGTGTATCTCCGCCGTCATGCTTCTCAATTTCAAAAACTTCTCACAACACCAGGAGAAGCACAAGTCTGAATTGACGGCACGAGGAATCAAACCAAAAGCGCAGAATTCTGCATATCTGCTCCTGATAAGTTCAGGCAAGCAAACCAATAAGTTTCAGGAGGAGGGGAGAGCCAAACCATCCGGTTGGAAAGTTGAATCAACCCAGCCAAAATAAAACAAACTAAATTAATGTGTTGAGGTGTTGACTCGAATCCAGACGAAGCAGGTATGCCAACGGTGAGCTAACAGCGTGTTGAAATTCTCTGTTTTCTGATTGAAAATCGGCCATCGCCCGGGTGGAGGTAAGTCGATGGGACTTGGACGACAGGGAAGGGGGAGCTGGGGGGGAGACTTGGTGTTGCTGACTTAGGGGCGATTGGTTTACGAGATTTTAACGAGCCATGGAGGAAACATGCCGAGCAAATTCACAATGGTATCAATTGGCGCATTTTTTCTTGCCGTACTTGTATGGGCTTCATGGTTTTTCAGGTTTGACCTTCATATTGTTCCTAATCCGGATGGCTACGACGTGGCATACCGCTTGGATCGATGGAACGGAAATCTACGGTTCATCGAAGAGGACCAATGGTATCCAGTTGTTGAAGGAAATCCGAAGGAGCTTCATGAATCGTTTAATTCTCAGGGTTCAAGCCTGTGAGATATCAACGGCTTCTGGCCCGCCTGCTCGGCCCCCCCCGCCTGACCCCGGAAGCCGGTGACGACTTAACCCGAACTGTTGGAGAGCAACCATGCGCTGGTACCATTATTTTGCATACTTTTTCGGAGGCGCTTTTCTCACGAACGCCATGCCCCATTTCGTCAGTGGAATCTCTGGGCATCCGTTCCAAAGTCCTTTTGCCTCGCCACCCGGAGAGGGTTTATCCTCCGCAACAATCAATGTCCTGTGGGGCTTTTTCAACCTCGTTATCGCCTACCTGCTTATCTGCCGTGTCGGAAGTTTCAATCTGCGCAAGACCCGGCATGCGCTAGTTCTTGGAGCGGGTATGCTGACCATGTCGCTCATGCTCGCTCATACCTTCGGGCGATTTTACGGAGGCCTATGAATTTGTTCCTCCGGTACCCCCACGTTTTTGTCACCAGCCGCAAATTGACAAAGCCTGAGCGGGTGAGATCTGGAAGCCTTGGATAGCGCGTGGGCTTCTGAAACCCATCGCCCCCCTAAACATCCACACGCCTACTCGGCTCGGCCCCGAAATTGAAGTTGGTAATAAGCGGCGCAAGGGGCTTCACTGTGGATGAAGGCCTCAAGTAAAAATGTGTTCCCAAAACGGGTCACGCACAACTTAACGGCCTGACTATGCCGCGCGGGTCGCGAGATCAAGGAAGCATCGGAGTGGATGAAAACTATTGCCTCCGCATTGCCGGAGAAATGTCCCTGTCTGTGTCCCAGGTGGCAGCTGTAGCCAAGTTGGTGGGGGATGGGGCCACGGTCCCTTTTGTAGCCCGCTACCGAAAGGAGGCGACAGGCTCCCTGGACGAGGTGGCCATCGCCGCCATCCGTGACCGATTGGAAGAACTGGCCGAGCTGGACAAACGCCGCGAGGCCATCCTGTCTTCTTTGGAAGAGCGCGGACTTCTTACCACCGATTTGAAGTCGGCCCTGACGAACGCCCAGGACAAGGCCAGGCTGGAAGACGTGTACCTGCCGTACCGGCCCAAACGCCGCACAAGGGCCTCCATGGCGCGGGAACGGGGACTGGAGCCTTTGGCCAAGGCGCTCTTGGCACAGCAGGGTCACGAGCCCAAGGCCCTTGCCCGGCCCTTTATGGACTCAGGCAAGGGAGTTCCGGACGTGGAGAGCGCCCTGGCCGGAGCCCGGGACATCCTGGCCGAAGATATGGCGGAAGATTCTCGACTGCGAGCGGCCGTGCGTGATTTATATTTTCGTTGTGGCAGGTTCCGGTCCAAAGTGGCCAAGGGCAAGGAAGAGGCCGGAGCGACCTTTCGCGACTGGTTCGCTTGGGATGAGCCGTTGCGGTCGATTCCTGGGCACCGCGCCTTGGCGATGTTCCGGGGGGAGGCGGAGGGATTCTTGTCGCTGTGCCTGCGGCCGCCAGAGGAGGAGATCTTTGAGCTGGCCCGGCGGTCTCTGTTGCGGAGCCGAGGACCAGACGCACGGGAGGTGGAGGCCGCCCTTGCCGACGGATGCAAGCGCCTGCTGGCTCCGTCCCTGGAGAGCGAGACCCGGGCCGAGGTGAAGGCCCGGGCCGATGCCGAGGCTATCCGGGTCTTTGCCTCCAATCTGCGCGGATTGCTTTTGGCGCCGGCTCTTGGCCAGAAGCGGGTGCTGGCCTTAGATCCCGGCTTTCGCACCGGGGCCAAGCTGACCGTGCTGGATGCCCAGGGCGGCTTGTTGCACCATGCCACAATCTATCCCACCACCTCGGCAAGCCAGCGGGAGGCCTCGGCCGCCGTGCTCAAAGAGCTGTGCGTCCGCTTCCAGATTCAGACTATCGCCATAGGCAACGGCACGGCCGGCCGGGAAACAGAGGCCTTTGTGCGCGAGCTTGGCTTGGGGTTGCCCGTGGTCCTGGTGAACGAGGCAGGGGCTTCGATCTACTCCGCATCGGAGACCGCCCGTCGGGAATTTCCGGACCTAGACCTGACAGTGCGCGGGTCTGTGAGCATTGGCCGCAGGCTCATGGACCCCCTGGCGGAGTTGGTCAAGCTTGACCCCAAATCCATAGGCGTTGGCCAATACCAGCACGATGTGGACCAAACTGGACTGCGCCGGGCTTTGGACGATGTGGTCATGAGTTGCGTGAACGCCGTGGGTGTGGATGTGAACACGGCCAGCCAGGAACTGCTGACCGCCGTCTCCGGACTCGGCCCGGCTCTGGCCCAGGCTGTGGTGGCGCATCGTGATGAACACGGCCCTTTCCGAACTCGGGATGACTTGCGTCAGGTAAGGAGGTTGGGACCGAAGGCTTTTGAGCAAGCAGCTGGTTTTTTGAGGGTGCGGGGGGAGGAACCACTGGACTCAAGCGCTGTGCACCCTGAACGCTACACCCTTGTTCGGCGCATGGCCCGTGACGCAAAATGCACAGTGAGTCAGCTCCTGTCAGACGCCTCCGCCAGAGCCAGGGTACGCCTTGAGGATTATGTCTCCGGGGACATAGGCCTGCCTACTCTCACGGACATCATGGCTGAATTGGAAAAGCCTGGCCGGGATCCTAGAGCAAGTTTTAGCGCCTTCGCCTTTGCCGAAGGCGTAAACAGGATCGATGATTTGACTTCAGGCATGGAACTACCCGGCATCGTCACCAATGTGACCAAGTTTGGAGCCTTTGTGGACATCGGCGTGCACCGGGACGGCATGGTGCATGTGAGTCAACTGGCTGACCGCTTCGTGACGGATCCAGCAGAGGTCGTGTCCGTGGGCCAAGAGGTTCTGGTGCGCGTGGTGGATGTTGATTTGCCGCGGGGCCGCATTGGCTTGAGCATGCGCGGTCTTCCCGCCAGCCGGAAACCGGCCGGATCGTGATTGCAGATCAAGGTCACAAGGGGCAAGCGGCAACGCCGTTGGCTTTAACTCCCGAAATCAATCCAAACCAAAAACGCAGGATCCTGCGCAAACGGTCCAGGCAAGTTCAGGCGGATAAGCCAACTCGTTTTAGGAGGAGGGGGGAGCCAAACCATCTGGTTTGGAAAACGGAATCGACTCAAACTAAATATGTCAAATTATATCAATATATTAAGTTGAAATCTCGTATCCAGACTAGGCAGGTATGCCAACGGAAAGTCAAAGGTGTTGGCTAACGCCAGTTTCATCTGTTTTTCTCACATCTCTACCGCGAAACGCAAGGCAGGGGTTGGCAAGGGGGCAGGATCGGGAAACATGCGATTGGAAACTCCCAATGTGACAATGGAGCGAAGGTGTTTACTCGATCCTATGTGACCTATAATATGCTCCTATCCGCGATTTATGGATTCAGCAACTTCTGTTAAGCGGTTGATTACTATGTACCAATCGCCAGCAAGTTTGGATGGGTGATTTGCAAATATGGAATCACCAGTTGAACTAAGCACAATAATTGGGTCGAATGTACATATCCTGTCCATGGCTTCGTATGCCATATCTAAGTTCTTGCCAGCGCCTTTTTCTCGTATGATGGGATATAGAGTGTCCATTGCGTGAACAACATCACGAACAACCAGCATCACCCCGATTGCATAGTAACAGCGGTCATCCGCCTCTCGAAAAGGTATATCATTATCAACTAGTGTTCCCATAACTCCATTTAAAACTTGCTTTCCAGCGATAAAAATAATCATATGGTAAACATCGTCCGTTCTAACATTGTAAGTTGATTTGCCAAGTTTGACATTTTCTATATATTTTTCAAATGTAGCAATGCCTTTCTTGTAATCTGATTTTGCACTAGGTCTCCAAAATCCCCACACTGTAGCGCCCTGATTAAAGTAAACCTCTCTAGCAGATTTCAATAATGGATCTTCCTTGTCACTGTCTCCGTATTTAGCAAAATTTGTTGCAAACTGGCCGAAAATCATACGGGTAGCATATAAAACACCTAGTTGCCGATTCGCCCTGTTGTCTAACCAGGCAGTAGGTAGGAAGAAAGGGTCACTAACAGACCAACCGAAGGTGGAATCAATTTCTCTTTGCAGCTCAGCGTAAACAGATCTACCCATTAATGTGCATTCGGTGCCAGGTGACTTGTTTTCTTTCCAAGCTTTTGATGCTTCAGTTACGAGTTTGGGTAACTCTGGGAATCGTGTTTGATCTATATACATATAAAATGCATTAACACTGTATATCACAAGGGGAAGCATTAGGATTAATGCTATGCCGCTAATCATTCCAATCCAAAATTTTTTGTGTAATCTAAAAGAACTTAACAACTTTTCCATTTTGATTCCAGCCCTTATAAGTTTTTAGCGGTTATATTCGATAAATGTCGGTCAATTCTCCCGTAAAATCCCTCACGCTCACCGCGCCAGATTCTCCTCCACCCGTTTCAACCCAAGGAACCTGGCGCTCAAATACACCCGGCATTTCACAGCCTTTTCTTTCAACCTTACATTAATTCTCTCATAACTCCCAGGAGGAGCGCAAGACCGGATCAGCGACCAGGTTCAAACGATCCCGATTCTCGAATCGACCTCAACAAAATGTGCAGTATGTCTCATATTGAGTTTTAGCTATCTGAGGGACGATTTTAAGCTTATATTTATCACCTTGCCCCATTATTCCAGGGGTATAGTGCTCAAAGTCCCATGTTTTTATTTTCCGATTTGCCGTTTCTGGCGTGATTTTATCGAGGAACATCTCCTGTATTCCCACTTCACCTATTTCGCATCTCCGTCCTTCTCCTCCACCGCCAGCGAAATCGGTCTTCATCCAAACGATCTCCTGGGATCGGCCCAGTCCCGGGAGCCCATGCCCCAGCTCCAGGGGAAAGCTCCAGGGCGGGGCGCTCTGTGGGATACTGAGTACCAGGGGAAGACCGGGGTAGCCTGGAACGGAGGCTGGGCAGTGGCCGGAGAGATGACAGAGCAGACGAATCCCATGGATCGTCATTTGTCGTCTTGCGGAAATGGCTTGCCTTCCTTCGAACAAAGGCGTCTTCGTAGTGCTGAAGTCCGGCCGAGGCGGGACGTTACCAAGGGAGACGAATATGGATTTATTAGAATACCGCGATGCCTATAATGCCGGACTTAGCTGCAAACCGTTGCCTGCGAGGTTCAAGGGCGATCCCGCCGCCATAGAGGCTCATGCAGCAGGCAGAAAAGCATGGAGCGAACTTCCGGGATATGTCGCCGGCGGGAGGAAGCGAATGAAGCCGCTACCAGGCCAACGACGTTGACCCGGGGTCGTTCAGGCGCTTGAAGCCGATGCCGAGGCCTGGAGCGGAATCGGGGGGTATTTCATGCACTGGAATTATTCAGACGAAGTCGAAGCGCTTTCCGACGGCGAGCGCGAGTATTTGAATTGCTGGCAAATTGGCCTCGACGGTGAGCGATTGCCGAAAGAATATTCAGGCATCCCAGACGCCATTTCCGCCTGGACTGCCGGAAATGAGCTTCACGATTATATTGTCACCGGCAACGCGGCGATGGACGGCACGGATGACGACTAGGAGGCCCGCCACACCTTGAAAATCCCACAAGCGCCGTGGCCCTCAAAGATCTCCGAGCCGTCTTCAACAGGAGAATTCACAACTCCCCGGAGGAGCGCAATACCGGATCGGCGATCAGGTTCAAGCGGTCCCGATTCCCGAATCGGCCTCAACACAATGTGCAGGATGCTGCATGTTTAGTTTTAGCTCCGGGAGGAACATAAACCGGCTTGTCCAGGTGAAGTATCTGCACTGAATATTCGGTTCAGGCTGAATGCGCGCTAAAACCAAATACGCAGCCCCCTGCGCAAACGGTCAAGGTCAAACTAGCCGTGGAAATGCTTTCACATGAGGGCATTACGGACTTGACCAATACCAAACCAGACTTATTTTATATTTGTCACCCCCTGCACGGGATTCGTTCGGTGAGATGAACCAGACTAGCCCAGACCCCGTGCAGGGGGGCGAAGGGTCTTGCCCAACCTGCCATTTCAAGCCGCACCTGGTAGAAACACCGGGTGGCGGCTTTCTTAATTTGAAAAATTCCTACAAGTGGAGGATTTCCAATGATTGATCAACGTTTCAAAGCAGGAAATTTTGTCGTCTCACGCGTTCCCGCATGGGGAATAGGAAAAGTTCTGGAAATTCTCGAAGAGGACAAGGTCCGCGTTTTCTTCGAATATGAAGGTGAAAAACTGATGCTGCCTGATTTTCTGGATTCCACGCTTGCTCCGGTGCTTCATCCTGTTCTGGAAAAGATTGATCCTTTACGTACTACAGAAGGATTCATACCATTTCATAAACTGGAAACATCATTTTTAAATCGGTATCCCTTGGGCTTTGATGATCAAAAATATTTCAAGGATGAACGCGACTACAAGATAAATGCCTCCGGTCTCCTGCATGAATCTATGTCAAAGGAAATACTCTCTCGCTTAATCGACCAAGGTGATTATGCAAGTGTATATGATTTAACCAAAAAAATGATTGGCAAAAATAACCTCATATTCAGGAATGAAAAAATTTCCTTGTTTGAAAGCCTCAAGAAAGGGGTTGCAGAACAAAAACTCTTTTCAAATGCATTGTACGAACTTCTCTATGGTGATGCTGAGATAGCACTACGATTCGATGCTTTTGCAGACGTGCTGGAAAAGCTAGACACCTGCAAATGGCCCATAGCGACCTATTTTACTTTTTTACTCGATCCCAGCTGTCATATCTGCGTTAAACCAACGTACTTTCAAGCGGCGGCACGTTCGTATGCCTTTGAAATAAATTACGTTGCCCGTCCAAGGTGGGCCTGTTATCGGCGAATTCTTAAATTTGTAGACCATGTCGGTAAACAACTTAGCAAACGTTCTTCTCTGAAACCTCATGATCTGATTGATGTTCAAGGCTTCATTTGGTGCTCTCTCCATTAGGACTGGATCAAATAAGCGTGTATATACCAGTAGAAGGAGCGCAAGACGAAGGAGGGGATACCGTAAAGGTTCAAGTTTCATCCGGCCCCATGACCTAAACCAAATACGCAGCACCCTGCGCAAACGGTCAAGGTCAGCTCAATCCGGAAAATCAAGTAGTTTCAGTGGATTGGGGAATCAAAGCGAGATAGTTAGGCGGATAGAATCAACTCAAACCAAATAAGTTAAATCATTACAGATGAGTGGACAAAATAAGATTGTAACATATTGGAATAGTATGGGATAAATATCAGGCGGAGCATGTGGGCCAGGTTAGCCAACGGTGTTGGCTAACCTGGCCCCCTGAAAACGAAAAAAGGGCCGTTGGCATCATTTGCCAACTGCCCAAATTTCTTTGAAATTCTGGTCGGGATGAGAGGATTTGAACCTCCGGCCCCCTGAACCCCATGCAAGTTGTTGTCTCTTTAACGTGTTGATATAATTTAATAAATTAAAAGTTTTTACGACAAAAACGGACGATTTTACGACTTTTCCCCTCAAAAATGTCGTAAAAGATGTCGTAAAAAGTCTTTGAGTATCCGCACACGGGAAAATGTTGCCAAAGAGGCAGTGGCGGGGCTTGGGCGGCAGATCCCAGGGGGTAATATTCGATTTTTGAGCCACGGAGGGGGGGGAGACTGGTCTGATAATGGGGCAAACATTGGACACTTTGTTCTATTTTGTCCAATGTTGACCCACACGAAGCCCGCAAATCCGGCGGGAATCGCATGACGCTAGGACCACTGGCTCCGTAAACCAACATTGTTGGCGCGTGAGGCCTGCGCAAGCAGGCCTCACACTTGTTGGACCATGGACGCCGCCTTGAGAGCTTGAGAGATCCACAATCCTTGCGGCCACAGGCTGCGTCCAGTTTCTTGCGAATTAACACATATATCGCAAGCCTCCATCGCAAACAATGACGTGCCCGCTCATGAAGTCATTGCAGACCAGAAAGGCGATTGCATCGGCAATGTCTCCTGGACGGCCGACACGACCCACGGGCGTTTTGGCCGCATACTCGGCGAACAGAGGCTTTTTTTGTTCTTCGCCGAGGAAATCCCACCAAGGCGTATCTATTACGCCGGGCGAGACCCCGTTCACTCGCAGGGGCTTAAGTTCGGCGGCCAGGATCGGCACGAGCGCGGCGATCGCGGCATTGGCCGCGCCTATGCCGGCTGTTCCCGGCATGGCGCCGTGGGCGGTAACCGCGGAAATGAAGGTGATGCTGCCATTCTCGCGCAAATAGGGTATGGCCGCCTGGGCGCAGGTGAAGTGGGGAAAGACTTTTTCCTCAAAGCCCTGCCTTACGTCGCTCAAGCTTACCGAGGGGAAGGGCCCCACCCCTTTGGTGCTGCCCAAGGCCAAGATCAAATGGTCCAGCGGTCCGAGTTCGGCAAACACTTCGACCACGCGGCCGGAGTTCGCGGCATCCATGGTTATGGTCCGCACATCGCCGCCCAAGGTGGTCCGGGCCGAGTCGAGCCTCTTGCCGTCTCGGCCGGCGATGCTCACCTGAAACCCTTTGGTCAGAAGTTGGCCCGCGGTGGCCAGGCCGATCCCGGATGATCCGCCGATTATCATGGCATGTTGCTTAGTCATGAACTTTCCCCTGGGTTTGCGGTTGGAAAAATTTCTGGTGAAAACTCCGTAAGATTCGGCCGATCCCGCTTAATCGGAGGCCGGCAGCCCGACCAATTCGAGGCTTAAAGCCCGCAGCTGCCGACGGGCAGCCAGGTCGTAAGCCTGGGCATTCGCGCGGACCGGATTAAACCGATTGAAGTAAAGCCCGGATCTGCCCTCCATCTCCGGGGAAACGGCCAGATTCAGTATGGCCGCGGCCCCTTGTTCAACAGAACTATGCGGTGAGAGGCCGTCTGCCTGCACCATGGACGTATCCATGTAGGTTGCAGGGTGCAAGCTGGTGGCAGTGACGCCTGAACCTTCGAGTTCGTTCGCGAGATCGAAGGTGAACATTATCTGGGCCAGCTTGCTCTGGCAGTAGGCCCGGCCACCGCTGTAAGCGCGCGTCAGCATGACGTCGCTGAAATCGATGGCTTCCTGCCCCACCGAGGCTACATTGACGATGCGCGCCGGGCGGCCGTTTTTGAGCAGGGGCAGCAGGAGGCGGGTCAGCAGAAATCCGGACAGATAGTTGACGGCAAAGCGCAGTTCGTACCCGTCCCGGCTCACCTCCCGGTGGCCTTTGCGGCCGCCGGTGCCGACGCCGGCGTTATTGATGAGCACATCGAGGTGCTGGCAATCACGCTCTATGGCTGCGGCAAGGGCCCTGACCTCGCTTAGCGACGACAGATCCGCCTGGTAAAACGCAGCCGTGCCCTTTGCCTGCTTGATCCCGGCCACAAGGCCTTCGCCTCGCCCGGAATTTCTGCCGTGAACCAGCACGTGCGCTCCGTTGGCCGCGAGTTTTGCGGCAACCGCCCGACCCACGCCATCTGTCGACCCAGTGATCAGAATCGTTTTTTTTCTCTGACTCATGCGTCATTCCTCCCAAGTTGTTAGCGCGCGAAGGAACATTGCCTGAACTTGCCAAGGTCAAACAGTTCCCTTATAATCCTAGTATTAATACTGCTATGAGAATATTCTTGAAAGCGGACCCAACCATGCTGCAAGCCCAACGCCGTGAATTAGGCGCCTTCCTGCGCTCCCGGCGCGAGCGTCTGACCCCCGCGGACGTCGGTTTGCCGGGACTTTTTCGGAGGCGCACGCCGGGACTGAGGCGCGAAGAGGTCGCGCTCCTGGCCGGGGTGGGGATCACTTGGTACACGTGGCTTGAGCAAGGACGTGACATAAGCCCTTCCCTGGAAGTGTTGGCCGCTCTTGCCGGCGCGCTCAAGCTCGATCCCATCGAACAACGTCATCTTTTCATTTTGGCCGGCCGCCAGCCTCCCGAACCGGGGTCCGCGGGGCCGCAGCTGGTCGAGGAGGCCGTCCTGCGCATGCTGGCCAGCCTCACCGCGCAACCAGCCTATGTGCTTGGTCGGCGCTGGGACGTGCTGGCCTGGAACCGAGCGGCCCAGATCCTTTTCGGCGATTACGGCAAACTTGAGGGCGATCAGCGCAACATATTGCACCTCGTTTTCGCTAACGAGAAACACCGCCGCCTTCTGGTGGATTGGGACGAGCTGGCCCCGACCACCTTGGCCATGTTCCGGGCCGACTGCGCCCGTCATGTCGGCAACCCGGACTTCGAACGCCTTATTGCCGCGCTCATGCACCAGAGTCCGGAGTTCCGGGAATGGTGGCCGCGTCATGACATCCTTTGCCGTTTGGCGAACCGCAAGCGCATCCATCACCCCCGTGGCGGGCGCATGGTCTTCGAATACACCACTTTCTCCGTCACCGCCGATCCGGACATGCGCCTTATCGTCTATACTCCTTTAGAAGAGGATCAAACCGCGGAAAAATTCGCTGCCATGCTTCGCGGATCATGAAGATGACGCATTGGGAGGCACTACCGGAAGCAGCAGGAAATTTTCCCGCCCCGGCCCGGCATGAAGTGTGGTCGTTCCCGCGAAGATCGTGTTGGGGCGGACAGCCGGGTCATCATGTAGAAACGGCCCACAGCCGGTGAATTCGTTTTTCATGTTCGACAGCCGGCCGCCGCTTTGGCCCGCATACACGTAGTCCTTGCCGCGAACGCTCAAACCGATCCTCCAGCCTGCCGGAATTACGATGCAGGTCGGCCAAATCTCCACGTCGAGTGCGACGGGTTGGCCCGGGGTCAGCGCCTGTTTCTCATCGTGGATGTGGTACGGCCGATACGGCTTGCTCAGGACCGGATCGAGCTTGCGATGCGAGGCCCGCAACCAGCCTTGCCCGACAGGCGTATGCGGATCGATCGCCCCGTGGAAAACAACTTCGTTGCCGTCCGGCATGAAGATCTGCAACACCAGGAAGATATCAGCGTCGCTGGTTGACGACGAGGCGAACAGCTTGGCGGCCGCCGGGCCGGTCAACTCTAGCTCTTGCTGCAAAGGAGGACTTAAGAAAGTAATGCCGTCCCCAAGGGCGGCGAATTCGACCTGGCCCTTTTTGCCTGCCGGTTCGGTGGTCAGGCTGCGCTTGTTCAAGTCCAGGTAAAATTTTGTCCACCGGGTGCGGGCCAAAGGCCAGGCGTTTTCCTGGCGTTCCACGAACTTCTCGCCCGGGTGGCGCACCTGCAGGAGAACTTTAGGCTGTTGATCCCACTGGGTGTCCTGGCCTTTCAGGAAATGTCCGAAGAATTTTTTCTGCAGCTTGAGGCCGTAATCGGTGTAAAAAAGCGTCCAGTGCCTGTCGCCGTGCATTTCAAGCCATTTCTGGTTGGAGGCGGCGCGCATGAACCCTTCGACGTTGCCACGCAGATGAAGCGAATTTCCGCCCCAGTTGCCGGCCGAAAGCAGGGGTACATCTATCTTGGACCAGTCCGCCGAACGGGCCCGGTGATAGGCGTCGTCCAGCGGATGGGAGGCGATTTCCTCACCGAAGTTGCAGCGATACTTTTCGAGTTCAGCCGGCGACAAGGTTTCCGGACCGCAGATCAGCTCGCCCGTGAGGCTGCTTCGCCGTCCATGGTCGCCCAGGCCGTGCTGCACGGTTTTCACCTGCATGTCGTACCAGTTGGACAAAAAACTGCACGGTATCCCGCCGTGGTGGCTCTCATCGCGGTACCAGTCGGCCGCCCCTTCCCATATGCACATGGCCGCGAGGTGCGGCGGCTGCAAGGCCGCGACCAGCCATTGATTGATGGCGTAATAGGAAATCCCGAGCAGGCCGACTTTCCCATTGCTCCAGGGTTGCCTGGCCGCCCATTCGATGCAGTCGTGAAAGTCTTTGGTTTCCCGGGGCGAATGCGGATCGATATAGCCGGGGGAACGACCGGCCCCCCGGCTGTCGACGCGCAGGCAGACATATCCATCCGGCACCCATTTTTCCGGGTCGGCCACTTCCCAGTTCTGGTATTTGTTCGTCGAGCCCGCGGCCACATCCGGATGCTCGCGCGCCATGATCTTCCAAGCTGTGGGGTAGCCGTCCTGAAAGGTCAGCCATTTGGCGTAGGGTCCGTAGGAAGCAAGGACGGGAAATCGCCCGGCGCCCGTCGGCCGGTAAACGTCGGCTCGCAGGACTACCCCGTCATCCATGGTAATGGGGACGTCCCAGTCGATGGTCATGCCATCCCTGGTTTCCGTGGTCCCTCGCAAGCTGGCGTTCCCCGCATCGGGAGAGCCGGCCGAACCGACTGGGCCTGCCTGGGCTCCGGCGCGCACCGGCATGAACGCCGAGGCCATAAGTGCGCCCGACCCGACCAGAAAGGCCCGGCGGGACAGGCTGGCATGCGCCAGCCCACTGTTCGCGATGAGGTCTTCCCGATCGCTGCCGCCGGGACTTAATAACGCCTTCTTCGTCTTCCTATCGGTGTCCATTCCCATAGCGCGCCTCCTTGGATACGGTCATGGCGGCCATAGTTATCCCCTTTGGTGGCGAGCTAAACAGGTCTCAAATTATAACGGTATCAATTCTGATACGATAACCCCGTTGGCAGACGCCGTGGTCCCCTGGCCACATCGCTGTGGTTGCATGGTGGCTGCCCTTCCTGATCCGTTGGTATATGCTGGCGCGGGCACCACAGGAAAGCCGCTTATCCGTTGGCGGATGCCGAATAGATACGTGGTATATCTATAAATGATTTTAAGACAGCTTTTACGACATTTTTGAAGGGAAATGTAGATTGATCATCTTTTTTTGCCGTAAAAATTTTCTACTTATTCAATTATATCAAATTATTGTCAGGGTGTAGACTTGCATGGGGTTTAGGGAGGCGGTTACACAAGCGCCCGAAGTGAATCTCGTAGCACGATATCCTTGATGTTTTCATCCGCTAAATCAGCGTCCATCACTAGACAAAATAAGCTATTCTGTCCCATGTTTAGCCGCGTGCGGCCTGCAAACCAGCGCCAATCCTAGAGGCGGAAAATGCAAACATTAGAAAATAGAACTTACGCGGTACTTCTGAAGGAAGGAGGCAACAAGGAAGGGGAAACGAAGGGTTACTTGGGAAGCTGGAACAGGGTCTCAAACCTTTTATTTTATGCATATTCTTCACACCTCAATAAAAAAGTTTTTTTTCAACAAGGACTCTATTCGCATGAAGTGATATCCTTCTACAGGAGAATAATCTATTGGTTACATTCTACCCTTCTAGTTCCTGGAGTTTTATGAAATCGTTGCTAAGCAGCAGTGGGATGTTGCTGGTGATCTTCTCTATTGGCCAATCCCACCATTTGATTGACAGCAGCTTTGCCACTACTTGATCATCAAACCTTTGCTTAATAATTTTTGCAGGATTTCCCCCGACTATGGTGTACGGTGGAACGTCTTTCGTTATCACTGACTTTGCAGCAACAATTGCTCCATTACGAATTTTGACACCGGGCATCACGATTGATTCATAACCTATCCAGACATCATTTCCTATAATTGTATCCCCTTTGGTAGGCAGATCAGTTATCCCAGGGAGCCCTGCCTCCCAACCAGTGCCAAAAATTCCAAAAGGGTATGTGGTCAAGGAACCCATGTTGTGGTTCGCGCCATTCATTATGAATTTAACCCCAGTTGCGATCGCGCAAAACTTCCCAATAATTAGCTTGTCTCCTGTGAACTCGTAGTGGTACAATACATTTTTTTCGAATTTTTCAGGATTCTCTGGATCATCGTAATAGGTATAGTCACCAATAATGATATTAGGATTTTTGACTACGTTCTTTATATAGCAGACCCGCGTGTGTCCCACAATTGGATGAGGGTTGTTCGGGCTTGGCCCGTATGCTTTCTTGCCGTGCATATAGCTCAACACTCCTACCTAGTCCCTGTTTGATGTAGATCGGTCTACCCGAACTCCTTAACCCATCTTCCCGATCCCTAGGTCAGACAAAGGGAGTGGGCAGGGGTTTTCATTGCAGGGGGTTATGCTTTTAAGCCACGATGGTCGAAATTAATCTCAGGTAAAAGAGTAAGCGTGGGTGGCTAAAACATCAAGGTAGAAACTCCCTATTTGTCCGCTTTTTTCCACAATGATCTACCGGCTATGCGACGAAAGGGCCGCCAGCTCTTGCTGTAAGGCTTTGTGGATGCGTCCAACTCACCCCACGACTGAAACGATTTTATTTGACGTCGGTCGGTGGGAAACTTAAAATATTATAATACTTGCCGGTATTTGTTTGGAGCGCCATGTTCGTCCTGGACCACAATACGCAGGTTCCATTTTACGCGCAGCTCTACCGCCAGTTCAGGGCGCACGTCCTGTCCGGCAAGCTGGCCACGCACGTGAAGCTCCCGTCCGTCAGGGGCTTGGCCGGCGAGCTGTCGATAAGCCGCAATACGGTGGAAACATGCTACCAGGAGCTGCTGGCGGAAGGGTACATCTACAGCAAACCCCGCAGCGGATATTTTGTCTCTACTCTGGACCAGGGGGTCGCGGCAGCAGCTTTGCCGTACAAACCTGGCAGGGCCAAAACGCGCCCGGAGTCACCGGTCCGTTACGACTTCCATCCGGCGCGCCTGGACCGGGAGAGCTTTCCCGCGCCGTTGTGGCGCAAGCTTTTCGTGGATAGTCTGCGCGAAAATTCCAGTCGGCTTGCCCAGGCCGGCGATATCCTCGGGGACTGGGATTTGCGCCACAACGTTCAGTCGTATCTAGAGCGCTCCCGAGGCGTGGTTTGCGGCCCGGAGCAGGTCGTCATCTGCTCCGGGCTGCAGCACAGCCTCGGGATCATCGCGAAGTTGTTGCAAGACAGGCATCACCTAGTGGCCGTGGAGGATCCCGGATACAACCTGTCGCGCACGGTGTTTCGCAATCACGCGCTGACTGTCTTTCCCGTTCCCGTCGAATCGGACGGCCTTGACATGGAGGCCCTCAAGTCCAGCGGCAGCACCCTCGTCTATGTCACGCCTTCGCACCAATACCCGATGGGATATGTGATGCCCATCGCCTGCAGGCTCAAACTGATCGAATG
>Ga0326727_10009281_pt1 | contig 24309 bp, 20 predicted proteins | sample MB2enrmetagenome_FD_207643 | JGI IMG/M metagenome (GOLD analysis project Ga0326727, IMG submission 207643) | Lab enriched peat soil microbial communities from McLean, Ithaca, NY, United States - MB29MY | ecosystem: Environmental > Terrestrial > Soil > Wetlands > Peat | place: USA: New York... | reverse complement strand
ATGCCCGGAACCTCCAGCTTGAGAACGACCTTCTGGGCATCCTCATAGATGTCGACCGGCGGCACAAAGCTGGCAGCCGCCACCGGATCCTCTCCGTCGTTCAGATCGCGGAAGAGAGAGTTGACGCGGTTCTGCAGTGCTACGACTTCCCGGAACGGGTCCCAACGAGTGATTGCCATGATTGTATCCTCCTGATGGAATTCTGGAATCTGCGGGGCCGGAACCTTGAGTCCCGGCCGCTCAACAAATCTGATACAATAATAGCACAGAAGATTCAGAAAATGTGCGTGTTTTACGCTCATATTCTTATGGAGACTTATCTTCTTCTATATCAATAGCTTACGCAAATCTGAGGACTTCCATGCCGGTTTCCGCGCCTCTTCCGCCCGCCTGCAGCGACCCCTTCGCAGATTGGAATCCGCCCCCACCTGCCTGTGGACCGACAAGCCGTTCGGTCTTCTTCTGTCTCAGAGATTTGCGGAACGGCGGATGCCATCGGCCTCCGGCGCGACAGGTTTCGGCCTTTAACCGATCACCGACCACTGGCCACTGACCACTGCCGGGGCGCCTGTTCCTTGTTCCCTGTTCCCTGTTCCCTGATTTCCTGGTCCTTGTACTGGAGTTGGTAGAGCTTCCAGTAGAGTCCGCGGTTGGCCAGCAGTTGCTGGTGGGTGCCCATCTCGCGCAACTGCCCCTTGTGCAGGACGAGAATGGTATCGGCGCGCTGCACGGTGGAGAGCCGGTGAGCGATCAGGACGCTGGTGCGGCCCTCGACCATGCGCTCCAGCGCGCCGCGGATGCGCAACTCGGTGTCGGTGTCCACGCTCGATGTGGCTTCGTCGAGGATGAGGATGCGGGGATTGTAGGCCAGCGCGCGGGCAAAGTTGATGAGCTGCTTCTGGCCGGTGGAGAGCGAGCTGCCGCGTTCGCGGACCGGCTCATCGAACTTCGCGGGCAGGCTCTCGATGAAGTCCAGCACGTTTACGTCGCGCGCCGTGCGGCGCAGGTCGGCCTCGCCGATCTCCTGGTTGCCCAGGCAAATGTTCTCGGCGATGGTGCCGGTGAAGAGGAACGGATCCTGCAGAACGACCGCGAAGTGCCGGCGGAGCGCGGTCAGATCGTGGCGGCGCAGGTCCACTCCGTCCAGCAGAATCTGCCCGGCGGTCACGTCGTAGAAGCGCATCATCAGGCTGGTGAGGGTGGTCTTGCCCGCCCCAGTGTGGCCCACGATGGCCACCGTCTGGCCCGGCTCGATGGTGAAGGAAACGTCCTTGAGAATCCACTCGATGCCGGGGATGGCGGACATTTCCGCGGCGTCGGGAGTTCCCGCTCCCTCAGGGGCTAAAGCCCCCGGTTCCTGAGCAGACTGGATGTACGGGCTAAAGCCCGCACCCTTCAGAGAAGTTCTTCCCGCAGGGGCTAAAGCCCCATCCTCCTCCGGCAATTCTGCGGCACGACTGAAGTCGTGCCCTTTCAAAGCTGCGAGTTCGCTAGCGGCCTGTATAGCAATCTTCTGCGCATCGGTCAGCTTCTGATAGGTGAACCAGACGTGGCGAAACTCGATCCGGTTCGATCCGTCGCCCGCGACGGGGTGGGCCGGGCTGACGATCTCCGGCGCCGTGTCGAGCAGCTTGAAGATGCGCTCGCATGCCGCCATCGCCGCCTGAAGAATGTTGTACTTGTCGCTCAAATCCTGGATCGGCCGCCAGAACCGCTGCGAGTACTGGATGAACATGGCCAGCACGCCGATAGTCACCCCGCCCGAGATCACGCCGAATCCGCCCCGCCAGATGACCAGCGCAATCGCCAGGGAGGAAAGGATTTCGACCGCCGGGTAGTAAAGCGCGTAGGCGAAGATAGTGTCTTTGAAGGCGATCATGTGCAGGCGGTTGACGGCCTCGAAGTCTTCATAGGCGCGCTGCTCACGATTGAACAACTGCACGACGCTCATGCCCGAGATGTGTTCCTGGGTGAAGCTGTTGATGCGGGCGATGGCGGCGCGGACACGGCGGAAGCTCTCCCGCACGCTGTCGCGGAAGATGCGGGTGACGACCAGGATGAGGGGCAGCACGGCGAAGGCGATCAGCGCCAGCCACCAGTTGATGCTGAGCATGACGGCGGACATGACGACCAAGTTGAAGAAGTCGTCCACGATGGCCAGCACGCCGGCGGTGAACATATCGTTGATGGCGTCCACGTCGGAGGTCAGGCGGGTGACCAGGCGGCCCACGGCGTGGGTGTCGAAGAAGCCGACGTCCATGCGCTGCATGTGGCGGAAGATCTCGCGGCGCAGGTCGAACATGATCTTCTGGCCCGTCCACTGCATCAGGTAGGTCTGAATGAATTGAAAGAGATAGGAGAAACAAAGCGCGCCCAGATAGATGCCGGCAAGCTCGGTGATTCCCTGGTAGGCGCTGGCCGGGAGGCGGCGGGTGAGCCAGTTGGTGGCGGGACCGGGCGCGCCGGTCAGGTAGCGGTCGATGGCCACTTTGACCAGGTAAGGCCCGGTAACGTCGGTCAGCGACTTGCAGCTGATGGAGAGGGCGGAGACGGTGGCCTGAATCCAGTATGGGCGCAGGTAATGGGCGAGGCGGCGGATCAGCCGGGAGTCATAGACTTTGCCGACCGGGTCTTCATCGGGCCTGTGGGGCTTCTTCCGCTCTGCTTCCGCCATGCTCTGAGTAGGGGCTCGGCTTCCGTCTCCATTGTACCGGGAGGGGTCGGGGGACAACGATCAGGGGTTAGGGGTCAGAGATCAGGGGCTGGAGACAGGGAGCGGTTTGATCTTCGGCGGGTCGGGTGCTTTCCCGCGTTCCAAAGACGGGACTTGGGACACCCGACTTTTTCTTTCTATCGCTTATCAAGGCCCAGCAGTTCCCTTACCAAGACATCGATCTCGGCTAGGGTTTCTCCAAGTGCCGTGCGGATGTAGGACCTCTGGCGTGCAAGGCTCGCGCCCGCAGGGAAGTACAGGTCCGAGACGGCGGCTTGCGCTTGGCGGTGTGCCGCGCGGCCAAGTTCGGACAGCTTTCGGTGCAGAGCGATTCCAGAGTCGAACGTTAGTATGGGAACGTCGAGCAGCTTCTTCTCGATGTCTCGCTCGCCTAATAGCCCAGTCGATTGGAAGGGTTTGATCGTCTCGTTCACGCTCGTGGAGTTTAGGACCGCCGTTAGGTAGTACGCTTCGGCGGGATTATTGAAGGCAGCCCAATACAACTTGTGCTCGACGAGCAACGGCAGACTTAGCGCGGCCTTGTCGCAGTAGGTCGCTGAGACGTTTGTTCCGGCGGCGTTGTAGAGAACGAGATGGCGGTGTCGAGGGGATTGGGCCGTCAGGCCGCGCTGGTAGTCGATGCGTTGAAGCGCGGATTGGCGCGAGGATTTGGCTCCGCGCTTTTCGTTCCAGATCTGTTCTGCACGTTCCATCCATTCGGCGAATTTGCGGTGCCCCTTGCGTTTGAGCGCCTGTGTCGTAACTGTGTAATACGAGCCATTTGACTCTTCGAGAGGGAGCACCGCGGTCGCGGGTTCCAACAACGCGAAGGGCAGCACATGATGCGAAATGGCCGTGCTGAACAGGTAGCGGCCTTCGACGTTGCCCTGGAGGCGTACTTCCTTATACGGGGGCTTTGAGTCCAGGGCGCTTTCTTCGTTCGTCCTGGCGGGGTAGAGCGCATCCGGGTCCGGCTTGCCTTCGAGGCCTTCGACTGTTACGAAGTAGAAGTTCCGGGGTACGATAGTTGCCCCTTGCTTGAAGGCCTTGGCGTAGGCGCTCGACCTGGTCTGCGATTTTGCTCCCGACTCGGTGGACAAGGCCGAACGATTTCCCAGCCAGATTACGCGGGCCGTCGCCTTGCTAATAGAAAACGAGTTTGCAGCCTTTTCCCAGGGCAGATCGCGCCCGGCAAGATGCCCTTGCCAAATCTCCGCCGGGATCGAGTCTCTGTCGGTTCCGTGGCGAAGGGATTGTTCCGCGAAAAGAACACAGGAGGGTACGTTGAAGAGCGGAGCCACGTCCCACAGATCCCAGTAGCCGGAGAGGCGGAAGTTCGCGGAGTACTTGCGCTGGATCAGGTTCTGATGCTGGTCCGCAGTGAGAATGCTCCGCGGCATGACGAATGCCAGCTTGCCTCCGGGGCGCGCGAAGGTGTGCATGGAGTGCGCAAGGAACACCGTCGCCAGTTCCATCTGGGTGAACAGCTTTTGTGACCTGGGAGCGATCTTGTAAGTTTCGACGGCGCGAAGTTTGATTTCTTTTTGATATTCGGGGTCGGTGACGTAGCGGTAGGCGACCCAGGGGGGATTGCCGACGATGATGTCGAATTGCTGTCGCAGCATGGCGGGGCGGTAGCTATTGCGAATGATGAAGGACCAGATGGAGTTCTGCTTCTGCTGGATCAGGTCGGCCAAACCAACCGTAAAGTTCCATAGGGCAGTTACGATTTCGTCATGCTGCAGCACCTGCGAGAGCCCTGGAACGGCCTGGAGCAGATATCTGTCGAGGGATTCGCGCGATTCCGTGCCTCCGGCGGCCTGTCCCTTTGCAACTTCGGTAGCTGCGGCTATAGCATCGTCGAAGTTTTCAGGCTGGTTCACCATCATGTCCGGGAGGACAAATCGGCGCTGGTTCTTTCTTGGGCCGAAGGTAATATCTATCCCGCTCAACTGTTCGTAGAGGTCCTTCTCCACCTCGCGGGGCAAGAACAAGGAGTCCGCAAGATAGACAGGTATCTGGATTGGGCGGCGCGCCGAACTCACCAGGTTGCCCAATGCCAACACGTAGGTTGCGCGGGCGATGGTGACGGCAACCGGGTGGATGTCTATGCCCTTGACATTTGCCAAAACCTGGCGAAGCCGTTCGTGGGGCGTCCTCTGGGGATTTCGCTGAAGGAAATGGCTGACGGAAGCTCGCAGAAAGCTGCCAGAGCCGCAGCTTGGGTCGAGTACGCTCTTGTATCCTTCGGCCGGCAGCATCTCGGCGACGATGCGCTCGCAGAGCCAGTCTGGGGTGTAATACTCGCCGAGGTCGTGGCGGTCTTTAGGGTCGATGAGTTGCTGGTAGACGCCCTTCAACACGTCCTCGCGGATGCGGAAAAGATCATAGGAGAGCAAGATGTCTAGAACGCGCTCCCAGATGGGCGCGAGAATCGGCTCGGCCTTCGGAGTCCGAATCCAGTGGAAGAAATCCTCGTCGGCGAGATTCGCCAGGCGTTTGGACTCGAAGAACTGCCCGGAAAACACCTCCTTCGCCACCTGCCGCAGCGTTCCCGTGGCTTGCCCGCCGGAGAGAGCCGCCCACACCATCAGCCGCGAGACGCTGACGAGCCATGTGTGGCGCAGGAATAGCTCGTCCAGTTCGGAGACTTCCTCTCCGGTCTCCCTGTCCCTCCTGAGCCGATCCGACTCGCACAGCTTGCCGTAAGTCACGGTGAGGTAGCTTTGCCATGTATCGAAGGCGATTCTTGCTTCGCTCTCGGGGCCGGATGCAACCCACGCACGGCGCAGGGTTGCCAGGCCTTCGTGGAAGAGATGGCTCCAGGAACCGAAGTCTTCCCGAATGGCCTCGGAGGTGGGTTCGAGCCGTGATTGCCGGAAGAGAAAGAGGTCCAGCCAGCGATAGAAGTCGTTAAGAGTTTCTTCTTTGAGGGGAATCTCCCGGCGGAGTTCGAGGATGATGTTTTCCGGTATCAGTTCCGCGTTTTCAGGCAAGACGGGGCGGTAGATTCTCCATCGAGCGCCGTCCGTCGCCACAGCATCCAGATTGCGCCGCGATAGCGGCTCGGTTTGCCAGATGCCGGCGACGTACTCGCAGAGCTGGCGTTCGGCCTCGGAGAGGGTCTGATTGAGGTTCTTCTCAAACTCGACTATGGCAGAGCCGTAGATGGTGTCGGCTCTGCCGCTCTTTTCCTTTTCATGGGACCTGATGCGCAGGGATGTTTCCGCGCCACTGGTGTAGATGCCGATCTCGCGTTGGTTCGGGAAGAGCGCCCCGAGCAGGGCTGCGAACCGCTCGCGCTTGCCAATTTCGCTGTTTGTAGTCTTCACCTCACGAAGATACGCGCGGAGTGAATGGGACGTGCCTTCTGTCAGAGGGATAGACATTGCGCAGCTAGAAGAGTAGCAAATCTAGCTGGCGGTTGGGAGTGACCGCCTGGGTTCGAGCGCGGCTTCGCCGCGAACACGATCTTTCTGTTTTGGGGTAGATCAAAGTGTCAGGGTTAAAAACCCTGACATACCTGCCGCGCTGATCAAAACAAAAGATACGAATGGCCAACGCCTTGCGCAATGCTCGTCAAGATTGAATGACGCCGGTGCCGCCCACTCCCGTCAGCGCGCCGTCGAGGCTTGAATCACCTGGGAGGCCAGCGAGCAGAGCGCCTGGCGGCAGAGCTCGCGCACCGCATCCTCGGTCCATCCGGCAGCCCGCGGGCCGCCGTGGGCCGCTAGCAGTCCAACAGTCTCCGCCGAAGTGAATCCGGCCACGGCCCGCAACACAAAGATGATGCGCGGCGCGGTGGGCAGACTGGCAAGCCAGCTCCTTACGCGGTCCCGGTCCGGACCGGCGAACATCCTCAGCAGTTCTTCGCAGGATTCGCCCGCCGCGTCGAGATCGTCATCCTCGATGCAGGTGGACGCCCGCTGCAAACCCTCGGGCGCGGCCAGGCTGCCGGGGTTGCGCTGCGCGATTGTCTCCAGAGCCGATGCGCAAAGCGCTTTGCGGCTGCTCTGGCGCGCCTGGACGGGATTTTGGCAGGCCGAAACCTCCGCGTTGGCGATCGCCGTCTCCACCGCCCGGATGCTCTCCTCACCCTCGCCGAGCAGCATGGAAGCCATGCTGTAAAGCCCGGCGGCGAGCAGGTCGAATATCTCGTCCATCCCGTCCAGGGCGTTAGCAACGGTCGCATCGTCCTTGGGCTGGCCGTCCAGCAGGCCATGTACACGCGTTGTAAAGTCATGAGCTCCGGCAGGGAGGGGCTGGGGAGGGATCAAGCTATCGTCCGGACAGCCGTTCGGCGTGTCGCCCGAAGCGATCGGTTCCTTAGGCATGCAAGAAACTCCTCTCTGGGGGAAAGCAAACGGTCCAATCTTTATCCTTAACCCGCCGGGCCGGGGCGTCAATGCGCCGGACCCAGGGCCAAGGGGTTCCTGCGTGGGGCCTGCCACGAAAGTTGTAGAATTTCCCGGCCTTGCTTGAAGAGTGCGGGCTTTGCAAGCTTTGGGAGGTCTTGGGATTGGCCGTTGGGGCCGCGGTCAGGAGAGGCGCAGACCGGTGCGCAGGTCGAGGACGAAGGGAACTTCCTTGGCGGTGACAAGATCCCAGCCGAGACCGTGGAGGACGCTGCCCTCGATGGAGGCGATGGCGACGCCCTCGGATGAGAGATTCTCCGCTTGCCAGGCTTGGCCGTCGCGGCCCCAGGCGAGGATGGAGCGATGGCTGACGAAGAGGAGCAAGCCCTGCGCGTGCAGCGGTCGAACCTCCAGCACTGGCCGGTAAGCAAGCATGGTGAAGCGCTCGGGGGCGGTGGTGTCGATCAGATAGGCGTAGCCGCCGGAGACGGCGCAGATTTCTTCGGGATTTGGAGTGGACCAGAGACCGGTGGGAACAGCGCGGTCGAGGAAGCCGAGGGCGCAGGTGGCCAGGAACTCCTTCGCGGAGGGCGAGGACTGCGCGCGAAGTGGAGGCTCTGGACTGGACTCATCGGCTGCCACGGCAACAGGCCGGATGAGGAGTTCAAGGGCGCCGCGCTCGACCTCTTCGGCCTGGCGGGGGTAGACGAAGTGACGGGCGGGCAGGATGAGCGGGCGCGCGGGTAGGATTTCGGCCTGCCAGCGGTGAGGGAAGCTGAGGTCGGCAATGGGCGCGGGGATGGGGGCCGGGGCGGTCACGGTCTGGCCTTGTAGCGCAGAATCCAATCCTCCTGCTCCTGCGTATCGGGAATCATGCAACCGCGGGCGGCTTGAATGGCGGCGAGGGCCGCATGGGGCGTCCAGCCCAGGTGGATAAGGGCGCAGGCCGCGGTGACGGTGGACCGGCCGATGCTTCCCCGGCAATGGACGCCAATCTGCTCCCCGTCGCGGAGGCGATCGGCCAGGCCGGCGGCGAAGGTCCGGAAGGCGGCGATGTTGGATGGAATCTCGGTATCGGGAATCGGGTGAGAGAGGAATTTCATCCCCATGTGCTCCGCAATGGGAGCTTCATCGGCAAGGCCGAGCAGCATGGCCTCATCTCGCTCCAGGAGCGAAACGAGGGTCTGGATGCCGCCCTGCTTCATTCTGAGCAGTTCGTCCTCCAGCCACTCGTCGCCGCGCGGGCGGAGCACGATGGCCAGCAGCGCGGGCGGATTGCCTTTGATCCAGAAGATGTCGTTCACGGCGGGTCAGACTCCCAGGAACCGGTCGATTCGGTCGCGGACGGCGGGGACGGCGAGGCCGAGGGTTCCGCCGTCCTCGATGAGGGGCAGCAGATTGTCGAAGTCCCGGCCGGAGTGCGAGCCGGTGAAGGCAAAGCGGACGCGGGGTTTGGCGGTCATGACAGTACCGATGATAGATGGTTGGGAAGGGTGCGGTTGCGGACTGGTTGCGTTGAAACGGCACTGCCAGACTACAAGCTGAAGCCCGTAGAGCTAGGTTAAGAATCAGGAAAAGTGTTCCCAGCCGCGCGGTTCGAGGGGTTGGGCGCCTTGCGGTGTAATGAGCGTGACTGCGGGCCGGCCGGGACGGAGTTTCACAATGCGGCCGATTCTGGCGATGGCAACACCGGCTATCTTGCGGGGCAGGCGGGCGGTGGGTGGGGCGGTGAACAGGAGTTCGTAATCTTCTCCGCCATGGAGTGCCTGGGCGAGAGTTGCCGCAGGGTGGATGGGGACGAGGTCGGCTTCGACCTCGGCGGCTACGCCGGACTCCCGGCAGAGGTGGGCGAGGTCGGTGGAGAGGCCGTCGCTGAGGTCGATGGCGGCGGAAGCGGCGCTGTGCCGGACGAGCCAGAGGCCCTGACGGACGCGGGGCTGGGGGTAGAGGTGCGGGGCTAGCAGGGCTTCCAGTTTCCTGGGGATTCGGAGCGGGTGGGAACCGGCTGGCCGTGCTTCGGCTAGTTGGGCGAGGCGGGCGAGGGCGGCGGCGGCTCCGCCGAGGGCGCCGGTGACGTACAGCAGATAGCCGGGGCGGGCGGTGGAACGGAGCAGAGCTTTTCCCTGAAGAACCCGGCCGATTAGGACGATATCGGCTATAGGAATGGACGACTCGGACAGGTCGCCGCCGGCCAGAGGAGTTTTGTATGCGGCGGTAAGGGCCAGAAGCCCGTCGAGGAAGGCGTCCATCCAGGTTGCGGCGTTGTGGGTTGAGCTTTTTTGCCGTACGAACCCGGTTGGCCAGGCAGGGCGGGAGGCTGGAGCGGTGGTGAGCTCGCGGGGCAGTCCCAGGGAAAGAAATGCGGCGATAGGGCGAGCGCCCATGGCAGCCAGATCGCTCAAACCCCGAGCCAGAGCCCGATGGCCGATGGATTCGGGCGGGTGCCAGTCGAGGCGAAAGTGGCGGCCGGCGATGGAGAGGTCGGTGGTGACGGCCAGTTCTTCGCCGGGATGCGGACGGAGCAGGGCGCAGTCGTCGCCGATGCCCAGGCGGAGGGTGGCGCCGGCGGCCCGGCCCGCACGGCTGCGGATCCGGCGCAGCAGAGCCAGTTCGCCCGGTTGGCCTTTGCCTGACAAGGAATCGATCCGCTTCGATGGCATTCTTTGAGCATAGGGCAAACGGGCGTGGCGGCGCCGGCCGAGTGCATATGTGGAAGCGGAGATGGTCTGATTGGAGGAGAATCTGACGCCATCAGGGGATTTACCTGGATGGGTCATGGCGGCCATTCTGTCGATTCGGCGGTGGAGATCGCGACTGAACCCTGAGCGTGAACCCGCTTTCCCGAGGCATGCTGGCCAAGTGGGGAACGTCGGTCGAGATTCAGGCTGCAAATGATTTTTCAGATGAATTTCGTTGACCCCGCCCTTGGAGATTTGCTAGTCTTGACGAACGTCACCTGGCCATCCCCTTGGGATGCGAGTTTTTTTGATGGGCTGAAGAGCCCCGTATGCCATGCGCTGTTTTTGAGTACACGCCGAATTGCGGCCCCGCGAAGTTGCAGGGATGAAGGGCGAAAATGCTACGCAAGCGCTATTACATTCTTTTTGTAGCCAGGGATGAGGACGGGCGCGTCCGCAAGATTCCGCTTCCTCTCCACTATGTATACGGGTTTGTTGCCGCCGCGCTGGTGGGTGCGTTCACCATCGTCGGATTGGCCGGTTCCTATACACGGATGCTGCTGAAGACAGAGAGCTTCAACCAGATACGTCAGGACCGGGAGAATCTGCGCAAGGACTACAAGCAGATGGCTCAGATTGCGCACGACCGCGGCGTGCAGGTAGCCTCGCTGGGGGCGCTGGCGAGCGAAGTAACGGCGCTGTACGGGTTGCGGCAGAACCGGCTGAGCCCGGCCAAGCCGGCGACGGCAGCGGCGCCGCCTACGACGGCCACGCAAACGCTGACCGACGACGCGAGTCAACAGCAGGTAAAGCTTTCCATCGATGAGTTTTACGCTCTGCGGGCGCAGGCGCTCTCAGGTCAGGTTACCCGCGCGCTGGAGGGCGGGCTGACTCCCAGCTTTGAAGGCGACTGGACGCAATTGGCCGATGCGCCTTCGATCTGGCCGGTCGAGGGCCGAGTGGGATCCAGCTTTGGCCAACGGGAAGATCCCTTCAACGGGGAGGGCAAGTTCCATACGGGCATCGACATTGATGCACCCTACGGGACGCCGGTCCGCGCCGCTGCCGATGGGGACGCGACCGGGGCGTCTATGGGCGCCGGGTATGGCCGCCAGGTGGTGCTGGATCATGGCCACGATGTGCTGACCGTCTACGGGCATCTTTCGGCGATTGCGGTGCTGCCCGGCCAGCATGTGATCCGGGGCCAGGTGATCGGCTACGTGGGCCAGTCGGGCCGCGCCACCGGCCCGCACCTTCACTATGAGGTGCGCGTGCACAATGTTCCGGTGAATCCGCACAAGTATCTGCGCACCACCTACGAGCAGGTTGCGACGCTCGACGGCGATGCGAGTGGCAAGCGACTCAATTAGGCATCTTCCAGCGGCGGCAATGCGGCTCCCGGCAGGATGGGAGCCGCTTTTGTGTGTAGTGATTCGCGGCAACTTCCGGCTGCCGGGCTGCCAGCATGACGCAATTCCTGTCGCAATTCCTGTTAAGGAGACCCAATCATGCCTCTCAATCCACGCTGTCTAGTTCTTCTTTTCCTGGCTGCTCTGCCCGCCGCGGCGCAGGATCGCTCAGCCGATCTGCGGACGGCCTTTGCCCGCGCTCAACACCTCAAGCGAGGCATCAACGCGTCGCAGTGGTTTGCGCAGTCGCGCGACTACTCGGCGGCGCGGACCGACCGCTATACCGACGCCGCGGATATTACGCTCATAGCCAAGCTGGGCTTCGACAATGTGCGGCTGAGCGTGGATGCGGCGCCCCTGGAGCAGTACCCGCGGGGCGAGGATGGGTTGAACGCGGAATTCCTAAGCAGGCTGGACAAGGCCGTGGACACCATGCTGGCCGATGGCTTGGAGGTGCAAATCGATTTGCATCCCGAGGACGCCTATAAGCAGCAGTTGCGGACCAGCAACGACGCGGTCGACCGCCTGGTCATGCTTTGGCAGCGGCTCGCCGGCCACTATGCCACGCGCGATCCGGAGCGGGTATTCTTCGAGATCATGAACGAGCCGGAGGCCAACGATCCGTACCGGTGGGCGGGAATCCAGGCGCGGGTGGCGGCGGCGATCCGCCAGGCTGCGCCCAAAAACACCATCATTGCCACCGGGCCGAATTACTCCGACATTCCGGATCTGCTGACCCAGCATCCGCTCAGCGACGGCAACGTGATTTACAACTTCCACTTCTACGATCCGCACACTTTTACCCACCAGGGCGCGGGTTGGGGCACACCCTGGTGGATCTATACGCACGGGCTTCCCTATCCGGCAGACGAGAGTTCGATGGCCGGACTGGTGAAGGAGGTTCCGGATGCCGCCAACCGCTTTCAGCTGGAGGAGTATTGGCTGGACCGCTGGGACGCTCATCGCATCCGCCTCATGATCGACGAGGCCGCCGCGTGGGGGCGCGAGAACAACGTCCCGCTGATCTGCAACGAGTTCGGGGCGTTCCGGGAACACACCGACCCGCAGTCGCGGATGAACTGGATTCGCGATGTGAGGACAGCTCTCGAGGCCGACGGCATCGGATGGGCGATGTGGGATTACCGCGGCAACTTCGGGGTGGTGTGGAAGGAAGACGGGCAGCCGGCGCGGGTGGATGAAGAGGTGGTGGAGGCGCTTGGACTGAGGAAATAAACTCGATTGCAGAAGTTCAGGGGTGGGTGCATCCGGCGCGGTTCTGCGCTAAGACATTGAAAAAGGTTCATTTAGGGGAGCGGCAATCGGCCAGATCTCCGCGCCGAAAATAATTGTTGACAACATACTATGTTGCGCATAGTATTGTGTTGTGGAACATTCTATGCAGCAAAATCAGGAGAGTTCAGAGAAGTGGGAGGTACAGCTCCGCAAGGGTTCCCTTGAGCTTGCGATTCTCGCATCGCTCTGGGAAGGCCGGCTCTATGGCCTGGAGATCCTTCGCCATCTGGAGACCAGTTCGGACCTGATCGTCGTCGAGGGTACCGCCTACCCGCTGCTCAATCGGCTGCGCGCCCTCGGGCTGGTTGAGACCGAATGGGTCGAGTCCGACTCCGGGCACCCTCGCAAATATTACCGGCTCACCGCCGCCGGGCGGCAGCGAGCCATGGAGATGAGCGGCATCTGGGCTCGATTCTCCGCCAGCATGAACAACCTGCTTGAACCGATGGACAGAGAAAAGAGCAAGCAAACCGGGAAGGAAAAGCCATGACCCTTTCTGCCGAATCCCAGAAGACCGTGGATGCCTACTTAGCGGCTCTGCGCAAGCAACTGCGCGAGCTGATGGACGAGGATGTGAACGATATCGTGTCGGAGATCCGCGCGCACATCCTCGACAAAACCTCGGGCGAGGCCGCAGGCGACAGCGTTTCATCCACGCTGGCCGCGCTGGGCACTCCCGAAGAACTGGCAGGACGCTACCGAACAGAAGAGCTTTTGAAGCGCGCGAGTATGTCGCGCTCGCCCGCCTTCATCCTGCGCAGTCTCTTGCGCTGGGCGACCCTGAGCGTTGCCGGACTCCTCGTCTTCGCCATCTCCGTCGTTGGCTACGTCGTCGGCGGATGGCTGTCCATCCTCGGCGTGCTCAAGCTCATCAGCCCCCACACCACCGGATTATATGGCGAGTTCTCAGAACATACCTGGTCGCTCAGCTTTCAGTCGGGCGGGCAGCCTGCTGCGAACGTTCATGAACTGCTTGGTTGGTGGCTCCTGCCCGTCGGCCTCCTACTCGGCCCGGTGCTGTTCTTTCTCACCTTCCGCTTCGACCTCTGGAGTCTTCGCAAATTCTGGCGCCCGCGCGCATGGCGATGAGCGGGCAACACCCTCAAAGTGACTTGCTTCTACTGAGTGGACACAAGCTTGACCGGAGTCAATGAGCTGCTCCAGTGCGAAGCTTGATGCGGCGGGCGGGGAAGCTCGCATGACTATTTGGATGCTGGAGAACTCGCGGCGGGTGCGGAAGCGGGCGAGGAATCTTCGCTCTGGGCAAGGCTGGTGAGCAGGGCGGGCGAGAGCGTGGCCGTGACCACGACGCGCTCATGGCGCTGGGTGACTTCGGCCGTTTTGAGGAGCTGCTTGAGGGCGTTGTTGGCGGTGTTCGCCCCCAGCGGGGCGGTGAATCCGCGCGCCAGCGTGACCAGTGTGGCCAGGGCGGCGGCCTGGCTCGAGGCTGTCTCTTCGTCGGGGGCGATCTCTTCCACTTTGAGGCTCAGCGCGCCACCCAGCGACAGGGCAGGGGTAACGCTGGCGACGAAGGTGGAGTCGGATTCAAGCGGCAGCGCCAGGCCGAAGATATGGATGGCGCCGCTCTCGTTGAAGGGCGATCCGATCTGCCCGACTCCCCAGGCCAGCGAGAGCAGGGGCACGTCGTGGTAGTGCCGGGCCAGCAGCGTGGAGCCGGCGAAGGGTAACGCGGCGGCGCGATGGCGGTCGAGCATGGAGTGGATCTGCTCGGTGGTGGGGGTGTTGGAGACGGCCAGCATGTCGTAGCCGATCTGCGCAATCCGCACCGTGCGGCCCTCGGAGGGGATGGAGTAGACGGTGTGGCCGGCGTAGGACTCGCGGCTGGCGGCGTGGGCCTCGAGCCAGGATTTGAGCCGCTGGCCGGTGAGCTTGCCCACCAGAACCATGGAGTAGGCGACGGGACCGTTGGGGCCGTTGGGGTCGGGCATGCGGTGCAGGGCGATGGCCACCTGGTCGAGGTCCTGCTCCCAGTCGATGCCGGTCGCGTCGACGAACTGCTGGTACTCGGGGACGCGGTGGGGCGGTTTCAGGTCCTTGTGCAAAAAGCCGCGGAAGGGCTTGAGGTTGACATAGATTATGCCGTCTGACTCGGGGAGCAGCCGCGCGGCCTCGGGCGGGGCCTTGGAGCGCAGAAAGACAGCCACGGCCAGAAGAACCAGGACCGCGGCCACTACCAGGAGCGTTCTGCGCGTGCGTCTGTGCATGAAAGACCGTCAGAAATACCCTATCATCCCAACCGAAACGGGGGCTCTCCAGCGCGGCTGGCAATGAACTGGCGCGGTTCGAGGCGGGCGGCAAGGGCCGCGGCGGATGGGCGGACGCTGGAAGCGCCACAGTTCCGGCGCTGCTGCCGGCCCCACAGCCGGGAAGCGTGAAGCCGCGCATCCGCAAGCTGCTTGAGATTCAGGCGCGGACGGCCGGATGAACCATTGCTTTCCAGGCCGGAACCGGCCCATTTTGCGCTGCCGATGCCTGCCCGCGATTTTAGGGACGGCTGGGAATCCACGAGTTCCGGCCGCGAATGTGAGCCCACAGGCAGCGCCCGGTCGGGAGTGGTCAACCCGCTGTTGACAAAGGCTTGCGCAAGGCCTATTGTGAGGTCGCTTTGGTGAAAGGAGGACTTGAACTTATGGCTTACTTCGAGCTTCAGTCCGCGGAATCGGATCTTCAACAATTGGCAGAGCAGTACTGGCAGGAAGCCGGCGAAAGGGAACGGCAGCTTGAGACAGCCGCCTACGAAGCCGGCGCGGCGATTCGAGGCGGCGAGTACACGCTGCCCAATCTTGAGGCCATCGTGCGCTGGAAATCGGAACGGGTGGTTCATTATCTGATTGCGAACAGCAGTGAGAACATCAAAAGTGCTCTGGCGATTGCAGCTTCGCCGGAGTCCACGACCGAGGACGCCGTAAAGGCTCTTACTGCATTGCGAGGCGTGGACATTTCCATCGCCACCGCAGTTCTGGCCGCGATCTACCCGGAGCGCTATGCGGTGCTGGATTACCGCGCTTTGGAGACGCTGGGACACGCGCGGCACGATGTGGGGTTTTATGTGGAGTACAACGCCTTTTGCAGGCATTTGGCCGAGTGCGGGATCGTGAAGGCGCAGGAGAACCTTCCCGGCCCGACCCCGCTCCATGCGCTGGAACGAGGGCTCTGGCAATGGTCGAGGAGCCGGGGGAATTAGCGCTCTTTCCCGTGCTATCCCACCCTAGCCGCAACAACAACGACGCAGCGAGGGTGGGGCACCCAAAGCTTTTGGGGTACTTGTAATGGAACCCGGCGGAGTAAAATCGCCTTCGTGAGCAACTCCTTTGAAGTCGGGCCGGTGCAGGTGGGCGCGGGGCAGCTTTTTCTGATAGCCGGGCCGTGCGTGATCGAGAGCGAGGCGCATGTGCGGAGCATGGCCGAGGCGATTCAGCGCATTGCGGGCGACCTGGGCGTTCCGCTGATCTTCAAGGCCAGCTACGACAAGGCGAACCGGACCAGCGTGAAGAGCTTTCGCGGGCCGGGGCTGGTGGAAGGGACGCGGATTCTGGGCCGCTTGGCCAGGGACACAGGTCTCCTGGTGCTGACCGACGTGCATGAGCCGGGCCACTGCGAGGTCGCCGCCGAGGCCGTGGACGTGCTCCAGATTCCGGCGTTCCTATGCCGCCAGACCGACCTGCTGCTGGCCGCCGGCAAGACCGGCCGCGCCGTGAACATCAAGAAGGGTCAGTTTGTGGCCCCATGGGATATGGCGCATCCGGTGGAGAAGGTGCGCTCGACAGGCAATGAGCGGGTCTTTCTGACCGAGCGGGGAGCGAGTTTCGGCTACAACACGCTGGTGGTGGATTACCGCTCGCTGCCGGCGATGCGGCGGATGGCGCCGGTGGTCTTCGACGCCACGCATTCCGTCCAGCAGCCCTCGGCGGCGGATGGGGTGAGCGGCGGGCAGCCGGAGTTCATTCCGCTGCTGGCGCGCGCGGCGGTGGCGGCGGGGATCGACGGGCTGTTTCTGGAGGTTCACGACGATCCGGCCAATGCCAAGTCCGACGGCGCCAATGCGCTGGACCTGAAGCTGCTCAAGCCGCTGCTGGAAAAGCTGCTGGCAATTCACAAGGCGGCAGGCATTTGATGCCTCCGGTTCCGCGCGCTATAATCCGGTCTGAAGCGGGAGTAGCTCAATGGTAGAGTAGCGGCTTCCCAAGCCGTTGGTTGCGGGTTCGATCCCCGTCTCCCGCTCCAGGATACCGGCGTTTCCCTCGATTCCCAGTCTCTATTCCCTAGTCCCTTCGTTCATTGGAACATCAGCACCAGAAACCAACCATTCAGTCCCGCGATGAGCGCCGCCGTGAACCACGAAAGGCCCTGCAGCCAGCGTCCGTTCACGAACTCGCCCATCTTCGCGCGGCTGCCGGTGAAGATCACCAGGGGAACGACAGCGAAGCTGAGTTGCAGCGAGAGGATCACCTGGCTGAGCAGGAGCAGCTTCTCCGTGCCCTGCTCGCCGGTGACGGCCACCACGATGATGGTGGGAATGATGGCCAGGGAGCGGGTGATGAGGCGGCGCATCCAGGGAGCGACCTTGATGTGGATGAAGCCCTCCATGACCACCTGGCCGGCCAGGGTTCCGGTGATGGAGGAGTTCTGTCCGGAGGCCAGCAGCGCGATGGCGAATAGCGTGCTGGCGCCGGCCGCGCCCACCAGCGGGCTGAGCATCTTGTAGGCGTCCTGGATGGCCGCCACCTCGAAGTGGCCGCTGCGATTGAAAACGGCCGCCGCCACCACCACGATGGCCGCGTTCACGAACAGCGCGATGGTAAGCGCCAGCGCGGAGTCCACGTTGGCCATGAAGATGGCTTCGCGCTTGCCCTCGGGCGTGCGCTGGTAGCGGCGGCTCTGTACGATCGAGGAATGCAGGTAGAGGTTGTGGGGCATGACCGTCGCGCCCAACATGCCGATAGCGATATAGAGCATCTCCGGGTTGGTCACGATGGAGGGCGCGGGAACGATCAGATTCCTGAAGGCCGGCCAGTACTCCGGACGGGACAGAACCAGTTGCACGCCGAACAGGGCGATGATGGTGCCGATCAGCGCGATCACCAGCGCCTCCACATAGCGGAAGCCCCAGCGCTGCATGAGCAGGATCAGCAGCACGTCCAGACCTGTGATGAGCACGCCGTAGAAGAGCGGAATGTGGAAGAGCAGATTCAGGGCGATGGCCGAGCCGATGACCTCGGCCAGGTCGCAGGCGGCGATGGCGATCTCCGCGCCCACCCACATGCCAAAGCTCACCCAGGGCCTGTAGCTCTCGCGGCATAGCTGGGCCAGATCGCGCTCCGTGGCCACGCCCAGCTTGAGCGACAGGCTCTGCAGCAGAATGGCCATCAGGTTGGAGGCCATGATGACGGAGAGCAGCGTATAGCCGAAGCGCGAGCCGCCGGCGATGTCGGTGGCCCAGTTGCCAGGGTCCATGTAGCCCACCGAGATCAGGAACCCGGGGCCAAGAAAGCCCAGCAGCCGCCGCCAGTAGAGGGGCGAGCGGGAGATGCGCACGCTGGAATGCACCTCCGGCAGGGAGGGCTGAATCAGCTCGGTGAGGGACGTGGCGTCTGCGGACATGGGTGTGAAAAGAGGGCCTGAAGAGCTCTCTCAACCCAAGTATGCCACAGGTTGTTAAGTATGATTAAGAATTCTTCTTATATTTAATTACGATGAAGACTCCGGGCGCAGCCAGACCGCCTCCGCAGCCGGTCTTCCCAGGATAGAATTCCCCGTAGGTAGATCAATCGAAACGGTTTGGTCGTAGTTCTGGCTGACCACGCGGAGCCTCTGTCCAGGGCCGATGCCGGACTGATGGAGAAACAGCAGCAGCTTGTGGTCGCGCTCGTGGAGGCTGGCGACGGTGTAGCGCTGGCCCTCGACGGCCTCGGAAAGGGGCGTCTCGCCGCGCTGTTTGCGCTGGGCCGGGCTCTCGGCAAGTACCTGGTTGCCATGAGGACAGACGCCGCCCTCGCCCAGCTTCTCCTTGAGTTTGGTCTCGAAGGCCGGCGAGACGGCGTGCTCCAGCCGCTCCGCCTCTTCGTGGATCTCGTACCACTCCATGCCGAAGACCTCGCTCAACATGCGCTCGATCAGGTGGTGGCGCATGGCGGTGTGGTAGGCAGTTTCGCGTCCTGCCGCGGTGAGGCGCACTATGCCGTCTCCGCGCATTTCGACGAAGCCGTCGCGCTTGAGCCGCTTGAGCGCCATGGTCACGGCCGGCGCCGAGACCTCAAGCCAATGCGCCAGCATGGCCGGAATTACCTGGCGGCCTTCGGCTTCGGCCTCCAGTATGGCCTTGAGGTAGTTCTCCTTCGAGACGTAGATCGAGTCTTTCATCGCGGGGCTTGATTCAGTTTAAACTGAAGCGCTGTGATCCCGCTCTGTCCAGGACTTGCGCGATAGGAATGATTCTCTTTTCAGATCAGCCGATATAATCTCCGTGAAATTAATTCAGCGTAACGGTTCGCGTACTGTTTGTTGCTCAAAAGACAAAATTTGGGAGTAACATTGTCAGCATCGATCGTATCCGACCAGAACCTGCTGCTGTGGAACGTCGCGCGCGCCGCAGGCGCAGAAAGGACTGACCCAAGCCAGTGAAGATAGGTTTAGCGCGTGTCCACGTCTTTCCGCTTCGCAGGTTGTCGGTTCGCTTGCTTGCCGGCTTCTTCCCGGCTGCTCTGCTGTTCTTGCAGCCCGCGGCGTTTGCCGCGCCCGCAACGGCGCCGGCGGGCATACTGCACACCATCGCCACGGCGCACGAGGTGCACAGCCTCTCCAGCCAGGAGGCCGCGCGCGCTTATCCCGTCCATGTTCGGGGAGTGGTTACTTACTACGATCAGAACCCCGGTGACGGAAACGGCGCAATGTTCGTTCAGGATGCCACCGGCACAATCTTTGTCAAAATTGCTCAGCGCGTGATCGAATCGGTGCGGCCTGGAACTCTGATCGACCTGCGCGGCGTCAGCAATCCCGGCGAGTTTGCTCCTATCGTCGCAGACCCCCAGATCGCGGTAATTGGATACTCCGGCCTGCCGGAGAACCCTCACCGGGTAAGCCTCACTCGCCTTTTGACCGGCGCCGAAGACGGCCAGTGGGTCGAGGTTGAGGGCGTTGTTCATTCGCTCGTTGAGGACGCGCGTCACGTCGACCTGCAACTGACCATGGCGGACGGGATGATTACGATTCTCATGGTGAAGGAGACGGGCGCCAACTACTCCGGGCTGATCGACGCAAGGCTCCGCATCCGCGGCAATCCAGGCCCGCTATTCGACCCCAGCCGCCGGCAGATGATTGGGGCTAACATTCATTGCCCCAACCTGTCCGCGGTGAAGATTGTGGAACCCCCGCCAGCCGATCCCTTCACGCTGCCCATCATCCCCGTCTACAGGCTGTTGCAGTGGGACGTGGCGCCGCTGTTGGCTCACCGGGTGCATGTGCAAGGCCGAGTAACCCTGCAGTGGCCGGGCGCGTCGGTTTGCCTGCGGGATGCCCCGCAGGGGATTTGCGCCCAAACCAATCAGAGTACCCTTCTGCGCAACGGCGAGCTGATCGATATTGCGGGGTTCGCCAGCGTGGAGGGTAGCGCGCCGGTGCTGACGGACGCGGTGTTCCGAAGCGTCGGCGCTGGAGTAGCCGTGCCCGTACCGGCCGTGCCGGTAACCGCGGAACAAGCCCTGATGGGTAAGTATGAATCCCAACTCATCCAGATCGATGGCCAGCTGCTCTCTCGAGATCTGGCTTCTGCCGACACAACGCTGCTGCTCTCATCGGGGAAATTCATCTTCAAGGCGATTCTTCCCCAGGGGCTCGGCAGTCCCGGGACCACCGCTTGGAAGAACGGGAGCGTTCTGCGCATCACGGGAATCTGTTCCGTCCAGATAGATGCGCAGCGGAGCGTAATGGGAATGGGAACTGCTGTGCCGAGCACGTTTCGGGTTCTCATGAATTCCCCGGCGGACGTGGTTGTCCTCCGAAACCCCTCCTGGTGGACGCCCGTCCATGCGGCTCTACTGCTGGCTTCGGCTTTGTGCTGCACGCTGGCTGTGCTTGTTTGGGTGATGGCGCTCAGAAGGCGCCTCCGCGAAAGTGAGGAGCGATTCCGCCACATGGCGCAGCACGATGCCTTGACCGGACTGGCGACGCGCCTGGTGCTGCAAGACCGGCTCACTGTCGCGCTGGAGGCCGCCAAGCGGCACCACACTGGGCTGGCGCTTCTGATGCTGGACATCGATAGGTTCAAGAACATCAACGATACGCTTGGGCACCACGCCGGCGACGAGGTCTTGCGCGTCACCGCCAATCGCATCGTTCCAGCCGTGCGCAAGAGCGATACGGTGGCCAGAATGGGAGGCGACGAGTTCGTCGTCCTGCTCCCCGACCTGATTGATCCGCGAGCCGCCGAGAATATTGCCGCTAAGCTCGTGACGGTGCTGTCGGCCCCCGTTTCTTTTGGGGGTCGTGCGCTGGCGGTTAGCGTCAGCGTTGGGGTTTGCACCGCCTCTCTGGGAGAACTGGACGCGGATGCGCTGCTGAGAAGTGTGGACGCTGCCCTTTACCGCGCCAAGGCGAAGGGGAAAAACCGCTTCGAGGTTTTTATTCCCGGCATGGCCCAGGCTTGAGAAGAGGACGGTTATCCAATCGGCGCCTTAGGCTGGCCGCGCGGCCTTCTCGATATGGTGTGTGACCAGGCCGACGGGCAGGAAGCGGACCAGGAGCGCCTTGAATCTGCCGTCAAAGTTGGGAATGATCGTACGCTGGCCGCGGGCCAGGGCGGCAATTGCCAGCCGGGCCACTTCCGCGGCCGGCTGCATAACGCGGCCTTTGAGCACGGTGCCGTGGGCTACGTCCTGGAACTCGCTCTCCGTGGGGCCTGGGCAGAGGGCTGTTACCTTGACGCCGAAGCGGGCCACCTCGGCAGCCAGCCCCAGGGCAAAGAAGCGATCGAAGGCCTTGGTGGCCGCGTAGGTGGTGATGTACGGCACCGGCTGAAAGCTGGCCGTCGAGGCCACCACCAGCACCCAGCCACGCCGGCGCTCGACCATGCGCGGGACAAACAGCCGCGTCAGGTGCACGACAGCCTCGCAGTTGACACGGACCTGGCTGAGCTCCTGGCTGATATCGTTGTGGGCGAAGAAGCCGTACTGGCCCAGGCCGGCGTTGTTGACCAGAATGTCCACGATGAGGCCGGCGCCTTCGGTAGCGGAGTAAATCTGCTCGGGCGCGGCCGGGTCGTTCAGGTCGGCGACAACGATGCGCGCCTCGGTTCCCTTGGCCGCCAGCTCGGCGGTCAGCGCCTCAAGCCGCTCTTTGCGGCGCGCTGTGAGGATGAGCTTGGCGCCGTGCGCCGCCAATTCCCGCGCGAGTGCTGCGCCGATTCCCGCGCTAGCCCCGGTGACCAGCGCCCATCTGCCGTTGAACTCCTGTGTGTTTGCCATCGCAGGGCTATGATAACGAATCGGGCATCGCGCCGCGAGGCCGGACCGTAATAGTGGCGATCGATAGGAGACAATCGGCTACAGCAGCAGGCCGCTCTCCTGATCCCCCAGCCCCTTGATCACGTCCCCAAGAGACACAGCGGCAACCCGGCCCGCTTGGATGCTGGTTGACCGCTGCGCGCCAAGATAGGTGTCTTCCAGATCGTCCAGATGGGCAAGGATGGCCTCGCGGGCGTAGAAAGTCTTGGTCCGGCCAGTGGCTCTTGCCAGGGCGTCCAGGCGTTTTTCGATCTCTTTGGGCAAGCGGATTGCAAGCATGATGGAACCTCCCCGGATTGTGCTATACAAGTATAGCACAATGGAATCGAAGCGGGATTTTCATCGCGGAATGCCGTCCTTCAGTGAATTCCTTTGGCGTTGAGATGCGGTCCGTACAGCATGTCGGCGCCCTGTATGTGATTGTCCAGCCAGCTTTCGAAGCCGGAAATATTTTCCTCTGAAAGAAAGGGAGGGCAGCCGCTCTTGAAGTGAGCATGCCACTGCAAAGCCGTCCCCAACATCAGGTCGTGCTCCCGGCGGTGCGCCTCCGCACCTGGAAAGCCGGTCCGGTTGAAGAGCGCCTCTTCATGGGCAAAATGAGACATCGTCTTTTCCACCAGGCGATCGAGGACCTCTTCAAGCGCCTCCCGGCTCTGGCCGCGCGATAACCCCTCATGCGCCTCGTTCAGCAGGTCGATCAGCTGCTTATGGTCGTCGTCCAGCTCCTTGACGCCCACACTCATTTTCTCAGTCCAGATCATCGGCGCCATCTGCCGCTTCTCCCTTGCTGGTTTCCTTGCGCTCGGACCGGTGCTAGAGACGCCGGAGTTGCAGGCATCAGCCGCCTTCGCTCGGGCCAGCACACAAGCGGGCATTCCCGCCTGATGTTCTGAGAAGGACTATCGGCAATCGCAGAGGAAACATCAGCCCGGGGAGCGGGTCCGATCTAAGACCCGGAAGCGTCAAACCCGCCCTCGAACTCCTCGTTCAGCCAGCTTGAAATCGCCTGAAACTCCTCGTCGCGGCCTAGGAAGTCGCGCACCATCTGGCGCCCCGGCTTCGATCCGCCCTGTTCGAGCACGGTCTTGCGGTAACGGCTGCCGGCTTCGCAGCCTAACAGATCCCCAGGGTCGAACTGGGCGAAGAAGTCTAGCGCGATGACCTTGTCGAAGGCGTAGGTATAGTAATTCGACGAGTAGCCGGTGAGGTGGCCGAAGCTCGCGTACATGCGGTTGCCTTCGAGCCAGGTCCAGGGTTGCAGGCTTTCATAGAGCCGTTTTGTCGTGCTGTCCAGGTCGAGATTGGCGGGGTTCTGGTCGTGCAGGTCGAGCGAGAGCGTGGTGTAGTAAAGCTGCGAGCGGACCCAATCGGCGCGGCCAAAGGCACCCGCCAGCTTCATCTTCCCGATGGTATCGGAGGGCAGCGTTTCGCCGGTCTGGTAGTGCTTGGCAAAGGCCTGAAGCAGCTTTTCGTCGCGGAAGAACTCCTCGAGCATCTGCGAGGGAACCTCGATGAAGTCGCCCTCGGTGGCAAAGCCCGAAATCCCGGCCCACTCGGTCCGGCCGCCGAGGATGGCGTGCATCAGGTGGCCTAATTCGTGAAAATATGTGACGACGTCGCTGTATTGAAGCAGGCCTGGGTCTTCGCTGCCGGTATCCGGAAAGTTGCAGATGAGCGCGGCCTCAGGCAGAGCGCGGCCGCGGATGCCGGGAACGATGGGCGCAGCGGAAAACCACTTGTCCTTGCCCTCGCGGGGGTGCATGTCGAGGTAGAAGCGGCCGACGATCTGGCCGCCGTCGAGCACGTCGAAGACCGAGACGGCGGGGTGCCATGCGGAGGCCGTCGAGCGGCGGAATTCGATCTTGAAGAGCCGGGCCGCCGTCTCCAGCACACCCGTCTCGACCTGCGCGTAGGGGAAGTAGGGACGGACGGACTGGGAGTCGAAGTCGTAGGCCGAGCGGCGAAACTGCTCATACCAGAAGGCGCGGCTGGTAATGTCGATGGCGGGCAGATCGGGCTTTCGGCTGCGGGCGAAATCGAGAATCAGTTCGTGTTCGCGGCGCGCGCCCTCGCGGCTGGCCTCGTCGAGCTTGGCCAGGAACGCGCGCACATTGGCCGCCGAGCCCATCATCTGGTCTGCGGTGGCCAGATCGGCCCAACTGCGGAAGCCGAGAACGCCGGCGATCTCCTGGCGAGTGGCCAGCAGAGCCTCGAGAATCTCCTTGTTGGCGGGATAGGCGCGGGTGTTGTAGGCCAGAAACATGCGCTCGCGCAGAGCCGGGCTGGCGGCAAAGGTCATCACCGGCTGCATGTCGGGCGGATCGGTGGAGAGCGTGACGCGGC
>Ga0326727_10009279_pt1 | contig 24311 bp, 21 predicted proteins | sample MB2enrmetagenome_FD_207643 | JGI IMG/M metagenome (GOLD analysis project Ga0326727, IMG submission 207643) | Lab enriched peat soil microbial communities from McLean, Ithaca, NY, United States - MB29MY | ecosystem: Environmental > Terrestrial > Soil > Wetlands > Peat | place: USA: New York... | reverse complement strand
TCAGATCCTCGAATTCCTCTTCCGGCGACGTCAGAAGCTTGAGAATTTTTTCACTCACGTCATTCGGCAATTTGAAGTCATGGATATTGCCGACGATATGACCCTGCTTTACGAGCGCCCGGCACTCAGAGTGGATCGGCTCGTCCTTATTGAAGTCCACCACGTCGTCCAACACGGTGTACCCGGAGCGTTCCGGGGACGGAGTTTTGCTACACAGATACCAAAGGCATTCCATGTACGGCTCGAGTTCGCGTTCGCCCCGATTCTGATACCCTTTTGGGGTCCTTATTCCATCCAGGCAGCCGCCGAAAATAGGCAACTTCTCCAAGATAGTGATATTTTTCCCCGGCATGCCGGCATCGTCCGCAAGGAACACTGCCGCCGCAAGCCCCGCGATGCCGCCACCTACGATATACGCTTTGCGCTTCTCGATGCCCTCGGGCTTCGGTGCGCGATACATGGTTTTGTAGATATTCATGCCTGTTTCTTCCTCCCAATCGGACGTGTGTCATCAACACGCATTCGCTGAAAGCAATCCGAAGGCCAGACCTAAGCTCTTGAAAATATGCGAGATGAAGGATTAGGAGCTCACCATTCCTTCGCGAATCCGCGAACTTCGTGAATGCAGGTGCAGGTAGGGAGCGTTTTATCGTTTTATTGCGAAAAGACGATTCAACGGTCATTTCTACTCCTCCTTTTGTGTCGTGACTCGGGTCACGGGACATGGGACATGGAATACGACATACGCAATCCAGGATTCGGAATGAGGAAATAGAGGTCCGCTCGAGCCCCCAGTCCCCGCGTCCCGTCCCCCGTTTACCGTGTCCAGATCTCCTTCAGGTAAATATCTTTAAGGGCAATGAGGTACCCTCCAGCTACGAGCTCGTTGCTGGCTGAGGCGGAGCGGCGGAAGGAGAGTCGTTCCTACCTGCTCGCAGCGCGCATGACCCGGAAGAATCCGAATGGGCCCAGGAGGTTTCTAGGGCCGCCCCCGTTTCCCGACACCGTTCCCCCCTGGGAAAAAACGGGTCCTGAGACCGTTTCCCCCCACCCATGCTATAATCACCGACCTCGCTGCGAAAAGGTCCGTCCCGTGTGGAAGTCGTGCAACTTTTCGGCGGTTTTGGTCTTTTTGATAACGGCGGCGGCGCTTCCGGTTGCCGCCCAGACGTTTTATAGCACGATTCTGGGCACCATCACCGATCCTTCGGACGCGGTTGTCCCGGATGCGACGGTGACCTTGTTAAACCCCTCGACAGAAGACCGCAGAGCGGTCAAGACCGACGCCTACGGCAGCTATCGTTTCATCAGCTTGATCCCGGCCGTTTACCGACATTTTCATTTAACTGATTCGCGGGTCTCGACTGTGCTGACCGCGTGTCTCGTCGCTGCCGTTACTGCCAGCCAGCTATCTGATCGTCTGCGCCGAGCAGTTCTCGACGCCGACCAGCCAATTGAGCTAGGGCCAGTTCAGTGTGATTAGCCAGGGGCTTGCCGTTTGACTCAAGGGATCCGACGATGATGAAGGTTCAGAGCGGGGCGGCAAAGAGAATTCATGGCCTGTGCATTGAGTGGTGGAATTCCGGCGGGACGGCAGGCGCCGTTGGCATCGTGCTGCTTTCTTTATTTCTGGGGGGTTGTACAAGGAAACCTGGTCATGAACGGGATCGAAGCCATGAACAGTATGGATGAGCGGCCGCGAGAACTGATCATCAGAACACAAAACGATGATGGCGGCCAGGTGCGGGTTACCGTCCGAGACTCGGGGATGGGTCTTGACCCGCAGAGCATCGATCGGATTTTTGATGCATTCTACACTACTAAGCGCGGGGGCATGGGCATGGGGCTCTCGATTAGCCGTTCCATTATCCAGAATCACGGGGGTAAGCTCTGGGCGGTGGCGAATGAGGGGCCTGGCATCAGCGTTCAGTTTACTATTCCGAAGTACCAATAGGAGCCCCCTGAGGACGGGGACAGGCACGAGGTTTCACTGGTTTTCCAAAATGCAATGCCGACCATTTCCCCGTTGCGTCACGCGATGAGCAACGTCCACGATCACTACCCGAGGTCATCGCGCCATGGGCGGACATGATGCCAGAAAACGTAGCCTGTTCCCGGATTTCCGGGAAGGAATGTCCCCGCGCTTGGTGTCATGAATCGAAGACCATGGACTTTCTGCCCACCCACACTTGCCCAAGCTGGCTCTCCCCAGCAATCCAATTTAGGTTTTCGCGAACTTCGTGAATTCGCGAGAAGATTGTGCCGGTGAGGTGCGCGAACTTTAGCGCTTTCAAGGGCTTACGATTGGCGTTTGCATTGCATTGATAGACCCGAGGGTTTCGCTCAGCCCGGGTGGGGGGCCGGTCAGCACCCGCCCGACCCGAATAGCAACATTTCAGCAAAGGAGAGCGCATATGAAAAAGCAATCAGCGGCAATTACGCAGCCGGCGAAGGAAGCCGAGCCGATGAAGTTGCTCCCCGCCAGCACTCTGTTTGATCGCATCGAGGATCTGTCCAACTCGATCGCCCGCCGCGCCTTCGAGATCTTTGACGGCCATGGGCGCCGGGATGGGCACGACCTTGAAGATTGGCTGCGGGCGGAGTCCGAGTTTTTGCATCCCGTGCATCTCGACATCGCACAAACAGACTATGACTATATCGTCCGTTTGGAGGTGCCGGGCTTCAGCGCCAAAGAACTCGAGGTCGGCGTAGAGCCCCACCGTCTTACCGTCAGTGGGACGCGGGAAATCAGTCAAGAACGGGCAAGCCAACAGACCGTCTACAAAGAGCATTGTGTGAACCAAATCTTCCGCACCATTGACTTGCCTGAGGAGGTCGACTCGTCGCAGGTCACGGCCACACTCAGGGATGGAGTGCTGGAACTCTCCATGCCGAAGTTCACCCCGACGCAGAAGGTCCAAGTGAAGCCGGCGTAAGGTTCCAAGTGCATGGAGCGCGCTTGGGTCAATCCACATCAGATGAGGTCTGCACTTATGAAAACAAAGGAGAAAAGCGATGAAAAGTGACAGGGAATTGCAAGTCGATGTTCTCGATGAACTCCGCTGGGAGCCCGGTGTGAACGCCGCAGACATCGGGGCCACGGTCAAGGACGGCGTAGTAACGCTCGAGGGCACAGTCCATAGCTTCACGGAAAAGTGGGCCGCCGTGAACGCTGTAAAACGGTTGCCGGGTGTTAAAGCGCTGGCCGTTGATCTCGAGGTCGAGCTTCCCGATTCCAGTGAGCGGACCGACACGGACATCGCCCTGGCCGCGGAAAGCGCTTTGAAGTGGGATGTCCTCGTACCTAAGGATCGGATTAAGGTCACGGTGGACAACGGTTCCGTGGTCCTGGAAGGGGAGGTTGAATGGCAATATCAGAAGTCGGCTGCTGAGCGGGCGGTGCTTCACCTGACGGGAGTAAAGGAAGTAACCAACCGGATCACCATCAAACCGCAGGCGGCGCCCACCGAGGTCAAGGATAAGATTGAAGCTGCATTCAAGCGCCATGCGATCCTTGACGCGGACCAGATCAAAGTGCAGGTCGACGGGGGTAAGGTGACGCTGAGCGGAATTGTGGGCTCTTGGGCGGAGCGCGAGGAGGCCGAGGACGCTGCATGGGCGGCCCCGGGCGTATCGGAAGTTAAGAGCGACATTACGATTTCATATTGAGTCACAACGGTCAGGACCGTTAGAGGCAGAGCACCGTTCCGATCCCAGTATTCGGGGGAATCTTGCAGTGAGCCGGCGCAACCTCGCTGAGGTAATCGATATCGAAGGGGAGTTGATAAACCATGTCGAAAATTGACCGCATACTTTGTCCCATTGATTTCTCGGAATTCTCGGTAACAGCTTACGACTATGCCCAGTCGCTGGCTTGGCATTACCGGGCCACTCTGTACCTGGAGCACGTGATTGATTCGCTTACCCCCTACTACCCTTACCAGGCTTTTCCGGAAGCTTACGAAGAGATGTGCCGGAGCATGCGTGCCGGCGCCGAAGAGCAGCTTAAAGGGTTTGCGGAAGAACATTCCCGGCACGGAGTCGCGCCCCAATGCTACGTGACGGACGGCGTAGCGACTGACTGGATCCTGGATTTTGCCGAAGCGCAAGCGGTGAACCTGATCGTCATGGGAACCCACGGTCTGCGCGGGATCGACCATCTGACGCTGGGATCGGTTACGGAGAAAGTATTACGAAAAGCCCGCTGTCCGGTCTTGGCCGTATGCAAGCCGGCCCACGGTCCGGTCACCCCGGGAGGAGAGCCGGATCTACACCGGATACTCTACTGCACAGATTTTTCCGATTGTTCCGAGCAGGCTTTTGACCATGCCGTCTCCCTCGCGTCAGAATACAAGGCCGAGCTTACCCTGCTCCACATGTTGGAGGGTATTACTAATTCAGTGGATATTGAAAGTGAAATAGTTAAAGTGATGCAGAGCCTGGAGAAACGCATTACCCCTGAAATGAATAAGAACTGCACAACGAAGGCCGTAGTACGGATCGGCAAGGCCTATCAGCAGATCATCGAGCTGGCTTTGGAGTCACAAACTGACTTGATCGTCATGGGCGTGCGCGGGCGGCATTCCATGGATCGCGCGATATTTGGTTCAACGACCTACCGGGTGGTGCAGTCAGGACCTTGTCCGGTCCTGGTCGTTCACACATGATGGTGGAACCTCCCGCCTCCTGGAGCAAAAATGCCCCAGATTAAGCAAATTCTTTGCCCGGTAGATTTTTCGGAATCCTCCGTAAGAGCGTATGACTCCGCGCAGTCGCTGGCCCGGCATTATGACGCTAAGCTGTTTCTCCAGCACGTCGTAGATTTCGTACCCCCCTCCTATGCGTATTACGCTGACGCGATCTACGTCGCCCAGCTCTTCCAGACAATTCGCGAGGGCGCGCGAAACCAGATGCGAGATTTCGCGAAGTCACATATGAGGAGCGGCGTGCAGCCTGAGTGCCGCGTGGACGAAGGTGGGGTGACGGACACGATCCTTTCCTTTGCGGCGGCGCAAAAGGTGGACCTCATCGTTATGGGGACGTATGGGCTGAGCGGAGTCGACAGGGTGGAACTGGGGTCCGTGGCGGAAAAGGTGTTGCGAAAGGCCCGCTGTCCCGTGCTGGTGAGCCGGAAGATCGGACAGGGTGTCGTCGCCCCAGAAGGCGCACAGGATTCGGTTCAACTGCGCAAGGTCATTTTCTGCACGGATTTTTCCGATCCTGCGCATCGGGCTTTGGATTACGCGCTTTCGGTAGCGGCGGAGTACGATGCCGAGATCACGTTGCTCCACGTGTTGGAAGAAATCCCAAGTTCGACTAACATGGAAGGGGCAATCGAGGCAGCGACAAAGCAGCTCGACAAACTGATTCCACCGGCGGGGCTCAAAGCCGGCAAGATTAAGACCATGGTTCGAATCGGCAGGGCCTACGAGCAGATCGTTGAATTTGCCTTGGAGATTCAAGCTGACTTGCTGATCATGGCAGTACGTGGTCGCAATGCCTTGGACCTTGCGGTTTTTGGTTCCACAACCTATCGGGCGATCCAGCTAGGATCTTGTTCAGTGTTAGCAGTTCGCGTTTGAAAGCGCTGGGGCAATAACACTCATGCCAAACGTTCTACCCACTGGCGCCCAAACACCCGCCGGATTGTCGAGTGATGAGGCGAAGAAGCGTCTTCGGGAATACGGCCCGAATGCGGTCGCGGAGCCGAAGTCGCATCCTTGGCGAAGATTTCTCGGCAAATTCTGGGCTCCTGTTCCCTGGATGCTCGAAGTTACGATTCTTCTCGAAATCGTGCTCAAGAAACGTGCTGAGGCCATCATCATTGGCGTATTGCTCTTCTTTAACGCCGCCCTCAGTTACTTCCAAGAGAAGAAGGCGGGACAAGCTCTGGAGATGCTGCGCCGGCGGCTTTCCGTTCAAGCGCGAGTCCTGCGCGACGGACACTGGCAACTGCTCCCATCTCAGTCGTTGGTCCCTGGTGACATCGTCCACGTACGGATGGGTGATCTCGTGCCCGCAGACCTGCGATTGAGCGAAGGTCAGGTGCTGCTGGATCAATCGACCCTCACTGGCGAATCCGTCCCTGTGGAGGCAAGCACCGGGGGCAGCGCCTACGCAGGCACGGTAGTCAAGCGAGGCGAAGCCAGCGGCGAAGTTGTGGCGACAGGCTCGCGCACTAAGTTCGGTAAGACTGCCGAGCTCGTCCGCACCGCCCGGACTGCTGGACATCTTCAGGAAACCATTTTCGCTATCGTCAAATACCTCATTTTGATGGACGTTGTCCTGGTTGCCGCCGTTCTGGCATACGGGTTCGCGAAAGGGATGGCATGGGGCGAGATACTGCCCTTTTCCATGATGTTGCTGATCGCTTCCGTCCCCGTGGCTCTTCCCGCGACCTTCACTCTGGCTTCGGCGCTGGGAACGCAAGAACTGGCGCACCAGGGAGTTTTAGTGACCCGCCTCTCGGCCATTGAGGAGGCGGCGGGGATGGACGTTCTGGCCAGCGACAAGACGGGCACGATCACCAAGAACGAACTGTCTCTCGCCGTCCTTCGGAGTTATCCCCCTTCCACCGACGACGACGTGCTCCGTCTGGCCGTATTAGCGTCGGACGAGGCAACGCAAGACCCCCTTGACCTTGCCATTCTGAAGGCCGCCCGCGCAAAGGGCGTGAGCGTGGACTCGAGCCGCCGCACTCAATTCATTCCCTTTGACCCTTCCACGAAGCGGTCGGAAGCTTTGATCGTAGAAGGAAATGCAACGTTGCGTGTCGTGAAGGGCGCTCCCTCGGTGGTTGGCGAACTGGCCGAGGGTGGCAGTGAGGTATCGCAAGACGTCGAGGCTTTGGCCAGCCAGGGCTATCGAGTCTTGGCTGTCGCTTCTGGAACTGACCACCTGCGGGTGGCGGGATTGCTGGCGATGCTGGACCCGCCTCGGCCGGACTCGAAAACCCTAATCCAGACGCTCTATGACCTGGGCCTGCGGGTTCTGATGATCACCGGCGACGGTCCTGTAACAGCCCAGAATGTGGCCATGCAGGTGGGAATTCGCCCCGAGGTCTGTCCGCCGGAGCAGTTGCGGAATGACCCGAAGCAGGCAGTTAAAGAGTCCAGTCTCTTTGCCGGGGCGCTGCCCGAGGATAAATACAGACTCGTTCAGGCTCTGCAACAGGAAAGCCATGTGGTCGGCATGACCGGCGACGGCGTGAACGATGCTCCGGCGCTGAAGCAGGCGGAAGTCGGAATCGCGGTGGCTAACGCGACTGACGTGGCGAAGGCAGCGGCGAGCGTGATTTTGACCAATCCGGGCCTCATGGATATTGTTGCCGCGGTCAAGACCAGTCGGCGCATCTATCAGCGAATGCTCACTTACACCCTCAACAAAATCATCAAAACGATAGAAATCGCCTTATTCCTGAGCCTTGGACTGACGCTGGCACACACCTTTGTCGTCACCCCATTGCAGATTGTCTTGCTGTTTTTCACGAATGATTTTGTGACGATGTCGATTTCGACCGACCGAGTGTCCTTTTCCCAGAAACCCGACCGCTGGGATATTCGGACTTTGATGTTGACTGCTCTCCCTCTGGCTGGCCTCCTCATCATCTTTTCTTTTGGCATCTTCCTGGCCGCGAGAGACATCTTTCATATCCCCTTGCCTCAATTACAAACATTAATGTTCGTGATGTTGGTGTTCAGTGGCCAGGGGACCGTTTATCTGGTGCGGGAAAGAGGTCATTTTTGGCAGTCCCGGCCCAGCAAATGGCTTCTCGTCAGCTCGCTCACTGATATCGCCTTCGTGTCTCTCCTCGCCACCGCCGGCATTCTGATGGCTCCGGTTAAGCTGGAATGGGTGGCCATCTTGCTTGGGCTGCTGCTCGCGTATCTGTTCGTTGTAGATTTCCTGAAAATCCGCATTTTTCGGCACTTTGATCTGCATTGATTTGACGCGAAGTAAGAGAGAGAATCGTAGCGGTTCGGCGGCTTTATGGAAAACACATTGATCCAATTCATCCCCAAGGAAGGCGCAGAGATCTTGCTGGTGCTCTTCCTTTCATTTCTGATCGGCTTGGAGCGCGAAGAACAAAAGGTGGTATCGACTCAGTACCGATTTGGCGGGGTTCGCGCATTCCCGCTTCTCGGCCTGCTCGGCTATGTACTCAGCCTGCTTTCGCAAGGGAATTATCTGCTACCTGCGGCCGGCCTCGTTGTGGTGGGAGTATTTCTTTGGCAATCCTACCGGTACAAGCTTGAACATGAGGCGATGGCCGGGATGACCACGGAGCTCTCCGGGCTGGTGACATACGCTATCGGAGCGCTGGTTTCGCGCCAGCAATATTGGGTCGCGACTACGATTGCGGTGCTGGGCGTGGCATTGCTTGAGTTGAAGGCAGCCCTCGAGAATTTCACCAAGCGTGTCCCGGGCAATGAAATCCTGACGTTTGCGAAGTTTCTCCTCCTCTCGGCGGTGATCCTTCCCGTTGTGCCCAACCGGACGTATGGCACGTTTGGGTTCAACCCTTTCAAAACCTGGTTGGTGGTTGTGGCGGTGAGCGCCATTTCTTACGGTAGCTACCTCTTGCAGGTGTGGACGCAAGGACGTGGCGGTGTTCTCGTTGCGGCTTTATTGGGTGGTGCGTATTCCTCGACGCTCACCACCTTGGTGCTCGCCAAGCGAGCCCGCGAACAGTCACGGCCACATCTGTATTCTGGCGCGATGCTTTTGGCTTCCGGCGTCATGTACTTGCGCTTGCTCGCGCTTCTGGGCATTTTCAACCGTCAACTGTTCCAACGGCTGGGAGTACCGTTCCTGCTGCTTGCTGCCGCTGCGCTCCTAGGGGGCTGGCTTTGGGCGCATAGGCCGGATCAGGGCGGTGCAAAAGCGGAACAGCCTGTGCAGCCGAAAAATCCCCTGGAGTTGGGTGCGGCATTTCTGTTCGCAGGGCTGTTTGTGGGAATGCTGTTCATCACGCATTTTGCAATGCTCTACCTGGGCCGTGCGGGACTTTACGCTTTGGCGGCGGTAATGGGAGTGACTGATGTCGATCCCTTTATCTTGAGCCTCGCGGAATCTGCCTCGACGCTGACGCCCGTTACCCTCGCCGGAGGCGCGATCGCGATCGCTGCCGCGAGCAACAATTTCATTAAGGGAGTTTATGCGTATGGTTTCGGTGATCGCCAAACCGGCACTCAGGCGCTCGCTCTCCTCACGGTGCTAGGGGCGCTCGGATTATTACCTCTGCTTCTGTGAAGATGGAGCGGTGGCTAACCACCTGGCGGCCGCGCAGATTAATCTATACGACAATCCGCTAAGGAAGCGCACGCGACGCGTAGGCGGTTCGCAAGGGCAGGGGCACAAAACCAGGCTCTTCCTTCATCCGTTGCTCGGCGCCGACCGGCGCGCCGTGGTCTTCCTTCGCAAAAATCAGCCTGCCCAAGTCGTCGTCGAAGTCCACCGTGATGAAGTCGCCAAACCGAATCTGCTGGGTAGCAATCAAGTTCGACATTGGGAATACGAGGTTCCGCTCGATGGAGCGCTTCAGGTGCCGGGCGCCATACTTCATATCGGTGCCCTCGCGGAGCAGAAAACCGCGCGCCGGGGCCGTACAGCTAAACACAAACTGGTGCCCGTCCGCCGTCGCCTTCATGATGCGTTGCTGCACGCGCTCGAGTTCGATATCGAGGATCCGCTCCAGGTGCTCGTGCGTGAGGGCGCGGAAAACGATGACTTTGTCGATGCGGTTCATGAACTCCGGTGAGAATTTGCGCCGCGCCGCGTCCGTAGCGGCGCGGTAGATCTTCTGATCCCGCTCCTCATCCTCGTCGATGCGGGCAGCGGCGAAGCCCAACCCGCCCTCCATCAGGCTCATGACTTCGTGCGAGCCGAGGTTCGAGGTGAGGAAGACCATGCAGCGCGAAAAATCGACGCGCCGGTTATCGCCGAGTGTCAGCGTGCCCTTGTCGAGGATGCCCAGCAGAAGCTGCCAGAGCGCATCCGAGGCCTTTTCGATTTCGTCAAACAAAACCAACGAGAGCTTCGTACTCTCTGTGTGACAGCGGTCGAGCGCCTCCTGGGTGAGCACTGCGGGGGTTTCGCGATGGCCCAAGTAGCCCGGCGGAGAGCCTATCAATTTAGCGATTTCGTGGCTGTGCTGAAACTCCGCGCAGTCGATTTTGACGACGGCCCGCGCGTCGCCGAAAAGGGCCTCGGCGGTCGCTTCCACCATGCGCGTCTTCCCCGAGCCGGTGGGCCCCAGAAAGAGGAGATTTGCTACCGGCCGGCCGGGCGTGCAAAGACCCGCTCGAAACACCTGGTAAACGCGCGCCAACCGCCGCACGGCGCGTTCCTGTCCCACCACCCGCTGGTGAAGGGCATCTTCAAACTCCTGCACTTTCCGGCTATTCAGACTGGGATCGAGAATTATTTGCCGTCCACCCATAATCATCCTCTCTTCATCTTACGCTTCGAAAGCCAGCGTCTTGAACGTGCGCAGCTCGTCCAGCTTCACATCCAGGATCGCTCGGAGCAGGTCTTGATACGCGGCTCCTAGCCCAAACAAGCTGCTGAATAGGCTCCTTTCTCCTCGCTCGTATCGCCAAGAAAAGCTTTGGCGCCGCGAGCGCCGCAACAGTAACGAGCAACACGGCTGCCAAACATACGGAGTTTGAAATTGACGAAAGTAAAGGATGAAGCATGTGGAGTGTCAGCCCGTTGACGACGTGTCCAAAAGGCATGCGATTTGAGCAAGGATTTATCCCGGAATCTGCTGCCCCGTAAGCGATTTCTCTGCATAAGCCCTTCACCGGTCGCGTGGCACGGACGGCATGACACACAGTTGTGCAGAACAGCGTGCACGCAGCATGCCGGCAGTCACGGGACCACTTTGATCGTCGCGGGGACATTTCACGAAGTTCACGAATTCGCGAAGCAGTCGCGATCTCACCATCCGTGTTCGCAAGCGTTTTCAAGAGCTTAGGTGTGGCCCTCCCATTGCTGGATGAAGGGATGTATGAGAGGGCGCGGTTTCAAACAATCGGGCAAGGAAACATTCCATTCCCGAGAAAGAGCCGCATGAGGGCCGAGGTAAGACCTAGCCTGGTAAGCACAGCTCACGAGCGGAGGAGATGATTGATGGCAAGGCTTGAGCGGCTTCTTTTCTGCCTAGGATTTGCGCTCCTAGCCGTGTGGGGATTCGAGATGTTGGACCATATTGCTTTCTCGCACGCGGCGATCGCAAAGTTCGACTCAAATAACGCCTTGCAAGCCAGCAGCACCCCTGTTGTGAGTGACGCAGTTTCCGGCCCCGAGTCTGGATCTGCATCCTGGGCGGTCAAGCAAGTTCATGCTTACAATGCGAGCCTTTTGGAGAAGGTCGAGACTCCTCTCGCGGTTCTGCGCATTCCCAAGATTAACCTCGAAGTCCCTGTGTTTAACGGCACGGATGAGCGCACTCTGAACCGCGGAGTGGGGCGCATTTGTGGGACCGCACAAGTGGGTGCGGGCGGTAATCTTGGTATTGCGGGCCATCGTGACGGTTTTTTTCGCGGCCTCAAAGACGTCGCACGTGGCGATGTTATCGAGCTCGCTCGCCCCTGGCAGACCGATGTCTATGTTATCGACGAGATTCAAATCACTAAACCCGAAGACGTATCTGTCCTCAAGTCCACATCCGCACTCACACTGACACTCGTCACCTGCTTTCCTTTTCACTGTATCGGAAGCGCCCCGAAGCGTTACATCGTCAGGGCGTCGCTATGGTGTTTCGGCCAATCGAAAGAGGGTGCTGATAAGGACTCGATTTCGACAGGCAATCAATCCAACCACAAGGAGAATGAAAAATGAATACAGCAGGGCTCTTGCGAACGGTTTTTCACAATCTGCTGGGCGCAAGCATTATCTGCATAGCCTTCGCATTCGTCGCGAACGCGCAGGTACAAACTCAGACAGAAGTAGAAAATGGGCGCCCAAGACGTGAGGTCAAAGTACAGCGCGGCGAAGTGGTTTATGTCGCCGGGAACGAAGTCGTCATCAAAGGAGATGACGGGAGATATAGGGATTTCCCCAACGTTCCAGACAGCGCGCGGGTCACCGTTGATGGCCAGCAGCTTTCGGTTCACGATCTTCGCCCGGGGATGACCATCGAGCGGACCACGATTACTACGACCACGCCGAGAGTCATCACCACCATCAAGTCCGTAACTGGCACCGTGTGGAGCGTCAACCCTCCCACGACTGTTATCCTCACCCTGGAAAATGGCAAAAATCAGGAGTTCAGAATTCCGGACGGCGCAAAATTCACGGTTGATGGACAACCGACGGACGCCTTTTCTCTAACCCAGGGCATGAAAGTCTCAGCAACATCCCTCACCGAGGTTCCTGAAACCGTGGTTAGACAGAGGGTTAGGACAACAGGGGAAATGCCACCGCCCCCCGATTTTGCGATCCTGATCATCGAGGTGCCGGTCCCTCCTCTGGAAGAGTCGGCCCCTCCTGCCCCTCCAGTAGAGACAGCCGCTGCGCCTCCGGCGGAACCTGCTCCCGCGGAACTACCCAAGACGGGGAGCTCATTGCCGCTGGTCGGTTTGCTCGGTGTGCTCTTCTGTTCTCTCGCCTTTGGACTTAAGGCAAGACGTGCCTTTAGTCCTTGCCCGGTCGCTTCTCGAAAGCGATCGCACTGAGGTTCCGCTTCATTGCCAGTGGGGATGAAGGGAACTTTAGCTAGTGCCTGGCTGGGCGGGATGAGCCCCGCCCAGCGGGCGGATTTTCGGGTTTGATGTGCAAGGAGTAATATGCGAAACCGGATCCGCTTGCGAGGACATTTTACCTCCTGCCGGGAAGTCCATGGAATAACGGCTTCTTTGAGAGCTTCAACTGTATGAGAATAGGGCTTCGATACTTGACGGTCGGGGCGATGGTACTCCTGATCGCTGCCGCGCCCGTCTCTGCCCACAAAATCAAGGTCAAATCCGACTATGACAAGTCGAATGATTTCACGCGCTACAAGCGTTATGTCTTAGGTAGGAACTATCTCCTGACGCATCAGACGCCGGAGGTCCAGGCGCACATTGACCAGGTCCTGGTGGAATCGCTCAACCGTCATTTGCAGGCGAAGGGCTTTACGCTAGACGAAAATCATCCAGACTTCATGATCACGTACGAGGCGGGCTCTCTCCCCAAGGCCGACACTTCGCCGCCGCCCGACATGTACTACGGAGTGCCATCTGACAGTCCCGCCTTTGGCCAGGAAGGTATCGAGGGCATTCCCGCCGCTGTGTGGGTTTACGCCCTAGCCAGATTGAAGCTCACCGTGACGGATGTTGGCTCGGGGAAGCCCGTTTGGACGGCACGGGCCTCGGAGAAGATTCAGGATCCTCAGAAGGCTTTGACCAACCTGAAAAAGAAGGTTGACGATCTCATGGCCAAGACCCTGAAAAGTTTCCCGCCCGCCTCCAAATCCCAGTAGGCTCAGGCGAGCGAAAGGTAGTATAGTCCCGAAAAGCCACAGTCGGCCTTGCACGTCCGCTCAGCTTGCTGTGGCCGCCTCTTCTATGAGGGCGATCTGCATCTGGATCCCTTGGATCGAACTGGTCAGCGCCTTCTGCTCCGCGAGGTCCAGGTTGAGCGGCACCACGCCGCCGATTCCCCGAGCGTTTACAATCGTCGGGAAGCTCATGGTCACATCACCGAGACCTAGAGCTTCCGGCATTTGGCTGCCTACGGTGAGCACGGTATTCTGGTCTCGCAAAATGCTGCGCAGCACGCGGACCAGTCCCGAGGCGATGCCGTAGAACGTTGCGCCCTTTTGTCCCACAATGCGGTAGTATGCGTTGCGCGTCCTGAGTGCCATCCCGCCTAGAGGCGAGGCAGTGATGGCGGGAATTACAAGGCGTGATCGTTGGCGGGAATGTCGGTGTTAAGAGCACTGAGGAATGAAGAGTGACGAGACAAATCGGACATGAGAGCAGTGACGAGTGAAGAGTGACGAGTGAAGAGACAACAACGATTTCAGAACTTTGCTAAATCTAGGCCAAGGAACGCTCTCATTAGGCTGTGCGCCCGATCGATCTCTTGCCCCAGTTGGCGTCGAGCATCGCGATCGAGCGCATATACCAAGACGTTGACATCGACCGCGATCGGGTCAAGGGGCATGGTCGTAAAGGTCCTCGGGCGAAGGCCACCTCCTGAAAGTCCACTTGGTGCAGAAGCGAACGCGCCATCTCCTCGGCCTCGCTTGAAAGATCAGGGTGCAATTCGAGCAAGCGTCGCACGACGGCTGCGGCCTCGCCCGGCTTCAAGCGATCCAGGAGAGGACGCGCGGCGGCTCCTCATGCTGACTGGCCCTTAGTCTTGCCCTTTGACATCACCGTTCCCCCGAGCAAATCTCCGACGACTCCATACCCCCTTCATCTGTAGCGGATTGTCAGCCGCACTGCAAGCAGGTTGCGTCGAAAGATGGGTTCACCAGACGCTTACAGAAAATGGGAGCCGAAGCAGTGTTAGATGGAGCGCCTGTGATGACCGGCAGACATAGGCCTCGGTGGTCACTTCAAAACCGGCCAATGATGGTCACCTGAAAACCGGCCAATGGGAGGCCGTCCGGGACTAAGTTGTTTTACCCTGCCTGCTCCCCTTCTGGCAAGCCGGTTTTAGTTCGCCAGCTTCGCGGGCCGCATTTCAGCAGATGTCCATGGTGAAGAAGGCGGTCGAGCATGGCGCTCGTGGCGGCCGCATCCCCCAGCAACTTGCCCCAGTCATCCACCGGTCGATTGGAAGTCACCAGATAGAGCTGTTGAACTCCGCGCTGCCGCAGCCTATCCGCAAGTCGCTGCAGGTCCTGCCCCCAATCCAAGTCGGATTCCACGGTGATGTGTTCTGGGTGACCGAACGCCGCCTCATTGAAATACGCTAAGTAATCCGGGTGTGCGAGCACTGAGGAGACGACCAGCCAAAGCAGCAGCCCGGAGCTTAGTGCTTTCAAATACAGGGACTTTGGGCGGGCACAAACCGTCTCGACGGCGTGAGCAGCCACGATGGCCAGCAAAGGAAACACCGGCAAAATGTGCCGCAGGCCGATATCGATCCGAGCAAGGAGGGACGGGCCCAGAATTGCAATAACAAAAACCACAGGGGCCACTTGAAGCAGGGTGCTCTTCGTTTTGGCCGTGCGAATCAGCAATACCAAGCCAACCAGCGCAAGAATCAAAAAGGCCAGAGGTGTCTTGAAGAAGAGCAACACGGGAAAGAAATACCACCAACCCGTCCTTCTCCACTTGCCAAGAAAGTTTGCGGGGGCGCCTTTGTGGTTGTAGTCCCACACCGACACGAGGCCGCGAGCCATCATCATTCCAGGCAGAGGGGTGTGCGTAATCGTCTGGGCGGCCTTCAGCAGCGAAGGATGTTTACCGAGCAACTCTACGAGGGGTCGTTGATCCTCCAGGCCGGCGCGACCGCCATCTTCAATCATGGGCGCAATGGAAAATCGGTAGCCGGCCCATATCACCAGAATTCCTATGACGACGCAGGCCATCGCCGAAGTATAGTGCTTTCGGAGTACTCTCGGCGTTCCTACGCGGGCGTGCCCCGTGAAGACCCTGCCGATCAGGAGGCAGACAACGCAGACCGGAAAGAATAAGACCACCGAGAACTTGGACAGGGCAGCCAGCCCTAAGGTAACGCCGAGGAGCGCCGCGTTTCGGAGACCGGGCCGCTCAACCCAAAGTACAAGACGAAATAAAGCAGCGGATAGAGTTGCGGTCACGGGAATGTCCATAGTGGCCAGAGCACTGTGGGCGAGAATGATTGGTAAGGATGTAAAGAGCAAAATGGCGAAAAGTGCTGCCCGGCTGCCGAACGCCCTCTCCGTCCACACCCAAACCACCAGACAAGCGAGGAAATAAAACGGCAGAATTCCAATTCGGGCCCGCGTCAGATTGGACCAGTAGGCGTTGTGGGTCTCCAGCTCTAAGTTGCCCTCCTCGAATTTTTCTTCGCGGGGCAGACCTTGTGAGCGCACTCCCGACAGGTACGGAAGGATCGCGGCAGCAATTCGCGCGAGCGGAGGATGCCGGTACTCAATCGTGTAAGTCCCTCGATCCCACCACTCTATACCGCAGGCTATGTGCGCCGGCTCGTCGAAGGTTTGGTTGAATACGCGATAGATTGAGATGATCCGTCCCGCACCGATGCAAACCAGGAGCGTCGCCAGAATCCAATGTGATCGCATCATTTTGCTTGATCCGCGTCAAATTTTATTTGACGCAAAAGCTCACCCACGGCCCAGCAGCGCTCACTGAATCTCGACCACGACGACCGCATCTTAAGATGTTGCCGCAATCTTCAGTATCGACTTTGTCTGGACCCAAAAGATACTCCCTAGCGGTGCCCAATGCAACGGTGAATCGAGTTTGCAGTGCATGGTGCTCTCGCGGGCGCCGGAAGGTGCCATTCGTGCCTCTCGCGACAACCCCAAAGGCCGTAACTACCCCTCTTTCAGACCGGAAGATCACCACAGTTTAAATTGCCGCAAATCAAATGGGAAATCCGAGCTATGATAGCTTTTGCAAGCGCGTCCGCAATACAGGGTGTAGACAACCTGGACCTTCCGGGTCGACTGGGAACGGCGGATTCTGCTCCTGATTCCGATTACGTTTCCTGCCACGAAGGTATTTGGTGTGGGAGGGCGGCAGAGATGGATCTACGGGAATTCATTGACCTCTTGTCTAAGGAAGGTTATTTGAGGCGCGTGGACCGGGAAGTGGATTGGAGGTTTGAGCTTGGGGAGATTGCCAGAAATAATCAGGTGCCGCTGCTGTTCGAGAGAATCAAGGATTATCCTGGGCAACGGATATTCACAAATGGATTGACCAGCATCTCAGCGATGGCACTTGCCCTAGATCTTCGGCCCGGGAAGAGTTGGAGGGCGTTCATCAAGGAGGCCCGAAGGAAGGCAGCGACTCCGATCAGGCCGCTCGTGGTAGATAAGGGACCCGTACTGGAAAACGTCGTTCAAGCGCCGGAGATTAACTTATTGGACTTTCCCGTTCCCCAGTGGAGCAACCAGGATGGTGGGCGTTACATCGGCACTTGGCATATCAACGTGAGTCGGGATCTGGAAACGGGATCTCGGAATCTGGGGATCTACCGGATGGAGGTTTTGGGTCCGAATCAGGCAACGGTCAGTACATCCCCGGGCAGCCATTTGGCTCGTCACGCTGCCAAGGCCGAAAAGGCGGGGCAAGCTCTGGAGATGGCGGTTGCCATCGGCACCAGTGAGGCAGTCATTATGGCCGGCGCAGCGGGTTGTCCGTATGGCATGGACGAATATGAGTTGGCTGGGGGGCTGCAAGGGGAAGGGATTCAACTTGTCAAATGTGCTACAGTAAACCTCGAGGTTCCGGGGGATTCGGAAATTGTGATTGAAGGCTTGATCAAACCTGGCGTGCGCGTGCAAGACGGACCTTATTTTGACTTTGCCGGAGCAGCGAATACGAACCCCAATGCGTTCCTATTTGAGGCGACGCGATTGATGTTTCGGAGTAATCCTATATTTCGAGGTACGGCGGTAGGGCGGCCGGGTGCCGAGGATCAACAAGTCTTTTCGCTTTTGTCGCAACTAGGCCTTTTTGATTTCCACGGCCGTCGGCCGAAGCACCTGGTCCTAGCCCAACTGATCAAGAGGAGGTTTTTCAGAGCGTTCCAGCTCGCGGGCAGGATCGGATGGAAGGCTCTGGTGCGTGGCAAGAAGAGCTTTCCACCTCGCGTCCCAAGCTGAGCCCATTTACCCACTTAACGGCGCCCAAGGGTTCATTTCCCTTTACTCGAGCTACTATGACCGATGTTCTGTTCTTCCATGTTCCGAAATTCCGCAACTACTATAAGCCGCTAAACCGGTTCTCCTTCGTCCATCTTCCGCCCATGGGCCTTCTAGGACTAGCCGACTACCTGCGGCTGAACCATTGCAGCACCAGGGTGATCCACCTGGGAGTGGAGTATTACAAATATGGCGGGATTGACCTGCGAAGCATCTTGGCCGAGCACCAGCCCGCCATCGTGGGCCTTGATCTGCACTGGCATTTCCAGTCCTATGACGTAATCGAGACGGCGCGCAAGATCAAAGAAGTGTGCCCCGGTGTTGCCATTGTCCTGGGTGGATTCACGGCTTCTTTTTTTGCGGAGGAAATCCTGCGCACATTCGACTGCGTGGATTTCGTCGTCCGGGGAGACGCGGAAGAACCCCTGCTGGAACTGGTCAAGCAGCATCGTTCCGGCGGAGCTTTCCGGCAGGTGCCCAATCTTGCTTTCCGGCAGGACAGCGAGATTTGTTTGAATCCCCTCCGCTACGTCGCCGGCCCATCGGTTCTCGACAGCATCTCTTTCACAGACTTCACGTTGATGAAGGACTATCCCTCCTTTGTGGATTCCTTTTCGCGATATATGTACCTCGACGGGCTTTCCGCGGCTTCGCAGAGAGCGCTGTTTAGGTGGAAGAAAATGTACCCCGTGTACCTTGGCCGGGGCTGTGTCTACAATTGTTCATACTGCGGCGGTTCAGCGGGATCCCAGCGCATTATCAACAACCGGACCGGCGCTTGCCTCAGATCGGTCGAATCGGTTCTGTCTTCCCTCCAGGACCTCGAACGCTTCGGGTTCGAAGTCACCTGCCTGACGCTCGACCCTCTCCCGGCGCCGAAGGCAGAGGAGTATTTCCTGGCGATCTTCGAGGGCATCCGAAGACTCCATATCTCGCTGGGTATCGAAGTCGAGCGCTTCTGTCTGCCCACACGCGAATTCATACACAGCTTTCGCGATTTGCCGCGTAAGGACTCCTTTATCACGCTCAGTCCCAACAGCCACAGCGAGGAGATTCGCAGGAAGAACGGTGTTTATCGCTACAGCAACGAGGAACTGGAACGATGCCTAAACGTCATGGAAGAGGAAGGCGTCAACTGCGCGCTGTTTTTTGCCTGCGGGCTGCCGTTCGAGAGCGCCGAAGATTTGGAAGCCATGGCCCGCTACCAGAAACAATTGCGCAGGAAGTTCAAGCGGGTGCAATGCAAGACGAGCATCATCGAAATCGAGCCCGGGAGCCCGATGAGCCGCGACCCGCAGGCCTACGGTGTGCGGCTCCATCGTTCCAGCTTTGCGGACTACTATCGTTATCACAGCCTGCCTTCACAGAATCACTTCCTAGAAATGGGCTACGACCGAATCGGCTGTCCAGGGCCGGACGAAACGGCCAATTCTCTCTGCCGCCATTTCTGCTCGCACTTCCGGACCGGCCGGGTGCCTCCATTTCTCACCAGGACGCTGTGCAGCATGGCTTCGGCGATGTGGAGAGTGGGGGCTTTCCAGCTCTTCGACAAGATAGTCGGATCGCGCCTGGAAGAGCCGCGGGGGCCGCATGGAGGCAACCCGGGGTAAAATGGCGCCTGCTTGGGGGTCCAAGAAGGAAAGGCCGCATCAATCCGACGTGGAGGAGAGAATGAAGGTTCGATTCAGTATACTGAAGCCGAAGTGGACTCCTGCTTGAGCCAGTTCCTCCGTCACCACAGCTTCATGGGCGAATGTTCCTCCCCCTCCGCCGTATTTTTCGGGCACGTCGGTGAGCAGGATGCCTGTGGAGTCTGCTTTTGTCCAGGCTTCCGGATCAGGATGATGTTGCTGGCGCCAGCGAGTTTGGTGTGGCGCGAGTTCTTCTCGTATGAAGCGCCGTCTTGCGGAACATCCGCAGCTCGTCATTCATCCAGGGAGATTGATAGGTGAGGGTCGGACGTGGGCCGAGGAAAACCAAGGCCCCCAAGAGGCGAGCGCGGGCAGGCTGCAAAGGAGGCAAGTTAGTGAAAATCTTCGTCACAGGTGGGGCAGGTTTCATTGGCTCGAACTTTATTCGGCATATCCTCTCGCTCGGTGTAAGCCACAGTGTCGTCAACTTCGACAAGCTGAGCTATGCCGGAAATCTTGCGAACTTGCAATCTGTAGCGGGCAATCCCCGATACAGATTCGTAAAGGGAGAAATCTGTGATCCTGAGAGCGTCACCCAAGCGATGGCAGGGTGCGATGTGGTCGTGCATTTCGCCGCAGAGTCCCACGTGGATCGCAGCATCTATGAGCCCGCCCCGGTGATCCAAACCAATGTCACGGGGACATTCATCCTGCTTCAGGTTGCGCGCAGCCTCAATGTGCAGCGATTTCTGCATATTTCAACCGATGAGGTCTATGGCGACCTGCCGCCTGGCGCCGTTGCGGACGAGAACTTCCCCTTGCAACCCAGCAGCCCGTACTCTGCCTCCAAGGCCGGATCAGATTTATTGGTTCGTTCCTTCGTGAGAACCTATCGATTTCCGGCTTTGATTACACGCTCCTCCAATAACTACGGGCCATACCAATTCCCCGAGAAGTTCTTACCCCTCATGATCACCAATGCCCTCGCCAACAAACCGCTTCCGGTCTATGGGGATGGACGACAGCAGCGTGATTGGCTGCACGTCGAGGACAACTGCCGAGGCCTCCTTGCAGTTCTCGAACGCGGCAGAGTGGGTGAGGTCTATAACCTGGGAGGCACGGACGTGCTCGAAAACCTGGAGCTGATTTCCCGGCTATTGAAGCTCATGGGGAAGCCCGAGTCGCTCATCGACTATGTGGCGGACCGTCCCGGCCATGACCGGCGATACGCGCTGGATTGTTCCAAGATCGAAAGGGAACTCCATTGGCGCCCGCTTATTCCCCTCCAGAGTGGACTCGAGCAGACAGTCAAGTGGTATGGTGAGAATGCAGATTGGGTGGAGGCTATACGCGGGGGTGAATATCTCAACTACTATAGAAAATATTACGAGAACCGAAATTCCTCTCTGGAGGCGGTCATGTCAGCGGGGAGTGATTCTGGGGCTTCCGCGACTGGGGGAGATGAGAGCCTTCCCGCCAAGACCCCAACCACTAATGGGGAGCGATAGCTTGAGGCAGTTCAAGAATCTTGGAAGATGAGGATAGGAACCCTTGCGTATTCTCGTTACTGGCGCTAATGGAATGCTGGGGACGGCACTCTTGCCGGTCCTGCGGAAACGTCACCAAGTGTGGGGCATCGACGTTCAGGACTGCGACATCCGCGATGGGGGAGAGGTTTCGACGGTTTTGCGCACGCGGCTGCCGGAACTGGTCATCCACCTTGCGGCCTATACGAATGTGGACGGTTGCGAAGCCAATCCCCGGATTGCGGAAGAGACGAATTCCATTGGAACCCGAAACCTTGCAACGGCCTGTGCCGCGATCGATGCGGCGATGCTTTACGTGAGTACGGATTACGTCTTTGACGGGACCAAGATTGGCGCCTACCTGGAGGATGATCCTCCCAACCCGGTCAGTGTCTACGGCAGGTCAAAGTTGATGGGAGAGCAGCATGTTCGCGCCACTTTGAGGCGGTACTTTATCACCCGGACGTCCTGGCTGTACGGACCCAACGGCAAGAATTTTGTCACGACAATACTCAAAGTCGCCCACCAGCAGAAGATTCTCCGGGTAGTAAACGACCAGCATGGCTCGCCGACTTATACCCGGCACTTGTCGTTAAAGATTGCGGAATTGGCTGACTCTCAGGCCTACGGCGTTTATCACACCACGGGATCAGGGACGTGTTCATGGTTTGAATTCGCGAGGGCCGTCCTGGACCTCTGGCCGGTGGAGGGCGTGCAGGTGCTTCTCATATCCTCCAACGAATCCGGGCGGGCGGCCCGGCGGCCGGCGAACTCGGTGCTCGAAAATCGGGCTCTCCAGCAGGCCCATTTGGAGCTCATGCCGCATTGGAAAGTGGCGCTCGCTGAGTATCTCGAGGAAATCAAACAGAGCGGCCAATCACGGGATTTCGGGGAGATTCAACCTGGGACAGCAAACTGAGGCCGGTTCCCAGGCCCCGCAGTTTTTGGCCTGATCCCGTTCAACACCGCACGATCTTCTCGCCGTGTTCCTTGACGGCTTTAGTGGCATTACGCGTGTCGATGACCAAGCGCGCGTGCCGCACAATGGCAGGGTAATCATAACTGGAATGGTCCGTCGCAATGACGACTACGTCATATTTTTCCAGGTTTTCCGGCGTGAGTTCGACGCTCTGCAGGCCGAAATCGTATTTTCGCATTTTCGGGAGACCCGGAAAATAAGGGTCATTGTATTCGACGTGCGCTCCGCTGTCCTGAAGGAGTTCCATAATTCTCAAGCTCGGGGACTCGCGCGCGTCATCGATGTCTTTCTTATAGGCGATTCCCAAAACCAGCACGCGACAATCCTGAAGACATTGTTTGCGCCGGTTCAGCGCCTCCGCCATCGAAGCCACCACATGTTCGGGCATGGAGGAGTTGATTTCCCCTGCTAATTCGATGAAGCGCGTCGGAAACTCGTATTCACGGGCCTTCCAAGTCAAATAGAACGGGTCAATGGGAATGCAATGACCACCCAAGCCCGGACCCGGGTAGAAGGGTGTGAATCCAAAGGGCTTTGTCTTGGCGGCCTCGATTACTTCCCAAATGTCGATGCCCATCCGCAGGCAGAGGAGCTTCAGTTCGTTGACGAGAGCGATGTTGACGCAACGATAGGTGTTCTCCAAAATTTTGGTCATTTCCGCAGCGCGTGTGGAACTCACCAAAAGGGTCTCCTCGAAAGCCTGCGAATAAAGTGCCCGCGCCGCCTGCGCACTGGCGGCGTTCACGCCTCCAATAACCTTCGGAACTTGTTGGGTTTTAAATTGCTTGTTGCCGGGGTCCTCGCGCTCCGGAGAGAAGGCCACCAGGAAATCCGCCTCCGGTTCGTCGCCAGGAGAGACTTCGCGTCCATCTGTAACATAAGGCTTCACAGGGCAGCGCAAGCCCGATTTCTCGAGAATTGGCAGCATCACTTCTTCGGTCGTACCGGGATAAGTCGTACTCTCCAAAACCACCAGTTGGCCGTGCCTTAAGTGGGGAGCGATAGAGTCCACAGTGTCGCGCACAAAGGACAGATCCGGCTCGCGGTGAGCATCCAAAGGAGTGGGAACGCAAATGAGGATGGCATCCATCTCGCGCAGACGGGAGAAATCCGTCGTGGCTTTCAGGCGCTTCCGATGCACATGCTCAGCGATTACGGTCTCCGAAATGTGCTTGATGTAACTCTTCCCACGCTCGAGCAGGGTCACCTTGTGGGGATCAACGTCAAAGCCGCACACTGCGAATCCGTTCTCAGCGAAGAGAAGCGCGAGGGGCAGGCCCACATAGCCCAGACCGATGATGCCCACCTGGGCCCTCCTCGCCTCGATCTTGGACTGGAAAGCAGCCAGTATTTCACTCCTTGCAACAATCCCTTTGTTCGAATCCATGGTTTCCTTTATCCATCTGAATCTTCGGAGTTAAACAACCCCGAGCGATTATAGCCGAATTCGGCTCCATAGGATTAACCTTCTGGGGCGCTAACGTCAATCTGAAATGCTAGCACACAAACGAGGTTACCTTGATTTACCTTGATTTGTATTGACACGACGTGGTTCCAGACTTAGCATGTCTGCCGTTGTAAGGGCCCTAAATCACGTGGAGAGGGGATTTTTCATGGAAAAACAAATCGTCACTGTGAGCTATTGGCTGGGTTTGCTCAGTTCAGTGCTGGCCATCGCTCTGCGGGCATTAAACTTATTTGGAATACTAAGCACCCGCGTAGTTGAGGAGGGCCACACCCTCTGGTACATGAGTTTCTATAAGGGAGCGCTTTTGTTCTTCCTGATTGCCATTGCCACGGCGAGTTACGCCTCCGTGCGTGGGGAAAAGACTTAGAGTCTATTTCAAAGCCCCCTGTAGTCCATTGAAAGGAGGGCCTTTGAGATGATATACAGTGCCACAGCCTCAAAGGTTCCGGCCGCGGCAAGGCGATGTAAAGTTGCTGCTGCGGATTTTTCGGCAGCCGTTTTGCCGCTCGTAATGCCGCTCAAGTGACGTTCCATTCCCCAGAATTCATTTCCTGTGAGCATCCAGTTTGCGGGCTTACGTTCTCCTGCCACCCATTTTCTGCCATACCTTGTATAGAAAGCTAGATGTACCACAGCCTATGGTATGGAAAATATAAACCTTATGTGGCCTATTTGTATTTTAGAATTGTAGGCAGCATGGGAAAGGTAGCCGTAGAAGTAACTGACTCATGCGAGGTTTTAGGTTACCGAGACGGCCCGTTGGGGAAAGGCCTAGTACTTAGTTGTTTAAGTAAGCGTATTTATGCTTAGGTTCAACCGATCGCACCTCACGCTTGGTCCACTCAAAGGGCACGGCCTGCGGGTTGTAGACGGCAATGAACGCATCGATGGCCTC
>Ga0326727_10009278_pt1 | contig 24314 bp, 18 predicted proteins | sample MB2enrmetagenome_FD_207643 | JGI IMG/M metagenome (GOLD analysis project Ga0326727, IMG submission 207643) | Lab enriched peat soil microbial communities from McLean, Ithaca, NY, United States - MB29MY | ecosystem: Environmental > Terrestrial > Soil > Wetlands > Peat | place: USA: New York... | reverse complement strand
CCTTGGGACGGGAGGGTGTATGCGAATTGCAGCCTGGCGAGCGATGAGGCGGATCTGACGTCGGTGGGAGAGATGCGCGGGCAGACGGGGCTGACGGTGGTGGAGAACCGAGGGTAAGAGAGCACGGGAGAGTGCAGCCGCGCGGCTGAGGACTGAAAGGGAATGCTGGTATATCCACAACTTGCGACGGGGGCGCTCGGCCAGTTTCCGGTGCGAAAGCGGCGGCGGATGCGGACCGTTACGAACCTGGCGGCGGACGGGAGCGCGGTGAAGCTGGCCGATCCAGCGGCGGAAATCACGGAGTGGAGCCTGCAATACGCGGGGCTGACGGACGCCGAAGCGGCGGCCATCGAGCAGTTCTTCGAGGCGGCCGAGGGCACGCTGAACGGGTTTACGTTCGTGGATCCGGTGGGGAACCTGCTGGCTTACAGCGGGGAACTGGACAACGCCGCATGGATCGCGGATCCGATGCTGACGGTGACGGCGGGCGATCCGGGCGTGTGGAACCTGGCGAACACGGGCGAGGCGGCACAGAGCATCACGCAGACGCTGTCGTTGCCGGGCGGGTATGTGTATTGCTTGAGCGTGTATCTAAGTGCCGCGCAGGCGATGGCGGCGTGCCTGCTGGCCGCGGCGGGGAGCAGCGGCGTAAACGTGGGGAGCGCGTGGCAGCGGTTTCAATACACCGTGAGCGTGGACGCCTCGGCCGAGACCACTACATTTGGACTGCAGCTCCCGGCGGGCGCGGCGGTGGATGCACAGGGATTTCAAGTGGAAGCACAGCCGGGGGCCTCGAAATACAAGCCGGCCACCGCGGGAGGAGTCTACCAGAACGCGCGGCTGGCGAGCGATGCGCTGGCCCTAACGGCGACCGACGTGAACCATCACTCGGCGACGGTCAACATCATCTATGTCAACCATCTCTGATCTCAAAGAACAGGCGGTGACGGACACTCCGCTGGTGCTCATCGACTGCGCGCTGGCAAACGGGCAAACCGAGCACTGGAGCACGCACGCGGTGACAGTGAACGGGACGGCATACGCGGCGAGGGTGATGGGGCACAGCGCGTTCGATATTCAGACGGCATCGGACCAGGGCGTGGACGGGAGCCCTACGATCACGGTGACGCTGGCGAACGCGGACTCGCACTTTTCGGAGATCGAGCAGACGTGCGGATTCAAGGGCGCGAAGGTGACGGTGTCGCTGGTGTTCTACGATTTGCGGAACGGGGCGGCGCTGACGGACGCGGCGGTGGTGTTTCAGGGGGTCGCGAACCCGCCGGCGGAAATCCGGGAAGCGACGCTGCGGCTTACGGCGATGAACCGGATGAGCCTGCAACGAGTGCTGCTGCCGCAGATCCGGATTCAGAGAAGATGCCCGTGGGAGTTTCCGGCGACGCTGGAGCAGCGGACGGAGGCGATGGACGGCGGGATCAACGGCGCGTATTCGCGGTATTACCGGTGCGGGTACTCGCCGGATGTGCCGGGCGGAACGGGGAATCTGAACGGCGGCGCACCGTACACCTCGTGCGGATACACGCGGACGGATTGCCAGGCGCGGGGCATGTGGACGCGATTCGGCGGGCTGGAGTACCTGCCGCCGTCGATCACTGTACGGGCGTACGGGAAGGACTGGACAACCTCGGCGATGCCGCCGAACCAGGGGCAATATAACGACTTCGTGCCGATGGTGTACGGGACGGCGTGGTACGAGCCGCCGGTGGTGTTCGCGCGCAACGATGGGAACTACACGCGGATGGAGGTGCTGCTGGGGATCGGAGAGATCAGCGGGGTTCTCACGGTACTGGTGAACGATTACGAGATTCCCCTGGGGCAAACCGGCGCAAACATGAGTGCGACGGGGTGGTACAACCTGCCGACGCTGGGTGGAAGAGACGGCGCCTTCGACCTGAACTTCACGGACGGGAGCGGGCAGCCGGCGGGAGACCCGTACGGCAGCATGGCGTACCTCTCGGTGGTGGTGCCGAACCAGATCAACAACGGAACGCACATGCCGCGCGTGAAGGTACTGATCGAGGGGCTGAACATCCCGGTGTGGGCGGCGGACGGGACATACGTGGGATACCAGCTCTCGAGCAACCCTGCGTGGATCCTGCTGGACATGCTGCGGCGGATTGGCTGGGGGATGGACGAGATCGACCTAACCAGCTTCACGGCCGCGGCGGCGTACTGCGACCAGATGGTGGCCGGGGTGGACCTGAACGGAAACGCGATCGAGTTGGCGAGGTTCGGGTGCAACCTGGTGTTGCGAAACCGGCGCAGCGCGGGGGACGTGGTGCGCGGGGTGCGCAATGCGGCGCGGCTGTATCTGACTTACGGGCCGGGAGGGGTGCTGCAACTGGAGGTGGAGGGGCCGGCCGCGACGGTTTACGATTTCGGGGACGGCACGAACGGGATCTCGGGGATTCTGAGGCGCGCGAGCGGGGAACCGAGCGTCACGGTGACGGCGCGAAGCATCTCCGACACACCCAACGACCTGACGGTGGAATTTCAGGACAGCCTGAACGGGTACCAGCAGGACAGCTACGAGATGACGGACCCGGACGATATTGGGCTGACGGGGCAGATCGTCACGGGGACGCTGTATGCGCTGGGAATCGCGAATTTCGATCAGGCGGGGCGGCTGCTGAAGTTCAACCTCGATAAAGCGATTCAGGGGAATACGTACATCGAGTTCGAGACCAGCGTGAAGGGATTCGGGATTCGGCCGGGGGACCTGATTACGATCACATACACGAAGGAGGGTTTTTCGCAACAGCCCTTCCGGGTGCTGAAGATCTCGCCGGCGACCAACTACCGGACGTGCACGATCTCGGCGCAGATTCACGACGACGCATGGTACGCGGACGACAACGGGCAGAGCACGTCGGGGAGCGGGGTGGCTTTGCAGAGCGGGGCGGGGGTGGGCGTGCCGCACCCTCTGGCCGGCGACACCACAGACGCCAATGGCGTGGCGCAATTCGGAGTAACGGAGGGGGCGTGGAGTGCCGCGGACGGGACCGAGCAGATACAGGTCACGGTAAGTTTCGTGGCGCCGGGGCCGGTAGTGGCGGGAGGCCCGGGGATTCCGCTGGTGAGCCTGGCGGCGACGTTGGGGACGCCCGGGACGCTGGCCGCCGGCATATACTACTACGCGGTCTCGGCGTGCGACGCGACGGGGGCGGAGAGTGCTCTCTCGTTCAGCGTGCTGGCAGACGTGGTGGAGGATGGAAGCAGCGTAACGCTCACGGGGTTGAGTTTCACGGCGGCGGCCAGCACGTTCAATGTATACCGGGGGAGCTCGCCGGCGCAGTTCATGCAGATCGCATCCAGCCAGCCGGTGGCGGCGCAGTTCACGGATGCCGGGCTGACGCCGTTACCGATCCTGCCGCCGGACGCGAATTTCGATCATGCCAACTTCTATTGGCGGCGGGAGCTGGTGCCGGAGACGGAAGCTACGGCATACGCGGCGGCGCTGGTGGGGAACAGGTCGTTGGATATGGCGGCGAACGCGTACACGGGCATGACGGCGCGGATCACGAGGGGACCGGGGGCGGGGCAGGAAGCGACCATCACGGGCAATGACGGGACGACGCTGACAATATCGCCGCCTTGGGAGACGGAGCCGGGCGCGGGGAGTTACTTCACGGTGTCGGAGGCGGGGTGGACGTTCGGGGCGATGACGAAATCGAGCCCGGTGACGTTCGCGATTCCGAACCGGCCGGGAGAGACGGTCGAGATTTCCGGGCGAGCGGCTAATGTGAACGATCAGGAATGCGCGGCGGGGATTTCGCCGGTGACGCGATGGCAGATCGGCGGCGCGGGGATATCCGATAGCGACGTGCCGCTGGCGCCGTATTTCGGTTTGAACGCGGGGGCGAGCGGCGGGACGGTGGAGTTGAGCGGGATCTCGTTCACGAGCCTGACGAACACGGAGACGATTTCGTCGGCGACGTTCACCCTGCACTACTGGGATGAGTTGCAGGGAAGGCCGGCAACGACGCTGGCGACCGCAATGGGCGCGGGCGATGGGACACTGACTCTGAACGCGGCGGGGCCGGGCACGGCAGGAAGCATCCTGCAGATCGATGGCGAGGTTCTCGAAGTAACCGCGGTAAGCAACGGCGGGACGGAGTACGCGGTGACACGCGGAGTCCACGGGAGCCAGGCGGTGGCGCACAACGCCGGCGCGGTGGTGTACCATCTGCTGGAACAGACGGGGATCGCAGCGTTCCCGGCGCAGTTCTTCGGAAGCCCGTACTGCGGGAGCTGGAGCCTGGCGGTTACGCTGCCAGACGTGCGCGTGGCGAGCGCCGAGCTGTTTGCGACCAACCAGAAGGGCAACAGTCCGACCACCGGGATCTCGATGACGCAATTCGATGGCGGGGGGCTGCGCACGCTGTCGGGCGGGCAATACACGATCCAGGTGGAGGGGTACCTGGCGGTGGACGCGATGGCTGCGCCGGCGCTGTCGGTAGAGGCGTCGCACTCGGTGCGGGACGTCTACGCGTTGCTGGGGTCTTCGGCGGATGCGGTGGTGAGCCTGAACCTGAATGTGAACGGGGCGCTGTATTGCGCACTGCAATTCGCGGCGGGGCAGACAACGACGGAGAGCGCGATAGACGGGAGCACGCTGCCGCCGTTAGAAATGGGATCGCAGTTGACGCTGGCGGTGACCGCGGTAGGGCAGACGTACCCGGGAGCCGATTTGACGGTGGTGATCCGACTCTAATGGCCGATCAACTGACCAAACTGCGGCCGGACCGGGACTTGCAGTGCTACTTCCAGACGCCTTCGGCGGTGGCGGCGCTGAGCCAGACGAGCGCGAACGGCTTCACAGTCTCGGGGTGCTGGCGGCAGGCGTCGGACTGGGCGGTGCTCGAGTGGAACCGCGACAACGTGTTCGAGCACCCCACGCTGCGCAACCTGCCGGACGGCAATCTGAGCGGCGTGCAGCTCTCCTACGAAGAGGTGCGCACGGGATGCATTCCACTGGATTCGACTTTGCAACCGACCGTGGAGTGGCCTTACCTGAGGATCTGGGCGACCGGAGCGGACGGCAATGAGAACATCTATTTCGTGCCGCTGGCGAATCACGCGACGGCGGAGGGCGCATACACGCCGGCTACTTGCACCTTCCAATTGCAAGGCACGATGACCCAAGAGGATTACATCGAGCTGGCCTGGCTGGACCAACACTTCTATTTCCAGATGTGGGGCGACGACAACGCGGCGCACGCACTGGGCGAGCTGGCATCGGCGATCAACGGGGGACAGGCGACGGGGCAGGTGAGCGCCACGGCGTCCGGGGACGAGATCGAGCTGACCTACCTGGGATTGCCGGGCGCCAACGGGAACCGCATAGGGGTGTACGGGGTCGTTTCGGGCGCCTGCACGGAATCGTGGTTGCCGGAATGGGCGACGTTCAGCGGAGGGGTGTCGCCCGGGAAATGGAACATCGATCTGGATTTTTCGGCACTCCAAGGGTACATGTTTCCGGATCTCACGACGCTGGTGCCGGTGCCGACGAGCAATGTCCGCAAGATGCGGTGGACGTGGGCGGCCGATCTCCAGACGGGAGATTTTCAGAGTACCGAGTTCTCGGCGGTGGTAACAAACTGGAACGTCACGGGGGCGAACTTGACCTACAACGTGGCGGGGCCGGGAAGCCAGAGAATCGAGGACAACTCGGCAGCGGCGGTCTACCAGGGAAGCTGGGATTCGGGGCGCGGCAATTTCTCGGGAGGATCGATTCAGTGGACGACCACTCCGGGGGCGAGCGTCCAGTGCAGCTACATGGCGCAAGCGGAGCACTCGCTGTATCTGGGGAGCCGCCTGGCGGATGTGGGTGCGGAGATCACCGTTCAGGTGGATGGCAACGCGCCGGTGGGGGTGAATCTGGCGGTGGCTGACGACGACGTGCTGGTGCGAGTGCCGCTGGGGCAGATGGCGGCGGGGGCGCACACGGTTACGGCAACGCACGCGGGAAGCGCCGGAGCGTACTTCTACTTCGACTTTCTGGAAGTCGCGATGCCCACGACGGACCTGCCAGACGCGGGCACGGAATGGAACACGAGCCTGGCGACGGACTGGGATACGGAGCATTCCCAGACGCTGGCGCCGGAGCGGACGGCATGGCTGATCGAGACGCTGGGATTCGGCGCGCGGGAGAATCACTACGCGGGAGCGCTGTGGTTTTACGAGCTATCGAGGCCAGGACTTCAGTACGCCTCGGCGACCATCACGTTCGCGGGGACGCCGCAGTTCGGAGACACGGCGCAGGTGAGCCTGGATCAGACGGCGATCGAGCATGTGTGCCTGACCGGCGATACGGCCGAAAGCGTGGCAACCTGCTTCGCGCTGCTGGTTAACGCGGGTTCGAACGCGGTGTGGGCGCAGGCGCAGGGAGCCGTGTTAACGATCACGTCGCGAACCATGGGAACGGACGGTAACGGCTTTGCGATCGGAGCCAGCACGAGCAGCGCGGGGATGACGGCCCAGGCGAGCGGAGCGGCGCTGGCGGGCGGCGGGGATCGGAGCATTTCGGCGGACCGCATGAACGCGCTGGGCACGGCGGGATACTGGACGACGGATCTGGAAGCGATGCCGCGGCTGAACCGCGCGGCGCGGGACTGGAGCACGAGTTTCTTCTCGGCGCTGAACGGGTACGGGATCGCCGTTACGACTTCGTTCAGCATGGAGCTGCAGAACGGGGACGACAGCACGGCGGCGGGGATCGCGCAGAGGTATCCGGACGGCAGCGCGGTGTGGCTGAATACGCCATCGCTGCAGACGAATTTCAGCCCGGCCAGCACGGCTTTCTGGCAACAGGTATTCCTGGAAATGGCGGGGCTGATGGCGGGCGCCGGGGTGACGCCGTATCTGCAGTTCGGCGAGACGCAGTGGTGGTACAGCGCCAACGCGGCAGGCATGCCCTACTACGACGCTTACACCACGAGCGCTTTCCAGGAGGCATACGGGCGGGCAATGGCGACGATCACGAGCCCGGACGCGGACACGGGGCCGCTGGCACAGGAGTGCAGCTTTCTGGCGGGGCTGATCGGGCAGTTCACGCAGACGGTGATGGACTTTGTGCGGGCGTCGTATCCGAATGCGCGTTTCGAAGTGCTGTACCCTCCGGATGTGAACCAAGGCGCGGTGAACCTGCTCGTTAACTTTCCGAGCGCGACCTGGACGCCGGACAACCTGGCCTGCCTGAAGACGGAGAACTTCACCTACACGGGGAATCGCGACCTGGACGATGCGCGGGAATCGATCGCGCTGCCGGGGCAGAAGGGCTTCCCGCCGGCGCAGGCGAGCCACCTGGTGGGAATCTCAGATCCGACGACGCCGTGGCAGAAGGAGCGGAGGCTCGCGCTGGGGGCGGGTATGGAATCGGTGGTGCTGTTCGCGCTGGACCAGTTCTGCCTGGTGGGATATGGGCTGCCGCTGGAACGGGGGATGCGGACGGCGCGGTTCGTGGGGAAGTGAGTGGGGCTTGAGAACTTGAACTCACCGCGGAGACGCGGAGACGCGGAGATTCGCGGAGAAGATAGAACGAAAAATAAAACCTGAGGGCACGGAGGGGGCGGAGATCCGTGGTGCTGGCGCGGCGTGGCTTGGCGATGAGCTGGAGGGCTAAGGACGCCGCTGCGCGGCACGGCGCGCTACGCGGCGCCGAAAACATCCTTTTCTAGGGCCAGGTATCCACAGGCGACGACAACCAGGAACATGGTGAGGACTTCGCTGTCGCCCAGGTTCAGTTCGAAGAAGCCTTCGGCCAGGGTGGCCAGGAGAACGGCGACGCCTCCGTGCAGCAGGAAACGGCGATCGCTGCGGCCGGGCGGGAGCGAGCGAAGACCGCGGAGAAAGTCGTAGAGAATCAGGCCGAGCATCCACATGAGCATGAGCGCTGTGGGGATGCCGCGCTCCGCCGCATAGTGCAGGTAGATGCTGTGCAGGTGGCCGTACCAGCCGGTGGGGAGCGGGCGGGGAATATCCGCGGGCACGTAATCGTCGAAGTGCAGCTTGACACCTTCGGGGCCGAGGCCGAGAAACGGGTGGCGCGCGATCATGACCAGGCCGGTGCGCGCGGTGACCACGCGGAACTGGTTGGAATCGACGTCCTTTTGCGGTCGAACCAGCGAAGTGAAGCGCTCGCGGATGCCATGGGGCGAAAGCAAGAAGGCCAGCACGAGGACCACCGGAATGGCGGCCACGAACCAGCGCTTCCAGAACCAGAGCAAGTAGACACCCCCGACGGCGATGCCGATCCACACGGCGCGGGTCATACCCAGGAAGGCGGCGAAAGACATGAGCGCGGCGCAGAGGATCCAGATCCAGGTGCGGCGGCGCGCGCCGGGCGCGAAGAAGAGGAAAGCGGCCAGCATGAGGAGGGCAAACATCTCCTGGGCGGCGAAGGTGTTCCAGTGGCTCATGAAACCGGTGATGCGCTCGGAGACGTAGTAGGTGTAGAAGTCGCGGCCGAGCCGGTGGGCTTCCTGGATTTTGTTGGCAAATTGCACGAATCCGCGGATGGCGGTGATACTGGCGAAGCCGGCCCACGTGAGGAAGAGCCAGCGGATCATGCGGGAATCGCGCAGAGCGGAATAAACTACCAGCAGCTCGCTGAACACGTAGAACTTGCGGACCTGAGGCAAGCCGGCGACGGGATCCCCGGAGAAAGCCAGCGATATCAGCGTGCCCAGCATAAAGAGGCCGAGAGGCAGCCAAATGCGCGGCAGGCGCAGCTTTTCACCGGAAAGAAGCAGCGCTGCCAAAGCCAGGGCCAGGAAGATCTGCGAGACGGCGATCGAGAAGACGATAGCGACCGCAGAGGCGAAAGTCAGCCAGCGCGCGGCGCGGGAGAGAAAGGGTTCGGGCGGCATGAAAGCTACTTCATGCCGAAGAAATCCGGGTCGAAAACCACCGGGGTCTTCTTCTGGATCTCGTCGATCGCCTTCTGCAACCGCTCGGGGCGCAGGCGCGCTTCAATCGCGGGGCGAACATCTTCGAAGTTCTTGTATTGGACGGCATCCACGCGGATAATGTGATAGCCGAACTGAGTCTTCAACGGCTCGCTTAACTTGCCGGGCGTCAGGGAGAAGGCCACCTCCTCGAAGCTCGGGACCATTTGGCCGCGCCCGAAGAAGCCGAGATCACCGCCATTGGCAGCCGAGTTGTCATCGGATTCCGCGGCGGCCACAGTGGCGAAATCCTCGCCGGCCAGCAGGCGCTTGCGGATTTCCTGCGCGCGGGCCAGGGCTTCGGCGTCGCTCAAATCCTTTTGGCCGGGCTTCACGGGAGCGGGCGATCCCTGGGCGCGGATCAGGATGTGGCGCGCGTGCACCTGCAGGTATTCCCCCTTGTGATCCTCGTAGTATTTCCGCAGCTCGATTTCATCCAACTTGAGATTCTTGTCCACGTCTTCGTAAAGCAAGCTGGCGAGCGTTGTATCGCTGGCGAACTGTGTCTGGACTTTGAACGCCGGTGTCTCGTCCATTTTGCGCCGGCGGCCCTCCTGAGCCAGCGAGAGAATGCGGGCCAGGTTCTCGCCAAACCTCTTGCGGCCCACCCCGCGGGCGATGGCGCGGTACTGGCCGTTCAGCGAATCGATAATCTGATTGAACTGCTCGGCGGTGATTTTGACGTCGCCCACGGCAACCACAACGCGATCGGGCGGCACCTCCGCATATTTCGGTTCGGGCGGGTTCTCGGCGGAAAATTGAACTTGCGGCACGTACGCCGGCGTGGCGGGTTGCGGGGGCGCCTGGGCCAACAAACCGGCCGCCGGAGCGAGAAAGACTAGGCAGGGAAGGAACTTCATCCACTTATGATAACAGCGGGACGGGCGAGTTCCGGTTCGACTTTGGCCTTGCCAGCCTATAGAATTTGAGAGGAAAGGAACTGGAATGAAACGGATCATCTACCTGGCCGCAATCGCGGTTGCGGCGACTACATTCTGGCTGATGGCGCAGCCCGCCGGCGATCCCCTGATCTCGGGATTCCGGGAAGTCGAAGTCTCTTCGGTGGCGGACGCCATGGAGCAGCTCTACGGAACGCGGGCTTACATGTCGCATGAGATGCGGCCGCTGAGCCCCGCCAAGTTCGCCGGACCGGCGGTCACGGTGATGATGAAGAAGGAGGAGCACAAGGAAGGCTCGGCGGCGTCGCAGGGAATGCTGGACGCGATCGACGCGGCGCCGGCCGGCTCGGTCTACGTGATGGTTGTGGAAAACGGCGCGGATTACGCCGGCATCGGCGGCATCATGGCGACGGGCATGAAGTACCGGGGCATGGTGGGAGCGGTCATAGATGGGGCGGTCCGCGACACGCCGCAGATTCGGAAGATGCAGTTCCCGGTTTTCAGCCGGGGCGTTTCGCCGGCCACGACCGTGAGCCACTACCGCTTCGCCGGTTCGAATATTCCGGTGACCTGCGCGGGAGTGACAGTGAACCACAACGACATCATCGCGGCGGATGAAGACGGCGTGGTGGTGGTGCCGCGCGCCAAGGCGGCGGAGGTGCTGAAGAAGTCCCAGGAACTGGACTTCACCGAGCACTCCACAATGCCCTTCATCGAGAGGTACCGCTCCATCAAGGAAGCGGTGGCAAAGTTCGGACGGATCTGAGCATGGCGATGGATAAGCGGCAAATCCGGTCGCGCATCGAAGAGATCGGCATCATTCCGGCCGTGCGCATCGCTTCCGCGGAAGGCGCGCGCTTCGCGGCGGAGGCCGTGGCGACGGGCGGGATTCCCATCGTGGAACTGACCATGACGGTGCCCGGGGCCCTCGATATCATCGCCGAACTGGTGCGCAGCAGCCCGGATGTGATCGTCGGCGCGGGCACGATCCTGGATCTCGAGACGGCACGTGCCTGCGCGGATGCGGGCGCGCAGTTCCTGACCAGCCCGGGACTCGAGCTGGAACTGGTGGAATTCGCGCACAAGCAAGACCTGCTGGTCTTTCCCGGGGCGCTGACCCCGACTGAGGTCCTGGCGGCGTGGAAGGCCGGAGCGGATCTGGTGAAGGTCTATCCCTGCGCGGAAGTGGGCGGCGATCGCTACATCCGGGCTCTGAAGGGGCCCTTTCCACAGGTGCCGCTGATTGCCGCGGGGGGCGTCACACAGCGGACAGCCGCCCATTTCATCGCGGCGGGAGCCACGGCGGTGGGGATCGGCCGGGACCTGATCCCGCCGGAGGCCATCCGCCTGCGCCAGGCGGATTGGATTCACGAATTGGCGCACCGCTTTTCGAAGATCGTGCAGAATACCCGCAGCCAGATGGACGGCCACTGACGATCTCGCCGGTTATCGCTACAGCCCTCCGGCGAGCTGAGCTCAAGCCCGCCGCGAAGTCCACGGTAGAATTGAAGAAGGGTATGCGAATCCTTCTATTCAGCGGCAAGGGAGGGGTGGGGAAGACGAGCCTTGCCGCCGCCACGGGCCTGCAACTTTCCCGCCTGGGGTACCGGACCCTGGTGATGAGCGTCGATCCGGCGCACAGCCTGGCGGACGCCTTCGACCTGGAGACCGGCCTTTTCCACAGCCAGACCGGCGACCCTTTTGCGATCGACGAGCGCCTGGCCATCCACGAGGTCAATATTCAAAAGGAGATCAAACGGCACTGGCGCGAGATCTCCTCGTATGTGGTTTCGGTGCTGCGCACCACCGGCATCAGCGATGTCGAGGCCGAGGAACTGGCCATCCTGCCGGGCATGGAAGAACTCAGCGCCATGATGTGGGTGAATCAGTTCCGGCGCGAGCAGCGCTACGACGTGATCGTTCTCGATTGCGCGCCCACGGCCGAATCCATGCGGTTCGTCAGCATGCCGACCACGCTGGAATGGTACATGAAGCATATCTTTCCGTTCCAGCGCGGCATTCTCAAGGCGGTGCGGCCCATCGCCAATCGCGTTTCGCCGGTCGAGCTGCCCACGGACAATTATTTCGCCAACGTCCAGGATCTGTTCGGGAAGCTGGATGGCGTGGGAGAGCTGCTGGAGGATCCCCGTGTCACCAGCGTCCGGCTGGTCACCAATCCCGAAAAGATGGTGCTGCGCGAGACGCAACGCGCTTTTGTGTATTTCTCGCTGCATGGCCTGGCGGTGGATGGCGTGATCGTCAACCGCGTTCTGCCCGCGGAGATCAAGGACGCCTGGTTCGAGGAATGGCGCTCCTCGCAAGCCCGCATTCTCAGGGAGATCGAAGCCTACTTCGCGCCGGTGGCGGTGAAGCGCGTGCCGCTGTTCACGCACGAGGTGCTGGGTCGCGCGCGCCTGGAAGAACTGGCAAGCGCACTGTACGCCGAGCGCGAGGACCCCTCCGCGGTGACGCGCACCGAGGCGCCCTACACGTTCACCAAGCGCGACGGCCATTACGAGGTCCGGCTGCGGCTTCCTTTCGCCGCCAAAGGCGAGGTGGGGCTGTTCAAGAAGGGCGATGAACTGGTGGTGGAGATCGGCACACTGCGGCGGCACATTGGCCTGCCGACCTCCATGGCGGCATTGACGCCCGGCTCCGCCAGGCTGGAAAATCGAGTTCTAACGGTGGAAATGAAGGAGACCTGAGATGGAAGAGAATACCGCAACCGGCGGACCGGCTGAACCGGCCGCCCGCGTCGGCTGCTTTTTTTGCGAGACGGCGCTACCCCTTTTGGAGCGCTGCTGGCCAGAAGCCACGCGGCACCACTTCCGGAACTCGCGGGTCGAGTTCCTGAAGGGTATCCGCAGCCTGCTCGACGATCGCATCGCGCACCTGTCCAAGGCGAAGCCGGCGGCCGGCACGCACGTAGTGGTGGAATAGGCGATCGGGCGTTGCGCGGATCGTTGCCAAGCCTGGCCGCCCTCCTCGCCATTGAGATAGTGGCAGCGGCCGGGTTGGCGCCCTCGAATCCCGAATACCGGGCCGGAACCGCGGCATCCGGAAGCGCGTTGGCTCTGTCCTTGGAAGACCGGTTCGGCAGCGTCGTTCTGATCGCCCAAGGTGAGTTAGCCGTCACGCGGGCGTATTCCGACGTGGTGGCCGCGCAGGTGATGAAAACCTACGCCCTGGAGCGCGGCGGCATTCTGTTGCGCGGGGCGCCCGGCGCGCACGCTCCCACGGCCGGCGAGCAGCAGGACATGATGGCGGCCATCGCCGCCGCGCTGGGCCAACGGGAGCCCGCCCGGATCCTTTACGACGGCGCCGTCGTCGCGGTCACCACGCCTCAGGGCCGCTGCCTGGCCGCGCTATCGGCCACCGCCCAACTGGGGTTCGAAGGCTGCGGCACAGGCGAACCGGCCCGGGGGCCGATCCGCTCGGCCTTTCAGATGTTCGAGCCCGCGCACGGTTTGCTGCAGCGAAGCGCCGCGCCAATTGCCGGCTATCCGGTGGGCGCCATCGCTCTGGGCGACCAGGTGACGATTCTGGCGCTGGGCGGTCCAGCGCGGCTCGAAATCCGGGGCAAGGGACTGATAGTCGCCCCTTCTTCCAACGACAACGTGGCGCCGCCGGACGATCCCCGGATGCGTGCCGCGATCCGCTCGGTGCTGGCACGCGTGGGCATGCCACTGGCCGCCTTCGGCCACGAACTGCGATAATTGAATGAATTCGGATTCGCATTATCCATCGAGGGTAACTGGGGCCCTTAGCTCAGCGGTTAGAGCAGCGGACTCATAATTTCTTGCGGGCTGTTTTGGCCGTTTTCCCCTAACTCCTTAAATCCCCTGCATTTATAAGAAACGACGGAACTTAGGTCAATTCTGGTGGGTAACGCTGAGAACGCCAGAGCAAGCCTTCTATGCTGGGGGTGGGCACAAAAATGGGCACAGTCGTTTCGCCGAGCGCCATGCCCTAACCCGCCTCCGCATCTTGGGAAATCCTCGCCAGATAGCACCTACAAAACCTACAAAACCCTCCCGTACCTCAGCACCATTGGATGCGGCGAAGCGGCGACAGCAGAACGCCGCGCAGCGACAGGAAGGCGCCACTCCAGCGGATCTCACTCCACCGCGCGCGCTGAAACGTCCGGACAATCCTCAAGCCTGGATCGACGCAGTGCAGTTCAGACGGTGCCCTTTCGCAGCAGGCGCCCGCCTGCCACACAAACGTCAGAACGTCCAGCCCAGATCCGTCATGAGACCCAGCAGATTCACGCAGCGGATACCGCGCGCCGCGCACACGTTTGGGATCTTCGGCGTGTTCAGGTTTCCTGACCGCCGTTCTTCGGACACCACCACCAGCCCGCGGCATCGGGCCAGCGCGATCACGAACGGATCGGCGTTCACGCGGTCCTCGCCGGGCTGAAGGATACCGGCGTGGCTGACCATGATCTCGCGGACTTCCTGCTGCTGCGCTTCGTCGAGGTCGATGAACATCTCCGGTTTTACCGCGGCCCACTCGTGCAGGTCGTCTTCCTGGCGTTCCAGCTCAACCAGCACCATCGGGCTGGCCTTCAGATCACCGACGCGGATGAGATTCTCGATCTGCGCCCAAACGCTAGGAAAGCGCTCTCGCGGATATGCGAAGCGCCATGCCCAGATCAACGAACTTGTGTCGATGCTGTACGCCACGCGAGATGATTGGTTGACAGACTTCAGGCGAACACGGCCGCTTCGAACTCGGGCAGGTGCTTCAGTTTCATGCCGAGATGCCTGGAGAGATCGGAAGCGGACACCCGCCCCTCATAGAAGCCCTCAAGCACTCCTTTCGCGTAAAGGCGTCCCATCCGGTTGAGCGCCTGTCTGAATGGGGGAACGAAGCCGCCCTCGTGATCAGCCTGTTGCGCCGCAGCTTCGGCCGCGAATTGTCGGCGCTTCTCGCGATAGAACCGCTCGGTCGTACGACCCACGATCAGCAGGCGCCGTAGGATCGCCTCGCGGCTGACACTGTACTCGCGCGCAAGCGCCGCGAGGTCCTCATCTACCCAGTTCTGGTGGCCAGTGCCGTGACGCACGATGGGTTCGGCAAGAAGGCTCTCGGCGGGGACCAGCGCCGCCCCGGCGACGCGGTTGCACAGGACCTCGTGGCCCGCGCCCTCGATCTGCCGGTCATCGCCGGGCAGGCAAAGCCCACCGTCGCGCAGGATCAGGTGGTTCAGTTCGTGGAGCAGGCTGAACGTGCGCCCAGCGTGGGCGTCGCCGCCGTTGAGCAGGATTGCTGGCAGGATGGGTTCCACGAAAGAGAAGCCGCGCATCTCCTTCACGTCTACACGCGTCGTCTGGAACACCAGCACGCCGATACGTTCGAGCGCCTCGCGCCAGTGGCGGAAGCCGACGTCGGGCCGGCGCCAGGTTTTCTGTTCCGCCAAAGTGACGCCCAGGTGCTCCCGAATCACCGTCGCCGCAGCCTCTGGGTTGGCGTTGTCGACGCGAACCGGTGGTAGATGTGTCTCGAATGCGCCGGTGCCCGCAACGTTCAGAAGCACCGCGCGACGCGTGGCGGCCAGCCGGATCTCGTATCGCAGACCGGAGGATAAGTCTCCGGCGCCGGCCTCGGGCAGGCGGCGAAAGTCGTGGACGGCAAGGGACTCGCGCGGAGGTTCGGGCAAGTAGAAGATCGCCGGATTCCGCTTGTAAACCTCGGACAGCTTGAGTAGTTGCGGTATGGTCGGACGGTCTTCACCGCTCTCCCACCGTGCCAAGCGATCTGGCTTCACGGCGAGTTTGTGGGCGGCGATCGCAGAATCGAAGCCCGCCTCCCGGCGTGCCCATGCCAACACTGCAGGCGTCACCAACGCGCGCGGTTTGTGCTCGGCGGTAGGCATGGTCTCCAATCCCTATGATCCCAAGATTGTATCTCGCCGACGAGGTGGGAGTTTCACTAGGATTGCGTGCCGCCCGGCGTGGGCCTCCTGGCGCGCCGGCTTGCACGATTGGTGCACTCTCGCTTGAAAGCTTTGCGCCGGCCCCCGCCCGGCAGAACGAGCCAACCCGCCGCGCCACACTCGCCCCACGTTGCGCTGTGGCACTCACCGCGCCCAACGTTGCCACCGGCGCCCGCGCGTGCCCGAAAGGCCAAACGGCGACCATCGGGTCCACGAGCCGAAGGGAACCATGACCGGTCGGCTTCAAGACCAGTTACCGGCGCCAATCAGAAGGTGCCTTAGGTCTCCAGTTGGTTGCCAGCGCTAATTCCGAGACCCCAACGGGGCACCTCGGCATGATTAGCAATCGTCCGGTGTGCCGTCCCGTCTTACTTCGCCGGCCGCCGCCATTGCACAACGCACCACCTCAACCGTGTGCGCGCCGCCCGGCTCCTGCGCGGCCACGGACTTGCTGATCAACTGCAATTGCACCGTCTTCACCGGACTGAGCTGCGCGCCGTCGCATACGCCAATGAACAGGTCCAACAAGTCGCGGCCGGAACAACGCATTTTCTGGGTGTGGCCATCGACGATGGCCGATGTCCCAGAAGGCGACTTCGGGCCAGTCGGGCGAGGATTGAGCAGTTTCCAGTGGCGCGTTATCCTCCGAGGGACGTCCCTCCGCGACTGTTCTCGTCGCGGTAAGTGAACCGTTGCCGCTGCGCTGAAGCAGACTATGCATGCTCCCTTCGCGGCAGGCCCTACACTCTGGCAACGCGCTGCGAAGAACCGCCGGCCAGCGGATTGTTGCCACAGGCGGATTGGGATATCCTCGGGAGGGGGCGGCGATGGGCCCATTCGGACACTGCGCAGCGGGTTTGGCGGCCAAACCCTTGAGCCCGAGAGTGCCGCTCGGCGTTCTGTTTTTGGCCGCGCTCGCGCTCGATATTCTGGCCCTCGCCTTCGGCATCGTCGGCTTCGACAGCGGCGCGAAAGGGAACCCTTGGTCGCACGGTCTCTTGATGTCGGTGCTCTGGTCCGGCATGGCCGCTCTCGCTGGCGCACGCATTTTTCACAGCGCCCGTGCCGGAGCGGTGATCGGACTCGTTGTTTTGAGCCACTGGCTGCTGGATTTCGTCTCCCATCCCATCCCGTTCTCGAGTTTCTCCTGGCGGTCGTGGCAATGGAGCTTCGGCCACCCGCTGCCACCCGACCTGCCACTGCTTTTCTCCGGCTCGCCGAAAGTGGGACTCGGCTTGTACAACATGATCAGCGCCGTGGAAGCCACGGCACTGGAACTAGGTATGCTCCTAGTAGGCTTCGCACTGTACATGAGGACGATCAGAGAGAATTAGACAGCCGGGCGCGGAGCAAGAATCTGACAAACGCCCATTTTCGAAATTCGTCGAGTATCATTTTCCAAGAACGAGAAAGAACGGGTCAGCCAGGCTCGCCGGTTTTCCCCAGCGGTCCCCTAGCCTAGCTGCATTTTCGCCGGTGCACGATGTGTGCGCCGATCCCATCAGTTGCGGAGTGTGCGATTCGAGGGAAACTACGAATGAGGAGGCAAGTTGGTCCATGCCAGCACAGACCCCAATTTGGATGCTGGCGCTCCGGGCCATATGCCGCGCGCTCCTTTTCCTGCTGCCATTTGCTTTCGCGGGCCGCCTGGATTGGTGGCGCGGCTGGCTTTTCGTCGGCTCAATGCTGCTTATCGCCGGGGTGAGCTTCGCCGTAATGCGGCGCAGAAACCCGGAACTGATGCGCCGGCGGCTGGAGCCGCAACCGGGCGTCAAGGGATTCGAGAGATTCGTGGTTGCCGCGGCGTTTATCGGTTTCCTCAGCTTTTACGCGGTGGCCGGCCTCGATGTCCGCTACGGGTGGTCGCAACTCAGCGCGGCTTGGATATGGCCTGGCATCGCGCTGGAGTTGCTGGGATTCGTGCCCATTTACCTGGCGGTCGCCGAGAATCCCTTCCTCGAAAGGCACGTCCGCATTGCGAGCGAGGTTGGCCATCACGCCATCACCACGGGACCGTATCGCGTCATGCGTCACCCCATGTACTTCGGGCTGCTGCTGGTGCTGCCGGGGTGGCCGCTGATTGTCGGCTCGGCGTGGAGTTTTGCGCCGATCACGATGCTGATGGCCACCTTCATTGTCCGTACGGTGCTGGAAGACGGCGCCCTGTGGCGCGAATTGCCGGGCTACAAGGAGTACTGCACCCGGACACGATACCGGCTGGTTCCGGGCGTGTGGTAAGGCCGGGCGAGCTCCTCTATGACGGCATTGGTCACATCCGTCGTGGTCGAGCAGCCGCTGAGGTCGAACGCGCGCGGCCTTCCCTCAAACGGCACGCACGGCCCGTCGCAGCGCCGGCGCTGCAGTCTGCCGCTGCCTTGCTGCTATTCACCGATTCGCACAGTAGCCTGAAGCGGCCTTGTGGGCCTACAAGCCTTCCTCCTCCTGCACGCCGCGACCGTGGCCGCCCGTGCGTTGCCCGTGGCCATTTCTGCGGCGGCCCAGACTACCGGGAGCGCCCTGGTTGGCCAGGTGGCCGCTGTGCGTACCGATCTCTCCGGACAGACGGCGGCGCGCAAGGATCTGTTGTCGCAGGTGAGCGCGCTCCGGCTTGACGAAACCGCCATTGCGAATCGCGCGGTTAACACAACCGACCGGCGCACCGGAGACGCCTTGGCGCGCGTGGATGCCGCGATCAGGGTCACGAACACCGCTGTTGGTGCAGCGAACACGCAACTTACGAGCGCCAACGGCACGCTGGCCTGAATCCGTGAGGATTTGAAACCGACGCTTCAGGAAACTCAAACCCCATAAAGGACCTGCGCGATTCCTGGGACGACCTGTATCGGGATGTGAAGGCCTCGGTCGAATCAGCTACCGTTGACGCGCGCGGGGTTGCGGAGGCATCCGAAGCGGCAGGTAAGGCAGCGCCGAAGCTGGCGGATGCAGCGGTGAAGAACGGCGACAATATCGCCGGGATCACCGCCGACGTCCACACCGCCACGAGCGCCTTCGTCAAGCCGAAAACCTTCTGGCAGAGACTCAAGTCCGCACTCTGGCTGGTGGCCTAATACCGCGACAAATGCTCGATGTCTGCCAGTCGCCTTGCGGTGTCGCGCAGGCACGGGCCCGCACAACGGAAGCTGAAGTGCTCACGCCTAAAGGAAAAGATAATCCTCACGTTATGTCCAAAACAGTTGCTGACCTCTTAGTAGAACGACTAATCGCATGGAACGTCGAAGTGATTTTCGGCTTTCCGGGCGACGGCGTGAACGGAATTTTCGGCGCTCTCCGCACGCACAAGGACAAGATCCGATTCATACAAGTTCGCCACGAAGAGGCCGCGGCGTTCGCGGCTTGCGGATATGCCAAATTCACCGGGCGCCTGGGTGTTTGTATCGCAACATCCGGACCTGGTGGAATTCATCTTCTAAACGGGCTTTACGATGCGAAGTGTGACGGCCAGCCCGTTCTGGCGATTACCGGGCACACGTTCCATGATCTGATTGGCACGCATTACCAGCAGGATGTGGATCTGGACACGGCGCCAACGCCTTAGAAAGCTGCGACCGCCTGACTTGCGACACGACCGGACGACGAGCGGCCCGCTACTCGCCTTTGAGCTTCGCCGTAAACTTCTCTACGTTGTCGGTTCCGGCGATTTCGATGCGCGGCAGAGCCAGCAGAGAATGGTGGAAACAGGCGAGCCCGGGCTTTGCCGAGAGGCCGTAGACATAGCCGCAGGCCCCCGCCAGATGGGCAACCACTTCGTCCGTCTCTCCGTAAGGGTAAGCGATGGTGTCGGCGGGGATTCGAAACGCGCGGCTCAGTTCCATCCTTGAGGACAGCATCTCGCCGAGAGCATCGCGTCCGGAGAGCGCAATCAGGCGCGGATGGCTTGTGGTGTGAGATCCCAGATATACCCCTTCGTCTCGCAACCTGGCGATTTCATCTGCGTTCAGAAGCGGGATCTTCTCGTGGGCCTGGTCCCACTCGTTGAACCCGCCAATATGTGCCGTTACCAGAAACACGTAGGCGGTGAAGCCATAACGCCGTAAGATAGGCCAGGCGTGCTTGCGGAAGTCGCGATAGCCGTCGTCGAAAGTCAGAATCACAGCCCGCCCGTGTATGGGACGCTTGCAGTGGCACGCGGCGCGCCATTCATCCAGGCCGATGGTGCGGTAGCCCGCTTCGGCCAGATGCCGCACGTGGCGCTCGAAGAGATCGGGCGGGACACGGAAACGGGAGAGAGCCTGCGAGCCGCTGGGCGCCACGCGGTGGTACATGAGAATCGGAATCTGCTCGGTCACTGCCGACGGATCCGCCGGGGCGGCCGCATGGGGCTTGCCATTCCGGTGTGGCGCGGCGGCGTGAGATCCGCCCGCGTGGTTCTCGGGACGCCAGACCACCCCAGGCGAATACACTACGGGACCGCCCGCCCCATTCCGGAATTCGCCCACCTGAATGGCCGGCAAGCCTTCTCCCTTCGCGGCTGCGATGACGCTGGCCAGGGCCGAGGCCGGCAGCGCCGCCAGCCGCGAAGCGCTGGTTCCCATGGGGGCGAAAATACGCGCGCCCAGGACCAGGCTGGAAGTGTGAGGGGCGGCCGCCTGCGCCAAGCCGGCTCCCGCGGTGGCGGCCAGCGAAACTCCCCGCGGTACAGACACAAGCCTGGGGGCCGGCGGAAGAGAACCGGCTTTTTTCTCCAGCCGGCGGTGCAGCGTGCCGCCATCCAGCGGCTCTCCGAGCAGGCCTTCGCGCACGGCCACGCGGCAAAGCTCCATGCCGGCCGCTTGCGTGATGGCTACACGAAGCTGCTGGGCGGTGACAACGCCGGCGGTCGAATCCACCCGCACAGCGCCCAAGGCCGATCCGGCTATCGACGGTGCGACCCAGACGCCCGATTCGGATTGCACCTCGGGCACGTCCCCGCCGATTTCGAGTGAGATCCACTCCCCGGCCATAACCAATCCAACGCCCTCCGCGCGAGCCCGAGGGTCGTAGAAGAAACCGCTGTCGCCCCCCGGCATCTCCCAGATTTCCTGCAAGAGCACAGTCCAGCCGATGCGGTCGTGCAGCGCGTCGGTATCGCACTCGCTTCTGGAGACGCCGCTGGCCAGCTTAACCCTGCCACGCCATACCGAAAAATCCCGTTCCTCCGGTTTCCATTCCAACATGGGATAGAGGTTGCGATTAAAGAACTCGCCTAGGAGCGGCCACGCCAGTTCGGAGGCGATCGCATCGCTCAGAACGGAACTGGGCAAGCAACCGTCGAACACGGGCAAATCCAGCGTGCCCCTCGCGACACCCCCGACGAGCAAGACGCAGCGCACGCGCTCGGCGCCGGCCGGTGGAAAAATGTCGGGAATGGTCTCGGTGAGTTCGATTCGAATCCGGAATGTGGAACCGACCAGCATCGGAGCCGACGGCGCCAGGGCCCCCAGGATCAGCCGCTCCAGATGAGTAGCCATCACGGGGGCCACGCCGGGCGCGCTGGCGCGCGCTTGGAGCGCCGCGAGGAATACGCGGCAATGGCGATAGGCCTCCACAAGATAACCGGCGTCGACGGCGGTCCGGCGCATTCCCAGGTACATGATGCCCTCGAACAGACAGGAGGCGAAAGACGCCTCATCCAGGCCGATGGCGTCCTTATCGCACGCCGCCGCCAACTCGTCCGCCACGGTCAGTTCGCCGCCGCGAGCGGCCGCCTGAGCCACCGCCTGTCCCGCAGACCACATAGCCGCATAAATCATGGTCAAAGCGATCCCTTCGCGGGGCATTCCCTCTTCGTGAACCTGGACGAGACCCGCCAGTCTTGGATCGCGGCTGTGGCCCGTCTCGATTACTTTCAGTGCGGACCGGAACAATCCCGTGCTGTCCGACGACGCCGAGAGCGGGCGGACCCGAACGCGAGCCGTGCGCCCGGGGGCGTACGCAAACCGAGCCCCAAGCCGCGCGATCCTCTGCCATAGGTCCCAATCCTCGCACACCGTGTATGCCGGATCGAACCCCTTCGCTCGCTCGACGATGGCACGGCGGACCAGGCAGCTATGGATGACAAAACGGCAAGAGGTCGCCAGCTTCGAGAACAGATCGCCCTGTTCGTTGAATTTTTCGATCACCATGCATTCGCCGCCGGCGGTGATATATTCCCAACCGGTGTAGACGGCATCCAGGCCGGGGTGGGACGCCATCTCCGCGGTCAGCCGGGCCAGGTGCTCCGGCAGGATCCAGTCGTCGGAATCGAGAAACAGCAGGTAGTCGAACCTCGCCTCGCGGATGGCGGCATTCCGTGCCATGCTTACCCCGCCGGACGCCAGGCGGATCAGGCGGATGCGGGAATCGGCGCGGGTCATCTCGTCCACCAGCGTCGCGGTCGAATCCGTCGATCCGTCGTCAACCACCACCGCCTCCCAATCCTCAAAGACCTGCGCTTGCAGGGATTCCAGGGTCTCGCCAATGGTGGCCTCGGCATTTCGGGCCGGCACGATTACAGATACTCGAATGATTTCGGAATTCATAACTACTCTCTCTCGTACGCGATCCAATAATGGAATCTGAAATCGCACATACCAGTAGAGCCATTGGACGGGGCGGTGAGATGGACATGTCTGATGCTCAATGCCCTGCCGAGATTTGCATGGGAATCAGAACGGCCCATTACTAATTACCTTTCGCCTCAAACGTCCACGTGACTGCCTCCCTGAAAACACCACAGCGACACACGCTAGGCGTTTAAGTCCAATGACTCAAAGCGACTTTCTTGGGGGAGCTACAACCGAGGGCGCTACGACAGCGGCGTTTAACTCGGTGTTCTATCTTTACGACAGCTTACTATCACGGTCTGAAAGGGGTCAATCCGCAGGCCCGGCACAGTTCGTGGATATGTGTTCTTGCAGAGAGATTAGGCTGGCCGCTGGTGAAGAACTTCACGGTTATTCCCGACAAAATGGCTTGAGCAAGATAGCCCTGCTCGTCGACCGGAACGCGGCCCTTTCCGCGGTCCTGAACTCAAAAACGATTCCGGCGGAGACGTCCAACCGGTCTTGGGTTACCATCGGAACATTCCGCCGGACTGGAAAGATAACCTGCGCGTGGTGCTGGTGGCCACCCGCAATCCGCTCAATATCGGCGCCGCGGCGCGGGCCATGGCGAATTTCGGGTTCGCGAGCCTGCGCGTGGTCGAGCCGTACGGCGTGGCGTTCCGCGAGGCGCGCTCCGCGGTGGGGGCCGCGCCGCTGCTGCGGTCGGCCGAAGAATTTCCCCGGTGGCCGAAGCCGTGGCGGATCGCTCTTCGAACAATATGGCCCTGTCGAGCGTGTCGACATCGTCACGGATCGTGACACGGGACAGCCAAGGGGGTTTGGATTTGACTATGCAGAATGCGCTGAAAGCAATCGGCGCTCTGAATCGCAGGGACCTCGAAGGCCGAACGTTAACGGTTAGGGAGGCACTCCCCAGGACGGATCGAGCCAGAGAAGATCATCCGGGCGGCGGTAGCTCTGGGCGCAAGCGTTGGTGGGTGGAGGAAAGTGCTATGAAGACCGATTCGCAATTGCAGCAAGACGTGATGAATGAGCTCAAGTGGGAGCCGACCATCCATGCACCGGAGATTGGTGTTGCTGTCAAGGATGGAGTCGTGTGTTATTAGCCGAGTTAGTAGAAAGCCGATGGTATTACGCTCTGTTGCATAACAACCGGGCCGAGGTATTGAGAGCACTGATACTATCTAAGAGCGAACGGCGCATTTCGGCGGTCGAGATTCCGTGGTATTTGAGCGGCTAGTGTAGTGCGGCTTAAGTAGTAACCACTAACCACAACGCAGCGTCTCTATAATCAGGAGACGAGCGCATGCGTGTTGCACCCCCTGTTGAATTGACCGAAGACCAAGAGCGCGCCTTGCAGCAGTGGGCCCGGGGCCGGTCGCTGCCTGCACGCCAAGTCGAACGTGCGCGCGTCGTCCTGTTGGCAGCAGCCGGCAAGCAGGATCTGGAGATCGCCGCGGAGATCGGCATCAGCAACCAGAAAGCAGCCCGCTGGAGGAAGCGGTTCTTGGAAATGGGTTTGGCCGGCTTGGAGAAAGATGCACCGCGGCCCGGCCGTACACCAACCATCACACCTGCCAAAGTGCAGGAGGTGGTCCGGAAAACCACCCAGGAGAAGCCCTCCAACGCGACCCACTGGAGCACCCGCACCATGGCGGAGGCGGCGGGCCTCAGTGAGAAGAGCGTGCGTCGCATCTGGCACAAACATGGTTTGAAGCCGCACCTGTCGCGCACGTTCAAGGTCAGCAACGATCCGGAGTTCGCCGAAAAGCTGGAAACCATCATCGGACTTTATCTCAACCCGCCAGAACACGCCATCGTGTTGTGCGCCGATGAAAAGAGCCAGATCCAAGCACTGGACCGCACGCAGCCTGGGCTGCCGCTGAAGAAGGGGCGCTGCGGCACCATGACGCACGACTACAAGCGCAACGGAACCGCCACTCTGTTCGCGGCCATGAGCACGCTG
>Ga0326727_10009277_pt1 | contig 24316 bp, 18 predicted proteins | sample MB2enrmetagenome_FD_207643 | JGI IMG/M metagenome (GOLD analysis project Ga0326727, IMG submission 207643) | Lab enriched peat soil microbial communities from McLean, Ithaca, NY, United States - MB29MY | ecosystem: Environmental > Terrestrial > Soil > Wetlands > Peat | place: USA: New York... | reverse complement strand
TGACCGACGCCCAGGCAATCGAAACCTCTATCGTGGAGAACCTGATTCGCGCCGATGTGCACCCGATGGAGGAGGCGAGCGGCTTCAAAATGTTGCTCGCTATGGAAGAGCCAAAGTACACCATCGAACAAATCTCGGCACGCACGGGAAAGACGCCCGCGTTTATCGCCGCTCGTTTGAGATTGACCGAGCTTGTACCGCCGGTTGTCGAAGCCTTCTACCGCGACGAGATCGGTGTCGGCCATGCGCTCTTGCTTGCGAAGTTGCAACCGGCGCAGCAAGAGGAAGTCCTCGCCGCTTGCTATCAGGAGCAGTACACGAGCGGCAGCGGCAAGCCGAAGCGCATCCTGCTCCCGGTCCGCCACCTGCAACAGTGGATTGAGCACAACATCTTGTTGGAGTTTGCCGCCGCGCCATTCTCGAAAGAGGATGTCGCGCTTGTGCCCGAGGCCGGTTCCTGTGTGGATTGCCCCAAGCGCACAGGGCATAACAAACTTCTTTTCGGCGACGACTTTGGAAAACACGGTGACCAATGCTCGGACCCGAAATGTTGGGCGATGAAAGTGGATGCGCACGTCAAGCAGATCATCGCCGCCAAACCGAAACTCGTTCAGATCAGCACGGCCTACGGCGCGGCGAAGAGCGATAGTCCGGTTGTGCCGCGCAACAAATACGTTGAGATTCGCCCTCTACCCAATTCTGACAAGCCCGCGAACCAGAAACAACGCGACTGGCCGGAGTACAAGACCTGCAAGTTCACCACCGAGGCCATCGTTACCGAGGGCAGCGAAAAGGGCGAGAAGAAGCGCGTTTGCGCGAATCCCGATTGTCCCATTCATCACGCCCGCAAGCAGCGGCCCGTGAACGACGCGGCATTCAAGGCCGAGCAGGAAAAGCGCCGCCGCGAGGAAGCCATCGCGCAGACGACCGGCCTCCGCGTCCTCAAAGCCATCGGCGATGCGGTTCCGATTCGCCTGATGAAGCGCGACCTGCTCTTTACCACCGAACGTCTCGCCGCCGCATTGGACGAGCGCCGCATTTCCATCCTGCTCCGCATTCACAGCATCGGCAAAGCCAACGGAACCGGCGACGCCCCGGCCAAGCTGTTCGCATCCTTTCTCCGCAAGGCCGACGAGGGCACACTCGGCCGCGTTTTGGTCGAAGTCGCCGTTCTCCAGTCGGCCCACTCGCCGACCGATTCCGCCAAGACCCTCCACGAAGCCGCCGAGTTCTACAAGGTGGACGTGGCCGCGATCACGAGCAAGGTCAAACAAGAATTCGCGGCGAAGGACAAAGCCAAGGAGACGAAGAAGGCCGCGCCCAAACCGGCACCCAAACGCACCCAAAAGGCCGCCGCTGCGTAACCCTCAACTAACCAAACCCCAACGCGGAGCCAGCAAGACCGGCTCCGCATTTTTCTGCCCGGAGCCCGTCTACCCGCCCTCATTCGCGCTCCCGCCTCGGCGGGAGGCCATTTTCCCCCGCCCGACGGGCATGACGCGCTGCTCCGCAGCGCGTTTCTCATCTACGTAAGCGCAATTGATGTCAATAATCTGGCCGCCGCCTTTCTCGTTGAGCGATAATGAGTTTTCCCCGGCAAGCGGCATTTCCGGTCGCCAATTTTGCGGCTTGGTCAACCCCTACCGGGGCATTTTCCATCGGGCACTCAGAATGGCGCTAAAGAAATCAGAACTTTACAGCTCGCTTTGGGCTAGCTGCGACGAACTTCGCGGCGGCATGGACGCCAGCCAGTACAAGGACTACGTTCTCGTTCTGCTGTTCATCAAGTACGTCAGCGACAAGTACGCCGGTGTCCCCTACGCTCCCATTACAATTCCACGCGGCTCCAGCTTCAAGGACATGGTTGCCCTTAAGGGCAAGCCGGACATCGGCGACCAGATCAATAAAAAGATTATCGCCCCGCTCATCGCAGCCAACCGGCTGTCGGACTTCCCCGATTTCAACGACGCCTCCAAGCTCGGCAGCGGCAAGGAGATGGTTGATCGGCTCACCAACCTCGTGACCATCTTCGAGAATCCGGCGCTCGACTTTTCAAAGAATCGTGCCGACGGCGACGACATCCTGGGCGACGCCTATGAATACCTCATGCGGCACTTCGCCACTGAGAGCGGCAAAAGCAAGGGGCAGTTCTACACCCCGGCCGAGGTCAGCCGCATCATGGCCAAAATTCTGGGTGTGCGCGAAGCCGCCACCACTTCAAATACCACGGCATACGACCCGACCTGCGGCTCGGGATCGCTCTTGCTGAAGGTTGCCGACGAAGCGCCGGTTAAGATGACGCTCTACGGGCAGGAGAAAGACGTGGCCACGGCCGGCCTCGCCCGCATGAACATGATTCTGCATAACTGCCCCACCGCTGCTATTGAGGGCGGGCACAGCACGCTTGCTGCGCCCAAGTTCACCGAAAACGGCGTGCTCAAGACCTTCGACTTCGTCGTCGCCAATCCGCCGTTCTCCGATAAACGATGGAGCACGGGTTTCGATCCACAGAACGACCCTCATAAACGATTCGAGCATTTCGGCATTCCGCCCAACCGCCAGGGCGACTACGCCTACCTGCTCCACATCGTCCGCTCGCTCAAGAGTACTGGTAAGGGCGCCTGCATTCTACCTCACGGCGTGCTCTTTCGCGGCAACGCCGAGGCCGAAATTCGCCGCAACCTGGTCCGCCGCGGCTACATCAAGGGCATCATCGGCCTGCCCGCCAACCTCTTCTACGGCACCGGTATTCCGGCCTGCATCGTGGTCATCGACAAGCACGACGCGCACACTCGCAAGGGAATCTTCCTCATCGATGCCAGCGCCGGTTACATGAAGGACGGCCCCAAAAACCGCCTCCGTGCCCAGGACATGCACAAGATTGTCGATGTATTCAATCGCCGGCTAGAGGTTCCCAAGTACTCGCGAATGGTCCCGGTCGAGGAAATCGAGCGCAACGATTTCAACCTCAACCTGCCCCGCTACATCGACAGCCAGCAGGAAGAAGATCTCCAGGACATCGAGGGGCACCTTTGCGGCGGCATTCCGGCGCGCGACATCGACGCTCTCGATCGCTACTGGACCATCTGCCCCGGACTGCGGAAGGCGCTTTTCAAGCAGAATCGCTCGAAATACGTCGATCTCAGAATTCCTAAGCAGGAGATCAAATCGACAATCTATAACCATCCCGAGTTTGGCGCCTTCATTGGCCGCATGAACGATCACTTTGCGGCATGGCGCAAACGCGCTGTGAAGAATTTGAAGGCGCTCGCTCCCGACTTTCATCCGAAGCAATTCATTGTCGCGCTTTCCGATGGACTTCTCGATTACTACCAAGGCCAGCCGCTCATCGATGCCTACGATGTCTTCCAGCACCTGATGGACTTCTGGGACGAGACGATGCAGGACGATTGTTATTTGATCGCCGCTGACGGCTGGAGGGCTGAGACCTACCGCGTGATCGAGAAGGACAAGAAGGGCAGGGAGCGCGACAAGGGCTGGACCTGCGATCTGGCGCCCAAGAAGTTCATCGTCGGTCGCTACTTTGCCAAGGAACAGGCTGCCATCGACCAGCTTGCCGCCCAATTGGAGCAAGCGAGCGCGCAGCTCGCCGAGATTGAAGAGGAAAACGGCGGTGACGAGGGCGCGTTTGCCGATCTTAGGGGCGAGGCTCCCGAAGGCAAAGAGGGCAAGGTGCTACGACCGAAAGTGCTTGCGCGGCTCAAGGAGATTCGTGGCGACAAGGAAGCAAAGGACGAAGCCGCCGTGCTGGCCGAGTGGATCAAGCTCAGCGACCGGGAGGCGGAGCTGAAAAAGCACATCAAGGAGGCCGAGGCTGCGCTCGACGCAAAGGCCTACGCCCGTTACCCCAAGCTCACTGAAGATGAGGTGAAGACGCTGGTGGTGGACGACAAGTGGCTGGCCGCGCTCGATGCTGCGATTCACGGCGAGATGAATCGCGTCAGCCAGCAGCTCACCCAGCGCGTCAAGGAACTGGCAGAACGCTACGAGACCCCGCTACCGCAGATGACCAGCCGTTTGGCCGAGTTTGAGGCCAAGGTGAACCGGCATCTCGAAAGGATGGGGTTCACATGGGCGTGAGGCCGGGGTACAAGCTGACCGAGGTGTGCGTGATCCCGGAGGATTGGGAGCTGAAGTCATTGAAAAGGCTTGGGAGTCCCGTTAGAGGCGGATCTCCTCGCCCGGCTGGCGACCCTAGATACTTCGACGGCTCGTATATTCCATGGCTCACGGTCGCTGCGCTTACAAACATTCCCAGCAGCCAGCTCGTCGTTAATGAGACAGCGACTTGTCTGACAAAGGAGGGATCATTACGCAGCAGAACGCTTGAACCTGGAACACTAATCATCGCCAACAGCGGGGCTACGCTTGGAGTTGCAAAGATTCTTGGTATCAAGTGCTGTGCTAATGATGGGGTTGCAGCGCTTTTGAACATTTCAAAGAATGCTGATCCATCCTATTTGGCTCACTTTATTAATACGAAGACAGATTTTCTTCGCGACGTTGTTGCAACTGGCAACGGTCAACCGAACCTGAACACTGCTCTGATAGGCGATTTCAGTGTGACGCTGCCGCCGACCAAGCTTGAGCAGGAAGCCATCGCCAAGGCGCTGAGCGAGGCAGATGCGCTGCTCGAGTCCCTAGAGCAACTCCTTGCCAAGAAGCGCGACCTCAAACAAGGCGCCATGCGGGAACTGCTCACCGGCAAGAAGCGCCTGCCCGGGTTCAGTAAGAAATGGGAGCTGAGGCACATCGGTGATTTATTGAATGTCGCTCATGGTAAAAGCCAACATGGAGTTGCAGTACGCGACGGCACCTACCCAATTTTGGCCTCGGGGGGGCAGATCGGGACCGCAAATCACTTTCTTTACGACAAGCCATCAGTCTTGATCGGAAGAAAGGGCACTATCGACCAGCCTCAGTACATGGACAAGCCATTTTGGACTGTTGATACGCTTTTCTACACAATCATCCATGAGCCGAATCATCCAAAGTTTCTTTTCTACGCGTTCTGTTTAATTCAGTGGAAACAATACAACGAGGCATCTGGTGTTCCGAGTCTGAATGCCAAAACAATCGAGCAAATCGAGCTTTCGCTACCCCTCGACGGCCAGGAACAAGTCTCCATCGCCGCCGTCCTCTCCGATATGGACGCCGAGATCGCCGCGTTGGAAACCAAACTGGCCAAAGGTCGGGAACTCAAGCAGGGAATGATGCAGGAACTGCTGACGGGGAGAATTCGATTAGTACAGTCAGTGGCAGTCGCGACTCTTTTGCCCGTTGTGGACAAGCAAGCCACAAAACCATCAGGTGGTCACAATCCGCAGATCAACGAAGCCGTTGTCATCGCGGTGCTGGCACATCGATTCGGTTCGGATCTGTATCCTCTCGGCCGCAAGCGCCGGACGAAGTTGGCTTACCTGCTTCATCGTCACAGCGAAGGCATTGCCGAAGGATTCCGAAAGAAGGCTGCTGGCCCGTACAACCCCGATATTCGCTACGGCGGCGCCGAGAAGATTGCTCTCAAAAACAAATACGTGCGAGTGCACAATGCTGTCAAGGCGGAGGGCTTTGTTGCGGCGGGGAACATTGCGCAGGCACAGCAATACTTCGAAAAATGGTATGGCACAGAAGTTTTGAGCTGGCTTGAGCAATTCCACTATACAAGAAACGACGATCTCGAATTGCTCACCACTGTGGACATGGCCGCTGAGGAGCTAAGACACGGGGGGCGTGACGTGGATATGCCGGGCGTGAAACAGGTCATCCGCGAGAATCCCGAATGGGTGCCAAAACTGAGCCGGGCGATTTTCTCTGACGAGAATATAGCCTGGGCAATCGAGGAGTGCAGTCGAATCTTCCCGCAAGTGGGGTGAGCGAGCATGAGCGAGATCGGCAAGCCGGAGCGTGCGACGCAGAATCGTGTGATCAAGCTCTTCCATGAAGAGCTGGGGTACGACTTCCTGGGCGACTGCACCGACCGCGACAACTCGAACATTGAGGACTCCCTGCTCACGGCCAATCTGTCCCAGCGTGGCTACACCACGCCCCAAATCGCCGCCGCTCTGTACAAGCTGCACACCGAGGCCACCAACCCCAATCGCAGCCTCTACGAGAACAATAAGGCCGTCTATAGCCTGCTGCGCTACGGCGTGCCGGTGAAGATCGAGGCCGGCAAAGTGACCGAAAGTGTCAACCTGATCGACTGGGAGCATCCTGCCGAGAACGACTTCGCGCTCGCCGAGGAGGTAACCCTCAAAGGGGGCCACGAGCGCCGGCCCGACCTGGTGCTTTACGTGAACGGCATCGCCCTGGCCGTGATCGAGCTCAAGAACAGCCGCGTTTCGCTCGGCGACGGCATCCGCCAGTTGCTCTCAAACCAGCAGCCGGAGTTCAATGAGTGGTTCTTTTCAACCGCGCAGTTCGTCTTTGCCGGCAACGACAGCGAGGGCTTGCAGTATGGCACTATCCTAACGCCGGAGAAGTACTTCCTTAAATGGAAGGAGGACGAGGAGGACAACAGTCACTTCAAGCTCGATAAGTATCTGACGAAGATGTGCTCGAAGGAGCGATTGTTGGAGCTGGCGCACGATTTTGTTCTCTTCGACGGGGGCATCAAGAAGGTACCGCGGGTGCACCAATACTTTGGCATCAAGAGGGCTCAGGAACATGCGCGGCGGCGCGAGGGCGGCATTATTTGGCACACGCAAGGCAGCGGCAAGAGCATTGTGATGTTGCTGCTTGCCAAGTGGATTATCGAAAACAACCCCAATGCCCGCGTCGCTATTATTACTGACCGCGAAGAATTGGATGATCAGATTGAGCGGGTATTCCGCGACGCCGGAGAACAAATTGTGCGCACCAGCAGTGGCCGGGATCTGATGAGTCTGCTGGGGCAGGCCAAGCCACGGCTGCTTTGCTCGCTCGTGCACAAGTTCGGCCGTCGTGACGTGAGCGACTTCGATGCCTTTATCAAGGATATTGAGTCCCAACCTAGCGCCACCGTGGGTGAGGTTTTTGTGTTTGTGGATGAATGTCACCGCACCCAGAGCGGGAAACTGCACCGGGTAATGAAGGCCATGATGCCGAACGCAGTGTTCATCGGGTTTACGGGTACTCCGCTGCTGATGAAGGACAAGGCAACCAGCATGGAGGTCTTTGGCCGCTATATCCATACCTACAAGTTCAATGAAGCGGTGGAAGACGAGGTGGTGCTCGACCTGGTGTACGAGGCGCGGGACATCGACCAGCGATTGGGATCGGAAGACAAGATCGATCAGTGGTTCGAGGCCAAGACCAGAGGCTTGAACGCTTGGCAAAAAGACGAGTTGCGCAAGAGGTGGGGCACTATGCAAGTGGTGCTCAGCTCGAAGTCGCGGATGGAACGGGTGGTGAATGACATTCTCTTCGACTTCAGCGTGAAGCCGAGGCTGTCGAGCGAGCGCGGCAACGCCATTCTGGTGGCATCGACGATCTACGAGGCCTGCAAGTACTTCGACCTGCTCCAAAAGACGCCCTTCCGCGGCCGATCGGCCGTGATCACGTCCTATAACCCGCAAGCGCGGGACGTGACCCTGGAAGAGGTGGGCGCCAACACCGAGACCGACAAACAGTTCATCTACAACACCTATACCGAGCTGCTGAAGGACGTTGCCGCCGATCCCGGCGAGACCAAGACAGAAACCTACGAGAAGAAGGCAAAGCAGAAGTTCATCAAAGAGCCAGCAAACATGAAACTGCTGGTGGTGGTCGACAAGCTGCTGACCGGCTTCGACGCGCCACCCTGCACGTACCTTTATATAGACAAGTCGATGCAGGACCACGGGCTGTTTCAGGCCATCTGCCGGACGAACCGCCTGGACGGGGACGACAAGGACTTCGGCTACATCGTCGATTACAAAAATCTCTTCCAGCGGGTTGAGAACGCGCTGGCGGTCTACGCTTCGGAACTGGACCACAGCGCCGGCGGGACGCCGCCAGAGGTGATGATACAGGACCGACTAACCAAGGGCCGGGAACGGCTGGACAATGCTCTGGAGACGCTGGCGGCTCTATGCGAGCCAGTGGAACCGCCGAAAGGCGAGCTAGAGTTCATTCACTACTTCTGCGGTAATACCGAGATCCCCTCCGATCTTGAGGAGCGGGAACCACAGCGGTCGGCGCTCTACAAGGCAACGGCATCGCTGGTCCGCTCCTATGCGAATATCTCCGACGAGCTTGAAAGCGCAGGGTACGGCGCTGGCGACATCACCCACATCAAGCAAGAGCTCGCCTATTACCTGGATATTCGGGAGACAATCCGAAGGGCGAGCGGCGAAAGCCTGGACGTGAAGGCCTACGAGGCCGACATGCGCCACCTGATCGATACATATATCGAGGCCGATGAGCCGCGCAAGATTTCGCCATTCGATGGAATGGGCCTGGTCGATCTGATCGTGGAGACCGGAATCGGCAATGCCATCGCCGCGCAGCTCGGCGGCCTCAAGGGTAACAAGGAGGCGATCGCGGAGACGATCGAGAACAACGTCCGGCGGAAGATCATTAAGGAGCAACTAACCGATCCCGCCTATTACGAGAAGATGTCGGCGCTGCTGGAGGAGATCATTGCGGCACGCAAGGTTAAGGCAATTGAGTACGAGGAGTATCTGAAGAGGATTGCGGAACTGGCAAAGAACGTCAATTCCGGCCACTCGGATGACACGCCCGAAGAGTTGAACACGCCTGGCTTGCGCGCTCTCTACAACAACCTTGGCAATAACGCGGATATGGCCATCAGAATTGACAAAGCTGTGAAACGCGTTCGCCCGGATGCGTGGCGCGGCCATCAGGCACGGGAGCAGGTGGTCAAGAAGGCTCTCTATGAAGTTCTTGGAGATGAAGCTGAAGTCGAACGGATATTCCTGATCATCAAGTCACAGAGGGAGTACTGATGGAGGCGACACTCAAGCTCGGCGCGATTGTTGCCGACCTGGTCCGAAAGGACATAAAGAATGTCCATCTTAGCGTCTATCCGCCGGCAGGCAGAGTAAGAATCTCCGCGCCGCTTCGCATGAACATTGAAACCATCCGAGCCTTTGCCGTGTCCAAGCTCGGCTGGATAAAAAAACAACAGCATGAAATTTGCGCCCAGGAACGGGAAACTCCACGTGAATACCTCGAACGTGAGAGCCACTATGTTTGGGGTAAACGCTATCTACTGCAAGTTGTCGAAAAGAACGAGCCGCCAAGAATCGCACTAAGCGCCCAACGGCTAACTTTAACTGTTCGACCGGCTACGACTATGGAGCGGCGGCAGGAGATCATCGATGAATGGTACAGAATTCAACTGAGAAATGTGGCGGGGGAACTGGTTGCAAAGTGGGAGCCTATCTTGGGGGTCAAGGTGGAGAAGTGTTTTGTTCAGCGCATGAAGACGAAATGGGGCAGTTGCAGCCGAACAACCTCGGCCATCAGGCTCAACACGGAACTAGCGAAAAAACCTCAGGAATGTGCAGAATACATAATTGTTCACGAGATGGCACATCTGATTGAGCCAAATCATGGCCCGCGCTTCATCGAGCTAATGAATAGAGCGATGCCGATGTGGCCTCAATACCGACGACAATTGAACCAATTGCCTCTTCGACACGAGCATTGGCTGTACTAGGGCCACAACCTCATGATTCTCGGACCGATGTCAGAGAATTTGGTGTTGTGAGAGGAAGGCAATCGCAACGCACACCAGCAAGAGCGCGGCGATGATGCCGGCAATCATCCACATCCGACATCGCTGTCGATATTTCTGGCGCAGTGCAAGAAGCCGCTCCATGCACTTCGGACAACTTGCTGCGTGATCGACCCTGGGGTCCGTCAGCGCGATTCGGGAAGACCGCCGCGCCAGCATCCGAAGAAAGTCATCGTCTGGACACGGGCCTGCCGGGACCACATCGCCAGTCAGCACTCGTTTTTCGTGCTGCTGTGCGATTGTCTTTTCAAGGCGATCCTGGGAACGTGAAGACTGTCGCCAGTTCAATCGCATTGGGGTAAATCTCCAGATCGAGAAAGACAGTGGAGCAACGACTCAATCTCTCGAAAGTATGCACGGCGGACGGCGGTGTGGTCCATCTCTAAATGTTTTGCAATTTCCCGCCACGAATACCCAAGCCAGCGCCATTTGAGAACCGAGGATGCGAACGGGGAGAGGCGATCGATCAACTCGTTCATGTAAGCTCGCTGCTCTGCATCCGGCTGGGCGACAAGAAGGTGTTCCAGATCAACAAGAAGCCCGGATGGGAGCTCCCGCCCGTTTTTTGTCGCGAGCTGGTTTGCCCGTCGGCGAATGACGCTCTTGATTCGAGCCGTCAGCTTGTCCGCCGGTCGCTCCGGGTGGCGCGCAATATAGCGGGATGCGTTTTCGATTGCGTGGTCCATCAGGTCGTGCGCCGCGTCGCCGTCGTTCAAGTAGGTCCAGGCACAGAGGGAAGCATACGACCAGGATGCCTGTCCAGCGGCTTCCAACTTTTCATCGGAAGCGGCATTCCCGGTCGGATAGACGGAACTCCACTTCCGCTCCTGCCCGACACGTCCAGTAGGTGGCATACGCGAGCGCCTGCCCGAGGGGGGATTGTCACCAGATGCTGTCAGTATAGACGGCGGCCTCGTGAGTCCGTTAAAAGTTTTCCTGCTGGCCTGCCCCAAATCAGCTCTTCACATGCCTTTAGTAAGTGTAAGCACGCCTTTGATGGAGCGGAGAAGGGGGATGGAACCTTCGGAAATCTGGCAACAAGATCAGGAAGCTGAGGACGAATCGATTCAAGCCGCAATCGCACTCATTCATGGGAAATGGAAAATCGGCATTCTCACTCGCCTGAAGCACGGGCCGATTCGCTTAAGCCAACTCCGCAGGATGCTGCCCGGCGCGTCGAAGAAGATGCTGACGCAACGTTTACGCGAAATGGAAGAAGACGGCCTTGTCGTGCGCTCGGACCGGAGCACCAAGGTGCGCCATGTGGAGTATTCATTGGCGACGCCGCTTGGTCTTTCTACGCTACGTCTGATCGATGCCCTGGCACAGTGGGGTAGACAGCACAAATCGGCTTCATCCGCAAAGGAAAGCTCTACAGTGTTGCCCGAAAATGATGAGCGGGGTGAAATTTGCATTGGTAACGGGTAATGTCAATATAGTTCTACTATGGAACTATATTGACAAGGAGGGTGATTTGCCGCATACTCAGCTTATGCCGCGAACTCGCATGGACGAGCTGTATGCCCTCGCCGAGGAACACGACGGGTTACTCCCGTCGAAGGAGGCCCGCGCCCTGGGAATCAAGGATTCCGTGCTTGTTCGGCTGGCGCAGCGGGGCCGGCTGGAGCGGATGAGCCGCGGGGTATACCGGATCGCGCACTATCCGGCGGACCGTCTCGCCCAGTACCGCGAGGCGATTCTGTGGGCGCGCGCCAGCCAGGGACCGGAACACGCCGCCCTCTCGCATGAGACGGCTCTCGTGCTTTACGGAATCTCGGACGTGAACCCGTTGCATGTGCATCTCACCGTCCCGCTGTCGGCGCGCTTGCGAAGGGAGCGCCCGAAGTGGATTGCGATTCATCGGGCCGACCTTGCCGATGATGAAATCCACTTCCACGAGGGACTGCCCGTTACCGCCGTCGAGCGCTCGATCATGGATGTTCTTGCAACATCGCATCGTGCGGAGATCGCCCGACAGGCCATCGTCGAGGCTCTCCGCGAAGGGTTGATCAACGCGGCCCAGGCGGGCGCTCTGCGGAAGCAGGTCAACCGCACGGTTCATGCTCTCACTGCTGCCACGACCAAAGAAAGCCAGGCGACTGCCGATGAATCCTCCCCCCGTTGAGCGACTGGAAAAGACGCTGGCGCGAGTCGCCAAAGAACAGGGCGTGGCGCAGGAGCGTCTGCGCCGGTGGGTTTCCTTTCTGGCGCTGTGCGGAGTCCTGGAGCGCGCAGTCAATGAGGGCGTCCTGGACAACTACTACCTGAAGGGCGGCGTTGCGATGGAGCTGCGCTTCGCCGAGGGCGCCCGCGCCACGAAGGATATGGACATTGGCGTTGCGGGAGAGCGAGCGGAACGGCTCCGGGCCTTTGGAAACGCACTGGCGCTGGGCTTCGACGAGTTCACCTTTCAGTTGAAGGGCAAGCCGTTGAACATGGACAATGCGGACGCAGTTCGCCTGGAACTCGCCGTCCGCTACCGAACCCGTGCCTGGCAAACGATCGATATTGATCTTGGTCCTGCAGGACATGGCTCAATCGATCTTGTGGAGCCAGCCGTTCGCGGCCTCACCGCAATGGGCTTGCGCGTACCGTCACCGGTCCGTTGCCTGAATCTGAGCGAGCAGGTGGCGCAAAAACTGCACGCGTGTACGGGACCGCACTCGAAAGGCCGCGCCCGCGACGTGCTCGACATTCTGTTGATCGAGTTGTTGGGCAAGCTGGACATGACTGCCGTGCGCGCGGCTTCCATAGAGGTCTTCTCCCAACGGGCCACCCACGACTTTCCGCCGACTATCCAGATTCCGGCAGAATGGAAGCCCGAACTGGAAGGCATGGCCAAAGAACTTGGCTATCCGGCAACTTCGGCGGAAGAAATTGAAACCAGATTTCGCGCCTTCGTCGACGTCTTGGCCAGAATTGCTTGATCTACGGAGACTGGGCGCTACTTTCGGCACCTTCGATCTGTTTGCCGGGCCACAACGGCGTTTGCTAGGAGTTATCCGGTAACCTCTGCTGTGACAGAACCGCGAACTGCCTGTAAGCAAATGATTTCATCGAGGGCTGCTGGCAACCAAGAGCACCCTAAGTCCCGCAAAGACACTGGGGGAAATTCGGATTTCGGAATTCAGCACACTCGGCGTTTCCGTGGGAGGCCGCTCAGACCTCTGCCATGCATAGGCAGCAACCAAAACGGGGGTTCTTCACTCTTCGCGTCTGGTCCATCTCCGATGGTCGACTTCTAATTTGCGTGTCAATGTATGCTACAGACGGAATAGACGCAACCCACGGTCACGGAGCAAGCATCTGCTCCACCGCTATTATGCCAGAGATGACCCCTGCGTCAGTATCCCCGGTACGGTCGGGGAAGTTTATTCCACGCTTGCGAGATGCTGACGCTGAGGCGCTGGGTGTTCAGCCTTTCGTAAGACGGCTTCCCGTTGAGGAGCAGGATGTTCTCCCTGGGTGCCCACCGTCTCAACGGCGTTGTGTGTCCGAGCGACCGGTTCAACAATCGCTCGGACTGCTTGAATTCGAGGCCAACGTTGAAGCATGAGTCATTCTCCCGAGCAATTTGCTGGAATTACAAGTCCGCTTACGATTAACGCATCTGCGGTACTTCCCACATCGGGATCGGTTCCCGTTTGTTGGTGTGCGGCAATACGATCCACAAGGTCGGCACGTGTGAATTGCCCACGCAACTGTTGCAAGGCTTCCCACGCGGAGCGGTCACCGAGTTCAAACATTTCATCGAACATGACATCATATACTAAATTTGACATCGTTGGCATCGGAGAGTGCCCCGCATTCCTGTTCCGAAACCCATTCCAGGCAGTCGCGCAAAATCCTAGGCCGCCCCTTAGGGTAAAGACTTCACTAGCAAGCTTCGACCCTACGGGGTACAGCTTCGACTTTGGTAAGCGACCGGGAGCTGTCCGCTGCTGGAACACCTCGCGCATCGTCAAATAGTGGATGATATTCTCCGGTGACCACGCTCCTCCCTGTAATTCATCGAGCTTTGCTTCAAGCCGAGTGCGCTCCATCTCATATTCACTACGCTTCGAGCCTGTTCCCGTTTCAAAGGAGTACAGGTATTCGAGACTTGACACTTCGCAATCCTCATGTATTGAGGTGATGTTAAAGCGTTCTGGGTGTTCGAAGATGTAAGTACAGGGCTTCAGTTGAAATACGCTGATATAGAAAGTAAAAGCCTCACGGGGCGCCAGGTTTGCCAGTTCCCAAATCACGCGCTTCGATTCAGTCAACGTCTCGGACGTCTCCGCTGGGAATCCCAGCATGATGAATAGGTGCACTGGAATGTTAAGATCGCTGCAGTCCTGCAGAATTCTCTTGGCTTGGGTTAGCGAGATGCCCTTCCGCATGGCATTTAGGATCTCTTGGGATCCGCTCTCCAGGCCGAAATAAAGCTTCTGGCATCCGCTTCTCTTTAGGAGGGCGAGATGGTCCCTTGTCAACGTTGCCTCAAAGCGCGCACCCGCGTACCACTCAATGTCTAAGTTGGCATCCAGGATGGCTTCGGCATATTCCGCCAACATCTTTGGGTGGATCGATTCATTAACCATCGCAAAGTGCTTAGCGCCATACGCAGTGTTCAAATGCGATAACTCGTGTGCAACGTCTACCGGGCTCTTCGCTCGCGCGCCAGAAACGTGCACAGCAAATTGATTACAAAACGTGCATTTAGACCAGTAGCATCCCCGAACCGGCTGGTAGGGAAGAACCGGGTGAGGCGCAAGATATTGGGTAAGATCCAGATCCGAGAAATCGGGAGGCGGGAGCCGAGTAATATCTTCGCGATGGTGGATTGCGGTCCGAGTAGGCGCCTTTGTTGCAGGATTCAAATACACCAGGTTCGGAACGTCTTCAAGCGCAAGTTCTCCACTCACACTTTCAATTAGACGGAGCAGTGCCGTCTCGCCTTCGTTCAGAATGAAGAAGTCAATGTACTGAAAAAGATTCGGCAGGGTTAGCACGCGATCAACGAGGCGATTAAATATTTGCCCACCGACGACTATTCGGGTCCGCGGTAGACGCTCACGAACAAGCCTAGCCAGAGTGAACGCTGGAATGATTTGAGACATCGCGGTAACCGATAGCCCCAAAAGATCCACGTTGGCCGCCTCCAACCGAGGGAGCACTGTGCCTTCGAAGTAGGGGAGAAAGGGGTTTTCACGCGAAGTGGCAGCTTGGGAAACGGCGGTTGCATCTTCTCGAGAGAACTTCATGGTGAAGTCGCTCAGAGACACGTCTGTCGGATAGTGAGCCGCAGATACAATATTTAATGCTGCCGAAATGACACGTGTTGCAAACGCATAGTCTTCGGGCATGCTGCCCGCTGGGGGCTCGCGGAAAAACGCCGCGGCTTCCTCAATGCTATCAACCACCGGACCCGCCGCGGCTTCTGCACGGCACAACGACCAAAGCTTGGAATGCAAGTCGACATCCGCGCCTGCTCCCCTCGCTTCAAGGCGCATTCGCTCCTCTCTCACCCGGGCGACCATTTGCATTAAGTTTTCAGGTTTGAGGAAATACCAGAACGACTCTACATTGCAGTCCCAATGCGCAATATTTGCCACCCCACGCGAACGCAAAAAGGCCACGAGCGAAGGTAGCGCCAGATACGGCTGGTCGACAACGAAGTGTGGGGGGAATATCAAAAGCACTTTCATTGCTAACCTAGATCCTCCAGATCCACCACTCCACGACACCGTATATCTTCCGTCTTGGGCACATCAGACGCGCGAGCAGAGCCAATGCCACAACTATGGCGCACCAGCGAGTGGAGACTTAGATACACTAGCCCCAAGTTTTCCGAGTTCGGCTCGTCCGTATTTCCCATTATTTACTACCGTATGAAAATAGTCCCAAGTGTTCGTAAGCAGCCTGCCGTGGACGGCAGCAAGAAACATAGTTGCTGATTCAGGGCTCATCGTCGACAGGAATCCCACGGCCCAACTGGGACTTGCCTTGCCGAACCATACACCCTCCCCTGCGTTATCATCAAATGCGTTTCTCTTTACCGTCCCAATGAACATGACGTCATATGCACCACCAAAGCCATCCAAACCAGATGCGACCAATTTGGAGTGTTTCACTGGCATATACCAAGTGCAGCCTCCTGGCCCATTTGCGTGCATAGTGTCCTTGTACAGCTGTAGCACCTGCGTACAGTTGCTGCCATCGAAGCTCTTTGAGGCTGAATAAAGGGGGTAAACTCGCGTCGCTCCCTTATCCACCAATGGATCTTTCGCAGCAGCCTTGACATAGCGAAAACAATCGTCCTTCCAATCCACTTCCGCATTAATTGGAACGCTATGAAGGGAGGGAGGCGCAGCATTCTTGACTGATACAAAGAGAGTCTCAACCTCGGCTGCAAAACTTCGCGTCCACAAAGGTCCGTGCCGTTCCTTTCCATCCTTGTCGTCCGAAAGAAGCACAAGTCGATCGATCCTGCCTCCGTTTTGAACAGCTTCGTTCTGGGCCCTTCGATATGCCTCAATCGGCTCGTACGAATGCCATACCTTATCGGTCATCGGCCAGTCCCACCAATGTACAGGAAGCACGTTGGTGATGACAGCCATACAAACTCGCTCGTCAACGAGTTCATTGTTACAATGGATGGACAGAGTTGAGAGAAGCTTTGAGAGCATTGTGGCATAGAACCCGACATTGGTGGCAAAATAGTGCAGTTCGTCCCCACTATGGTCGCCGGGCCTACCGATGATCTGTGGGAGATTAACCGAAGCGGGCACTGCGATTGCAGAGGAATATGCCTCTAATCGAATTTTCGCGGTGATATCCTTGTGCTCCTCACGAAGATATGTCGAGACGAGAGTGCGTAATGCCAGTGACGTTGAATCGTCCCTCTTGCCGAGTTCTCCAACAGGGGATAAGCGCGTATAGTTTTCGCAAAGCTTCATCAAAGGGTCTCGCGCTTCTGGATGGAGCTTCTCGAAAGCTAACAAGGCGTTCATCGAGTCGATGCTGCGCTCGAGTATGTAGCTGACCCTTGCGAGCGTCGAGGTCGTGTCGGTACTCCTCTGGTCAACGACAATTATTTGTTCAAATATCAAGGCAGCGAGCTCCGAAAGCACGAATAGCAGCAGAATCGCAGCCATCTCCTTGGTTCGATGGAAAGTATCGGTAGCACTGGATTGCGGATCAACTAACGCAGAGCTGTATATGGCGAGCACGAGAATGAAAAACGTGAGCAAATGGACCGTTGTTTGAACGGATAATGCAGGTACCTTGCCTTCGCGGTCTCGCCATGTGCGCGCTAAGGCGACGACTAGAAGGGGAATGCATACGAGAACAATGGTTTGGATTGCTTCTGCGCTAAATATCTGCTCTCTGTTCCAGTGTCCAAGATGTGCAAGCCATACAAGGGCGCCTAAGACGCCCAACATCCCCACTAAGAGTAACCATTGGGTCTTGAGGAATCGCCGGAAGAACTGTATAAGTGCATGAAACTGCTGCATGAGCACCTCCGCATTAGTTGAGTTGACAAGCTGAGATGTTGAGTGTGCGTGTAGCCCATGATTCGGCGTAAACGGCGTGTTGTTCCGTTAGAAGTACAGCGGCGTCGTTGTGAAAACGGCGCAAGAGACCGTTGATTCGCGGCAGCAGAGAGGGGGCTAGCCCCGCTGTGGGTTCATCCAAGACGAGGAGATCTGGCCGGTGCATTAGAACCCGGAGGCACGCAGCCAACTGTCGTTCCCCGGCGCTGACCTGTTTTGGCATACGGTTGAGTAAACGATCCAAGTTAGGCAACGTCTCCTTAGCAACCTGAAGCCTAGAGTGAGTTTCTGCCTCGCTAATGGTTGCGCCGATCAAAATGTTCTGCTGAAGAGTGAGGGAAGGGAAGATGTTATCGTATTGTGGCAAGAAGGCAATGCTTCCATCAATAAATAGCGAACTTTGCGGAACAGCCAGTGGCAGACCGCGCCATACTAGCTCACCAGCCGTATGTGGGTGGAGCCCGACTAAAGTTTGGAGAAGCGTAGATTTTCCAGAACCGTTCTCACCGTTCAGGTAGATTCTTTCACCATGCCGGATCTCAAGATTTACGTGATTGAATACGGTCCGCCAAGATCGCTTGGCCGATAGGTCCGTTGCTTGTAGAAGCGGCTGCCCAAGGCTCATTTCGACCTCAAGTCATTCATCTTGCCATCTGTGAGTTCAAATGCGGCATCAGCGATTGGGAGAAGATCCTGTAGATCGTGCTCCACGGCGAGGACCGAGCAACCGGCATCGCGAATTCTCAGGATCGCATTCACGACGATGGCCCGCCTTTCTCCATCCAGACTTGCCAGCGGTTCGTCGAGAAGAAGAACACGGGGCTTGGTAGCGATCGCGCGTGCAGTATTGACCAACTTCATTTCTCCGAACGACAGTTCGTCGCCGCGCCTAGCATAGAGATCTTCTACTCCTTTAGGCGTGGACTGTATCTCGGTCTGCTGCCATTGTTGTTGGAAATACGAGGACAAGGCAGGTACAGAGGCTAAGCGGCCTAAGCTCAAGTGATCTCTCACAGTAAACTCGTCGAACAGGTGAGGATACTGGAACGTCCTCACGATACCTAACCGAGCGCGTTTGGATGGTCCTGCAGAATCGATGCTCTCTCCGCCAAAATAGACCCGCCCGCTATAGCTACGGTCGAATCCAGCAAGACAGTTCACCAGTGTGGTCTTGCCGCTCCCGTTTCTGCCAGTGAGCAAGGTCAGAGTCCCCTCCAGCAGGCAGAGTGAAACCCGGTCCAGAACTGCGCCCGGACCAAAGTGGCGGCTCAGGCTCTCCGCATGCAGCACTGGAACTGCGCTATTACTGGCCATGTGGCATCACCTGCTTGCGCACGCGCACTATTACTAAGATTGCAGCTACAAGGACGGCCACGATAATCTCAGATACCGGGCCAGCTGTTGTCGGGTCCTGACCGATAAAACGTACCGCCTGAAAGAAGAAAACAATCGCAAACAGGCTACCTAATACTCCCAAGGGGGTCTTTCCGCAGGCAAGAATTGTCGCCGCAAGCGGAATGAGCAAATTGGTAGGTTGAAAATCGCGTGGTTCAATAAAGCCTGTCGTTGCTCCGGAATATATGCCGCCGGCGGCGGCAAGAGCTCCCGCGAAAGCGCCCGTGAACCTCTGGTGGCCTTCTACCCGTGCCCCAATCGACAACGCAGCCCACTCATCCTGCCGAATGGACCGCACGATTGCGCCGCCGAGGGAGCGACGCCAGAACGTGGCTACGACAGCGCCGACTATGAGAAAAACCACAGTTACTATCAGAGTCGGTATGGGTTCACCAACGCCAAATTGGGGCACACCTGCAATTCCAAACACTCCGCCGGTCAACGGAATAAACCGCAATAATTCGAACAATCCGACGCCTATGCCAAATGATGCCAGAGTCAAACCGTCTCCGCGCAGTGGTCGCAAGCACTCCGAGCACAGCCACCCAGCTATGGCCCCGACAAGAATACCGCCGGCAAGCGCAGCCGATACACTCCAGTTACCAGAAAGCGTAAGGAGCGTGTATGCATAAGCTGCGAAGCCAGAGATTCCAATCAGGTGGAAGACGGTGTACCCAATACCATCGATGTAGACCGAGAGTGCGAGCGCTATAAGCGCCCCTCCCACAGCCATCTGCATCACATATGCCGTGAATCCAACCATCCCATTTCCCCATTAACCGACATCAGAAATCAGCTTTCGACGATATGTAACTGTCACCGCCGCCAAGAGACAAAAGTAGACTACGGAGTCACGGAGACCTGGATCTACAAGGTAGAGGACGACTGACTCAAGCAGGCCAAAAGCATACGCCCCCAGGACAGCCCCGCCCGGACCAAGACGGATACCGACCAAAGTGGCTACGATCGCGATTATTGAGAATCGCATTCCTAAAGTCGGTTCAAGCCTGTCCTCGTAGGTGAGCAGTACGCCCGCGCCAGCCGCCAAAAGGGATGCTGCCACAGCGTTTAGAGCGATAACCCGCTTTACATTGATACCGCAGATCGTAGCTAGAGCGACGTTATCACCAACCGCTGTGACCTCGCGCCCTGACGCAGTAAAGCGCGAAATCACGAACAACACCGATGCACCAGCAAAAGTTAAGCCCATGATGGCAAATTGAATCGAGGTGATATGTGTGCCTAAAAACGTCAGTCCGGTCGTCACGTCTTGGCTGCCCATATAAATAGAAGTGCTCGAAAAGATGATAATTACTAGGTCCTGCATCACCACAAGCAGCAACCATGTAAGGACCATGATATCCAGGGATGTCAGACCGACCTTTTTTGCAAATGGAACACCATATCCTTCTATAGCAAATCCAATGCCGCTGATCAGCAGAATAGATATAGGAATAGAGAGCCAAGTTGGTAACCCTAAAAGGACCGCGAAAGCATAATTCGCATAGCCCGCTGCAACAAGAAGACCGCCGTAGGCAAGATTGAAGACACCAGAAACCCTGAAGCCGAGAGCGAAGCCCAGCGAGATTAGTGCGTAGATACTGCCGCTGATAATGGCGGCCCCAAGGACGTCACTCATCCAAACCTACCTTGAGCCAAGGGTATCCGACTCACCTGTAAAGACGAACTGCCCGTTACGGACGGTCTTCAGACGCACCACCTTGTGGACGTCGCCGTTCGCATCAAAACTCATTTGTCCCGTGGCGCCATCGTAGTCTTTAACGTTCGCAAGGTAATTGCGAATAGCTTCTCTATCCGGTCCACTCGTTTCTACCGCTGCGATCAGGAGATTGGTACAGTCGTAGGCCAGTGCCGTAACGAGTCCCGGATCCTTGCCGAATTTCGCGGTGTACGCCTGCTTGAACTTGACAACCGCCGGGTCAGAGCTGGTCGCGTCGTATCCCGTGGAAAATGGGTAGAGGAATCCCTCAGCCGAGTTTCCAGCAATTTGCAGCAGGCGGGGATCTTCATCTGTTGTTGAGCCCAGGAACTGGACGCTCAAGCCTAGTTCCCGCGCCTGTTTCATGATCGAACCGCCATCCTGGTAGTAGCCAGCGAGATACACGCCATCGGGATGCACCGCTTTCACCCGCGTGAGGAATGGGCGAAAGTCGGTCTCATTTTCGTTGTAACCCATCGTGAGCGGGATGACTCCGCCTTCATGCGTGAACGTAGTAGTGAATACATCGCGCAGGCCGGCTCCAAAATCATTGTTAATGAATAATATGGCAACCCTCCTGAGGTGGAGACGGGATACTGCGGTTCCAGCCATGAAGGCTCCCTCAGCAGAATCGGATGGATACACACGGAAGAAGTATCGACTCATACCGCTCAACTTAGGAGACGATGCTGATGGAGAGATCATAGTGGTTTTGGCAGCGTTCAGAGTTGGGATCATGGCAATCGTAGGGCCACTAATGTTGTCGCCGATAACTGCGACAACCCCATTTATGCTTACAACTTTCTTCAGTGCAGCAACTGCCTGTGCGCTGTTCCCCTTGCTGTCTTCGAACGCGACTTGGAACTCGTACTTATTCGAACTCCGATTAGCCATATCCAGGGCCAGAGCGATGCCTTTGGAACTGTCATCTCCCCAACTAGAGACATCCCCGGTAAGACAAAGAACTGCACCAAAATTAACAGACGTTTTGCCCTTTGACCCAAGGCGACATCCAATCAACGTGAAGACGCACATGAATGTAACGGCTACGGTCAGAGTATGACGACGTCCCGATCGACCCAACATCTTTCAGCCCTCCTGGCTCCTATGAGTTTGTCAGCCCAAGCACCCGCCTGAGAACCACATGTCACGGCCCAACCGGGAAGTTGCTTGCGCTAGTCCACGCCCTCTAAATCTGGGTACGGGTTCCGGCGAACCCATCACCCAAATGAACTCAGGTCGGCTCAGCCTCGCTAGGCTCGCGCCAGACGCAAATGAGTCTTGAAGATTGAGATGGTTCGTATCCTACCACATCTGTCGGGTACGTATGGGCTGCCGCCCAGAATGGTCTTAGGTGCAAGCTCTCCGCCCGATACAGCAATCGGGCAGAGGTCGCTTTCGTGCCGTAACAACATTGGTTGCAAGCACTTCGACGGAATCGGTGGCGATAAGCCATGTCGTAACCAACGAGTTCGAACTGGCAAGAACTTGATCGGTGCTCTCGCCAGCACAATCATTCCCGCGGAGTCTTCGAGGTTGTTGACGAAGACCGGGTTGAGAATCAAGCAAATTGCGACCTCCGCCGGGCCGACAGAGGTAAGGCCCAGGATCTGCAACAAGATGTCGACATTGCGCCGGCTGTTGGCTTTTTCATGTCAGCACCCAGCTCTGCACCGCGATTTTCATCGGTCCGCCATAGAGCGCTAATTCCATCGGTTTCCGCGAATATGCTGACCTCAGACCTCTGCCGCGTTGAAGCAAAGGTCACGGAGATTTGTAACGGAAAGTCGGCCAGCGTCCCGGTTTCCAGAAGCGGCTTGGGCCAATGCGACATTCGGCTGTCAGTTAATGGTTAAATTCGGCGAGCGACTTCGCCGAATTGTCGCCGAAAGGACTCCAAATCCGATCCACAAAATGCACTATCTTCGACGACTTCGGTGGTTTTAGAGTCCCCGATAGGGGATCGGTAAACCCCTCGCCTTCAGGCGAAGGATAGTGTTTCTCGCCGTCAGGCCGTCTATATGCTTTTCGGCGAGAGGTTTCATAGGAATTGCTGCAGATGGAGCGACGATTTTCCATCATCAGCAGGGCCTCAAATCGGCCGTATGGCCGATCAATCCGGCTTTCAGCCGCAACCGAAGCCACCGGCTCTTAGCCGGTGGAGCATTCACGCGTTTCCGCCGCTCTTGTAAGTTGTCGATAAATCAAGTGCTCGCTAGCTCTGTCACGGTGGAAATCACGGGTTCGAGCCGTCTTCACGACCCAGTTTTGGTTTGAGGGGCATGCTGCTTCTGCCAGCTTCGCCAGGATTCGCGGCGGCAGACGCGGCAGCGTTTGAATTCGCGCCCCTTGCGGTTTTCGCTGACGACGTTGTCGGGGGTGAGGAGATGCCTTTGTTTACAGGATTGCAGGGCCGTCTCGACCACAGGCCCCTGTAAGCGGTGGTGGGCGGGGTTGCAGCAAGCCTTGCCGACGCAGACCGGGAGTTTGCGCGATCGCACGATGTATCCGTCGGGGATGGGGCCGACGAAGGTTTCCCAGAACAGACGCGGTGCCGACCGCTGGGCATCTCCCCAACGGAGCACTCCGTATCCTTCCTTGCTAAGTGCCCCTTCCCAGATCCAGCATCCGCACCGGGCCACGGTAACGCGTTCCATCAGGGTCTTTCGAGAGACGATCTTCACGGCAGCCTCCCGGCAGGGATGGGGCGGATTTTCGCCCTGCTGTACCCGGCTCTGCATTGGTCCAAAAGGCCGTTCCGCCACCTCTCCGCCACCTGGCTCGGACCCTCATGAATAAAGGCGATTCTCGATTTTTGAAAATTGTGTTTGGGTAAAGGTGGCGGAAAGTGTAGCGAAAAAGTGTTTGGGTGTTCGTGGGCATTCTGGCGGAGAAATCGCCCGGTGTCCGTTCTGGTGTCCGTTTTGTCTCGGGAAAAGTGCGGAGTCATGCGGCGCGGTGCCTCGCTGGCAATTATTATAACTCAATTATTTATAAGAAGATGTACGGAGCTATGCGGTCGAGTACGGATCAGTGCGGAAGGGGCAAAATCACTTTTCGAGTCAGGTGCATTCAACCGGGCTCTGCCACCTCTCCGCTTGTTCAACTTCGCCTTTTCGCGAGGCTGGGGCACACCGGCTGCCTCCCTTAGTTTAGTTGCTAAACGGTATTCGTGGCAATCGGTTTTGCCTCATGTACTGCCTTGAGCGAGTTGTGGTTAAATGCAGTCTGCGGTTTCATGCTGTCGTGGGGCAACTCGCGAGAGATTTCGAGCGCGGCGCAAGACCGGGAAGATCGCCTGCGCATGGTTTCTGTCCAATCGATCCGGGCCAATCTGCGCTCTGGAAGCTCTTTCGGAGGGGAAAATGAATCCGAATCGAAAAGAGAATGCAGCCGTACCAAGCCTGAAGCGGATCGCTGTCCTGGCCGCCGTCTTTCTCGGCTGCCTGCTGGCCTCGGTGCTGCTTTGGCAACGATCCGAGCCGGTCGGAGGCCAGGCGCGTGCGATGTCGTGGGTGCGAAGTGAGAGCTTCTCCGATGGAGGAGCCATTCCTCGCCGCTACACCTGCGACGGCGCCAACATTTCGCCGCAGCTGCAATGGCAGACCGCGCCCGCGGGCACAAAAAGCTTCGCCATGGTGATGGACGATCCCGACGCTCCCATCGACTTCACGCACTGGCTGGCCTGGAACATCCCGCCGGGATTGCGGCAACTCGCCGAGGGTGCATCGACCGAGGGCTCCATGCCTGCGGGCTCCGCCGAGGGGAGGAATAACTTCGGCCGGCTCGGCTACGGCGGTCCCTGCCCGCCGCGCGGCAACCCTCACCACTACTTCTTCAGGGTCTACGCGCTCGATATCCGGCTCGATTTGTCGGCCGCCGCGACAAGGAGAGAGGTAGACGCGGCGATGGGTGGCC
>Ga0326727_10009276_pt1 | contig 24319 bp, 17 predicted proteins | sample MB2enrmetagenome_FD_207643 | JGI IMG/M metagenome (GOLD analysis project Ga0326727, IMG submission 207643) | Lab enriched peat soil microbial communities from McLean, Ithaca, NY, United States - MB29MY | ecosystem: Environmental > Terrestrial > Soil > Wetlands > Peat | place: USA: New York... | reverse complement strand
CGCAAGTCTTCCATCCCGAAGTGACCGTACCGGCCGCCATCTTCGCCATTGCCCCGGTAGCCCATCCTACGATCTTCGCAATGATCGGCAGGGGCACGCGGGCGGCAATCATCCGGCTGACTGCCGAGTGCCTGAGATCATGGAAATTGACTCCGCTCAAACCGGCGGGCAGTTCATCCAATCCGAGTTTGCAGGACTCGCAGACGAATCCCTTTTCCCCTTCCGGCTTCTCTTGCAGCTTTCCGCCTTCGCAAGCAGGGCAATGCCGCTGTGTGCGCCGCTTCGCAACTTTCCATGCTTCCACCAGATCGCCAGTCGAGTTTGTGGGGTCTGTGGCGTACACCTTGGCGTCGAACGAATCGCCCGCCGCTCCCACCGCCGTCTTGTCTTCGAGTAGAAATCCATGCCTTGCATGATCACTCACCCTCGCCGCCCGCAAAGCGGACATATCGCCTGCTATCTCAACCGGAGATATCATCTGCTGCTGACGATCTGGCGGTCCATCATTGACACATCGGGTACTTTAGACATAGAATCTGTTTCTAATGCGTGTAGTCCTTTAGTAATCATTCCGTCATGTACGTTTTTCGTGTAGGTTAGTTGGTTCTTGGCTTTTTGCAGATAATCCACAGTCGACCTGCATGGGGGATGCAAGCCTGTCCAACGAATGAGCTGTTCACCATGCAGCCAAACGCAGTACGAGGGAATCAATGGCTACGGCCTCGCTTCACGCGTCGCGTCTTCCGCAGTCAACCAGACCCAGCAAGAGCGCGTTCGGTCCGGCCGCACGGCAGGTTTTTGTTGTAGGAAGCGACCCTGCGGTACTGGATTATGTGCGGCAGGCTCTCGCCCAGGATAGCCGGCAGCTATCCTCCCTCACAAAAGAGCAAGCGCTTCTCAGACTCCAGAAAGGTATAACTCCCGACCTCATTTTGCTGCACGTGGTAGGGAGCTATGCACTGGAGACGTTGCGCACTTTTCGCGAAGCTCGTCCGACTGTTCCCATCATTATTTGCTCTTGCCTCCATGACTTGCGGTTCGTCGTGAAGGCGATGCAGATGGGAGCTTCCGACTATATTCAGCTGCCGTTTGAGATGGGTGGCCTGCAGAACTCGGCACAGCGTTTTCTGGATCTGGCCGGAGTCGAGCCGGATGCGGAGGCGATGCAGGAGACTCTCCTATCCGAGAACACTTCATTTGTCAGCGCCAGTGCCCGTATGAACGAGATTCGCGGACAGTGCGCAATCCTGGCCCGCGTGGATCTGCCTATCCTCATTCTGGGAGAGAGCGGCACCGGTAAGGAGATCGTCGCGCAGTACATCCATAAGATGTCGCCGCGCGCCCATCGTACGTTTCTAAAGGTGAACTGCGCCGCTATGCCTGCAGACTTGCTGGAGAGCGAACTCTTCGGGTATGAGCAAGGAGCATTCACTGGCGCGGTGCGATCGAAACCCGGCAAATTCGAGATCTGCAACATGGGCACGATTCTGCTCGACGAGATCGGTGAGATGCCTTCCCCGCTGCAATCTAAACTCTTGCAGGTATTGCAGGATGGGACCTTTTCACGTCTAGGAGGACGCGCGCCCATCAAGGTCGACGTCAGAGTCATAGCCGCTACGAATATTGATATGAACGCCGCCATTGCCGCGCGTACTTTCCGGGAAGATCTTTATTACAGGCTGAACGGTTTCTCCATCCAGATGCCGCCATTGCGGGATAGGAAGGAAGAGATCCCGATTCTGATTCGGCACTTCATGCGTAAACTCTCGGAAAAGTATGCGCGGCAGCCACTCGTCATGTCGGAGCAGTTGCTGCAGGCCTGCATGGAGCATGACTGGCCGGGCAACTTGCGCGAGTTGGAAAACCATGTGAAGCGATTCCTGGTTCTTGGGAGCGAGCAACACGTGCTGGCTGAGCTGCGAAGGGCCCGAGGAAACCAGTCCGACACGCTGCCCCAGGCTAGTTTGGGTACGCCCGCGAACGGAGGATTGAAACAGGTTGCCCGCAGCGCGATGGGCGAAGCCGAGACCGCAACGATCCGGGAGGTTTTGCGTCGGCACAACTGGAACAGAAAGCGGGCTTCGGCCGAGCTGAAAATCAGCTACAAGGCTCTCCTTTACAAGATTCGTCAGTATGGGCTATCTCCCACGCAGGATTCTAGCCGCCTGCTGCAGCATCCGGATGCGGGTAACCATGAGTGATTTTGCCGCTTCGAAGGAAAAAGCTGTAAAAGAACACAAAATTGTTGTTACGCGGCAGGATGGGACCATTGTCCGGGGATATTATCGCCCGGATGCAGGCGTTGACCTGACAGCGTTGGATGGCAATTCGCAATCCCAATCTCACGGCCTGCTGGACGCGTGCGTCTCCGAAAATGGAACGAAGTTTGACTTGGATTGGTCACGCGTAAAAGCAGTTTTCTTCGTGTCGTCTTTTGAAGGAGACCGCGAACACCATCCCCTGCGCTTTTATACGAGTGGTCCCGAACTCCAGCGCTTATGGGTCGAGGTTGTCTTTAGTGATGGCGAAATTATCGAGGGTTGCATCCGCAACTCACTCCATCATCTCAAGGATGACGGCTTCTTTCTTCATCCTTCCAGCCCTGGCGGCAACAACCTCTTAATCTATGTAAACAAAGCTGCACTCGTAAGTTATCGCGTGCTGGGCGTCCGAACCATGGACGACGTGTAACACACGGAAGCTCTGCTATGGAGTGACCCGAGCAGCAGTCGGGGCAGGTTTGAGCGACAATTGATCACGAATCGTTCACAGTCTAGGACCGGATCAATATAAGCAAAGCCCGCAGACAACAACACTCGAGCAGGCGGCAGGTTCGCCGCCTTGCTCGAGTTGGTTGCAACTCTAACAGACGCTTGGTTTGCGTCTTAGATATCCAAAACCCAGCAGCAGTCCTGTACCAAAGACCAGGAGACTGGCAGGCTCTGGAACCATCATCGTTATATACTCCTGAGGACCACTTCCATCGTTCGTGACATTTGACGGGGTGAAGATCAACAGGCCGGCCTGGATCTGTGCTTTTTGCGCAAGGGTGGCCGAATTCCACCACGCCAGGGCCGCGTTCACCATAGCCTGAGCGGCTGCGTTGAATCCCGACAGGAAGTTGGCATACTCCGAAGCATTGAGTGGGGTCTTGTAAGCCGCAATGAACAACGACCAGATGGCAAAATTCGTTGCTGCAGCATTTGCGGCAGTCGGGCTTGCCAGAAACTGATCGTAAATCCAACCAGCTTCCGTATAGGCTTGCTGAGCGTTAAAGCTTGAATTTGAAACGTTGCCAAATTCCGTTAGGTTCAACGTGGCAAAGGTATTGACGCTCCCAGTCCACGATTCCCCCACGGTTACAGTGTTGAAGTAGCTGTCACAAGCGACCGTGTAAGTCGTGCTGCCTGAGCTCGACTGGTCGGTTAAGTAGTAGGGAACGACATACACGCCCGCGGCAGTGTTAGTGCCGGTCCCGGTGAGCGTAAGGGTGTCCGCAAACGCGGTCAGCGATAACGCCAACAGGAACACTACGGTGGTCGCGGTTCGTTTCACCATTTGGGTCTCCAAAACTACATTCATTCGATGTAGCACCCTACACCGTTGCAACTTGGGCTCCATAATTCGACGTGCAAGAATCAAAAAAATAGTCCTTAATCCGCTCAAATCCCGCACTTGGGCCTCAATCGAAACTTCATACTGCAATTTCCTGCACCATCCAATGGAATTTGGGTAGATACTCTCCATCGGCTTGGAGCTCGGCATCTGACTCCGGAAGGTGTTTCCATAGCGTTCCCGGATCTCCGTTACCCGTCGTTCGTGGCAGCGTTCTCCTCGGCTGGCATTTCGGCCGCTGCCATCTGCTTCCCGGCGAAAGAACGGATGCGGGGAATGCCGCTATCGCGAATTTTATACATCAGGGCGCGGTAGCTGATCTTCAAGGCCCGGGCAGCGCTCGTCCTGTTGCCATGGTGCTTCAGTAAAACACGGGAAATGATCTTGTACTCCAGCTCGCGCACCGCGCGGCGCGTAATCTGCTTGAGCGAAATATCTCCATCGAGAGCGATCTCCGGCGTGTACATCAAGTCATCCCGCCGGCCCAGGTCGGAGAGCGATGCGTCTTCCTGTCCGAAAATTACGTACCGGCGAATGACGTTCTCAAGCTCGCGGATGTTGCCATGCCAGTGGCAATTCATCATTTTCTTGATTCCCGCCCCCGAGAGTTGGGGCGTTCGGCGGTTGAAAACCTGGTTATAGTGATTGACAAAAAACTCCACCAGCAGGGGAATATCTTCCCGGCGCTCAGCTAGCGTTGGCAGGATGATCGAGATGCCATCCAGCCGGTAGAAAAGATCCCGGCGAAACAGCCCACTCCCCATGTCATCCTCAAGACTGTGGTTGGTGGCGGCAACGATTCGTACCTCAACGCTCTGGTCAGACTCCCCACCAATTCGGCAGAATCTCCCATCCTGCAGAACCTGAAGGAGCTTAGCCTGCATCCCAGCATCCAGGTCACCTATTTCGTCCAGAAACAGTGTGCCTTGATTCGCCGCTTCAAACCGTCCGGCCTTTCTGTTGTAGGCACCGGTGAAAGCTCCGCGCTCATAGCCGAACAGCTCGCTTTCCATCAAGGTGCCAGGAATTGCTGGACAGTTCACCTTTACGAATGGACCGTTGCAGCAGGGGGAGTTTAAGTGCACCAGTCTGGCGAGAATGTCTTTTCCCGTTCCATTGGCACCGCGAATCAGAACGGGAATGTTCGTCTTAGCGGCCTGTGCCAGTTTCATGCGGACAGCCTGCATGGCTGGCGTGGAGCCAAAGAACACGTCCAGTGGTGGTAGCTCCAGTCCTGATACAAAACTGTTCTCTGCTTGATTGGCGGAGGAAGACATGGCGAAAGTTTCAATCACTCCCACAACAACTAGTTGCACGTTTCACGCCAAACCAAAAACCGCCGGGGAATCAATGCTTTTTGTTTTCAATGGATTATAGGAAGGAACCGAGGGGCTGTGCGTGCTCGCCCGGTGCCAGGAATAGTCCCATCGAGAGGCGAGTGAAAAATTCTTCCACTTTGGAAGGTGCAAACTTGGCAAAAGCGGAAATCTTCCCGGCACTCCTGAGGAACATTTTTAGACTTACAGAACAGAATTGAGCGGGATCCGTCGAGATTACCGCGTCGCCGATGCTTTGCAACGTGGTAACCCAGCGGTGTTCGCTTGCCTGCGGCGCTCGCTCGGCTTGGGTGCATGCGGTGGTGTTGCGGTTCGTTCTTGGCAGAGCCTGGATGCAAGCCGGGCTCTTGGCAAAACTCGAATGCAGCGATATGGCATACTTACGCTCATTGTGCGCCTTCACCTGGCCACGCTTGTTAACGATTACCGCCGCTGCGGCACCCAGCGGGCCGTGGTTGTCCATCGCGGCAACCGCCAGCCGGTTTGCACCTACGGTGAGCTGGCGGATTTGGCAGAGCGCTTTGCCGCCGAACTGATGCGGCGCCAGATTGCGGCCGGCGACCGCGTGGTGCTTTGGGGACAAAACAGCGCGGAGTGGGTAGCGGCGTTTTTCGGATGCGTGCTGCGGGGCGTACTGGTCGTCCCGCTGGACGCCAGCGGCGGGGTTGAATTCGCCGAGCGCGTCATTGCGGAAACACAACCCCGCCTGGTGGCCGGAGATCAAGCGCTGCTGATGCGGCTAGCCAGCGGGTTGCCGCGCATGGCTTTGGAGGAGTTGGCGGCCAGTCTAGCTTACCCAACTCCGGGCGTTTGCTTGCAAGAGGAGAGCCTCGGGCCGGATACGCCGCTGCAGATTCTTTTCACCTCCGGCACCACCTCGGAGCCCAAGGGAATTGTCCACACCCACCGCAACGTGCTCGCCAGCCTGGAACCCATCGAGCGCGAGATGCAAAAGTATCTGCGCTACGAGCGGCCTTTTCATCCCCTGCGTTTCCTGCACACGCTCCCTTTGAGCCACGTCTTCGGGCAGTTCATGGGTTTGTGGATTCCGCCGTTGTTGGGGGCCGAGATACATTTTGAAAATCGCTTGCAGGCCTCGCGCCTGCTGGAGTTGATCCGGCGCCAGCGGATCAGCGTACTGGCGGCGGTTCCGCGGGTTCTTGATCTGCTCCAGGCGCATCTGGAAGGCCGGTTTGACAACCTTGCCGGCAGGTTGGACTCGGCGCGCGGGCTGCGGATATGGCAGCGGTGGTGGCGCTTTCGCGACGTACATCGCGAATTCGGATTCAAGTTTTGGGCCTTTGTATGCGGTGGAGCTTCTTTGTCTCCGCAGTTGGAGCAATTCTGGAGTGATCTGGGATTTGCGCTGATCCAGGGTTATGGCATGACGGAAACCGCGGCGCTCATCACCCTGAATCATCCCTTTCACATCGGCCGGGGAACGATTGGCAAGCCGCTGCCGGGACGCGAGATTCGGATTGGCGGCGATGGCGAAATCCTGGTGCGCGGTGAAATGGTGGCCGGCAGCCGCTGGCAGAACGGACGGATCGAGAGGAGTAGCGACCCATGGCTGGCAACTGGCGACCTGGTGGAACAGGACGGCGAAGGACAACTGCATTTTCTGGGACGCAAGAGCGAAATCATCGTGACCCCGGCAGGGCTCAACATTCATCCGGAAGACGTGGAGGCGGCGCTGAACCGGCAGCCCGGCATGAAAGCTTCCGCCGTTGTCCCACTGGAGACGCCAGCGGGGACCGAGGCCGTGGCCGTGCTGGTGTTTCGCGGCACCGCCGGGCAGGCGCAATCGGCGATTGATGCGGCCAACGCCGGCTTGCCGGAGTTTCAGCGAGTTCGCCACTGGAGAATCTGGCCGCAGTTGGATCTTCCGCGCACCGCCATTGGGAAAGTTCAGCGCCGTAAAGTGAGTGAGTGGATTGCCGCGCACGGAGCCGAGCCACCCACGGCGGCAGATGGGTCCGACGCTCTGTCCGAACTCATTGCAGCCATCACCCGCACGCGGCCGGCAAAGATCGCGGACGACGCCAGACTCGACCAGTATCTGGATAGCCTTGCGCGGGTGCAGTTGCAGACCGAGTTGGAGCGGCGATTAGGGGTCAGCATTGGCGACGAGGAATTCGAAGGCCTTGCGACCCTGGGACAGTTACGCGACCGGCTCGGTTTTGAGCCGACTGGAACCACCAGCCTCAGCGGCAGCCGGCGGGACGGGGGCGCTGGCACACCGGAAGCCGATGGTGGCGCGCGCGAAGTTCATTGCGAGCCTGCCCAGTTCAGCTATCCGCGATGGACCTGGTGGGGGTGGGTGCAGGCGCTGCGGGTGCTGTTCCAGGAAGGCGTGATGCGTCCGCTGGTCTGGCTGCTTGCCGCGCCCACGGTAAAACTCTGCGGCAGGTTTCAGCCTCCGGAGCAGGCGCTGCTGCTGATCGCAAACCACGTTACCGCATTTGACGCAGCGCTGGTACTCTACGCGCTGCCGGCTGCGATGCGCCGGAGGGTCGCCATCGCCATGGCTGGCGAGATGCTTGAGGATTGGAGGCACGCGCGCGGGCAGGGCAACTTGCTGCTGAACTTTGTGGCTCCCATCCAATACGGGCTTGTCACGACGCTGTTCAATGTATTCCCGCTGCCGCGTGGCGCTGGATTCCGGCGCAGCTTTGCGCACGCTGGCGAGGCCATGGACCACGGCTATCATGTGCTGGTATTTCCGGAGGGTCACCGCTCGAATGACGGCGCGCTGCAACCGTTCCGCGCCGGCATTGGCCTGCTGGCCAGTGAGTCCAAGGCCAGGATTCTTCCGGTTGCGCTGAAGGGATTAGGCGAACTCAAACTGGGCAGGCGGCACTGGTTCCGTTCAGGGAGCCTTGAGGTTCGCATCGGCGAAGCCGTGGAACCTGACACCCGGCTCGGCCCCGAGCAGATTGCGGAATTGCTTCACGACGCCGTCTCCGCCCTGCTGAATTCGTAGCCGGTGATTCTCAATTCCACGGCAAGAGCCGGGAAGAGACCGCTCGGCAGTGGCGGCATCCAAGCAAAGTTAAGATGGCCGCGCGCGGCTGGCGCGGTGGGTGAGTCCGGCTAATTGGGTGGCGAAGATTCCCGGGCGCGGATGCGCGCCTGTTCGGCTTCGGCAAGGCGCCCCTGGGCGGCGTAGCAGTCGGCGAGCAGGTTCCAGCGTTGCGGCTCCGGCGCAAGGCGGGTAGATTCTTCGGCAAACGCGATGGCCCGACTGGCATCGTGCAGCGCCAGCCAGGCGCGGCCCCGGCCTTCGGCGATCCTGGCTCTGAAAAACGGATAGCTCGGCAGCGGAGCCATCTTCTGTCCGTAGCGTTCGGCGCGGTCAAAGGCCGTGAGTGCATCGTTTGGTTTGTTCATGGCAAGGTTGATATTGCCGAGCAAGCGGTAGCGTTCCGCGGGCAAGACGGCCAAGTCCGCCGAGTGCTGCACTGCCAGGGCGGCATCGGGATAATTTTTCTGCGCGATAAACAGCCGCGCCAGCAGATACCAGCCGTTGTCGGTTGGGCGCATGGCAAGGGCCCGCCGGAACTGCGCCTCCGCCGCCGTGAATTTTCCGTTTGCCTGCAGGAGCTGCCCTGCGAGTTGTGCCAGGTTGGGATCGCCGTTGAACAGACTTCCGGCGTGGGCGACCGCATCATAGGCATCGTTGTCGCGTCCCAGGACGTAGTAGATGGAAGCGGCATTGGCGTAGAAGTTGTAAAGTTCGGCACGCCCGCGCGCGGTGGATGGATCGGCGGGCGGCGGCACCAAGGGCTGATGGCCGCAGTCGATTGCCAGGCTCGTGATCCAAGGCTGGTTCTGGGGAAGGTTGCGGACGAGCACAATGGAAACATCGTCGAGATAGACGGGCTTCCAGGCGGTGCTCTGACAGTAGTCCCTCAGGGGAACTGCTTCCAGGCCGCCGAAGCGCGCGAGCGACAAAACGATGGTGTTGATTCCGCGGCGGCCGGCTTCCTCGGCCCACAGTGGGGAGTCAGGCGAGGAGTGCACCAACTCCGTCTGCATGGACAGAACTTCGGCGGGGAATGGAATGGCGCGGCCATCGGCGAAGTCGCGATACCTGGGGCCGAGACGAACGGTGAGGTATCCGCCGCTGTTGTAGTCGTTGAAGAGCTGCGCCGGAAGCTGGTGGTTCTCGATGAATGCGGCGGCGCGCTGCGGATACCACCAGGAGAGCCCGGCGCCAAACTGGGTGATCTCGCCACCCGCCAAGTAGGCACGGTCGCTGAGGGTGTCCGCGATCCGAAGCAGGGCAAGCGAGGCCACCAGAACGGTTGCAGCAAGGGCCAGCACACGCCGCCGGCGCAAATCCCATGGCAGCAGCGGGCGCTCGAAGACCTCGCCCGCGAGGACGATGGCCACGATGGCGAACAACGCCTGGAAGCGCAGATGCTGCACCGAGAGACAGGCTGCGCCAAAAAGCAGCAGAGCGGCGGCAAACTGGCGGCGATAGAGCCCGGCCAGCGCGGCAAAGCAGGCAAAGATCAACAGACACCAGAAACTGCTGTTGGGATCGCGAAGCTGGAAGACACCCGCGATGGAGGCGGCGCTGAGGTGCACCCCGGACCATTCGCCAACCTGCACGCTTTGCAGCCGTGTCACCCGCTGCTGCGCGACGAGTCCCTGGTAGACCCTGAAACCCCATGGATTGACGAGGGTGGCAAGAATGGTGAGCGCCAGCCATGGCGCCGCGCTCTTCAGCCGCGCGGCGGCCTGGGCGCGGCGCGAGAATTCCATTAGCTCCAAGGCAACGTAGACGCCCAATACTGCAATACCGGCGGCGAACCCTGGATGAGTGTTAACCCAGGCGATCATGATCAGCGGCAGAAGCCAGAGGAAGCTTCTTTCCTCTTGCCTGTGTCTGCGCAAGAGGGCCAGGAATACGGCGAAAAAGATGGTTGTAAAGAGTTCCGCGCGGGGCGCGGTGCGAAGCACGATGGAAGGCACGGCGAAGATGGCCAGCGCCGAGGTGAGAACGCGGGGGCGTCCGACGGCAAGCGCAACCACCGCGGCACAGGCAAGGGCGTTGATCCAGGAGAGCGCGGCAAAGCCGCCGGCAGCGTACGCCAGGTAGAGAAGCGCGCCACCAAAGGAAGGATAGATCCAGGGGACGCCGAAAGCTGTGTAGGAGAGAAACTCGGTTCGCGGCACTTGGTGCTGGGCCACCAGTTGGCGTCCCATGGCCAGAATCCAGCCGACATCAAAGTCGGCGACCGTGCGCAGGCCGCTGACAAAGGCGTAGGCCAACGCAAGCCCGAACAGAGCCCAGGCGAGGATGCGCCAGTTTCGCTCGGCGAAAAGGTCCATTGGGAAGTCCTATGCGGCCATCATATCCGAGCCGGTGGGCAAGCACCACCGCGGCACGCGGCTTGTGGCTGCGCGGCCCGGCGAGAGGCTACTTCAAACTGGCGCCTTGGGTGGGGCGGGTGAATCCATAGTGCGCCAGCAGGCTGACGATCTCCGGGCGGCGAACGTAGTCGAGAAAAAGCGCGGCGGTGGCCTTATCCCTGGAACTTTTGAGAATAACGGCGGCCTGTTCGAGAGGTGTGTAACTGGATGTGGGAAGCTCGGCGAAGTGGCCAGCGGATCTCATCGCCGGACCGAGGGCCAGCGCGAGCGCGAGGATGCCCGCGTCGGCGCTGCCCGACTGCACGAACTGCGCTGCCTGGGAGATGTTTTCTCCCAACACGAGTTTGCCTTGCAAAGCGTCGTAAAGTCCCTGGTTCTTGAGAGCCTCGACGGCGGCGCGGCCGTAGGGAGCGTGCTGCGGATTGGCGATGGCGATCTTATGCACCCGGGGCGAGAGCAGCGCCCGCAGACCTTGCGAGGGATCAACTGCGGAGCCATTCGGAACGTAAAGGACGAGCTTGCCGACGGCGTACTTGTAGAGGGAGCCGGGTTGAGTCAATCCTTCGTATTCGAGACGTTGGGGATACTGCAGGTCGGCGGAGAAAAAAACGTCGATGGGAGCGCCATTTTCGATTTGCAGCAGAAACTGGCCGGAGGAACCAAAATTCACTGTTACCTTCCTGCCGGTTTCCTGCTCAAACCTCGCCGCCACCTCGGGAAAGACAGAGGACAGATCGGAAGCCGCGGCCACGACGATTTGCTGCGCGGCGGCCAAGGCGGAGCCGCAGAAGAGGATCACGACGAGCAAGTACTTCTTCACGATTTCTCCAGTCTTGGCTTCGACTATAGCATGGTGCGGCGGTCAGTTCTCCCTGCCCTTCCAGATACCTCCGGCGATGGCGACGGTGAGCAGCTGCACGCATACGATCAGGGCTACGCAGGCTTTCCACTGGCCAAACTGCCACAACATTCCGGGCAGAACTCCGGCTACGCTGCCGCCGAGGTAGTAGAACATCACGTAGAGTCCGGCGGCAGAAGCACGGCCGCCGGATTGGGCTTCGCGCTGGATGTAGGTGGTGGACGCCGATTGGCAGGTGAAGACTCCGGAAGAACAGATGACCAGACCGAGCAGGATGAGCGGCAATTTCGGGACGAGGGTAAGCAGAACTCCCCCGATGCCGGCCACCACCGCAGCAATGAGGGCGGCGCGCGAGCCGACACGGGAGATCCAGATGCCGCCGACGGGCGTGACCAGGAGGCCGACCAGGTAGACCATGAAAATCGCGCTCAACTGGGCGGGAGAAAATCTGAAGGGCGGAGCGGCGAGGTAGAAGGTGACGTAGGTGAAGGTCGCCGTCAGGGTAAATAGCACGTTGAAACCGACAGCAAAGGTTGCCAGCAATTGCGGGTTGCGGAGGTGACGGGTGAAGCCGCCCCGATCCCCGGCGGTGCCGGTCAGCGGCGAATCGGGCGGCAGCCAGCGCCAGAGAAGAAATCCGAACACAATGTCGAACGCCCCGATGGCTACGAACCCGTTGCGCCAACTGGGTTCGACGAAGGGAATGAGATGGTGGGTGGCCGCAACTCCGGTGAAAATGCGCCCGAGAAAACCGCCGAGTACCGTCCCACTGACATAGATGGACATGACCTGCGGCACGCGATGGCGCGGCCACTCCTCGGCAATGTAGGCGATGGTGACGCCAAAGATTCCCGGCATGACGATGCCTTGGAGAAAGCGCCAGAATACCAACTGGGCAAGACCGTTGGCGGTGGCTGCCAGGATGGTGGGAAGGGCGAGCAGAAAGATTGCCAGGACGATGACTCTGCGGCGGCCGACACGCTCGGCCAGGGCTCCGCAAAAAGGCGCGCTGAGGGCAACGCCAAGGGTCGCGGCGCTCACCGTACGCCCGACCTCGGACTTGGAGGCGTGAAAGATCTGTACGAACAGCGGCAACAGTGGCTGAGTGGCGTAGAGATTGAAAAACGCGGCAATGCCGGCAAGAGTGACGGCAATGACGGCGCGCATGTCACCGCCGCTGCCCGCGGCTACGGTTATGAGTTGCGCAGCCGTGGCAGATTGGCCCGCGGCCAGCACCGCGTCGGCGGTCTCATCGCTGCAAAACTCATCCGGTTTCCTGAAGCCTGACATGGCACCCACAATTCAGGGTAGCATCGCGGTCCGGAGTTGGCGCGACCTATGCCGCGCCTGCCAGGAGACGGGCTCAGAGAAAGCGCAGACCGATGTGCTGGGAGCGGACGTAAGCCACTTCCACGCTCATGTCCGTAAGATTGCCCGTGCCGGGCTCAACGACGGTGACGACCAGATGCATGCCTTTCGACAGGGCCAGCCGGGCCCACGGGGAAGCCGGATTCAGCAGCAAACCTCCGCCGCTGATTTCCTCGACGCGCCCCAGTTCATTGCCGGTCTGATCCAGGGCGAAGGCAGTCGCGGGAAGGCCCACGCGCTCGAAGGCGCGCCGATCCGGCAGCAGCCTTTGATTGGGCTTCGCGACTGGGACAGAAGCCTTCCTTCGCTTCATTCCTTTACTTTCCGTCAAGACAAAGTTTGGCGATCGTCATCAACTGCATGTTGGACGTTCCCTCGTAAATGCTACCAATTTTGGAATCGCGAAAAAACTTTTCCGCCGGGTAATCCTTCGTAAAACCGTAGCCGCCGAAGATCTCGACTGCCTGGGAGGCTACGCGTTCGGCCACCTGGGAGGCGTAGAGCTTGGTCATGGCTGCTTCCTTCAAGAAAGGTACTCCGGCATCCTTCATGCGCGCAACGTTGTAAACCATAAGGCGGAGGGCCGTAATGTCGGTGGCCATCTGGGCAAGTTGGAAGGAGATAGCCTGAAAGTGGGTGAGCGGGTGGCCGAACTGCTTGCGCTGCTGCGCGTACTTGGCGGCAGCTTCCCAGGCACCCTGGGCGAGTCCGAGCATCTGCGCACCAATGCCGATGCGGCCTTCGTTGAGGGTCTCGATGGCGATTTTGTAACCTTTGCCGATTTCGCCCAGTAGATTTTCCTTGGGAACCTTGCAGTCGTCGAAGATCAGTTCGGTGGTGCTGGAAGCGCGGATGCCGAGCTTGTCCTCCTTTTTGCCGACGCTGAAGCCGGGAAAGTCCTTCTCGACGATAAAGGCGGTGATTCCTTTGTAACCCGCACTGGGGTCCACGGTGGCGATGACGAGGAAGAGGCTGGCTTCCTTGCCGTTGGTGATGAACAATTTTTGCCCATTCAGCAGCCAGTGGTCGCCCTTGTCCTGGGCACGTGTCTGCAGGGCAAAGGCGTCCGAACCGCTGCCCGCCTCGGTGAGCGCATAGGCACCGACCCACTCGGCCGCCATCCTGGGCAGGTAGTTCTGCTTCTGTGCCTCGGTGCCCCAACGGATCAGCGCGTTGTTGACCAGGGTGTTCTGCACGTCGACCAGAACTCCGGCTGACGGATCAACGCGGGAGAGCTCTTCGACGGCGAGGATGGCATCGAAGAACGAGCCGCCGCCACCGCCGTATTGCTCAGGGATTTCAATGCCCATCAGCCCGAGTTGATGGAACTGCTCGACCAGGGAGTGATCCATCGAGCCACGTTCGTCCATCTCTTTTACCAGGGGCCGGAGGGAGTCCTCGGCAAACTTGCGGATGTTATCGCGAAAAAGTTGTTCGTCTTCAGTCAAGACAAGCAGCGGTGGAGGAATCAGTTCACGTCCACTGGTTGTTGTCATGGGAATTCACGACCTCTCAGGCAACGATGACAGAGCGGTGATTGTATCAGTTTCAGGGAGGGGCGCAACGGGTTGGCCAGCAGAAGCCATCCAAACTAACGGCGGTAAACCACCTTCAGGTTTTCAAGTTCCAGCAGTTTTCTGAACTGTGCGCGGGCATGCACGGCCCACGGCCCGCGGCCATCCAGTTTGAGATAGGCACGCCAGTGCTTGAGCGCAAGTCGCGGCTGACGGGAGCGCTCGTAGGCGAGCGCCAGGTTGTAGTGGGAATCCGCGTAGGTGGGGGCAAGCTGCAGCGCGGTCTTATAGGCGGCAATTGCCTCCGTCAGGCGCTGGGTCTCATCGAGCACGTTGCCCAGGTCGAAATAGGCCAGGGCGTAACGCGGATCGCATTCGATGGCTTTGCGATAGTGCGTCTCCGCCCGATCATAGTCCGACTGATTGTAGTAGAGGGTGCCGAGATTGATGTGGGCGGGAGCGTAATTGGGATCGAGGGTCAGAACCCTTTTGTAACTGAAAATTGCCTCGTCCATGGTGGCCGGATCTTCTTCCAGGGCAACGCCGCGGGCAAACAGATCGGGGGCCGTTTCACAGGTCGATACGGGACGGAACCGCGCCGTGGTTTCCACGACCTGGCCGGAATCGTTGAAGTCCATAATGAATTGCCCGTCGATGGGGTCCAGAGCTTTGCCTTCGGTTCGGAACGCGACGCGGGAGCCGACAGTAAATGAGCCAGCCTCCAGAAGCGGATTCTCCATGCCTGCAACACGCGCCTGCATTGCATGGAGCGAGGCGAGAATGGTGGCGCTCTTGACGCGCTTGGCGCGCAAATCACGAACCTTTTTGGCTTGGATCAGGTCAAAAAAAGAAAAGGAGTCACTCAGGGAAACCAAGCCGGCTCTTTGCCAACCACTTAGTTGCCGCGTTGTGATGCGCAAAATCCTGAGCAAATCCGAACGTTCGAAATGGTTCACAGTTTTCTAGTTCGCCGTTCGCAACGATTATCGCCAGCCTTGGCATTCAATTGCAAGGGGAATTTCCAACCTCAGTGAACCAAAAGCAGCAGGAGGAATCGCGCAGACGGAATTGCATTTCCGAAAATGCCTAATGTCCTTTTGCCTCCCTGGACGGCGCGAATCATGGCTGCGGCTCTTTACGAAGGTGCAAAGCTCCCTTTACTATAGGGAAGGTTTTGCCGACGTAGCTCAGTTGGTAGAGCAGTCGATTCGTAATCGACAGGTCATCGGTTCAAGTCCGATCGTCGGCTCCATCTTTTCAAGTACTTAGCCCCGCTTCCCGGCGGGGTTTTCTGTTGCACAAGTGCCGCACCGGGCCGCAAACCGGCACCCGCAGATTCACGCGGACTCACTCACCCTCGCGCGGGCCCGACTTCCCGGCGCTCTCGGTTTGCCTCCTCAATGAGTTGCAGGAGGTATTTACCGTAGCCGCTCCTGATAAGCGGTTGGGCGAGAGATTCCAGTTGCCCGGCAGCGATGAAACCCATGCGGAAGGCGATCTCTTCGGGACAGGCGATTTTGAGGCCCTGGCGCTTCTCTAGGGTGGCGATGAAACTGGACGCCTCGAGCATGGAGTCGTGGGTTCCGGTGTCAAGCCAGGCGGTGCCTCGGCCGAAGGTGATGACGTTGAGTTGGCCGCGGTCGAGGTAAAGGCGGTTGAGGTCGGTGATTTCCAGTTCGCCGCGGGCGGACGGTTTGAGCGACCTGGCCAGCGACACCACCTGCGAATCGTAAAAGTAGAGTCCGGTGATGGCGAAGCGTGAGCGTGGATGGGTGGGTTTTTCTTCCAGGCTGACGGCGCGGCCGACGGAGTCAAACTCGACCACGCCGTAGGCGGATGGGTCCTGCACGGCGTAGGCGAAGACCGTGGCGCCGTTATCGCGCGCGGCGCTGCGTTGCAAAAGCTTCGACATGTCTTGCCCGTAGAAAATGTTGTCGCCCAGGACGAGAGCACAGGGATCGCCTGCGATAAAGTTCTCGCCGATGAGGAAGGCCTGAGCGAGACCATCGGGGCTGGGCTGGGCGGCATAGGAGATCTGGAGTCCCCAGCGCTCACCCGAGCCGAGCAGGTCGCGGAAGCGCGGCAGGTCAAGAGGAGTGGAGATAAGCAGAATCTCGCGGATTCCAGCCAGCATGAGGGTGCTGAGCGGATAGTAAACCATCGGCTTGTCATAGATGGGGATGAGTTGCTTGCTGACGGCGATGGTGGCGGGATAAAGCCGTGTGCCGGAGCCTCCGGCGAGAATGATTCCCTTCATTTAGCACCCCGGGATTCGTAGTTTTCCGCGATCCAGTTCCGGTATTGTCCGCTGGTAACCTGCTCGACCCAGGCAGAATTGGAAAGATACCACTCGACGGTGCGGCGGATTCCGGTGGCGAAGGTTTCAGCGGGCTGCCAGCCCAGCTCGCGCCTGATTTTGTCAGCATTAATGGCATAGCGGCGATCGTGGCCAGGACGATCCTTGACGAAAGTGATGAGGCGGTTGTGCGGAGCGCCTCTGGGATTGAGCTCGTCAAGGATGGAGCAGATGGTGGTCACAACTTCAAGGTTGGCCATTTCGCTGTGGCCGCCGATGTTATAGGTTTCACCGGCCACGCCTTGATCGAGCACCCGGGCAATCGCCTCGCAGTGGTCTCCGACATACAGCCAGTCGCGCACGTTAAGTCCGTCTCCATAGATGGGGAGAGGTTTGCCGTTAAGGGCGTTGAGGATTACGAGGGGGATGAGTTTCTCGGGAAACTGGTAGGGGCCGTAGTTATTGGAACAGTTGGTGGTGAGGGTCGGCAGTCCGTAGGTGTGCTGATAGGCGCGCACGAGGTGATCACTGCCGGCCTTGGAAGCCGAGTAGGGACTGTTGGGCTGGTAGGCATCGCCTTCGGCAAAAGCCGGATCGGTTGGGCCAAGCGATCCGTAGACTTCGTCGGTGGAGACGTGGAGAAAACGGAAGCGGGACTGCAACCCGGGCGGCAGCGCGCGGAAGTAGGCGAGCGACTCGTTGAGCAAACGAAAGGTTCCGACGAGGTTGGTGAAAATAAACTCCTCGGGGTTGGAGATGGATCGGTCGACGTGGCTTTCGGCGGCGAAGTTTACCAGGGCATCGGGCTGGTGAGTTTGCAGCAGGAATTGGACGAGAGCGGAGTCTTCGATGCCGCCCTGCACGAAAATGTGAGCGGGGTGATTCTGGAGCGAGTCAAAATTGCCGGGATTGCCGGCGTAGGTGAGCTTGTCGAGATTGATGATGCGGTCGCCTGCCGCAATTCGTTGCAGAACAAAGTTGGAGCCGATGAAACCGGCTCCGCCTGTGACCAGAATCGTCCGTCCCACTGGCTGACCTCCGAGCTGACACTTTGCATTGTACTGGGAATATTGTTGCTGGCGTTGGAATCGGCGCCATCGTAAACCGTTGTGCTCGCTCGCGACACAGCGAAAACCATGTTGGGAGTACTTCGGCCGCTCTCCGATCCAAGTACTGGTTGCACCGCTTCTTTTTGCGCGAAGCATCCCGCGTCCGAGTTGCGGCAGGCCAAGATCGGACTTGCATCAACTCTTCAGTTCGCGCCGACGGATCTCGCGGACCACTTCGGACAGCCCTGTCTCCCAGCTCTGCAGACGGAAACCAAACGCGTGCTCGAATTTACTGTTGCTCAGCCGCGAATTCAGCGGACGCCGCGCAGCCGTCGCATACTCGTCCGAGGCGATGGGCAGGATTCGCTGGACTTGGAAGCTTTCCTCTGCGCTCAGGGCCGCCAGAACGGCCTGGGCAAAGCCGTACCAGGAAACGTTGCCCGCCGCCGTCATGTGAAAGACCCCCGCCGGAAACGCAGACGCCTCCGCCGCCGCGTGTTGCCGTACCAGGGTTGCGGTGGCTCGCGCGATTTGTAGTACGCTGGTGGGCGCGCCGGTCTGGTCGTCCACAATCTTCAGCTCCGCTCTTTCGTGCGCCAGGCGGCGGATCGTGAACAGAAAGTTTTTTCCATTCGCACCGTAAACCCAACTGGTGCGCAGCACCAGGCTGCGTCCGCCGGCAGCCATCACCAGGCGCTCGCCCGCCAGTTTGCTGGCGCCGTAAACGTTCAGCGGCGCGGGCGTGTCGTCTTCCGTGTAGGCTCCCGGCTTGCTGCCGTCGAACACATAGTCGGTGGAATAATGCACCAGCATTGCGTCCAGCGTGCGGGCCGCTTCCGCCAGCACTCGTGGAGCCGTGCCGTTGACGGCGTAGGCCAGCTCCGGCTGCGACTCGGCCTGATCCACGGCGGTGTAAGCGGCGGCGTTGACAATCACCGAGGGCCGCACCGCAGCCACCAGCGCGCGGATCGCCTCCGCCGAACCAAGGTCGCACTCGGCGCGGCTGGTGGCGATGACTTCGCCTAGCTCCCGCAATCTCGGAAGCAGTTCCTGGCCAAGCTGTCCGGCCGAGCCAGTCAACAGAATTCGCATCGGCAGTGTCCTAGTCAAATACTTCCGCCGGGAGCTTTTCGGCGGCCCGCGCTCCAAGAGTGGGCGAACGGCGGCGAATATCCACGGCCACGTCCCAGGTGTGCGCCCGCAACCCCGCACACCAGTTTACCTTGCAGCTGGCCAAGCTGGTAGTGCAGGCTGCGCAGCACGCGGTTGAGGGATGGGAGTGGAAGAGGTAGAGCTTCCGCCCCTGGGATTACTCTTGAAACCGCGGCGATGGAGCAGCCTTAGTGGAGGCGCGCAAGAAGCTCGCGAATCTCATTCGCGTGGGAAGTTTTTGGATCGAGCTTTAGTGCCTCCTCTAATTGCTGCCGCGCGTGAGCCGGATCGTTGTTTTTGTCATAAGCCAGGCCCAGATGATATCGGAACGTCGGATTCTGAGGCACTTGCTTTATCGCCAGGGCTAGCAGGTCCACGGCAGGCTGGACGTTACCTTTCTTGAAGTAGGCCCACGCCAGTGTGTCCGCGGCATCGGCCGAGTTTGGCAATCCGCGGCGGACAGCCTGGGCCAGCGAGAGTGCTCTATCAAGATCGCGGCCCGAGTCTAGCAGCAAACAAGCGAGGTTGTTGGACAGTAACAATGAGTTTGGATTTTTACGCAAACCATCCTCATAGGTCAGGCGCGCAGAATCCGCGAGCCCTATTGACTGCTGCAGACGACCCACGGTGACGTAGGAACCAACATCCTGGGGAGACACTTGCATCCAGCGCTGTGCGGTACGGACGGCTTCCTGCGGCGTGCCGCGCAATTCCTGAACCTCTGCCAGCATTAAGTAAGCACTGTTGTTATGGGGGTCGAGCGCGATGGCGCGTTGGAAAGCTTCCTGTGCTGGAACAAGGTTTCCAGCTTGTTTCTGTGCGTTGCCCAGAATGACGTAAAAGGGTGCATAGTTCCCTGCCTTACTGATCTGCGACTGCACCCTTTGCACCGCCTCCGCTGGCTGATTCTGCTGCAGGAGAATCGCCGAGAGATTTCCCAATGAAGTTGCAGACCGGGGATCCAACGAGAGTGCCTTCTCGTAAAGCGCAATCGCTTCGCGCGAGCGCTTTTGTACTTGCCGTATGCCGGCAAGACCGTTGTATGGATCGGCCATCGCGGGTGCCAGACGCATGGCAGTTGTAAAATCGTCCTCGGCACGCTTGAGGTCATTGCGCTGGGCGAAGGCAGCCGCCCGGAAGAGATATCCGTCGGGCAGGTTGGGTTGCGCACGAATCATCTGCGCGGCATTGTCCTCCACCGACGGGAAGTCGCCTTTCTGCAGCGCGTGCCTTGCCAGCGCCCGCCGCGCCTCCAGAAAGTTTGGAGTTTGCTTGACCGCTGCCTCCCACTCCCATTCCGCCTGCTCCATATTACCCGCAGCTTCCAGGCAGACGCCGAGCAGGTAGTGCGCCAACGCCAGGTTGGAATTGGCTTGCAGGGCGCTTTGGAGCAGTTTCCCGGCATCACCGTAGTTGCCGCGGCCCATTAAGATTTGGGCCTTGAGTACCTGCGCGTCAGGATCGTTCACAAACACCTGCAACTGCTCGTCTACTAACTTCTCTGCCACGTCGACATGGCCGGTGCGCAGTGCAACTTCCGCATAGACTTTGCGAATCGGTGCATCATAGGGGAATTGCTGGTGCAGGCTGGCGAATTCGTCGAGCGCCTTATTCAACTGCCCAGTTGCTACGTAGATGTCGGCGAGCATGCGGCAGGCGACGAGATCATCCGGCGCGGCCTTTCTCGCGTCCGCAAGAGTCTGCTCCGCACGGGCCTGGTCTCCCCGCTCCATGTAGAAACGCGCGAGTTCGCCGCGAGCTCCGACGTTCCGTGGTTGGACGGTGACCGCCTGCAAATAACTTTGCTCCGCCTGCTCATATCGTCCCTGGGATTCCAGAAGCTTGGCCAGCGCGACACGAGCCATCGCCGAGTTGGCATCAGCCTGGATTGCCTGCCGGATGCTCTGTTCGGCATCGTGCTCCTCGTGGGAAGCCATCTGCAGGGCGGCGAGAGTGAGATAGGAGTCACTGCGGTTGGGGTCCAGACGAATCGCTACTTGCATTTCTTTCCGCGACTCGGCTTCCTGACCCTTTGCCTGATCGATGGTGGCCATCAGGATGTGGGCATCAATGCTATTGGCGTCTGTCCGCAAAGCCACGTCGGCGTGGCGCTGTGCCTCGTCGAGGTTACGGGACACCACCTCAAGGTTCCCCATCTCGACATTTGCCAGGACGTGATTGGGCTGCAACTCAATCGTTCGCTTCAGTTCCAGATAGGCAGCAGGCCAGTTCTTTAACTTCTCATACGTCTGCGCCAATCCAAAATGTGCACCTGCGAAGCTGACATCCATGGCCAGCGCTTCGGAGAACTCCAATTTGGCTTGTCCGTAGTCACCTTTTTCATAGGCTGTGATGCCATTCTTATAATGCTGCTGCTTCCGCGCCTGGCCGTGTCCGGAGCAAGCAGTGGTGGTGAAACTTGCGAGGAGTGCCATGACTGCGAGCAATAAGAGAAAAGACAACTTGAAATGGGTTCGAGGCATAGATGGGAGTCCGTACTGCTCGTCTGAGATAGACTGCAATCGGGATTCCACAAAATCCCTTTTCCGAGTTGCTGATGAGCACTCAATCCCGTATGGGTGAGAACTTTGCCGGGCACGGAGAGGAAAAACTTTTCACACTTGGGCTGCCCTCGCATCCTTTTATTCCTCCAATTACGACGCAACCCGCTCGAGGATGCAGATTGCTCGCAAATATCCTTACCTGAAAGGCAGCGAGGAAGTTCCACTCGGGGCGCAAAGGGCCCGCAAGGCCGTAATGGCATGAGGCTTGCTCGCTGCAAGTTGACGTCCTATGCCTTGCTCTGGCTTTCGTCTGCTCACAAGCATGGCGAACCTGAGAGGAGTAATCATGACCAGGGTTTTGCTTCTGGTGTTGGCAATATTGAGTCAAGTTTCGGCACAGAACACTGCACTACCCAGAGGGGCCGATCCGGCAACTACCGGGACTGTGACAACAGCGCCTCTGTCCACTTCGGTAAAGGATAGCGATTATGTGATCGGGCCCGAAGATGTCCTTCAGGTCAGTGTATGGAAAGAACCCGACGTTTCGACTTCTGTACCAGTGCGGTCGGACGGCAAGATTTCTCTCCCTCTGTTGGGCGACGTACAGGCGGCTGGAATGACGCCAACGCAACTCGCCGCGGATATTAGCGTGCGACTGAAGGAATTCATGGCCGCGCCACGGGTAACGGTGATTGTGACGGCTATGAACAGCCGCCGGGCTTATGTCATGGGGCAGGTAATGAGGCAAGGGGCGGTTGCCGTGGTCGCCAACCTCACCGTGCTGCAGGCGATCTCGTCGGCTGGCGGCGTGGCCCAATACGCCAACGTCAAGAAGATCTACATTCTGCGCACGGAAGGCGGCAAACAGCGAAGAATTCCCTTCAATTACGAGGCGGTGATCAAGGGAAGGGATCCGGAGCAGAACATCATTCTCAAACCTGGCGATACGATCGTAGTGCCGTGAGGCAATGGCCTTGAAACTCAATCAATTGACGTGGCTGGTTTTGCTTGCTGGGTGCGCCTGCGCCACCCCAGAGCTGGCGGCTCAGGATGTACCGATTGCTCAACCCGAGAGTCCATCCTCCCCGGTGATGATCACCGAGCCGATGCAGACCCCCATCACCCCCGATGAGCATCCACTTTCCGGCGTACAGACGCTGGGAATTGGTTCCTGGGGCCTCAGACACAGCGTTCTGACCCCCTCGCTGCGCCTGGTCGAAACACTCGACTCCAACCCACTTCTGCTGAGTTCCAACAGTGGCGGTTACAGGGGATTTTCCAGCGTAGCCGGCGATGTGCAATGGATCCAGTACATTGGACGCGATGCTGAGATTCGCTATTCCGGGGCGCTACGCTATGACACGATTGGGAGCGTGGAAGGGTACGACCGGTTTACAAACACGCACACCGCCTCAATTTCCAAGAACCGGCGGTTCCGGACATGGGGTCTGGTGATCCGTGATGAGGCGGAATACTCCCAGGGCTCAAATTTTGGGGCTTCGGGAATGGGTGGGATGGGCTTGACAGGCCAGACCGGACTGTTGGGCGTGCTGGGGGGAACTGGCTTGCAGCCCAACCTTTTACCCAACCAGAGCATATTGACCGGGCAGATTGGGAGAATCACAAATACGGCTGTGGCCGAAGTGGATGCACACTTCAACCCGCGCAGCACTGCTACGCTGTCGTTCTCCTATGGATTGTTGCACTACGACTCGAGCCAGCTTACAGATTCACAACAGGCTTCGGTCACCGGAGGATACAACCGGATAATCACGGCTCGCGACTCCATTGCCCTCGAAGGCGCGTTTACGCGATATTTCTATCCGAGTTCGGTTGGGTCGATGAACACGGAGTCCATTTCGGCGCTCTATGCCAGGCGTATTTCCGGGCGCAGCAGCATCGAAGTCGGAGGTGGGCCGGAGATCACGCAATCAAGCTTTTCCGCGGGGGGGCAGAACATTGTTGGTTGGCAGGCGCGCGGCACAGTGCAATATCGAACGCGCGTCGTGAAGTTAAGCGCGCAGGGGACACACGGGGTTACAGGCGGGGCGGGAGTGCTGGACGGCACGACCACTACTACAGGCCAGGGAACGCTCAACCTGGTGTTCTCCCGCGATTGGTCAGCGGCGCTGCATTCCGGCATCTCCCGCAACCAGCAACTGAATGGCGCGCAGAGGTATGACACACAGTTCGCGGGCTTTACTTTGTATCGGAAAGTCAGCGTCGATACAAACCTCTTCCTGAGCTATGACTTTCAGCGCCAGACAACCGCATCGGTTTGCACGGGACTAACCTGCAGCTACGTTGGGTCAGGCAATATCTTCGGAATTGGGTTCGCATGGACTCATCGTCCAATCAGCGTCGAATAGAGCTGGGACGTTCCTACCCGGGGACGAGGCGTAAATGACCGGAGCATGGTGGGCGATGGAACTAAATTGCTCCCTTGTCTGCGCAATTGGTTGCAGAAGCCAAACCGGACCTGCCTGGGAGTGAGGCGCAGACCTAGTTGACAATCCTTTTGTCCGTCTTTTCCGGCGGAGGCAGGCGTGGATTCAGAGTCTGAGGGCTAGCGTCGCTCTGGCAGCCGGATTGCACTCCACTATTTCGAGTTGGTGAACAGGTGGTTCAGGAAACGAATTATTGGAGGAAAGATGGAGGAGTCGACCGTCCGGGCTTCTGCTTTACCAGCCACCCAGGCTGTGCACCCGACAATAGAGGTCACCAAGCCAAAGCCGGTCCGGCCTTTGCTTTACCACGAGCCCGTGAGACTACGGATCGTGCCGGCGAAGAAAGCCTTGACTGTCGGCGTAATCGGCTATGGATACTGGGGCCCAAACATTGTCCGTAATTTTCATTTGCAGACGGATTCAAAAGTCTCCATTGTGTGCGACCGGCGTCCGGAGGCGCTTGCCAAGGTATGTGGAGCGTACCCGGATATCGAGGTGACCTCTGACGTGGCGCAGGTTCTGCGCATGCCCAACATTGACATTGTTGCCGTGGTCACGCCGGTCTGGACGCACTTTGAACTGGCCAAGGCTGCGCTGGAAAACGGCAAGCATGTGTTTGTCGAAAAGCCATTTACCTCAACCCAGGAGCAGGCTGAAGAGCTGATTGAACTGGCCGAGCGTAAGCACCTGAAGATCATGGTGGATCACACCTTTCTATTCACCGGCGCGGTCCGAAAAATTAAGCAACTGCTCGATGCTGGTGAGATGGGTGATCTTTACTACTACGACACGATGC
>Ga0326727_10009275_pt1 | contig 24321 bp, 21 predicted proteins | sample MB2enrmetagenome_FD_207643 | JGI IMG/M metagenome (GOLD analysis project Ga0326727, IMG submission 207643) | Lab enriched peat soil microbial communities from McLean, Ithaca, NY, United States - MB29MY | ecosystem: Environmental > Terrestrial > Soil > Wetlands > Peat | place: USA: New York... | reverse complement strand
TGATCGCGAAGCCGGGGTCGATCACGCCGCACACGACGTTCAAGGGGCAGGTGTACGTGCTGAGCAAGGAAGAAGGCGGGCGGCACACGCCGTTCTTCAAGGGATACCGGCCGCAGTTCTACTTCCGTACGACGGACGTGACGGGGGTGGCGGAGCTGCCGGAGGGCACGGAGATGGTGATGCCGGGCGACAGCGTGGATTTGAAGGTGGAGCTGATCACGCCGGTGGCGATGGACAAGGGGCTGCGGTTCGCGATTCGCGAAGGCGGCCGCACCGTGGGCGCCGGCACGGTCACGGAAGTCATAAAGTAGGTCCGGGAGAATAAGAGGAAATGCCCCGCGAAATCATCACGTTCCAATGCACCGAGTGCAAGAACCGCAATTATTCCAGTACCAAGAACAAGAAGACCAAGACCGAGCGTCTGGAGCTGAAGAAGTTCTGCCGGCATTGCCGCAAGCATCAGGTGCATAAGGAAATCAAGTAGAATGGGAACGGGCCCCCTTCGCCGGGGGAGCGACCCAGGGGCGTAGGTTTAACGGCAGACCAGCGGTCTCCAAAACCGCGAGTGGGGGTTCGAATCCCTCCGCCCCTGCCAACCACCCCGCCACTGCCGGGCACGAGAGAAGGTTTATGGCCGAAGCGAAAAACTGGTTCGAGGGCGTCAGGGATTACGTTAACGACTTGAGGCTCGAAATGCGCAAGGTCACCTGGCCGAACCGGAAGCAGGTAGAGGGCACCACGGCGGTGGTGATTTTTTCGGTGTTCGCCTTCGCGGCTTACTTCGCGGTGGTGGACAAGATTCTGAGCACGGGCGTCACCGGAGTATTGAGGTTCTTCACGAAGTAGCATTTATGGAAGAAGAGAACGACGTTCACTTCGACGAGCCCTCCGAAATCGCCGAACCGTCCGCGGATGAAGAAGAGCGGCCGGTCCCTGCCGTTGAAGAGGACGCCGCCGGGCAGCCGGCCGAGGAGCGGCCGCCGGAAAGCGTCGAGCCACAGGCTCCGCTCTACGACGACTCGTCTCCCCGAAAATGGTTCATCATCCACACCTACTCGGGATTCGAAAACAAGGTGGCAGAATCGTTGCGCACGCGCTCGGAGGCCTTCGGGTTCGCCGACAAGATCGGACAGATCCTGATTCCTACCGAGGAAGTGGTGGAATTGCGCAACGGCAAAAAGGTCACCAGTAAGCGCCTGGTTTATCCGGGCTACGTGCTGGTGGAAATGGAAATGAACGACGAGTTGTGGCACGCGGTCAAGAACACGCCGCGGGTGACCGGCTTCGTCGGCGGCGGAAACTCCCCGGTGCCGTTGAGCGCGGATGAAGTTAACCAGATTCTCTACCGCCAGGCCTCCTCGGCCTCGCGGCCGCGCCCCAAGATGACGTTCGAAAAGAACGATTCGGTGCGCATCGTGGATGGCCCGTTCGCCAATTTCTCCGGCAAGGTGGACGAAGTGAACCCCGAACGCGGCACGCTGCGCGTGATGGTGACGATCTTCGGGCGCGCCACCCCGGTGGAGCTCGAGTTCCTGCAAGTCGAGAAGGTTTAGCGCCGCGGCCCGTGGGTTCTACCGGGTTGGGGCAAGAGGATTGTTATGGCAAAAAAAGTTACCGCTCAGGTGAAGCTGCAGATTCCGGCCGGGAAGGCCACGCCGGCGCCCCCGGTGGGCACGGCCCTCGGACCGCAGGGCGTCAATATCATGGATTTCTGCAAGGCCTTCAACGCCAAGACGTCCGCCAAGGACCAGGAAGGCCTGATCATCCCGGTGGTGATCACCATATACTCGGACCGGTCGTTCACGTTCATCACCAAGACGCCGCCGGTGCCGGTGCTGATCAAGCGCGCGGTGAACCTGGCGAAGGGTTCCGCCGAGCCGCATAAGACCAAGGTAGGCCAGATCACGCATAAGCAGGTGGAAGAGATCGCCAAAATCAAGATGCCCGACCTGAACTGCTTCGACGTGGAAGCCGCCATGCGGTCCGTGGAAGGCACCGCGCGCAGCATGGGCGTGGATGTGGTGTAGTCCGCGCGCCGCCTGGGTCGAAAGCGAAGATTCCGCCCGCCATTGACGCCGCTCCTGCCGTAATGAGACCCTCATTGCTTCAGAGGGAAAAAACTCATGAGCCAAGAGACATTGCGATTAGGCATTCTAGGCGCCGGCCGGATCGGCAAGATCCACATCGAAAACCTGGCGAACCGCATTCGCGGCGCCGCGGTGGCGGCGCTCGCCGATATATCCCCCGAGGAACTCGCCGCCGTGGCCGCACGCTTCGGCATTTCGAAAACCTACGCCGACTACCGGCAGGTGCTCGAGCTTGCCGAGGTGGATGCGGTGGTCGTCGCGACGCCCACCAATACGCACTACCGGATGATTCTTGACGCCGCCGCCGCGGGCAAGCACATCTTCTGCGAGAAGCCCATCGACCTGGCGCTCGAACGAATCTCCGAAATCAACCGCGCGGTGGCCCTCCGCGGCGTTCAGTTGATGGTGGGATTCAACCGCCGCTTCGATCCCAACTTCCGCAAGGTCCACGAAATGGTCCGCGCGGGCCGGGTGGGCGAACCGCAAATCCTGCGCATCACCAGCCGCGACCCCGCGCCGCCTCCCGAGACGTACATTCGCGCCTCGGGCGGCCTTTTTCTGGACATGACCATTCACGATTTCGATATGGCCCGCTACCTGGTGGCGAGCGAGGTGGTGGAGGTTTACGCCCGCGCCGCCGTGCTGGTGGATCCGGTCTTCGAGCAGGCCGGCGATTGGGACACCGCCCTCGTGACCCTGACGTTCGCAAATGGCGCGATGGGGGCCATCGACAATAGCCGCAAGGCCGTCTATGGCTACGATCAGCGCGTGGAGGTGTTCGGCTCAGGGGGCATGGTGACGGTTGCGAACAACATGCCGGATACGCATGTCCACAGCGACCGGACGGGTGTTCACTCCGCGCTGCCGCTCAATTTCTTCATGCAGCGGTACACCGAATCGTACCGTAACGAGATGCAGGCGTTCGTGGAGGCGATTCGCGCGGGCGAGCCGGTTCCGGTGGACGGCCAGGATGGGCTGCGCGCGGTCGAGATCGGCCTGGCGGCCATCCGATCAGCCCGGGAGAACCGGCCCGTACGATTGACCCAGATCCAGGAGGGTGTTTCAGCATGACGACGGACCGCTTGAATATCGGAGTGGTGGGAGTGGGCCGGATGGGCCGGGTCTACGCTGCGAATTTGGGGCAGCGCGTGTCCAACGCGCGGCTGGTGGCAGTGGCCGATCTCAAACCCGAGCTGGCCCGCGGCTTCGCGGCCGAATTCGGAATTCCCAAGTGGTACGCCAGCCACCAGGAGCTGCTGGAAGACCCCGCCGTGGAGGCCGTGGCCGTTATCAGCTCCACCAGCACGCATCGCGACGTGGTCGTGGATGCGGTGCTCAAGGGGAAGGCGGTGTTCTGCGAGAAGCCCATGGCCCTATCGCTACCCCAGGCCGAAGAGATGCTGCGCCTGGTCGAGAGCCGCGGCGCGTTCCTCCAGATGGGATTCCAGCGGCGCTTCGACGCGGCTTATCTGGGGGCCAAGAAGAAGGTGGATGAGGGCGCCATCGGCACCCCGGTGGTGCTCACCTCGACCTCGCGCGACCCGTTTCGGCCTCCCCTCGAATTCTGCGACCCCAAGGTGAGCGGCGGCCTGATCGCCGACATGGGTATCCACGATTTCGATGTGGCGCGTATGTTCATGGGGGACGTCAAGACCGTGCACGCCATCGGCGGCACGCTGGCGTATCCCGAGATGAAAACCGTGGGCGACATCGATAACGCCATCATCGATATGGTGTTCGAGAGCGGAGCGCTGGGCGTGGTACATCTGAGCCGCAACGCGGTCTTCGGCTACGACATTCGCGGGGAAGTGTGGGGCACCAAGGGATCGTTGCAGATCGGCTACCACCGCCAGACGCCCATTCTGGTGATGACCAAGGAAGGCATTTCGCATGACGTGGTGCCGTACTTCATGGAGCGTTTCGAGGCCGCCTACCTGACGCAGATCCAGGATTTCGTGAGCAACGTGCTGGCCGGCCGTAAGCCCTCGATCACGGGGGCTGACGCGGTGGCTGCCATGCGGATCAGCCTGGCCGCGACCCAATCGCAACGCGAGAACCGGCCCGTGAAGGTGGCCGAAGCGGGCGCGGCATCGGTGTGAAGGCGCGCGGCGACGTGAGGCGAATAGCGCCCTCGTTTGCGCGCAACGGCCACCGGCGCCCGGAATCTCCTCGCTCGAATCGATTCAGATCAAGAAGCGGGATTCGAGATCCGAAGAGCTACAACAGTCTTGACAGCCCCAAAAACCCGTGACATACTTTGTGCCGAGGTTAGCTTTAGCTGGTGCTTGTGGCGGGACGGTATCGCTAAATTTGCGACAAGTCGGGAGCAAGAAGTCATGGCTTAGGTCCCGACTTGGCTATGTTCCTATGCGGCAAGTTGTCTTCTGTCTGCATCACTTTGAGGAGATTTGTATGTCCAAACGTACAAGTGTGAGATGTTCCGGGCTATTAAGGATCGTATCGTTGCTTGCGCTTTTCTCGTTGCTAGCCTGGTCCCAGGAACCCACCGGCGAGATTCTTGGAACGGTTGCCGACGCGACTGGCGCAGTAGTGGGCGGCGCGGCTGTAACGGTTACCAACACGTCCACGGGTGTGGCTCGCAACCTGACCACCAATTCGGCCGGCACCTACATCGCGCCTGCTTTGACTCCGGGGATTTACTCGGTCCGCGTCGCGATGAAAGGGTTCACAGCCAGCGTCCGCAATAACATCGAAGTCGCGGTAGGCCAGGAGATCCGCGAAGATTTTTCGCTGCAAGTAGGCGACATCAGCCAAAGCGTTGAAGTAAACGCTGTAGCGACCGCGCTCGATACCGAAACGACCACGATCGGCACGGTGATCGGGAACAAGAGTATCGAGGACCTGCCGCTTAACGGACGCAATTTTCTGCAATTGGGCGAACTGGTGCCCTCCGGGACAACCTATGGTCCGGCGAACTCCATCGCTCAGGCGCGAGGAGGCGGAGACCGCTCCAATTTTCAGTTGAATCTGTCCGGACAGCGCTTTGAGTACACCCATTACATGTTGGACGGTATCGAAAACACCGATCCAAATTTCATGACTTATCTGGTGCTGCCATCGGTGGACGCGATTCAGGAGTTCAACGTGGAGACCGGCACGTACAGCGCCGAGTTCGGCCACAACACGACCCAGATGAACGTGGTGACCAAGAGCGGCACCAACGATTACCACGGCGCCTTGTTCGAATTCCTGCGCAACACGGATATGGACGCCAAGAATTACTTCCAGCAGCCCAATACTCCGATCGAGATCCTGAAACGCAACCAATTCGGATTCGTGTTGAGCGGCCCGGTGCGGATTCCCGGCCTGTTTAACGGGCACGACAAGCTGTTCTTCATGTTCAATTATGAGGGCCAGCGGCAGAACCAGCAGAATCTGGCATACGGGAGCACCCCACTGCCGCAGTACTTCACGGGCGATTTTTCGGCCTACAGCACGGTGATTTACGATCCGGCGCAGCGCGTTCTGAACAGCGCTGGAACGGCCGTCGTCTCGCAAGCGCCTTTTCCCGGGAACATCATTCCGCAAAGCCGGATCGCTCCGCAATCGCTTCTGCTCCAGCAGCTCTTTCCGGCGCCCAACGCCACGCCAACGAGCATCGTGAACTACGTTCAAGCCAATAATTATGTGAACAATACGGAGGAAATCACCGACCAGCACGACGGAGAAATTGCGCGTGTCGATTGGCAGGCTACTCAAAAAGCCGCCTTTCAGTTCAGCTATAGCCACGGCGACGAGCCGAGTTACACGCCGGGCGGCAGCACTGTGTTCGCCGGCATGGGCACCTTGAACACCGTGATCACGCACGAGGCCCTGTTAGGAAACACCTGGGTGATCAGCCCCACGAAGGTCAATGAATTCAAGCTGGGCATGAGCCGGCTGGAGAACACCAACGGCAACCTGCACACCGGCAATCCGGCTTTCGACTGGGTCAAGAAACTGGGCATCCCGTATGTGCTCGACACCCCTGCATTTTGGGGCATACCAGTGATCGGAATCAGCAATTTCACGGGTCCCGCGGACCCCCAGAACGGTCCCTATTCGGCTTGGGACACCACCATCTCGGCGACCGACAATTTTTCGTGGAACCTGGGCAAACACAGTCTCAAGTTCGGAGGGGATTTCCAACGCATCCGTTTCAACATAACGGGCAACGACTTTGCGCGAGGCGGGTTCACCTTTAGCGGCACGTATACCGACGTGGCCGGTGGCTCGCCCCTACCCTTGAATGCTATGGCGGATTACCTCCTGGGAGATATATCCGGATCGCAGGGCCAACCAGGACTGGTGTCAGACCAGTTCCGCGATTGGGCTGTTGGTCCTTACATTCAGGACCAGTGGAAAGTCAATCGAAAGCTGACGATCAACATGGGGCTGCGCTACGAGTTGCAGCCCGGATTGAACGAGAGATACGACCACATCTCCAACATCGACTGGGCCTGGAACAATTCGTTCTTCCCCATCTGGGTACGCGCGGGCACCGGCGACTTCTATGCCGGCAATCCGCCCTTTCCGCTGCCCGCCGGAATTCCGTATAACCGCGGAATGTTCGGGGATAAAACCTGGAAGACGGACTATTTGCAATTCAGTCCCCGCATCGGGATGGCATATAACCTCAATTCCAAGACCGTGATCCGCACGGGATTCGGCATCTACTTCCCGCACGACCTGCTCAACACGGCGTTCGACGTATCGCGCAACCAGCCGTTTACCATGAGAATCAACAGCACCTCGAACACCTTGATTCCGAACGCGACCTGGACCGCTCCGTTCCCCATCATCACCATTTCCACGAATGCCCCGTCCTGGGTATATGGCGATCCGCAACCCAAATCGCCGCAATGGAGCTTCAACGTCCAGCGTTCGCTGAACGCCTCCACAACCCTCGAAGTGGGCTATGTGGGTTCGACCGGAATTCACTTACAGCGAACCACCTACTACAACGACTCGCCTCCCGCGGCGCCGGTAAACAACCGCAACCTGCTGCGCCCCTGGCCGGAGTTCGGATTCGTGCAGGCGGTCGAGGCTGCCAGCCACTCCAACTACAATTCTCTCCAGGCGCGTGTGCAACATCACTTCGCCCAGGGTTTCACGTTGCTAAGTTCATTCAGTTATGAGAAATCCATGGACAACGGCAGCGGCGTCCGCCAGGCCGCCGGCGATTCGTACGTGCCTTCGAGCCCGGCTAACCTGGCTCTGGAGCGCGGACCATCCGCTTTCAATTTCGGAAGGAAATGGACCACTTCGGGTCTCTATGCATTGCCCTTCGGCAGAGGCCAGCATTTCCTCGGGCAAACCAACCGGATTGTCGATGGGGTCCTCGGCGGATGGCAGATGGGAGGGATCCTGACGTTTGAGGGCGGGTTCCCCTTCTCCATGGGCTGCCAGAACGGCTCGTTCCAGAATACCGACGCCACTTGCCGGCCGGATGCTACCGGAATCAGTCCCGTGCTATCGACCGCGAACGCTAAGGGTTGGTTCAACCCGGCCGCGTTCGTCAACCGGTTGAACTTCGTGACGGGCGTCGGCCCGTATCGGATTGGCAACGCCGGACGTAACGACGTGTACGGTCCGGGATTGGCCGATCTGGATGCCTCGATGGCGAAGTCCTTTACCATCACCGAGCGCGTGCACCTGGACTTCCGCGGGGAGCTCTTCAACCTGGCGAACCACCCGATTCTTGGCCAGCCAGGATCGACGGTGGGCACTGCGGGTGAAGGGCAGATTACCTCGACGCGCGTTCCGTCGCGGCAGATACAGCTTGGGTTGAAACTGCGATTTTGACCCGATGAACGGAGGTCTCTCCGTTGCGTAACGGTCGGGGTTGGCGGATAATCGCTGAAAGGCTTCCTGCGCACCTCATGGCTTGTGGGCAAGCCATGAGGTGCGCTTTGCGTGGGAAGTCGCATGGGAGGGAATCGTAAACCGTGTTTGGGACAAGAGAGGAGACTCAGATGTCCAGGAACAACGTGTCGCGGCGGAGTTTTATGGGCGCTGCCGCCGCCGCTCCCGCCGCCGGAGCGCTGGCGCTGGCCGATCCGGGCCGCGCCGCCGCGCAGGCCGTTGGAATCAAACGGGCGGACCTGCCCGATCTGACCATCAAACAGGTGAAGGTTCTGGTGACGAAGCCGGGCGAGCGCCGGACTCCGGCTAATGCCGGCGGGGGGCGTGGCGGACGCGGCGGCGCGCCCGCCGGCATGCCCGAACCGCAGGAGCGCACCGGTGAGAAGTTCGCCTCCATCGTCACCAATAGCGGCATCGAGGGCAACTATAGTCTCGACGACCGCTATTTCCATACCAACTGGAGCAACTTGGGATGGCTCGAGTATGCCCGCGCCGCGCTGCCTGGAAAAAGCGTTCTCGACCTTCCGGCCCTGACGTCGCAATGGCGGCCCAGCCAGCGGCGCTACGGCCAGCTTTCCTATGCCGCCTGCGTGGATAACTGCTGCTGGGACATTCTCGGCAAAGCCGTCGGCCTCCCGGTCTATCGCATCCTGGGAGCCTACCGCACGCGCGTTCGCGCCTACGCCAGTTCCCAGCACTTGCGCACCGTGGAAGATTTCGTGGCCGACGTCAAGCATGCCATGTCCGATGGCTTCACGGCCTATAAGATCCACCCGCCGGGAGGGGGGCCCCAAGGGCACGACTACAAACTCGATATGGAGGTCATCAAGGCCGTCCGGAAGACCGGCGGCGATGACATGCCCCTGCTGTACGACCCGGTCGGGGTGCTCACGCGCGACGAAGCCATGAAGGTGGGGCGCCTGCTCGACGAACTGCACTACGTCTCTTTCGAGGATGCGCTACCAACCAAGGATATCGACGGACTGGTGGAACTCTCCACCGCTCTCGACGTGCCGGTGACCATGGGCGAGTTCATGCCTTCGATCTACGACTACGTCCCTTATATCCTGCGCGGCGCCATGGACGAGGTCCGCTTCATCGTGGATAACATCGGCGGCATTACCGGCGGCATGAAGGTGGCTCGCATGGCCGAGTGCTTCAACATGATGTGCCAGCCGCACAACTGGGGCACGCTGCTCGATCACGCCGTGCATTTCCACTGCGAGCTGGCCATGCCCAACAACGAGTGGTTTGAGATGACCCAGCCGATGGGCATCACCGACCAACCCTATTTCAAGGACAAACTCCGCATCGACAAGGACGGGTACGTCCCCGCGCCCGTCAAGCCGGGCTTGGGCTATGAATTCGACCGGGGCGTGCTGGATAACATGATGCTTCGGGTGGAGGTTTAGGAGACACAGCCATGCCAGAACAGAACCTATCGCGGCGCAAGTTTTTCGGCTCCTCCGCCGTCGGCGCGCTTGCGGCGGCATCCAGCGTATCCGATCCCGGCCGCGCGGCGGCGCAATCGGTGGGCATCAAACCCGCAGACCTTCCCGATCTCACGATCAAGGAAGTCAAAGTCTATGTTCTGAAGCCCGAAGAAGCCAATGCCGGGCAGGGCGGTCCCAGCTTCCGCCGTAGCGAGAAGTTTGCTTCCGTAACGACCGTGAGCGGCATTGAGGGGAACTATGACATCCCCGACCGCTACAGCCATCCGAATTGGACCAACCTCGGATGGCAGGCCTATGCCAAGCGCGCGCTGGTCGGAAAGAATGCCCTGGACGTTTCCCAGTTTACTTCGCAATGGCATAGCGCCGTGGGCCAGCTCTCGTATGCCGCCGCCATCAATAACTGCCTCTGGGACATTCTCGGCAAGGCGGTGAACCTCCCGGTATATCGCATCCTCGGCGCGTATCGCGACCGCGTGCGGGCATACGCCAGCTCGCAGCACCTGCACACGGTAGAGGACTTCGTCGCGGACGTGAAGCACGCCAAGTCGCAAGGCTTCACGGCGTACAAGATTCATCCGCCGTGGCTCGCCAACAGCGAGGTGGATTATAAGCTGGACATCGAGGTAGCCAAGGCCGTCCGCAAGACCGGCGGCGACGACATGGCTCTGCTATTTGACCGCGTGGGCGGCTACACGCGCCTCGAGGCCATGAGGGTCGGCCACGCCCTCGACGAGTTGAACTACGTCTCTTACGAAGACTGTCTGCCGACCGACGACCTGGAGGGGCTCGCCGAACTGGCGAAGGCCCTGGATGTCCCCATTACCATGGGCGAATTCCTTACCTCGCCTTACGATTACGCCAAGTATATCCGCTTCGGCGCGATGGATGAGCTGCGCTTCATCGTCGATAACGTAGGCGGAATCACCAGCGGCATGAAACTCGCCGAACTGGCGGAATGCTTCGGCATGATGTGCCAGCCGCACAATTGGGGCTCGCTGCTCGATCACGCCGTGCATTTCCACTGCGAGCTGGCCATGCCCAATAACGTCTGGTTTGAGTTGACGCAGCCGATGGGCAGCTCCGACAGGCCGTATTTCAAAGACCAGCTTCGCATCGATAAGGAAGGCTACGTACCCGCGCCCGTCAAGCCGGGCCTGGGCTACGAAATCGACTTCAACGCGCTCCACAACGCGATGGATCACATCGAGACGTAGGGCGTCAGCGGATGCCGGAGGCGGCAATCCTGGCCGTCCCGGTTATCTCTTGAGCATGGCCACAAAGCCGCCGCCGGAACGCAGATCGACCGAAAGCGAATCGTTGGCCGAGAGCGTCACGTGCTCCACTTTGAGCGCCATCGGCTCCCCGGTATCGCGCAGGAGTGTGGCCTCATAGCTCGGGGCTTGTCGTCCGGCCGGTTGCTGCGCGCCTCTCCCGAGGAAAGCCAGATCGACGCGCACGTTTCGCGCATAGGGCCCGTTCGTAATCGCCACAAACCACGTATTGCCGCTCCGCCGGGCGAAAGCCGCGACTTCCCTGACTTCGGAGAACGGCAGAACCACGGTCTCGTCCCAGGTGGTGGGAATGTTCTTCAGCACGTCCGCCGATGGGTTGGCAAGCATATTGGCGGGGTGCGCCACATAGACCAGCAGCGGAGACTGGAGTATCAAGGCGTTGGCGACCTGGTGCGCCCAGGTCGTATCGGCCAGATACACGCCAAAGTGCGTGGGCGTATAATCCGCCATCCCGGCCAGCAGGCGGGTGAACGGCAGGGTCACATCGTGCTGCGCATACGGCCCGGCGAATTCCATCCCGCGGACGGCTTCGATCCCCACAATGTTGGGATAGGTCCGCTCGAGCCCGGTGGGCTTGTTGGCCCCATGAAAATCGACCATCAGCTTGTGTTCTGCGGCGCTTTTCGCCAGCCTCTCGTAGAGATCGACGACCTCTTTGTTCTCGTGATCGAAGAAGTCGATCTTGCATCCCGCTATGCCGACACGGCTGCACAGCGCGAAATGCTCCTCCATGGCCTTGGGGTCCTGCAGCATCGACCGGATGCTCCACACGAAGAGTCGAACCCCGCGCGCCCGCCCATACTCCACCACTTCTTTCAATTGTTCTTCCGGCCAACTGCGCCAGAAGTTCTCCATCACGATGTACTCGAAACCGAGTTGCTGGCCCAGCCGGATGAATTCCTTCTGCCCTTCGACGGTTCCCTCGCCCCCATCGAGGTAGGTCCAGACCGCACGGCCTGGCTTAATCCAATCGGTCTTGAGGCCGTTCGGAAAGAGCTTGGGATCGGGAGGCGGCGCCACGTTGTGCACGATGTCGCAGTTCACCAGCGCGTTCAGGTCCGCGCCGACCATCACGATTCTCCAGGGCGTCGTGATGGGGCCGTTGATCACCGCCGCGTGGCTGAGCCGCTCCGTGTCCTTGCCGTAGCGCGAGCGGAAGCCGAAGGTGGCGGGTTCGGAGTGGCCTAACCGGGCGTGCAGCGCCTGGGTGGCATCCGCCTGGAAAACCATCCCGCTGTAATTGACCAGCGCGCCCTCGGTGATGGAAGCGTAGGCGCTCTTATCGCGCAGCTTGAAGGTGAACGGCGGATTCGTCCACTCGCCATCCATCATGCCCTCGATCGTGTTAATTGTGGTCCGCCACGGATACAGCCCTTCGTAGCCGGATACGTAGTTCTGTGGCGCTATCACGCTTCCCGCCGGAACGTGGAAGACGGTGGCTTCATCGGGCGTGCGGGCGCCCTCGCCCGGCACGAGATGGCGGAAGGCGACGCCATTGTCGTATGCCCGGATTTCCAGCGTATACGACGTTCCCGTACCGGGATGCTTCAGAGCCACCTTGACACCGTTGCAGTTGTTCACGGCGGTGGAGTGCGCGCCATACCAGGGATAGGTTTCGTTGATTTTGTAGGTTTCCGCGGCGCCGATCTGCGCGCCCGCGGCGAGATCCAGACGGTCCACCACGATGCCCAGCGGGGATGGATCGATGATGTTCTTCGAATTGAACGTGACCGTGTATTCGAGATGGCCCTGGGCATTCGACGACAGAACAAACCGCACATGCCCATCCGGGCTGGACACCGTCACGTCAGCCGCGGCGGGGACGGACAGGCAGACAAGGACGAGCGGATATAGAATCAATGCCTTCACTGGGTTCTCCTTGAGCGATCCGGCGAATCGAAGCTGGCGAAATCGCGCTGCCGCCAGCCCGCGCCACCTTCAACTGTAAGCCGTTTCGGTGTTCAAGGGTAGGTGAAATCGATAGACGCAGGAATTAAGGCGCGCGCTTCCGCGTTGCCGGGATGACGGCGACGACGATCAGACCAGCCAAGACCAGCAGGGCCGGCTGGGGTTCCGGAACGCCCGCGGGTTCCAGCATCGCGCTATCTTGCGGCGCGCCCGGAGGGTCCAGGGTCACGCTTCCTTGCGGCGCGCCCACGCTCAAGCCAGAACCTTCCAGACTGACCTGAAGGTCCTGCTGGGAGGTGTAAGGAGGCAGGCCCAAAGTAACGGGCGCGCCGGCATTGTACACCGCCAGCAACGCCGACGACCCCCCGAAGATCTGCGCGGATACGCTAGCGGGGAGATTCAAGGTTCCCGATAATTCCGATACCGGACCGGAATACAGCGAACCGGCGAACGTGCCGGGAGTGAAGCTGAGCGACCCCGGGAATGCCACCGAGGCCGATCCATCGCTCGATTCCAAGCTCACCGTGAAGTCGGTCGCGCCGCCGATGGGCGCTGTCAGAAACTGAAACGCGACCGCACTGGGATACTGGGAAACACCCAGGATGTTTGCGTCCGCGACAAAGTTCCAATCCGGAACCGCGAAGTACAGGACCTCGCCGGTATTCAGAAAGACCGTGGTCTGGCCGGAAACATCGATGTTTCCCGCAGCCAGCGGAAGTGCGGCCAAGCCTATCAACAATGCAACCCGAATCTTCATCTGGGGGTATTCTAGGAAACCAAACGACGGGTGTGAAGTCGGCGCCGTACCAGTACGGTCCCATCTAACGCCGCGTTGCAGCCGAAAATAGTAGTTATGGAATTCGAGAACCTCGCCGTCGCCCAGGATGGGCCCAGCGCTATCATCACCCTGAACCGGCGGCGGCGCCGCAATGCGCTTTCGCTCGACCTCATGCTGGAACTGATCCGCTGCCTGGAGGAAACCGGCAGCCGCCGCGACATCCGCGCGATCATCCTGGCTGCCGCGGGCCCGGTCTTCTGCTCGGGCCACGATCTCTCCGAAATGACCGGGCGCGACATTCGCGAGTACCGCCGCATCTTCGACGTGTGCACGGAGCTGATGGCGTGCATTCAGGCCATCTCGCAGCCGGTGATCGCCGAAGTGCAGGGCCTGGCCACCGCCGCCGGTTGCCAGTTGGTGGCGGCCTGCGACCTGGCGATCGCCTCCGAGGAGGCCGCTTTCGCCACTCCGGGCGTGAAGATCGGACTGTTCTGCACCACTCCGATGGTGGCGCTCAGCCGCGCCATCGGCCGCAAGCGGGCTCTCCAGATGCTGCTCACCGGAGAGCTGGTGGATGCGCGCACGGCCTGCGAATGGGGCCTCGTGAACCAGGTCGTGCCGGCCGGCGAGTTGGCCGCCGCCACGCGCGCGATGGCCGCCAGAATCGCGGAGGCCAGCCCCCTGGTGATCGGCCTGGGCAAGCAGGCTTTCTATACCCAGATCGATCTCGACCAGCCCAAAGCCTATGCCTACGCGAAGGAAGTCATGTCCCTGAATGCGCTGGCCGGCGACGCCCAGGAGGGCATGGCGGCATTCCTAGGGAAGCGGGCGCCCTGCTGGACCGGCCGGTGACGCGGCCTGGTAGATCACGCTTCCCGCGGTGCGGGCCACCTCGCGATAGCCGGCCAGCCATGGCTCGAGATCAGGGAAGCTCTCCAGGGCCAGGCGCGGGTTATAGCGTCCCAGCCCGTCGACGATGAAGACCGGCCGCGCGCGCGCCAGATCTTCGCGGCGGACGCGCGGCATACGGGTCTCGACGGGAGTGGATTCGGTGAGGTGACGATCGGCCGGCACACCCGTGAGCGGCTGGGAATCGAGATAGCGCGTGGCCGCCGGGAGGTGCGTGTAGACATAGATCTCGGGGCGGTATCCCCACACGAACAGCGAATCTCCGGGCCGCGCGAGCCGGTCCACGATGGCTGCGGCCGCGCGGCTGTCGCGGTCCATGGCGGTATCGCGCCAATCGGGGCGCGTGAGGGCCGCCAGGTATGTGGGAGCGAAGCGCGCCAGCGGGATCACGAGGAGCAGCGCCACGAGCACGCGGCGGCGGCCAAGGAGCGTGAACCCGCGCGCCGCCGTTAATGCCAACACGGGCAGCAGCTCGAGATAATAGCGCGGGAAGAAGCGCATCCCCATAGCCACTCCCGCAAGCGAGATGACCATCCAGCCGGCCCACAGCCAGCGCTCCCTCGCGCGCCCGCGCCACAGGAAAAACAAGGCCGCGATCGCGATGGCCGCGTGAAAGCCCATCCAGTCCGCCGTGCGCACGAGCCCGTTAGCGAGCGGCGATGCTTCCGGCGAACTGGCGGCGTAGAAGCGTCCCCACTCCCAGACCTCCTGCCAATATGCCCCCAGCGCGCCGCGGATCCACAGGCCAAAGGCTCCGGCCCCGCCCACGGCCGCGAAGCCGGCGACCATCCACAAAATTCCGGCGGGATTCCACAGCGCGCACGCCGCCGCGACAAAAAACCCCTTGGGACTGATCCAAAACGCCACCCCCGCCAGCACGCCGCTCCAGAACGGCCGCGCTTTCCACGCCAGCCACACCGCTGCCACGTGCGGGGCCAGCATGAGCATGTCCGAAGCCGCCGGGATCACCGCTACGGGAAAATCGAAGATCAGGAAAAAGCCCACCAAGCCTGCCGCCCTCAGGCCTTCCTGCCGCGACCACAGATCGCGCGCGAACGCGTAGCACACCCAGCAGGCCAGCCACGCAGAGAGGGCATCTGCCAGGCGCAGCGGCCACCCCGCGCGCGCGTCCGGAACGAGCGAAAACAGCGCCACCAGGGGCGGCTTATCGAACCAGATGTCGCGGTACAGGACCTTACCGTGAAGCATCTGGCCGGCGGCCGCCAACGGATAGCCGTCGCCCTCCCACAGAATCCCCACATGGCACATGCGCGCCGCCACCAGCAGCGCGGCCAAAGCCAAAAGGAACGTGCGTGTTCGGGTCAAGCTGTCGCGGCCGATTTCGCCACCAGGCGCTCCAGCACACGGCGGAATTCGGCGCCATAGACGGGATCGGCCAGCGCGAATTCCACGAAGCTCTCGAAGTAGCTTGGGAAATTGCCGATATCGTAGCGCTTCTCTTCGGCCGTGAGCTTCACCGCGATCACCCGCCGTCCCTCTTCGCACATGAACTGAATGGCGTCGGTGAGCTGGATCTCTCCACGCGCATCGGGCTTCACGCGCCGGATCATATCGAAGATCAGCGGAGAGAAAATGTATCGCCCGGCGATGGCCAGGTTGCTGGGCGCGTCCTTGGGAGCGGGTTTCTCAACCAGGTTGACGACCCGGAATGCGTCGTCCTCATGGTCCTCCGGCTGCACGATCCCATAGTGGCGGGTCTCCTCGCGCGGCACTTCCTCCACCGCAATCACGCAACTGGCGCGCCGGGCCTCGAAGACCTCGGCCATGCGGCTCACCGCCTGCGAGACGGCGTTCAGCCCCAGGATGGAATCGCCCAGCGCTACCAGGAACGGCTCCTCGCCGGCAAAGTTCTCGGCGCACAGCACGGCGTCTCCCAACCCTTTTTGCAGGCGCTGGCGGGTATAGAAGAGATTGGCTTCGAGCGAAGCGAAATCCATCTCCGAAAGCAGATCCTGTTTGTTGGCCTCGCGCAGCGCGCGGAACAGCTCGGGATCGTGATCGAAATGGTTCTCGATGGAGGCCTTGCTGCGGCCGGTGACAAACAGGATTTGCCGGATGCCGTTGGAGACCAGTTCCTCGACCACATACTGCACGATGGGCTTGCGCGCCACCGGCAGCATTTCCTTGGGCTGGGACTTGGTGGCCGGCAGCAGCCGCGTGCCTAAACCCGCCACCGGGATAACCGCGCTCTTAATCACAATTTGAATATAGCGCGTTGGCCCCGGGGTTATGCTGTGGAGCATGGAGGATCCGGAAAGGTATGCACCCGCAAGAATCGGATGGAAGATCTCCCAAACGCGCGGCACACTGGTGCCATGATGCTCGATGAAGAAAAGTGTTGGGAAGCCATTGGGCGGCGAGACCGCGGCCGCGATGGCAGCTTCTATTTTGGGGTGCTGACCACCGGCGTGTTCTGCCGGCCCTCCTGTCCGGCGAGGCGCCCGTTGCGCCGCAATGTCCGGTTTTACGCCACGGTGGCGGAAGCATGGCAGGACGGGCTGCGCCCCTGCCTGCGGTGCCGGCCGCTGGAGGCCCTTTCGTCGCTTGCGGATGCCCGCATCCTGGAATTGTGCAGCTACATGGAGGCTCACTCCCAGGAGCGCCTCAGCCTGGCGAAACTGGCGGCGCGAGCCGGGTTGAGCCGCTTCCACCTGCAGCGCAGCTTCAAGACCACCGTGGGCATCACCCCGCGCGAATACCTGGATGCGTGCCGCCTGCGCAAACTGAAGCCCGGTCTGCGGCGTGCCGGAGACGTAACGGAAGCGGTGTACGAGGCCGGGTACGGCTCCGGAAGCCGGGTCTACGAACGCGTCGATACGCGTCTGGGCATGACACCGGGGCAGTACCGCCGGGGCGGCGAAGGTGTGAACATCACCTACGTCACGGTAGAATCGCCCGTGGGGCTGCTGCTATTAGCCGCCACCGATCGCGGCATCTGTTTCGTCGAATTTGGCGATTCCGCGGAGGAGCTGCTGGCGGCCCTCCGGCGCGAATATCCAGCCGCGCGCCTCGAGGCCATGCGCCAGCCTCCCAGCCCGGAGTTTCGCGCCTGGATCGACGGGCTGAACGCACACCTGGAGGGCGCCGAGCCCCGGCCGGAGTTGCCGCTCGATATTCGAGCGACGGCGTTTCAGATGGAGGTATGGATCTACCTGCAATCGATCCCATACGGCGAGGTCCAATCGTACAGCGAGGTGGCCGCGGGTATCGGCCGGCCCTCGGCTGTGCGCGCGGTGGCACACGCCTGCGCCACCAACCCGGTGGCCGTCCTGATTCCTTGCCACCGCGTGATCCGGGGCACGGGCGGGTTAGGGGGATACCGCTGGGGACTGGACCGCAAACGGGCGCTGATCGACATGGAGAGGTCGCGCAAGGCCGGGAAGTGACCGCGTTTGCTCGAAATTGGTGGCGGGTATAAGCGCGCGCAGTTGGCTGGTACCATTCAGGCGGCTGCTTTGCCGTCGATGCTCACGAGTCCCAGCCGGTGTATTGTCTCCCAGACCTTGTCGGCGCTTTGCTCGGGAGCTTCGATCGCCGTGTGGAGCGTCACCTCCGGATTGAGTGGCGGCTCGTAAGGATCCGACACACCGGTGAATTGCTTGATCTCTCCGGCCAACGCCCTCTTGTAAAGCCCCTTGGCATCTCGCGCCACCAGAACGTCAAGAGGGCACTCGACATAAACCTCGACGAAGCGGGGGATTCGCAGTCTGATCTCGTCGCGAATCGATCGATAGGGAGAAATGGCCGCGCCAATGGCGATCACACCGTTCCGCGACAGCAGTTCGCAGACGAACCCGATCCGGCGAATGTTAGTATCGCGGTCCTCCTTGGAGAAGCCGAGACCCTTGGAGAGGTGAGTGCGCACCACATCGCCGTCCAGGATCTCCACTTTGGCGTCGTGCGCCCGCAAGCGATCTCCGATGATCGATGAGACGGTGCTCTTACCCGATCCGGACAGTCCGGTGAACCAGATTGTGAAGCCTTTGTGCATGAGTTGACGTCCCTGCGAGACAGAGTAACATGACAACCACAAGGAAAATCACGTCCGTTAATCAAGATCCCGGGGATTGGTATGGTGGAGTAGGCGCGCCCTGCGCGTGCCGGAAATGAGGGCGCCCCATGCTGAGCGATCGATTCGATTCCGCCCTGCTCTTCGCTTCGCGCCTGCATCGCCATCAGACACGCAAAGGCGGTGCCGTCCCGTACATAGGCCACTTGCTGGGAGTTGCCAGCCTGGTCTTGGAAGAACGCGGCAGTGAGGACGAGGCAATCGCGGCGTTGCTTCACGACGCGGTCGAAGATCACGGAGAAGACTATCCCGGCGGCCGGGACGCTCTGCGAGCCGAAATCGCGGCCCGGTTCGGCGGGAAGGTCCTGGAAATCGTCGATGCGTGCACCGACGATGAAGGATACAACAAGCAGGAGGCCGGCGCCTGGAAGCGGCGGAAGCAGGCTTACATCGATCGTCTCGGCACGGCGGACGAATCCGTGCGGCGTGTTGCGTGCGCGGACAAGGTGAACAACGCCAGGTCGATTCTGGCCGATTACCGTCAGCACGGGGAGCGCCTGTGGGAACGCTTCCGCACCAAAAGCCGCGACGACCAGCTCTGGTATTACGGTGAACTCTTGCGGGTCTTCCAGGAAACCAACACCGGCAGAATCGCGGTGGAACTGGCCAGCACTCTGTCACTGCTGCGGACAGCCGTGTCCGAAGCCGCCAGAACCACGGACTCAAAGCCGTAGGCTACGGGGCGGGTTCAGCCGCGTATCTGGAAGACGATTGACGAGGGCCACAATTTCATCAGCAGCCGGAAGGACGCCTTTCTTGATCCACTTCAGCACGGTGTCCGGCTTGATGCAGGGCGTCCCCCGATTCGCTGCTTACAATCATTTACAATCCGGCCGTACTAACTTCCGCTTCATAGCCCGTATCCCAAGGCAGAGAGTTCGATGCGCCAAATAGAGAGGACAACTGGGACGAACCGAAGGAGGGATAGTGTGACTAAGAAACTGGGTTTGTATATTGCGACCTTTTGCTTGGTGTGTTTGACGACCATGCCGATCTCAGCGCAGTCAGTCTGCTCGGTGTGTGGGATGGCCATGCCGTTCTCGGCGCAGACAATCAGGGTCAAGGCTAACATTCCGTTCGCGTTCATGATTGGAACAGAGTCCATGCAGGCTGGACAGTACATGGTGCGCAGACGGCTGTTAGACCGGCCTGCGGAGGGGCTCTTGAGCTTCACGAACGAGGGCACCGGCGCCGGCGGTGGCTTCGCTATTCCGACAATTGTGGGCGGCGGCCCCGTGCTCACGCACAACCAGCCGGAGTTAATTTTCCACCGTTACGGAGACCGCTATTTTTTGTACCAGGTCTGGGACGGATATTCGTCCGATGGGTTCGAGATACCACCATCGCGCAACGAGCGCCGGGCGGCCAAGGAGAGCGCCGCCCTCCGGCCTGAGAACGTGGTCATCGTCGCCATGCGGTAACCGCCTCGCCCCGCCAAATTGAGGGGCCCCGCAAGATCTGCGCGCGGCTCCTCACTGCTTAACCGAGCAGATCACGACCTGGCGCGGGCTGTTCGAATCGAACGGCTCGCGCGTAAACTCGCCGTAGCGCGTTTCCAGCTTGAACCCCGCAACTTCGAGCAGCAGCACCAGTTCCTGCGGGAAAATCACCCGTAAGGAATATTTAATAACCCGAAAGTCTGGCACGCCCGGCACGGAAAGATACCATACGATGCTGCGGACTTGCCGTGCGGTATCGTAGCTGGCGCTCTCTTCGATCGCGATCTCGCCGCGCTTCGGATCGCTCAGAGTGTACACCGGGTATCGTTGAGAGGCATCGCACGCCAGCCGGCCCAGATCCCATTTCGAGATGTCGAAGAGAAATCGCCCGCCTGGAGCCAGATGACGGCGAACCGAGGCCAGGCACTGTTTCAACTCCTCGAGCGTCAGCAGGTGCAGCAGCGAATTGCCGGCAATCAGGATGGCCGAAAAACGTTCCGGCATCTCGAAGCCGCGCATGTCGGCCTCACGAAGATCCACCTCGACACCGGCGGCGCGTGCCTTGGCCCGGGCGGCCTGGAGCATCGGCCGCGAAAGATCGGCGCCCACGATCTGGATTCCCGCGCGCGCAATCGGTATCGTCAGGCGGCCCGAACCGCAGCCCAGTTCCAGCACGGGGCCGCCGCCTCGCCGGGCCTCTTCCACGTAGAACCGCTCCGAGGTCAGAAAGCGCGCCCGGCGGATCTCGTCTTCCACGGAACCGCTGCCGGCGTTCGGAAACAGGCAGTCGTACAACTCCGGATCGGAGTATAGCGCGCATTCGCCCACGGGACTCACGCAATTCCGCCGCGCAATAGCGAAGCCGCCGAGGGCACCGCCGCGCCCGTCATGCGCGGCCTCTCTTCCCCCTCACCGTCGCCTTCGCCATCCTTGCCGCCCTCTCCCGGTGCCAGGAAGAGGTTGGCATCCACGCCGTGCTGGCGCGTGTACAGGTCGTAATAGCGCCCGCGCGCCGCGTAGAGCGATTCGTGCGTGCCGCGCTCCACGATGCGGCCCTCCTCCACCACCAGGATCTGGTCGGCGCGCCGTATGGTCGAGAGCCGGTGCGCGATCACAAACGTCGTGCGCCCTTTCATGAGATAGGCCAGACCCTCTTGGATGGCCGCTTCCGATTCCGAATCCAGGCTGGAAGTGGCTTCGTCCAGAATCAGGATGCGCGGATTGGCCAGGATGGCGCGGGCGATCGAAACGCGCTGCCGCTGGCCCCCCGAAAGCTTCACGCCGCGCTCGCCCACAATGGTGTCGTAGCGGGCGTCGAACTTTTCGGCGAATTCATCCACGCGTGCGATGCGGCAGGCTTCCAGCACCTCGGCTTCGCCGGCCTCCGGACGCGCGAAGGCCACATTCTCGCGAATGGTGCCGTCGAAGAGAAAGGTGTCCTGCAGGACCACTCCAAGCTGCGTGCGGTAAGAGTCCAGCCGGATGGTCGCCAGATCCAGGCCATCCACCAGCACGGCGCCCTCATTGGGTTCGTGAAACGCCGCGATCAGGCTGATGATGGTGGATTTGCCCGACCCGGATGGCCCCACCAGCGCGGTCACGGTTCCGGGCTCGGAAACGAAGCTCACCTCGTGCAGCACCTCCTTGCCGGCGTCGTAGGCGAAGCTGACACGGTCGAAAGCGATGAAGCCCTGGATCGTGCCGATGGTGCGCGTGCGCCGCGGGTCGGCATCCTCGGGCTTCTCGGCCAGCACTTCCTGCGTGCGGTCGAGGCCGGCCAGAGCTTCGGTCACCTGGGTGCCGATGTTCACGAGCTGGAACATGGGCGCCACCAGGAACGCCAGAAATGCCGTGAACATCATGAAGCCGCCCAGCGTCAGAGTGCCGGCCAGGATCTGGCGCGCGCCGATGTACATGACCAGCGCGCCCACCATGCCCATCAGCACCGTGGAGGAGAGGCTCATCAGCGAGATGGCCGTGAGGGTGCGCAGCACGTTCTCCAGCAGACGGGCCACGCCGCCCGCGAAGACGCGCTCTTCCTGCTCCTCGGCGTGGTAGCCCTTCACCACGCGCACGCCGCCCAGCGATTCGGTCAACCGCCCGCTCACCTCGGCCGTGATCTTGCCCCGCTCGCGAAAGATCGGCCGTATGCGCCGGAAGGCCTTGTTCAGGGCGAATCCGAAGGCCGCGATGAACACCAGCGCCAGCAGCGTCAGCAGCGGGCTGATCCACAGCAGCACCACCATCGAGAAGATCGCCACCAGGATGCCGCCCACGAAATCCACCAGCCCGGTGCCGATGAGATTGCGCACCCCTTCCACGTCGTTCATGATGCGCGAGACCAGCATGCCGCTCTTGTTGGCGTCGTAGTAGGCCACCGGCAGCCGCCCGATGTGCGCCTGTACCTTGCGCCGCAACTCCGCGATCAGCCGCTGCGCCTCCTTGGAAAGCAACTGCGTCAGCGAAAACGAGGTGATCCCTTGCAGCAGGGTGGCCCCCAGAACCGCCAGCACCAGCGGCTTCAACATCCACACCTGGTGCTTGTTGATGACGTTATCCACCAGGAACTTGGTGGACCCCGGCAGGATCATGCTGGCGGCGCGATTGATCACCATCAGCAGGAAACCGAAAGCCAGCAGCCTGCGCCGCGGCCGCACCAATTCCTTCAGCAGCGGAAGCGCGCCGCGCAGATGATCGGCAGGTTTGCCTTTCGGTTTAGCCGGGGTCACCACTCCAGGTTAGCAACTACGGCCGGGTCGCTAGAATGAGCGGCGAGGGGCCGGGGGTGTCGAGAGTCCGCGTGTCGCGAAAACCGGCTTCCCGCAGCCAGCCCGCGATTTCGGGGTACGAATAGGTGTCGCCTTCGTCCGTGTGGACCAGCATGTTGACGGCGAAGATCAGCCCCATGGGCGAGGCCCTGCGCTCCTCATCCACCAGGAACTCGGCGATGGCGATAGTACCGCCCGGAGCCATGGCGTCGAAGGCCTTCTTCAGCAGGGCGCGGCTCCTCCTTTCGCCCTCGCTGTGGAGGATGTGCCCCAGGATGGCGATGTTGTAGCCGCGCCCGAAATCGGCCTCGCGCAGGTCGCCGGCGCGGAACTCGAACCGCTCCGCCAGACCGAAGCGCTCCGCGGTCCGGCGTGTCACGTCGAGCACGCCGGGCCAGTCCACGGCCGTCACGGTGACCTTTGGCGACCGCTCCGCCAGGGCAATACCCCACACGCCCGATCCGGCCGCCAGGTCGAGCACCTTGATCGGCCTGTTGGCATCGGCAATCTCCAGGGCCTCCGCCAGCTTCCGCGCGGCCGGGTAGCTCATGGGGAAGATGGACGCCACGAACTGGTGGAAGAACTCCGCCCCCGTGCCTTCTCGATTGACGGCTTCCACCGGCTTCCCGCTCTTGACCGCCTCGTCGAGATCCAGCCAGTGGGGGATTAGCTGCCGCGTCATGTGCGGCAGAAGGCCCCCGAGGTAACCCGGTTTGCCGCTCACCAGGAAGGCCGCGCTATCGGCCGCCAGCCCATAGCGGCCCTCGGCATCTTTGGTGAGTAGTTGCAGACCCGCGAGGGCATTCATCGCGATTCTCAGGCCGCGCACCGATGCGCCCGACGCGGCGGCCACTTCCTCGACCGTCTTCGGCCCCTCATCCAACAGATCGAACACCCGATTGCGTACCGCCGCATCCATCAAAAGCGGCGCCGCGTATCCCCAGGCAAACTGCATAACTCGTTCCGGCGTGACCGCCGCATGACCCATGGCACCCATGTGATTTCCCCTCTCCGTCAGAATTGACGTGCTTCGATTATGTCACGGGTGGGCACATTTCGGCGGCGCGGCAGGAGAAACTCTGCCGGTGCGCGGTGGCAATGTGTTTTCCAATGTTTTTCCGCTCTGCCACGGCCACGCACTTGTAAAGCCGAGCACAAATGCGGCTGCCAGGGACGCACGGTTGTCGGCTGCCGGACAACGGCGTAGTTGTATTCTGAAAAAACAAAAAAATGCGGTCAGCAGATAAAACGAGGTCAAAGTCGAATGTCGTCGCGTGTGGGGGAAGCAGCAGCAGCCATCCGGGCACGCTCCCAACGGGCAACCTCCTTTTGGCAGGATTGCCGGAGACCAGTCAAAAACTACTGAATGATGTCGCGGAAACGGTTGAGGTCAAGGCCCGTCAGGTCCTTCACCTTCATGACAAGCCCCTCAGTTTCGCCATATTCCCTTGCGACGCTCTGGTCTCTGTGACCATGCGTAGCAACGGCAAGGCAGTCGAGATCGCGATGATCGGTGACGAGGGCTTGTTCGGATTGCCGCTTTTCTTCGGCACCGACAATTGCCCAATGACGGCCCTGGTGCAAGTGGGGGGGCACGCCATCCGCATAGGAGCTCGAGATTTCGTGCGGGTCATCGCTGCCGATCCCGCATTCGCCGCCGCGCTGGGCCGGTACGCACAATCATTCTCTGTGATGATCGCGCAGTCGGCCGTTTGTTTCGCGACCCATGTG
>Ga0326727_10009273_pt1 | contig 24323 bp, 18 predicted proteins | sample MB2enrmetagenome_FD_207643 | JGI IMG/M metagenome (GOLD analysis project Ga0326727, IMG submission 207643) | Lab enriched peat soil microbial communities from McLean, Ithaca, NY, United States - MB29MY | ecosystem: Environmental > Terrestrial > Soil > Wetlands > Peat | place: USA: New York... | reverse complement strand
GTCCCGGCGACGTGGATCGCCTTCTCCTCCAGCCGCAGTACCACCCGGCCCGCCGCCCCCCAAAGCTCCTCGCCAGGAAGTACACGCGGGAGAACCGAATACTTACGAACGGAAGGCCGGTCACACCCAAACCAGATTCGTGACGGGAAAATCAGCGGGCGAATTGGCTTTTCATGCAGCGCTTGGCTAATATGGCGGAAGTTGTCGCTCGGAGCGTATCCGAGCGGCGTTCTTTCCGCAGGCTAACGCTCAAGGCTAATAAAAAGGAGAGCGGAGAATGATGCTGTGGGGAAAGGCAAGAGCGGTGGCGGCGGCGGTGCTGGCCGTTGCCGTTCTGAGCGGCGGAGTGGTTCTTGCGGAAACGACGGGCGAACCAACCCCCGAGCCAAGTCCGGCGGCGGATGCGGCTCATGTGGAGGCGACTGTGAAGCAGGCGCTCAGCGTCTATCTCGACGCCATGGCGGAACCGAAACCGCTCCTCGCCCGAAAAGGCGAAGAGTTCAAGGCGCATCAGAAGGAGCTGCGGGAGAAGCTGCTCCGCTCGATGAACCTCTCGCCTTTGCCGGAACGAGTTCCCCTGGATGTGCATATGGCGGAACCGACGGATCATCCGTGGTGTACGGTGCGGCGTGTCTTTTTCCAAGTGTGGCCGGGAGTATATCAAAACGGACTGCTCTACATGCCGAAGGAGTTCGCGGAAAAACCGGCGCCGGCGCTATTGAATCCGTGCGGCCACTTTAGCACCACGGACGCGTGGCAGATGAAACACCAACTAACGTTTGCGAAGATGGGCTACGTGGTATTCGTGCCGGTGCTGCAACACTTCGAAGCCCTGGGAATCGGCGTGTCGAATCAGACGATCCTGGTGTGGTGCAATATGCGCGCCCTGGATTTCCTGCAAAGCCTTCCTGAAGTGGATGGAAACCGGATCGGCTGTCACGGCTTTTCGGGTGGAGGAATGCAGACGCAACAGTTGGTCGGCTTGGATACGCGTGTAAAGGCCGCCGCGATCGTGGGCTATACGGCCGATTGTGTCGTTGATGTGGGCCGCTACGGCGGTTGTCCCCCCCCTCAGTTCGCCGGGGACGTTTGCAATTGCAATCACTATCCCTGGATGATGCGCTACACCGACAACCCTGAGATCAGCGCGTTGGGCCTTCCCGCGGCCGTCAAGCATGAGACCATGAACGATTGCGGTCCTGTCAGCACCGGCGGCACGCGAACCTTTATGACGAACATCCCTCCGGCCAAGAACAGCTTTCCGGCCGTCAAGCGACTCTATGAGGCGAATGGCGTGGGCGAGCGCGCGGCCTGTTTCTACACGCCTGCGAAACACGGGTACGGCAGGGACATGCGTGAACGAACCTACCGCTGGATGGAAAAATGGCTGCGAAACAAGAGCGAACACGCAATGGACGACGGTTTCAAGTACGAGCCGGATGACATAAAGGCACTTCCGGAGAGCAAACTGAAAACCCTCCCCAAGCTTGGGGACAAGGGATCCGAAGCGCTGGCTGAGTGGCTGCGCAAATGCGATAACAGTAACGGCGCATTATGGGAGGTGCGCAAGGGATTCAACTTGGTGGCTGAGCACTATCAGAAAACAAAAGGCTACCGTGTCCCTTCGCTAGCCGATCGGACGGCCTGGCTCGACTACCGCAAGAACATGCAAGCCGCTCTTGGCGATTTACTCGGCGAGAATATCCGGCTGCCCCGCCTGACAAATGCCGCAACCCGCGTGTCGCCCGATGCGCATGCCGGCCTCGACGACGCCACGAAGAACGGGATTGCGGTGGAGCGGTATCTGTACCCGAGCGAAGGAAGTGTGCTCATCCCGGTGACCATTCTGAGAGCGGAGAAAGCCGGGGCAAAACTGCCGGTGGTTCTTTTCTGCGACGGGAGGGGAGCGAATGCCCCGCTCGCCGGCGAGCCCTCCAAGGGAGCCGATTCGCCTCTGGAATGCGCGCGCAAGGGGTCCCTGGCGGTTCTTATGGACACGCGTCTATCGGGGCCCTGTCTTGTGAAACCCTATCGAGCCATGATTCTCTGGGGCCGGCCGATTGTCGGCATGGCCTGCACGGACATCCGCAGCGTCCTGGACGGACTGTCCACACGGCCGGATGCCGACATGGAGAAGATTCGCATTGTGGGCCGGAATTCCGGGCCATTGGGCGTGGCCGTTTTGTTTGCGGCAGCCCTCGACGGCCGGATCAAAACAACGGACGTGGATCTTTGCGGATACAAGTTCGATGTTTATGGCGACAAGTACATCGTCCCCTTCATCATGCAATACGGCGATGTGCCGCAATGGGCCGCGCTCCTGGCCGAACGGAATTTGATTCTGCGCGGGTTATCGAACGGCGTCAAAACGTCCGAACGCGAATGGCTCGCCGGCGTCTTCTCCACGCTTGGCAACGCGCAGGGGCTGGAGCTTCGTTAATAACAAAAAGGGTGATCGGGTGCCCTTGGCGATCCCGCAGCGCAGCGTCGCAGGAGCGTCGCACACCTTTTTCTTCATGTCCGGGAGGAACTCAGAAGCGTAACGCTGGTGGCTTTCAGTATCAGCTTTGTTGCTACTGCCGGTCGTCTTCTTCGGGGGGTTCCTTCCGGAGGCGACGGACGACCTCCGCCGGAGCCGCGCCTGTTTGCGGATATTGCGGCGGGCCGTGCAGACGGCCCCGGAGTTGATTCGCCCATATTACGCCCCGATTTCGCGTTGTGTCCAGCCCGGCAGGCGGCAGACAGCCATCCCTCGCCCGCCGTCGCCGGCGGCCGGATGTTCCTGGTGGGCGCGAAGAACGTCTACTGCATCGGCAAGGACCGGCAGCAAAGGCTGCGGCCTAGTGCCTCCACGGCTCCCAGGCGTGGATGTTCGGGTCCGGCTCGTGACTGTATAAGCCGGTGTGGTAATCCTGGTAGTAGTCTCGCGTGTACCCGCCGCCCATTGGATAAGCGGCGACCGGAGTCGGCACTGCGGCAGTTGTGGTTTGCATGGCGCACAGGCACGCCTGCCCCTGCTGCGGTTGCGCCGCATCCGCGACGGGAACAAAATCGGTCGCGCGGAGCCAGCCCGCCTTCTTTTCGCCGTTTGTGGACACGTAGACGCCGATCCACTGGTCGCGGACCTCGACAACGACGAGTCGTTCGCCGCCGGGCACGACCGCAACGACTTCCGCACCGCGCATCAGATTTGCGCGTTCCGGGGCGACGGTGAGGATGTCGCCCGGTTGGAACCTGGGCTCCGTCCGCGGCGCTTGCCCGGGAGTTTGCCCCGCGCGCTCACCGCTTACCGCCACTACGACCGTCGACAGCCAGCAGCCCAGAACAAGACCGGCTAAGAGCCCGTGCCTCAACTGAATACTCATGATTGTGCCTCCACATTCGTGCCCTTTCGACAAGCTGCTCAGGAAGAGATTCCAAAGAATTCTAGGCAAGCGGCCCCGGACGGAAAAGAAGAGAGGGGGCCCGATAAAAGGGTGGTGACGGCATAACCCCAATGGTTTGGCTTTGGGGAGGCCAGTCGCATCTACCGGGCATCTGGATAAACACACACAGTGACAACCGCCTCAAGTTGCCCAGTGCATGTGCCTGCACCCGGTGAACAGTCACGGGCTTCGGATCGCACCTTGCGTTTACACTGAACACCGTTGGTTTACGGTATGACGATCCTTCGTGCCACCCCGGTCCAACGGTTTCGGGGAACGGCTCCCGTCCCGAAAGCGACCAAGTGCGCCTATCGCGCCGCGAATGCTGCCGGCAGGTCCTCGCGGTTGACCAGCCACGCGTGCTCCAGGAGCTGCTTCGCGTTGCGGTTCCGCCCGAGGCTCCACTTCCCATCCCAGGCCAGGAAGAAAGTCGTCTTGGGGAAATGTTTCTCGATGCCGTCCCGCAGTCGCGGGTAATCGTAGTCGCCCGGCGGGTTGTGCGCGCCGTGCGGGCCGAACTCCGTGAAGCCGAACGGCTTGGGCAGCTTGGCCACGGCATCGTAGCCCTTGATGTGCTGCGGATCGACGAAATCGGTGTAGGCGTCCAGGCCGACGATGTCCACGTAGCGGTCGCCGGCGTAGTAGGCGGCCGTCTTGTCGCCGTGATTGGGCGAGTAGACCCACAGCAAGTTGTCGAGCCCCTTGGTCTTGCTGAAGTAATCGAACATGTGCCGCCAGACTTCGATGAAGGTCGCGGGCTGCCTGGCGCCCCACCAGAACCAACCGCCGTTCATCTCGTGGAACGGCCGCCAGAGGACCACCACGCCGGCGTCCCGCAACTCCCCGAGCCCGGCGGCCATGATGTCCAGTTCGTGCATCCAGCGGGCGTGGGCCTCGTTGCCGGGTGTAAGAATCTCGTTCAGGTCCGCGCCCTGCTCCCACGGCCCGCGGCTCTTGGGGTTTGCCGGGTTGCGAAGATGGGCGGAAAGGGTGACCAGGCCGCCCTGGCGGGCATACTCGACGGCCACGCGGTTGACGGTCTTGTATTCCAGGCCCGTGCCGCCCTGGCTGAAATCGGCGTAATCCAGGCCGATCATCGCCGGCCAGCGTCCCGTTTTCTCGTGGATCTCTTGGCAGCGGTCCGGCTTGGCGGCACCCGGGCCACAGCCGTTGAACTGGCCTGACAGCAGGCGCTTGTCGGCCCGCTCGGGCAGTTGTTGCAGGTAGTTGAGGATGGCCCGCGCTTTGGCGTTGGTCTTCGGATTGGCCGGCTCCAGGGCCAGCGCCGCAGCGGCGCCGGCGGCCAGCCACAGCAGGGCGAGCGTGTGCGAAAGGCGCTTCATTCGGTTCTCCTCGTGTCGATCAAGACCGACGGGGCGGTCGCCTGGTTGCTGGCGGGGTAGCGCAGCAGCTCTTCGGTGCGGGCCGCCAGCCGCCAGCGGACGGCGTCGAACTCCGCCGACGGCCACATGCCGGCGGCCAGGTATTTCGGCTGGACGCGGATGGCGTCCCATGTGTCTTGCAGCACGCGCCGCCCCGCTTGCACCGCGGCGCGGCAGGCCGGGTCGACGGAATCCTGCCGCTGGACGATCGCCTGCTGGAGCGTGTAGAGATAACGGGCGTCGTCGTAACCCTCGCGGAAGCAGACCCAATACACGGCGGGGATGACCTCGCCCTGGTCGTCCATCCGCTGCCCGCACCCCGACTCGCTCCCGCGCAGGTAGTCGAACGGGTCCGCCGCGCAGGTCCAGTTCCAATTCCAGGGGATCAGCGTGGTATAGCCGCTTCTCCAGAAGCCGAAGCCGTAGGTCATCCGCCCCCCTTTGCACATCGTCAGGCGGTCCTTGATCTCGCCCGCATTGTGGTTCGGGTAGCACCAGTACTCGTAGCGCTTCTGGGCGACGATCCGCTCGAAGGGCACGGAGTACGGCTGGGAACACCAGATGTCCAGGTAGGGGGCATAGGCGGCGGCGTCGGGCTCCAGGGGGTCCTTGGTCGCGTAGGTCCTCATGCCCGCGGCCTTGACCGCGGCGTAAACCTGCACCCCGAATTCCTTGCAGGAGTGATCGACCTCGTCCATCGGGCAGCAGATGAACTCCGGCCAGCCCTTGGCCTTGCGCTCGAGCTGGAAGGCCCGGAACAGCTCGGTAACGCGGTCGGAGAACGCCGGCGGCGGCATGCGGCTGATCCGCCAGTGGCTCCCCCGCTTTCCATCGGGCGTGGTGTCGTGATAGACGCGGGCGATGACGCCGTCGGCGGTCACCGGCACGGGTCCGCGCAGGCCGGCGCGGAGCATCCGGTCGATCTCGCCGGCATGGCGGACCGTGATCCGGCGGCCGTCTTCGCAGCTCAAACCCAGCGTGGGCAGCATGTCCAGGCCGAAGTCGGCCATGGCGCGGTAGTCGTTGTCGGCGGCCTGGCGGATGAACGCCTCGCTCCGTCCGTGGTAGAAAGATTCGTTCCTCACGTAGAAATAGGCCGAGTAGTGCTTGGCCGGGTCTTTCTGCAGGCGAAAGCCCAGCACCCGCAGCGCGATCGGCACGGCCACGGCGCGGTCGAAACCGTCATCCCAGATCGTCACCGTCCCCCGGTAAAGGCCCGGCTTGGCGTCCTCCGGCACGTGTACCGTCAGCCAGTACCGCTGGCACTCGCCGGCGGGTGAGGTGTGTACCGTCACGCGCTCCAGGAGTTCCGGCGTGCGGCGGTAGGTCCTGATCGTGGTGTAGCTCGGGTAGGCGACGTTCCAGTAGGTGCCCAGGCGGACATCGATGCAATCGGCGGGAATTTCGCCTGCGGGGCACGTCAAGGACGACGCCCGGACCTTCAGGTTCACCAGCTCTCGGACGGGATACAAGGCCAGCGTGACCGCCTGGAACTGCCCAGGGGCGGCAAACGCGACCAGGGCCTGCAGCCGCTCGTCCGGCAGCGGGCGGGTATTGGGGTACACCGGTTCGATGCTGGGACGGGCAAACAGCACGTAACCCCGCTGCTTCTCCGCATCCGTCAGGGCCGGCTCGCCCGCGGTCTCGACGTAGGGCATCTCCCTAGCGCCGGCCGGCACCGCAGGTTGCGCGTGGGCATGCCGCTCGGGGATGCTATCGACCGGCTTCGCAACCAGCCGCGGCGGCGGCAACTCTGCCGGCGATACCACGGGCTGGGCCCCGCCTGCCGGCCGCGCGCCCTGGGCGGCCGTCGCAGCAGCAGCCAGCGCGAAGACGACAAGCATCGCCACCGCGGGCGTGAGAAACCGCAACGAATCTCGGCGACAGGGGTTCATGTTTGGCCCTCCAGACTGAGACCTGCAAATCCCGCGAAACCAACGCCGCGCGAACCGTACGGATGTTTTACCATTTTGCCGGACCGCCAGCCAGCATCGGCCGATTATATGCGACCCGTCACCCTATCGCACCGTGTCCAGCTCAACTACAATGGCGCCGGCCTTTCGGGGCACGGGGCGGGCGGATTCCCGGCGGCGGGGAGGCATTCACGCACGTTGCCGGCGCGGCCGGTGTTCGGCAAGGCCGGGGAACCCGCTTGCGGGTCGCGCCCGGTGGGAGAGGGGGTAATCGTAATGTCTCTTAGCTACGCTGCGAGGCTGCTGGCCTCGTTGCTGACAGCGGCCGGCTTGCTTCCTGGCGCGGCCCACGCCGCAGAGACGCCTGCCGGCCGCGAGACGGTGGTGCTGGATACGAGCGGCTTCTGGCGGCTCTATCTCACCCTGCGCACGCCGCTGGTCCGCGACGGCGAGGCGCTCAAGGACGTCGGCGCGGCCTGCAATACGCCGCTCCCAGCCAAGGACTGGACCGGGGCCGGCTTCGACGATTCCGGTTGGGTCCGCCTGGCCGGCGCACCGTTGGCAAGCTGGAACAACTGGGACCCGGGCGCGCGGGCGAACGTCGGTTTCGTCTACTGCCAGGGCGGCTCGCTCGCGCTGGCACAGCTCTGCCTGCGGGGGAAGTTCCACGTGGATGATCCGGCCAAAGCGGAGGGCCTGAAGCTCTCGCTTGTGTATCGCGGCGGGGCGGCCGTCTACGTGAACGGCAAGGAGGTGGCCCGCAAGCACCTGCCCAAAACGGGCCCGCTCGGGCCCGACACGCCCGCCGAGATGTACCCGCGCGAGGCCTATTACCTCGAGGACGGGCACCTGCCGGAGGGCTACGGGCGCAAAGGCTCCACCAGCCCGCGGCTTCAGCTTCGCCTCCGCAGCCTCCAAATGGCGATCCCGCCGGAGGTGCTCAGGAAGGGAACCAACGTGCTGGCGATCTCGCTCTACCGGTCCCCGCTGCCCGAGGACGTGTATGCGAAACTCAAGGCCCTCAAGAGCCACGAGCTGGGCTATTTCCTTTGGGACGCGTGCGGGCTGTATTCGCTGCGATTGGCGGGGCCCGCCACCGCCGCGGTGCGGGCCAACGCGACCCGCCCTGCGGGAATCCAGGCCTGGAACTCCAGCCTGTTGGCTACAGATACGGACCTCGACTGGGGCGACCCCAACGAGCCTTTGCGGCCCATCCGCATCGTGGGGACCCGGAACGGCGCCTTCTCCGGCAAGGTGCTGATGGGATCCGACGCCGCGCTGGAGAATCTGAAGGCGTCCATTACCGACCTTGCCGGGCCGGATGGGGCCGTCATCCCGGCGTCGGCCGTCGCGCTGCGTTACGCCGCGGCCGACCTGCCGCGAACCATGGCGGAGGTCAACCGCTTCGATTCCCTCCTGGAGGCGCCGCCCACCGAGGTACCCGTCCGCCGAAAGCCGGCCGATCCCACCTGGGTACGAACGCTCCCGGGCCAGCCCGCGGCGGTCTACGGCGCGGTAACGCCGGTCTGGGTGACGGTGCAGGTCCCGGCCGGCGCCAGGCCGGGGGAGTACCGCGGAACGCTGGCGGTCGCTTGTCGTGCAGGCGTCCCGCCTGCCGCGAAATACGCAGGCGAGACGCCTGCACCACAATCCAAGTCCTTCACCGTGCCGGTGGAACTGCGGGTCTCGGGCTTCAAGCTGCCGGACCCCAAGGACTGCCGCACCTTCGTCGAGCTGGTCGAGTCGCCGGATACGCTTGCCGCGGAATACGGCCTGCCGCTCTGGTCCGAGGCGCATTGGAAGCAGATCGAAAAGTCGCTCTCGCTCATCGGAGCCGTGGGCGGCAAGACCTGCTATATCCCGCTCATCCGCGAGACCAACCTGGGCAACGAGCAGTCGCTGGTCCGCTGGGTGAGGCAAAGCGAAGGCCACTATAGTTACGATTTCAGCATCCTGGAGCGGTACCTGGACCTGGTGGCGAAGCACCAGGGACCGGCCACGCTGGTCTGCTTCTATGTCTGGGACAATTTTCTTGAAGGCGGGCAGTTCAACGGCGATATCAAGTTCGAGCCCAAAGAGACCCAGGACGACCGCCTGTCCTACGCAGGCAAGGGGCCAGAAGTGACCGTGCTCCAGAACGGCGCGGCCGGCAGGCTTAAGCTGCCGCAGTACTCCGACCCCGTGGCCAAGCCGCTCTGGGAGGGTTTGGCGCGAGAACTCCGCCAACGCATGAAAAGCCGCGGGATGGAGGCGAACATGCTGTTGGGACTGGCTACCGATAGCATGCCGGCCCCCGCGGTGGTGGCTTTCTGGAAGGAGCTTCTTCCCCGGGTGCCTTGGGCCAGCCACGCGCATTCGTTCCGGGACACGGTCCACGGCGTCGCCGTGGCCTGCACCTCGGCCGTCTGGCCGCCGCGTTTCATTTCCTACGACGGGACCAGCCGGCGGGGTTGGCAGAACCCGCGGCTCATGGTCCAATTCGCTCGCGACGTGACCGATATGCACCCGCTGACGGTTTTCCGGCTGATCGGCGAGCACAACATCGGCGGCGACCAGCGGGGCTTTGGCCGCTTCGGCGGCGACTTCTGGCCGGTGTTGCAGGATGGCCGCGGCCAGTCGCTCTCCGGCCGCTATCCCAAGGCCAACTGGCGGAACCTGAACATCAAAGTGGCCCTGCTGGGCCCGGGTCCGCAGGGCCCTGTCGCCACGGCCCGTTTTGAGGCGCTCCGCGAAGGCATCCAAGAATGCGAGGCCCGCATCTTCATCGAGCAGGCACTCGCCGGCAGCAAGCTCCCGCCCGCCCTGGCCGCGAGTTGCAAGGAGTTGATTGCCGAACGCAACCGGGCGCTGGTGCTGGGGCTTTCGCCTCACAAGGAAGAAGGTTTCTTGGACGCGGCCTCCTACCGCCGCACGCACGACTGGCAGGACCTGGGCAACGTCGGCTACTACTGGTATCTGACCTCCGGTTGGCAGGACCGTGCGGGCACGCTCTACGACACGGCGGCGGCGGTTGCCGCGGCCCTCGCGGAACAGCGATGAGCACCCCGCACGCAGTCCGGGGGCTTTTATCGCGCGGCGTCTGAGTTTCTCATGGTTCCTTTTCGGCCCCGCGCAGCACGGCGTCAATGCGTGCCGAGAGCTCCGCGGCGGTGATCTGGCGGACGAGAAATCGCTTCTCCCGCGAGGTCTCTCCGGAAACCAGTTCGACCTGAGATTTGCGGAGCCCCAGCTCGCGGCAGAGCACTTCGGCCAGCGCTTTGTTCGCCTTGCCCTTCTCGGCCACTTGCGTGACGGAGACCTTGAGCATGCCTTGCTGGATGCCGCGGATTTCGTTGCGCCGCCCGCCGGGCTGGCCGCGGACCGGCAGCAGGACCGCGTCGCCTTGAGTCTTCAGCTCCAGCATGTCGCGCGAAGCCGCAAGCGGCCCTTCCGCAATCTCAAATCCCCGAACCCGCCGACGCAGTCGGCGGGCTTTTCCAATCCCCAATCCCTAATCCCCAATCCCTACTCCCTCGAACACGGCCGAGCCGATGCGGACCATCGTGGCGCCTTCCTCGATGGCCACTTCGAAATCGCCGCTCATGCCCATCGAGAGTTCCCCGAGCGCGATGCCTGGCGGCGCGTTCCGGCGGAGGCGGTCGCCGAGCGTGCGCAGGGCGGCGAACTGCCGCCGCGCGGCTTCCAGCCCTCCCCCCAGGCCCGCCATGCACATCAGCCCGTGGACCTCGAGGTTCCGCAACTCGGCCAGGCGCGGCAGCAGGGGCTCGACCTCCGCGGGGGCGAACCCGTGCTTGGCCGGCTCGGCCGAGACGTTCACTTCGATCAGGACAGCAGTCGGGCGGCGCGCGGCAGGCGGAGATGCCGCCGCGCGGCGTGCGGCCTCCTCATCGATGGCCAGCGCCAAGCGGAGGCTGTCCACCGCGTGGATGTAGTGGACGCAAGGCAGGGTCCGCCGCAGCTTGTTGCGCTGCAAGTGGCCGATCAGGTGCCAGCGAATCGGCAGGTCGGCCAGCGTCTCAGCTCGTTCCCAAAGCTGCTGCGGCCGGTTCTCGCCCAGGTCGGCGGCGCCGGCGGCCACCACGGCGCGAATCTCCGCCGGCCCAACCGATTTGCTGACCACCACCAACCGCACGTCCTCCGCGCGGCGGCCTGAGCGGGCGGCGGCCGCCGCGATCCGCCCGTGGAGATCGGCCAGGTTCCGCCCGATTTGTGCGACAAGGTCAAACATAGATCACAGCCCGAAACCGTAGTGTAGCGGACGCGCGGCTGCCGTCAAGGCTTTCGCCGCGGTCATTGTTTTTCCGGCCGTGACGTGGGTATAATCCCAAGCTGGCCTTTTATCGTGATCCCTGACTGGGGAGCAGTATGGGCGATGCGGGGTGCATTACGCTGCGGGGCGTGGCCGTCCATAACCTCCAGGCCGTCGACCTGGACATCCCCCGCCAGCAACTGGTCGTCCTCTGCGGAGTCAGCGGCAGCGGCAAGAGCAGCCTGGCGCTGGATACCCTGTATGCCGAAGGGCAACGGCGCTACATCGAGAGCTTTTCCGCCTACACCCGCCAGTTCCTGCAGCGGCTGGAAAAACCCCAGGCCGAGCGGATCGACGGCATCCCGCCGGCGATTGCCGTGACGGGCAAGAATACCAGCCGGTCGAGCCGCTCGACGGTGGGCACGGCGACGGAAACGGCCGACTACCTGCGGCTGCTGTTTGCGAAGATCGGCCACGTGTTTTGCCGCGGCTGCGCGCAAGAGGTCCGCTGCGATACGGCGGAGAGCACGGCGGCCGGTCTGGCCGGTCTGCCCGCCGGAACGCGTTTCCTGATCGCCTTCGGCGTGGCGGTCCCCGGCGAAGGCGGCCTGGCGGCCGCGGCGGCCGCGCTGCGGGAAGAAGGCTTCGTCCGCATGATCGCCGGCAGCGGGAATCAGTACTCGCTCTTGAGCACCGACCAGCCGATACCGAGTACGGAGTACGGAGTACCGAGTACTGGGTGTCCCGCGCCGAGCACCGGGCAACCGGCGCCGGCCGCGGAGTGCCTGGGTCCTCCCGCCGGCGACGCCGCTGCGGCCAACCGGCCTGCTCCGGCCGGCAACGATGCTTACGCTGTGGTCGATCGCCTGGCCGCCGGCAGCGCCAGCCAACAGCGGATCCGCGAGTCGCTGGAGACGGCCTATGCCAAGGGGCAGGGCACTTGCTGCGTTTTCATCGAGGAGGGCGAACTGGAGAATGGTCTTAGGTCTGGGGCCTTAGGTCTTGGTTGTCAGGCCCAAGCCCCAAGCCCCAAGCCCCTACCGGGCACCGCCTGCCGGATCGACGGCCGGCCCTGGCGGCGATTGGCCCAGAGCGCCCAACTGGCCTGCGCGAACTGCGGCATCGAGTATCCCGCCCCCGAGCCGAGACTCTACAGCTTCAACAGCCCGCTGGGTGCTTGTCCCGCGTGCGAAGGCTTCGGCAACGTGATCGGCGTGGATATGGATCTGGTGGTGCCGGACCCGCGGAAGTCGATCCGTGAGGGGGCGATTGCGCCGTGGAACACGCCCGCCTACGCCCATGAGCTGGCGGAGCTGCTGGCGCTGGCCGACGACTGCGGCCTGCCGGTGGACGTGCCGTGGTCGCAATTGAGCGAGGGCCAGCGGGCGGTGGTGCTCAACGGGGTGCCGCAGCGGAACTTCGGCGGCCTGGACGGTTTTTTCGCCTGGCTGGAGCGGCGGAAGTACAAGATGCACATCCGCGTGTTCTTGAGCCGCTGGCGGAGTTACCGCCCCTGCCCGGCGTGCGGGGGCACGCGGCTGCGGCCGGAGGCCCTCGACGCGCGGATCGGCGGCCGCAACATCGCCGAGATTTGCGCGATGAAGGTCTGCGAGGCCGCCGAGTTCTTCCGCCGGCTGGAGCTGCCGCCGTGGGAGCGGGGCGTGGGACGCATCATGCTCGACGAGGTGCAGGCCCGGCTCGGCTACCTGGAGGCGGTCGGACTGGGCTACCTGACCCTGGATCGCACGATCCGCACGACCAGCGGGGGCGAGGCCCGCCGCGTGGTGCTGACCTCCGCCCTGGGCTCCAGCCTGGTGCACATGCTCTACGTGCTGGACGAGCCTTCGATCGGCCTGCACCCCCGCGACATTGCCCGGCTGGTGGCCGCCGTGCGAAAGCTCCGCGACCGCGGCAACACGGTGGTGGTGGTCGAGCACGAGGAGTCGATGATCCGCGCGGCGGACCAGGTGATCGAGATCGGACCGGGGGCGGGCCAGCGCGGCGGCCGCGTGGTCTTCCAGGGCACGCCCGAGCAGATGCAGGCATGTCCCGAGAGCCTCACCGGCGACTACCTGGCCGGGCGCCGCGGGCGGGGCGCGCCGGGGCGCCGCCGCGAGCCCAACCACGGCTGGATCCGCCTGGCCGGGGCGCGCGGCAACAACCTCCGCGGCGTGACCGTCGAGTTCCCGCTGGGGATGCTGTGCCTGGTGACCGGCGTGAGCGGCTCGGGCAAGAGCACGCTGGTCGAGGAAACCCTTTACCCGGCCCTCTGCCGCCGCCTCCGCAAAGACGCCCCCAAGCCGCTCGGCTTCGACGACGTCTACGGCGACGGCCAGATCGACGACGTGGTCATGGTCGATCAGGGCCCCATCGGCCGCTCGCCGCGGAGCAACCCGGTCACGTACCTCAAGGTGTTCGACGAAATCCGCAACGTGTTTGCCGACACGCTGGAGGCCCGCACCCGCAGCTTCGACGCCGGCCACTTCAGCTTCAACGTGGACGGCGGGCGGTGCAGCGCCTGCGAGGGGCAGGGCTACCTGGAAATCGACATGCAGTTCCTGGCCGACGTCTACATGCGCTGCCCGCAGTGCAACGGTACCCGCTACCGCGACGAGATCCTCGACGTGACCTACCGCGGCCGCAATATCGCCGAGGTCCTGGAGATGACCGTCCGCGAGGCCTTCACCTTCTTCCGCGGCCAGGCGAAGGTGCAGGCCCGGCTGAAACGGCTCATCGACGTGGGCATGGACTACGTGCGGCTGGGGCAGCCGGCCAACACGCTCTCCGGCGGCGAGTCGCAGCGGCTCAAGCTGGCCGGCTACATGTCGGCCGCGCGGCGGGGCCGCGCGCTCTTTATCCTCGACGAGCCCACCACCGGACTGCACTTCTCCGACATCGTGCAACTGCTGGATTGCTTCGACGCCCTGCTGGCCGTGGGGCACTCGCTGATCGTCGTCGAGCACAACCTGCAATTGATGAAGGCCGCCGATTACATCATCGACCTGGGGCCCGGCGCGGCGGACGAGGGCGGCCGCGTCGTGGCCAAGGGCACGCCCGAAATGGTCGCCCGCACCCGCGGCTCCGTCACCGCCGAGTTCCTGGTGAAGACCCTCGCCGCGGAGGAAGGATGAAGGATCAAGGATGAAGGATCAAGGATGAAGGATAAAGGATGAAGGATAAAGGATGAAGGATGAAGGATGAAGGATGAAGCCGCTTGCGGCTTCGCAGCCCGTAGGGAGTTCCTGTGCCGCCGCCCCACGATGTTTCCCAGTTCGATCGTTATGCCCGGCAGGTCCGCTACCGGCCCTTGGGCGAGGAAGGCCAGCGGCGCTTGGGCCGCAGCCGGGCCCTGGTCTGCGGCTGCGGCGCGCTGGGCAGCATGTTGGCCAATACGCTGGTCCGCGCGGGCGTGGGGGCCGTGCGGATCGTCGATCGCGATTTCGTCGAGTTGAGTAACCTGCACCGCCAGGTCCTGTTCGACGAGCAGGACGCCACTGCCGGACTGCCCAAAGCCATCGCCGCCGCCGAGAAACTCCGCAAAATCAACTCGTCCGTGGCCGTCGAGCCGGTCGTGGCCGATCTCACCCCGGCCAACATCGAAGACCTCTGCCGCGACGTGGACGTGCTGCTGGATGGAACCGACAATTTTGAAACCCGCTTCCTCATCAACGACGCGGCGGTCTGGCTCGGCCTGCCGTGGGTCTACGGCGGGTGCGTCGGCGCCGAGGGGCAGACGATGACCATCCTGCCCGGCAGCACCGCCTGCCTCCGCTGCCTGTTGCCGGAATGCCCGCCGCCGGGCAGCACCCCCACCTGCGATACGGTAGGCGTGCTGGGGCCGATCGTCGGCGTGATTGCGTCGCTGGAGGCCGTCGAGGCGCTGAAGATCCTCAGCGGCAACCTCGAGGCCGTCTCGCGCTCGCTGACCGTCGTCGACCTCTGGCAGAACCGCCTGGCGCGGATCGACCTGGGCCGCCTGCGGGAAAGCTCCGATTGCCCGGCGTGCAAGCGACGGGAGTTTTCCTGGTTGGCCGGGCGGGAGGGCAGCCGCGCGGCCGTCCTCTGCGGTCGCAACGCCGTGCAGCTCACGCCCCCCGGGCCGCCGGTCCCCTTAGAGGAATTGGCCCGGCGGCTGGGAAGCGTCGGCCGCCTCAGCCGCAACCCCTTCCTCCTCCGCCTGGCGGTCGACCGCTACGAGCTCTGCATTTTTGCCGACGGACGGGCGATCATCACCGGCACCAGCGACCCGGCCGAGGCGCGAACGGTCTATGCGCGGTATGTCGGCAGTTGAGCGTGACCGTCAACGAATCGCCATCCACGGTTTTCTCCTTCGGCCCTGGGCCAAATGCGTCCCCGTTCGCCCGGAACGAGTAGGACGCAAGCCACGGTCAACGGTGGTCCGAAGGCCGCGTCTGGGCCAACGGAGTTTCGATCTTCGCGACAAGTCGTCACTGTGATTCGTCTTGCACAGCCGATATAATATCGAGACTCAGCAACGGTGTCCCAATGAATCGAGGCAGACGGACAGCGTCCATGCCGCCATTGGTTTGCGGGCGACTGGCCGTCTTGACAGATAAACGCGTCCGATCGTCATTTGGCAATGTAGCTGCAAGAGAGGTTTTCATGCGTCTGTGCCCCCTCATCCTTCTGCTTTGTGGCCACTGTCTCGTTTCCCATCAGCTTCTAGCGCAAGATCATGAAAGACCGACGAAAGCTCCAGTTGGCCAGGCCGAGATCGAGCAAATTGAGATAGTCCGCTGGAGCGTTCGAGACGCCGCGAAAAAAGGGGAAATGAAGATCGACCTTTGGTTTCCGGCAACGTGGGAGAGGGTGCAGGCCGGATTCCCTCATCTTATCCATCTTCGTTCCTTGAATTCCATTGAAGACGATACCGGAAAACTCCTTTCAACCGAGGATCGCCTGGGACAGATCGCGTATCTTCGCGGCGAGGTGCGCGGAGATACATGGCGGACTGGTGATGGAAGAGAAGGCCCAACCATTAGCTTGTGCCTAGAAGCGCCACAGCGGAGAGCAGAGAGGATTAAGGCACTTGCAGGAGTCGCCGATGTTTCTGTGGCGAAGGTAGTCAGCCTCACCTACAATGATCTCGCCGCCATCAACGGAAAGGAACTCGACCATCCCCGCATAAAGGGGCTCAAAGACTTGAAGCAGAGATTCTCTATTGAAGTGAAAGACGGAACGGTGTCGGCCACAATGGAGTCGCCAATAAACTTCGCTAGTCCCTCGAATGGTGGCCGCCTTGAATGGTGGGCACTTCTCGACGGCGGAAAGGAAGTAACCTCATTTGATGAGTCGGTGTCCACCACGCGGCCAAAGAATGGTGGCGTCATCGTGCAGAGAACCTTTATTGGTCGGCGCGACTTTAGGGGATGGTCGATGCGCGTTTCCGTTCTGGAACCAGTCGAGAGCAAGAGTTTCACGTTTAATTTTCACGGTGTCGAGTTGCCGTAGCCTCGCGGGTGTCCGCCGAGCCGTCAAATTGTTGCGATCACCTGTTGGGTAACAGCAATGCGGCGAGCGGCCCGTTTTCGACGACGGCGCGTCTGGGCCTCGTGGGGTTCTTCTTCCCGCTGCTCAAGCCGGTGTTCGGGATGGGCAGCAACCCGGCGGTCCGGCAGCAGGGCTTCCAGGGCGGCAGTGTCATGGGGCGCGATTGCGGGAAGGCGACGCAGCGCGTCCGTCAGGTACGGCCACACGTCCACGCAGTTCCGCCTGGCAATCGCTGCTTCCAGGCATGGAACGATGCCGGGGGCAGCCCTTCCTTGGCGCAGAACCCCACAATGCTCTGTCCACTGGCCCGTTGACGGTCAATCCCCCCCGCCGGTACCGCTCCCGGTCCGCCGTCATGGCCTTCGCCATCGCCTAGTCCCTCCGAATGCCCCGGATGAATCGTACCCAGGCATTCAGCCCACCACGGCCCGCAACGCTGGTGATTTAATGACGCATAGAGTTCCGCTCGGACGGGAATCTGATGCACGGCGCGTCCCGCGGCCGATCCTGACGCTTGTTCCATCTACGGCGGGTGTGCGGTCGGCGGCACCCGGGCAGAGTCGAGTTCAGGTCCCTGCCCACTCCGGCCGATGTTAAGTTGTGCCGGTCACGGATGCTGCAACGGTCGGGCAAAATGAGCGGCCTGCGTGCCTCCCCTCTCCTTTCGGGAGGGGGGACGTAGGCAGCCCCCTCGCCCACCCTCCGGCAGGCCACGGACGGGATACTCCCCCCTTTGCCTCCGCCCCTCGAGTCCTCCCGTGGCCAGAACCCATACCCAAAAAGCCGGTCTGAAGATCTTCAGCGAACAGCCGCCCAAGCCGGATCGCTCGACCACCGAAGTCGTTGCCAGTCTGCCGGCATTGCTGCGGGCGTTTCAACGGGCCACCGGCTGGCCGCTCCAGTACGATCCCAGCCCCGCTCCCGCCCGTACCCGCAGCACGCAAGGAGCCATTCCCGTCTCGTCGGGCAACACGGGGTGCTTGGGACATTTTCAACTCGGTTCCGAGGCGGCGGGGATCGAGGCGGGGCTGGGCTGCGATGTGCTGGAGCAGACGCCGCGCCGCCTGGAGACGCCGGGAAACCTTGCGCACGCGCCGCGCATCGACCGGCCGTCCGCCAAGTCGCTGGCCTCCGCGATGGCCGGCATGTTGGGAGAACTGCTGGAGGTCCGCCGCGCCCTGAAAGAGCGCGAGGCCGACCTGGCGGCGGGCGTCCCAGTCGTGCCCCATCTCGACGAGCCGCAACACCTGGCCGATCGCATCGAGGCCGTGCTGCAGGGCGGGGCGCGGGCCGTCGGCTGCCAGGCCGCCGCACTCTACCTTCTTGATGAGGCGACCAGCGAGCTCAAACTGCGTGCTTGCTGGGGTCTGCCTTGGGATCGGCTCACGGCACCCGCCCGGCCCTTGAAGGGCGCCGTGGCCGATCTGGAAGCTTTGCTGGGCCATGCCGTCGTGCTGGCGGACGCGGAGTTGATGCGGCATTGGCACGTGCCGGAGGACTTCGCCGCGGCCGCCTGCGTGCCCGTCTCCTCCCCCACCACTATCCTCGGCACGCTGTGGGTCTTCTCCGGCGAAAAACGCGACTTCCACGACGAGCAGACGAACCTGCTGGAGATCGTCGCCGGCCGCATCGCCGCCGAGTTGGAGCGGGAGATGCTCCGTCACGAGGCGACGGCCGCGGCCGAGCTCCGCCCGCAACTGCTGGCGGCCGAGCGCCTGCAGCGGAGCCAGTTGCCCGCTGTCGCCCCGCTGCTGGACGGCTGGGACGTGGCCGGCTGGACGGCCCAGGCCGGCTCACTGGGCGGTGACTTCCACGACTGGTTCTGCCTGCCCGACGGCCTGCTGGCCGTCGCCGTGGGTCATGCAATGGACGGGGAGATCGAGGGCGCCTTGGCCGCGGCTGCCCTGAAAGCGGCCCTGCGGGCTCACGGCCAGTACTACCGCGAGGCCCAACAGACGCTCAAGCGACTGAACCTCACGCTCTGGACGGGCTCGGCGGGCGACCAGCATGCCACCCTCTTCTATGGCCTCGTGGAGACGGCCACCGGCCGGCTCTCGTCCGCTTCGGCCGGCCAGCCCGGCGCCCTGCTGGTGCATCGCGACGGCTGGCAGTCGCTCAGTCACCCCTCGGCCCGACTCGGAGAGGGCCCGGAATCCCAGTACGAACAGTTCGGTTACGAGCTGGCGCCGGGCGAGGTGCTGGTGCTGCTGAGCGAAGGGGCCCGCGATGCGGCCGACACCGCAGGCGGGCCGTTGGGTGAAGCGGGGGTGGCGGAGGTTGTCCGCAGCCGCCTGGATCTTTCCGCCGCGGACTTGGCGGCCCTGGTTCGCCGCCGTCTGGAGGCCCTGCCGGCCGCCGCGCGTCACGACCGGACCGTGCTGGTAATCAAGCGGCGGATTAGGGATTAGCGGCCGGGGAGCAGGCATCAGGGATTAGGTCCCGGGTCTTGGGGCCGGCAACGCCACCGGCTCGGGGAAACCCGCCCCGTTCTCCTTTGGCTGCCGGTCTTGGGCCCTCCTTGACCGCACGGAGCAACCAGGTAAACTGGAGAGAAGTCCAGGGGCGGCTCCCCACCCGCGGGAATGGCGGAATTGGCAGACGCGCTAGGTTGAGGGCCTAGTCCCCGTAAGGGGGTGCAGGTTCAAGTCCTGTTTCCCGCACCTTTACGCCACAAGGAGTTACGTCGATGAGACGTGACTCCTTTTTTCGTCCCCGGAAAGCAATCCCAGCACATTCCCAACACAAGATTTCACTTCGCCGGCTCCGCTGCCGTCATCCGCGAGAACACATCATCGGCGATTGCCACTTCGTCCAGCGCGTGGTAGTGCTGTCTCATGGTGGTCGGGTTGCAACCGAAGGCGATGGCGGCGTCACTGTCAGCAACCCGTGCCATCCGCGCCTTGCTCATGGCCGTGCCCCGGAAGTTATGCAGCTTGAACCGGGTTGCTTTCGATGTGTCGAGATAGGCCCGCAATTGGTCTTGCAGCCAGTCTTTCAACCGATGGGACTGGAATGCCCCGACAGCCTTGGCGTGCCCCGGGTGGCCCTTCTTCAAGTGGACTTCCCGCAACTGCTCTGAGAACCGCTCGAAAACGTAGGTCGGGCCGGCAATCGCCTGCAATTCGGCAAACAACGCCGGGGACAGACGGCAAGCCCGCTCTTTGCGGCCCTTGGTCGATTCGGAAACGAAGCGGATGCGGCCGTCCTTCAGACCCGCCGTGACGGCACTCGATAGCTCGCCGATCCGGCAGCCAATGGCCGCCTTGACATCCAGGAAGAGCAAGGGCAACCGCCAGCCCTTCCAGGTCTTTTTCAGCCAAGCGAAGAAGGCTTCCTGCTCTTCGGCCGTAATAAGGCGCGGGGGCTTCTTATCGTACTTGGGCGGTTCCACGTCGGCAAACGGGTCGATGCTGACGATCTTCAGTGTGTCCCGCAGCCAGTGGCCGAACACGATGGAAAGGTTGCCGACGTTGCCCTCTACGGTCCGGGGTGACAGCGGCTTCTCGTCCTGCTTGCCTTTCATCCGCTTGACAACAAACGTCTGGGCCATCGCGGAGGTAATGTCGCCCGGGCCTTTGCTCTTCGGGAACACTTTGCGAAGGTTGCTGATGCACAACTCGTACTGTTGGATCGACGTGGGGCGCAGATTCTTCGCCTTCATGCGCTCTCGCATGAGGGCCAAGGCATCGTCCCAAGGCATGTTTGCCCCGTGGGGCTTGAACACGTCGCGGATGATCGGCTTTGCGGCGTCGGCCGCCGCGTGCTTGGCGGTTTCGCCGGTTGTCTTTTCCAGCCGTTCACCGTTCGGCCCCCGGAAGTATGCGAAGTAGAACGGGCACCCGTCCCGCTTGCCGAGAGAGAATCGCACCTTCGCGCCGTCGGGTAATTCGCAGCTATGGTCTGGGACTCGCAAGGTAGGTGTCCAACTGCTTTCTGGTGAAGCGGTACGTCCGTCTGGGGCCGCGAAGGGGGACAAGTCGCTTCCGTTCGACCAAGCCGTACAACGACTGTTCTGTAATTCCAAGGTAATTGCAGGCTGCCCTGGAGTCAAAGTAGGGGCATCGGGATTCACTCCAACCCAAGAGCCGGCCCAGTACCCGCAGCGCATCTTGCGGCGTGCCGGCCGTGGTCATAGGCAAATCGCAACCGAATCGGCAAGCCATCCGCTGTGCCTCTGTGGCCAGTTCGGTGGCCTCAAGCCCGGTGTAGAAATCAGGCGGGCCGTGCTGGCACCACCCCTCAATGGCGTCAAACGTCTCCTGAAGGTAACGGCGGAAGTCTTCAATGGTGCGCATCAGAAATCTTCTGCTTAGGGTTATCGCAAAGTAGTAATCGGGTCTGACTGTCTGCCGGGTGAAACAAGGCCATGTCCTGTCCAGGCGGCCGCGCCGAATCGTGGCTCTGGATGGCTAATGCTCACCGTCTGGGCTCCATCCTTCCGTTTCGAGACAAGGTACGCCTGCGCCTCTACAAGCCTCTTGAACGTGTTCCTCTTGCTCGGCCACAGAGCAACCGGCCGGCCCGGTTGACTGAAGCCAGTTGGCGTCTCTGTTGCCACAGCCAGCTTCTTGATTCGGTACGTCTTGGCACGGCCGTCCCAACAGACCTGGTACACGCGCATGATGTTCCTTCCGATCCAACCTCCAGGAGCCCCGCAGCAAGACTCTCGTGGTCAGCCAACATTGATCCAGGGAATTGATCTGCTCGTAATCAAAGCCGCAGCGGGCCGGACGGGAGAAACGAAAAGCCGCCGACCCACTGTGGCCTGATACGTTCACGCCCTTGACGCCTTGCGGGCGCGATTGCAAGAGTCCTGAAGGTGAGAGGAGGCCGGGGCGCGACAAGCGCCCCGCCCTCGGGCAAACCGCCCTAAAGGGCGCGCCCCGCTACGTCATCGCCGATCGCCCTTCTTCTGCGGTCTCAGGCCGAGCAGTTCCGGGTTGCGAGCCCGAATCTCCATGTACTGCTGTTGACTCAGACGCCTCGGATCGACTTTGCCGCCGCTGCCGGTGGGAATGCCGCCGGCCGAAGAAGATCCGCCGACCCCGCTGACGATGTTGGCGCGAAAGAGGCCGCCGTATTCACCAGGCCGCTCGGCGAGGTGCTTCACGGCAGCGTCGGGCGAGACGGTCAACGTGACCGGCCGGCCTTCTTCGTCGGTGGTCGGGAGATTCACGACGGCTTCCCACCGGTCCGTGCCGTGGCCCTTCTCGTCGGTCACTTCGCGCACGGTCGCGTGTTGCCGCAGGAAAGAGGCAACCAGCTTCGGATTGTGCGCGTCGTGCTTGACGGCCGCGGCGTTCAGTTCGCGCTCCGTCAATTCCGTGTGGTGGTGATCCTGCCATTCCTTGGCCTCCTTTTGCAGCGCGGCGATCTTCTTCTCGGTCTCCTTGGCCGCTTGCTGCCGCTCGTGGGCAAGCTGCTGCTCCTTGGTCCGAGACTGCGCCTGCACCTCCTCGATTTGCTGTTGCAACTGTTCCTTCTCGCGCGTGGTCAGGTTGGCAGTCTCGGCCGTGTGCCGCAACGCATCCTCAGCGCGCTGAAGCCGGGCCTTGTCCTTCGCCCGCTCTCGGGCCAGGAAATTGTTCATCTCTTGCTGGGTGAACATCCGCCCGGGGGAAGACGACGGATCGGGCGTCGGATCGGGGACCGGGACACCGGCCGCACCGTCCGCATTCTCGCCGTCGAAACAAGCCACTACCGGGTCCGACAGATACAACGAACGCATCGGAGAACCTCCACGCCCCGCGGCGGCGCACAAGAAAGGGTTGCCTGCGTAGCGCTGCCCCCGCGGTGGGCAGCACAGGCCCGCAACGGCTTTCAAGCCGTCGCGTGGTCGGGAAACTGGGGAAGGGGACTTGGGGATTGAAACTTGGGAATTGGTTACTTGCAGTCGCGCGCCGCCTTGCGCGTTTGACGCCGAACCTCCTTGACGAGCGCAGCATGGGCCTGAGTCTTTGCCCGTTGAGCCTGCTTGAACGCTTGGTAGTTCGCGTCTTCGAGCCTGGTCACTTTGGTTTGTACGTCTTTCATGGGTTACTCCGGTCCAAGACGGGCATACGCGGGATCACGCACAGGTCTTTCGTTGCCCGTTCATGCGAGACCATCCGTTGCTTGTCAACGGCACGTCGGGTCTCTGCCTGCCGCGATTTCACGACGCCCTTCACGACACGATCCAATTTCTTGTTGTCCATCCTATTTCTCCTTGGTGTATCCGCCGCAGGCGACCGGCCACTGTTTTCCCAACACCGGTCGCCTGCGGACCATTACCGCGCCCGACCCTGATGGGCACGGCGGAATAGTTGGGGTTGATGACGGCGGATCGCCTCAATCGCGTTGGCGGCGTCCGCGTCATCGGTGCAATGGACGAGGTAGCTCGTCACAGTCGCCACGTCGCACGCGCCTGCCGCCTTGGCAAGCTGCCTGGCGAGGGCGAACGTCAATCGGCCTGGTTGCGACATTTCTTCTTCCTCCGGGGTTCACGGTATACAGTCTGCGCGTTGTCGTGCTCGACTACTCGGCGCACGTGGGGGTCTCATGGGCGATGCGCAGCGGTTCGCGGCCGGCCTCGGCGATCGCGGCTTCGATGGCAGGCAGGGCGAGATCGACGATCTGATCGTAGTTCGGCAGGCCGGAGAGCTTCTCCACGAGCGCCTGACAGATGGCAGTGCCCACCGCAAACAGCGCGTGCCTGCCCAGCAGGTTCCCCATCTTCTCCTCCTGGCTGATTTGCAGGAGTTCCAACTTGCCGATCGTGTGCAACAATTGACCGGCGAGGCCCGCGTGCCCCTCATTGACGGCCACTTCTGCCAGCAACCGAGTCATGGCGATCTCTTCGGACAGGCTGGTGGCATCGGCCCGACGGAACTCGTCGAGGCGCTTCGCCAGTTCTGGATCGTTCAACTTGAACACAACAGGTCTCCAAGAAATAGCCAAGGCCAGACATTCGGCCTTGTGGTTCGATGGATGATTCAGGACGCCACGCTGGCTGAATCCTGAAGGTCAGCAGCACAACTCGCGTTGGCTGTGGATGCAGAACGGCGCGGGGCGAATCACGCGGGCGGGCTCGGCACCGCCGCTTGCGTTGTGGAAAACAGTGAACAGCAGCGGAGAAACGCCCCCAACGCGCTGCGCGGGGAAATGCCCCGGACGACCTGGCAGGCGGTCAGCGCGAACCACACGTCGGGCAGGTATTTCGGGTCGGGGGTCGCCACAACGAGGTGCTTCTGCTGGGCATGGGCATAACCCAACTCGAAGATGCTCCCGTAGGCGTCCTGTGTCGGCAGCCAAGCGAAGACCAAATCAGCCTTGTCAATGGCTGCCAGGCAGGAGGAGACTATCGCCGAGCGCGTGTACTGCACGTCAACACACACCTGTGGTTGCCGTCCGCCCATGCCGTGTTGTCCGGGGCCGTGGTAACAGCCGTGGTCGCACGACACGAAGTACGGGCCGACGTAATCGTGGCCAAAGACTGCGCCCCGTAGAATCGGCCAATGGCCCGGACTGGTCTCGACCCTTCGCAATCGCGTGATGATGTCATGCCGCCAACAGTTCTTCTCGACTTTGCCCGCCAGATAGATTCGCATTGCTGTGCTCTCAGGGGTGAAGGAAAGGGAAGTGGATAGGTGCCGCGGGCCAGTGCAGTCCGCACCGGCCCGCGGCGTCAGGCAAAGACGTTGCCAAGGGCCAACTAAGCAACGCCTGCCCTATTTCAAGGGGTGAAGTCAAGTTTCAATTGCAACAAAGGCGTTTTTTGAGAACTTCGCTAGGTGTTCGGTAGCCGAGGCGTTTTCGAGGACGTTCGTTGAGTAGTTGCTCCACGCGAGTCACCTCCTGGTGACTG
>Ga0326727_10009271_pt1 | contig 24324 bp, 18 predicted proteins | sample MB2enrmetagenome_FD_207643 | JGI IMG/M metagenome (GOLD analysis project Ga0326727, IMG submission 207643) | Lab enriched peat soil microbial communities from McLean, Ithaca, NY, United States - MB29MY | ecosystem: Environmental > Terrestrial > Soil > Wetlands > Peat | place: USA: New York... | reverse complement strand
ACCGGAGGGCAGCGAACGCCTTTGCGCCTTCGGTCAAAACCGGAGTGTCATAATCGTGATCATTTTTCAACCATATTTTTTATAAAATCATGATTAATTTATTATCTTAGATTAATACCAGCAATTCCGGCATATTACAGGTAAACACGCAATAGCCCTTAGCGCAGGGATTTGTGGTCTACAGTGCCCGACAAGGGTGATTGATCGCTTAAGCGATCAATTGCACAGGAGGTCTGTGCGCTGTAACTGTCCAATCTGCATGTCAGCGAGGGTCAGCCAAGGAGGGAGTTATGGCCCGAGAGTCGAGGCAGGGCTTAAGCAGATTATCTACCAGATGCCTCAGATCGAAATCCTGGTGGTCAGCGGCAGTACCGTAGCGCCTGCCTGCCGGGACAAGACCATCAACCGCACCGCCCGCATGGCCGATAACCTTCTCGGAATTAGCCACGATAACTGGTCCTTTTGGCGCCGGAAATTCCGTCTTTATTATCTTTTACGCTTTCAGATATTCTTTCAACGCCGCCCCAATCTGGGCGATGGCTGCCCTGGTGGCCGGGGTGCCGGCCAAGATGTTGTTGTTGCAAAAACCGTGGATGGTGCCCAGGTAACGGCTCGCGGTAACGGGCACGCCGGCCTTGAGCATGTTGCGGGCGTAAGCTTCGCCTTCGTCTCGCAGCACGTCGAACTCCGCGGTGATGACCAGCGCCGGAGGCAGCCCGGCCAGGGTCTCAAGGGAGGCGTTCAGGACCGAGGCCGTGTCCTGGGCCTTGGAGCCCTCATCAGGTGCGTACTGGTCCCAATACCACTGCATGTCCTTGCGGGTTAGGTCGGGGTCGTTCGCGAAATCCCGGTAGGACTGAAGCGAGCAGGTCGCGTCGGTGGGTGGATAAATGAGCGTCTGGTGCCGGATGGCCGGCCCCTGGCGGCGCTTGGCGAGGATGGCCACGCCCGCGGCCAGCGCCGCCCCGGAGCTGTCGCCTCCCACGGCCAGACGCGAGCCGTCCAGGCCCAAAGTCTCGCCGTTTTCGGCCAGCCACTCCGCCGCGCTGTAGGCTTGCTCCAGGGCCATGGGGTAGCGGGCTTCCGGGGAGAGCTCGTAGCGCACCATGGCGAGCGCGACGCCGGAGGCGTTCACGATGTCACGGGCCAAACGGTCGTGGGTATCGGGACTACCGAACACCCATCCGCCACCGTGCATGTAGACGGTCACGGGGAGCTTGCCATGGGTATCCGCGGGGCGCAGCAGCTTGACGCCCACGCTGCCTGTGGGGCCGACAGGCAAGCTGATGTCGTCGATTAAGGCCTCAGGCTTATCCTTAAGCAGCGACTGCGCGATCTCGTAAGCCGCACGGGAGATGCCCACGGGAATATCGTAGACGGGCGGCCGGTTCTGAGCGATGCGTGCCTTGAGGCATTCCAGGGTTACGGCTTCGATGCCTAGATCTTCGAGATAAGGAGTGTTCATAACAATTTTGCCCGCCGGTGACCCCCGTCTCGCTAATCATTGATTCCCCGGGTTGGCGGCCGGGGGCTGACAACATCCGTGGTGTTGGTCAGGAATGCCGTATTATAACCATGATTTATTTTCAATCAAAATTTTTATTTAATCATGATTAATATTTGTATTATGATTAATTCCAGTTATTTCGGGGTATTGCCTCACACTCAGCTCCTTGCCTTGTTCAGGGATTTGTGGTCTACACTGTCAGCACGATAGGTTGATCGCTTAAGCGATCAACGCCAAAAATTGATCAGTGCCAAAGAGGAACGCATGAGTACTTCAAAGGAGAGAATGAAGATCCGGCAGCAGCGGATTATGATCTACTTCATTGAGGCGGCCGACAAGATCATTAAGGAAGAGGGACTGGAGGCGGTGACCATCCGCAAGGCCGCCGACTTGGCCGGATACACCAGCGCCACGCTGTACAGCTATTTCGACAACCTCACACACCTGATCTTCCTGGCCACCATGAATCATCTAGATGCGTACAACTCAGCCATTCCGGACTTCGTGGAATGCTGCAAGAACTCGGTGGAAAAATATCTAGCTATCTCCGAATGCTTTTCCGAATTCGCGTTCGACGATCCCAATGTCTATGAGTTACTATTCTTTACCTACCGGGACGAGAAAATGGAGGAGTACACCCGACAGTACTTCGAGCTCTACCCAGATAAACTGGAGAAGCAGTGGCCGGAGCCCTTCTCCAAGATCTACACCGTGAACAACATGTACTCGCGCAGCGCCATCATGCTCTACGATTGCGTGGATGACGGGTACATGACCAAGGAGAACGCCGACGACTTTAACGACGTGGCCCTCATGGTCTTCAAGTGCATCCTGCAGGACGTGCGTGCGGGAATCCTTGACAAAAAGACGGCCATCGAGCGGACCATGAAGTATTACCGCCAGATGTTTTGGTGCTACCTGCAGCCGGAGCACCGCTCCCTGGTCAAGGACGTGGAGGGCGTGGCCTGAGGGCCGGGCCGCGTGGCAGCCGCCTCTAGCCGTGCCGGAACTCCACGCCCATGGTGCCGACCGGGTATTCCCAGCGCTTGATGATGGTGCCGCCGCAGAGGATGCGGCAGGTACCGCACTCTAGGCAGCCAGCGCAGTCGAAGCGCATGGCCCCACCCTCCTCCAGCCGATACAGACCGGCTGGGCAGACCTGGGCCAACTTGCGGAACTCCGCCGGGTCGGGGTTCTCCACCAGTTCGATGTGGGGATTGCTCTCATCCACGAAAAACTTGTCCACACCGAGTTTCACGTCCACATTCACGGGGTTCACCGTATTCGCTGTCTGGTTCATAACCCTCGCATCCCCTTGATGCCGTCCTTGAGCAGGTTCAGCAGCCCGACCTTGCGCAGGTGCGGCATAATCATCTTGCGCAGGGGCTCTGACGGGCCGTCGATGGTGAAGAGGTCGCTCAGGATGCCCGCAGCCATCTCCGGGTACTCGTTGTACATTCGGCTGTTATTCAAAAGCGCTGGCAGGTGGTCGTGGAGCCGCAAGTCACGCATGACGAAGCTGCCCTCCAGAGCGGTCTTGTAGCCGGCCAGACCGGAGGAACTGAAGTCACCGGCCTGCTTGGCGGCCATAACCGCGTTGGCCGCGGCCTCGCCTGAAGCAATGGCCAGGTCCATGCCGCGCACGGTGTAGCCGAGGTTGAGGCACAGACCCGCGGCGTCGCCCGTTACAAGCACGCCGTCGGCCACGAGTTTCGGCAGCATGGCCAGGCCGCCCTCGGGCACCACGTGGGCGGAGTATTCGAGCAGCTCGCCGCCGGCGATGAGCGGCCGCACGACCGGATGGTTCTTGAAGTTCTCCAGCATCTGGGGAACGCTTATGTCAGCCGTTCCCGCGCCTTGCAGGCCGAACACCACTCCCAGAGACACACTCTCGCGGTTGGTGTATAAGAAGCCCCCGCCCATGCGTCCGGCCGAGGGCATGCCCGCGAAGAGCCAGGCCGCGCCTTCGCCATCTAAGCAGCCGAAGCGGTCGTTGATCTTGGCGGGGTCCAGCCCGATGACCTCCTTCACCCCCACGGCGCAGTGGTGCGGGTTAAGCTGCGGCACCAAGCCAAGCTTACCGCCCAGAACGGAGTTAACCCCATCGGCCAGGATCACCGCGTCGGCCGCCATCTGCTCGCCGCCGGCCATCACTCCGTGGACCCTGCCCTCGCGCACGAGCAGTTCGTCCACGCGGATGCCGTAGACCAAGCTGGCCCCGGCCGCCTCGGCCTTGTCGGCCAGCCACTTGTCGAAGTGCGCCCGCAAGACCGAGTAGGAACGCGCGGCCGGGTCGCCGGGCGGCGGCGCGGCAAAATCCAAGGTGACGCAGTCCGCCGTGGTGACCAGGGATATCTTCTCGTGCGCGATGACCCTTTCCACCGGGGCCTCTTCCGCGAAACCGGGGATGATTTTCTCCAGGCTGTGGGCGTAGAGCCGGCCGCCGGTCATGTTCTTGGCGCCGGCAAAGTTGCCGCGCTCCACCACCAGCACCTCCAGCCCGGCCCTGGCCAGGAGGAGCGCGCTGGTGCAGCCGGCCAGGCCCGCGCCCACGATAATCGCGTCAAACTTGTCTTCGGCCATGATCCACCTCAAATCCGGCCCCTGCCGGGTATAATGTCGCTGTCCGTCGAACGGTTCGCGCCGGGGTTGCCCTGCTCCCCGCCTTCCCCCGCCCGGCTGGCGGAAGGCGGCACCGCCTCTAGTGAAGCAGCGAACCAAACAGGCTGATCTCCTTACCGATGGCCGCGTTGTACGGCAGGGCCCAGAACCAGATGAACAGCACGGAGATGGCCAGGCCCGAGCCCACCATGATCCAGCCGTATAACCGGTCGCGCTTGTACTCAGCGGGCACGGCGTCGGATTCGGGGATCACGTGCAGCTTCTGCTGGTAGGCGACCTCCTCCGACGTGGGCTCCTGGCCCAGGGAACCCAGGATGCCCAGGACCACGCTGACAGCCAGGCCTATGAAAAATGGATCGAAGAAGTTCTTGAGAGGCCATCCGGCGAACTCCTGCAGGCACTTGGATCCGAGGTAGCCCACGAAGCCGCCGACCATGGAGTAGAAGGCCCCCCGTTCGGTCAGGCGCTTGCTCCAGACGCTGGCGAAGGCCACGAAGCCCCAGGACGAGGCGATAATGGTGCTGGCGAACCAGGAGATGATCCGGATGTTGGAGAGGCGCAAATAGGCCAGGAACAGGGCCACCAGGCCCACCAGCAGCACCACGATGCGTGTGAAGCGCAGGTGCGCGGCGTCGCCCTTGGCTTCCACGCCGAGGATCACGTCCGTGATGCTGAAGCCGATGACCGAGAGGAAAGTGGAGCCGTGGGCCAGGCCGGCGGCCAGAATGCCCGCCAGCACGGCCACGCCGATCACGGTTGGCATCACGTTGAAGGCGGTCCAGATGATGACCTTCTCGGGCTCGGCCATGTGCGGGTAGATCAGGATGACGCTGATGGCCATGAGGTAGAGGTAGGTCAGGAAGACCACGGTCAGGATGGCGGCCATGGCCCCGGAGCGGAAGATCACGTGCTCGTTTTTGGCCATGAGATTCCGGCCCGCCTGCCAGGGGCTAACGCCCACGGTGAGCAGCCAGATTGCGCCCATGGTGATGGCGTACATGACGATGTCAAAGGCCGTGCCCTTGCCCACGTTGCCGTGGAAGCTCAACAGGTCCGCCGGGGTGTTGGGGCTGTGCGCCAGGTTCACCACCAGGTTCTGCAGGCCGCCGGCGGCCTTGAAGATGGCCGGGCCGCCGATGATGGTGGCGAACAGGAAGAGCAGGAACTGCATGGTGTCGGTGATGATCACGCCCTTGGAACCGGAGTAAAAGGTGAAGGACACGAAGCAGACCCAGGCGATGAACAGGCAGGATACCCGGTCGAGCCCGGTAGCGGTCTCCATGAGCATGCCCGTGCCCTGCATCACCGCCAGCAGGTAGGCTGTTATGGAGACGATGGTCGTGAGGCCGGCGAAGCGCCGGATGCGCGTGCTGTTGAACCTGAGGCCAAAGTACATGGGCATGGTATTGATCTTGGCGCGACGGATGTAGCGGCCGAAGAACAATGCACCGAATACGTAACCGCTGGCGCACAGCGAATTCAGGAGGATGATGGTGGTGACGTTTCCGTTGTAGCAATATGCCGTGTCACCCATGAACCCCGTGGTGCTCAACATGGAGGCGAACAAGGTGCCGGTGATCAGGATGGTCGGGCAGTTGCGGCCGCTGACGTAGTAGTCCTCGACCGTCTTGATTCTCCGTCCTACATAGAGTCCGACACAGATGTACGCCAGGATGCTTAAGAGCATTCCCGCAAGGTACACGTTCATGTTGCCCCTCCCAGCTAGCCGTTGTTCTTCTTCGCTTCGATCTTCTTCTGCTCCCTGTACAGATGCCAGTTCATGAACAGCCCGACGCCGGCCAGAAACAACCCAATGAACAGTGAATAGACGATCTCACCCATGACGAGCTCCCCCTTGGCATGCACTCTTCTTGCGTTTCGCGAATCCATGCGCGGCGTTGCATACCGCCGCGCCCAATGCTTCTCCCAAGGCGCAAGGACGGGCCGCAGCCCGCCCGGAATCTCGTTCGCCGGTACCTGGCCTACGCGGGTCCGGTGTGTATCCAGGAGCCGGGCCGCCATCTTCCCCGCGGCCCGGCTCCGGTTGATCTTTCCTCCACGCCTCAGCCCTTCAGCGCTCCGACCAGGGCAGGCAAGACTTTGTACAGATCGCCCACGATGCCGTAGTCCGCGAACTGGAAGATGGGAGCGTTCTTATCCTTGTTCACCGCGATGATGACCTGCGCCCCGCTCACGCCGACCATGTGCTGGATCTGGCCGGAGATGCCCAGGGCCAGGTATACGTCTGGCTTGGGCATCACGCCGGAGATGCCGATGTAGCGCTCGCGCTCCATCCACTTCTCACCTTCGGCGATGGGTCGCGAGCAGCCCAGCTCCGCGCCGATGGCCGCGCAGAGTTCCTCGGCCAGGCGGATGTCCTCCTGCTTGGCGAAGCCGCGGCCCACGGACACGATGCGCCGCGCCCGGCTCAGATCCACGCTGCCGCCCTGTTTGGGCCGGCGCTCCACGCAACGTACCGCCGCGGCCGGGGGCACGAAGGCCGCGGCCACGGTCTGGCCCGTGCGCGCGGCGTCCGGGGTCGCGGCCTCGAACACCCCGCTGCCCACCGTGGCGACGGCCACCGGAGAGGTGATGCGCTCCTCGCCAATGGCCTGGCCGCCGTAGACCATGTGCCGGGCGGTCACGCCGCCCGCCTCCACGGTCAGCTCGGCCGCGTCGGTGACCACCCCGGCCTTAAGCAGCGCGCCCAGGCGCGCGGCCAGGGCCTTGCCGCGCCTGGTCCCGGCCACGAGCACCAGGCAGGGTTTGCCGCCCCTGGCGATGGCCTGGGCCATGGTCGGGGCGTAGTCCTCGATGATGCGGCCGACGTCCTTTTCGCCCAGATGGCAGGCCACGGCCGCGCCCAGGGCATGAGCCCGGGCGATGTCCTGCGCGCCGCCAATGACCAAGGCCGCGACCTCCTCGCCGAACCGGGCCGCCCCGGCCATAAGTTCGGGCAGGCGGGAGGGTGCGTCGCTGAACACCCAGACACGAGATAACTTGCTCATACTTCCCTCCCTCAATTCAGGATGCGGCGCACCTGGGCCGTGAACTCGGCAAGCTGCTCGGCCCCGTCGCCGGAGACGATCTGGTGCTTGCGCTCCTTCTGTTTCGGAGCCTTGACCGAGACCATCTCCGACGGGGCGGGCGTCTCGGCCAGGCCCAGGTCCTGGGTGGACCACACGGTGACCGGCTTCTTGGCCGCGCCCAGGATGGCCTTCATGCCCGGGATGGTGGGCACGTTGATGTCCGTGGACACGGAGACCACGGCCGGCAGCGGCACCTCCAGCACCTCCACCTCGTCCTCCAGGGTGCGCTCCACGGTGAGCGCGGCGGAGGAGGCGGAGACTATACGGCTCACACCACTCACGGTGGCCACGCCTAGCAGCTGGCCCAGGCGCGCCCCCACCTGCTGGGCGTAGAGGTCGCCGGAGCCGTCGCCGCAGAGAATCAGGTCGAAGCCGGCCTTTTTCGCGGCTGCGGCCAGGACGGCCGCGGTCTTGTGCGCCAAGGCGCCCTCCAGGCCGGGATCCATGACCGCGATGAGCGCGTCCGGTCCGCGCGAGAGGATGTCCTTGCGCGCCTTGGTGTTCTCCAGATACTTGCCGCCCGCGCTGAGCGCGGTGACCCTGGCCTCCCCCACGGCGACCCTGAGGTTGGCCGCGGCCTCCACGGCGTTTAGGTCGAACTGGCTGATCTTGGGCTCGGCCTTGACGAGGTCGAGCGAGCCGTCGGCCTTGACGCCTATGTCCTGCTCTTCCGGTACAAGCTTGCAGCAGACAATGATGTTCATGTTCTCTCCGATCTGTCCCGAATGCCCCGGTTACGGTGCAGCCTTACTGCCATTCCGCCAGGGCGTAGTTGAGGTAGATGCGCTCCGGCTCGTCCGCGTCGATGACCCGGAAGTGGATGGAGTTGTCGTCCCACTTCCACATCTGCGTCTTGATGGTGACGCCGGGATACAGCGGCTTGGTGATGCGGGTCTTGAAGCGCGTAAGGCGCTCCGGTTCGCCGGGGATGATGGTGCGGATGATGTGGCGGCAGGCCGCGCCGGCGGTGCTCACCGCGTGCAGGATGGGCTTCTCGTAGCCGAACTTCTGGGCGTACTCCCAGTCGATGTGCTGCGGGTGGTAGTCCCCGGACAGACGGTAGATCAGGGCCTGGTTCGGCGGGATGCGCTCGGCCACCTCGAAATCCGGGGTGCGTTCGGGGATATCCACTATGTCCTTTGGGGCCTTCGGGCCACCGAAACCGCCATCGAACAGGGCGCAGTCCCAGCTCTCGTTGGTGAACAGCTTCACGCCGTTCTCGTCGTAAGTGTCGCCGATGTGCTGAGCCAGACAGCCCTTGCCCTCGCCGCGGTCGTAGAGGCCCTTGAGCAACACCTGCGTGCTCAGCTTGCCCGAGAGCTTGGTAAACGGCTGGTGGAAGCACAGGTCAAAGCCCCAGTGCAGCGAGCCACCCCAGTTGAAGCCATAGTCGATGGTCTTGGTGACCACGCTGTCCACTATGGGCATGGCCGCGAAAATGGGCAAGATTTTCAGGTTCTTCTCGTACACATACTGGAGGTCCGTCTTCCCGTCGGCCCCGGCTCCGCAGCCCAGCGCGAACAGTATCAGGTCCCGGAAGGTGTACTCGCGTTCAAATGGACCGTAGGTCTTTCCCTGCATGTCTAGTTTCAATGCCATCTCAGTTCTCCTTTGCTGTAACAACCGCCGCCGTCGATATGCGGTCCGTTCGCTGTCCGTGACGGGTTGCGCCTCAGCCGTTCAGTCGTTTTTGCAGCCTTTCAAACCCTTCTTCTGCACCTTGCCCGTGCACGTGCGCGGGAAGGAGTCGCACAGCTCCACGCAGGAGGGCACCTTGAACCGGGCCATGCGCTCGGCGCAGTAGGCGATGATTTCCTCGGGCGTCAGGGTCTCGCCCTTTTTCAGCATGACGAAGGCCTTCACGGCCTCGTCGCGGATGGTGTCCGGCACGCCGATGACCGCGGACTCGGCGATCTTGGGGTGGCTGTTGAGGAGGCTCTCTATCTCGGTGCTGGAGATGTTCTCCCCAGAGCGCTTGATCATGTCCACGTCGCGGTCTACGAAATAAAACACCCCGTTCTCGTCCATCCAGCCGTTGTCCCCGGTGCGCAGCCAGCCGTCCGGGCTCAGGGCCTTGGCCGTGGCCTCGGGGTCGCGGTAGTACTCCTTGAAGATGGTCTTGCCGGGCACGCCTTTCACAAGGATCTCGCCGATGGAGCGCGCCGGCATCTCCACGCCCGCCTCGTTGACGATCTTGGCCTGGTATTCCAGCCCCGCTTTTCCGATTGACGGCCAGATGCGCTTCTCGCCCGGCAGGTCTCCGGTGAGGCCGACCAGGGTCTCGGTCATGCCATAGGAGTTGAGCATGGTGACCCCGAAACGCTCCTCGAAGTCGCGCTTCTCCTGGTCGGTGATGGTCAGGCAGAAGAACACCTCGCGCAGGCAGTGGCCGCGCTCCCAGGAGCGCCGCGGCTGGAGCATCAGGGTGCGCACCATGAGCGGGATGCACTCCGTGAGCGTGGCCCGGTGCAGGCAAATCTGGCTCCAGAATCGGCGCGCGCTGTAGCGCTCCAGCACCAAAAGCGTGCCGCCGACCATGAAGGTGGGCATGGCCGCGCTGCACTGGAAGTCGATGTGGAATCCGGGCATCATGGTCAGGTAACGGTCGTCCGGCCGCATGGACAGGAGCCAGATGGTGTAGTGCCCGGAGAAGATAAGGTTATGATGAGTGAGCAAAGCGCCCTTGGGGCGGTCGGTGGTGCCGGATGTGAACAGTATCTCCGCGGGGTCGCCGCTGACGAGCGGGATGTCTGAGGCGAGTTCCGGACTCTGCCCGCGCATGAGCTTGGTGAGGTTGAACGCGCCGGGCACCTCGCGTTCGGCCTCCAGGCGCGCGGCGATGAGGGTTTTGAAGGACCGCGCGCCGTCTTCGTTCAGCTTTAGGAAGGTCTGTAGATACCCCTCCTCCGCGATGACCGTGCGCGCCCCGCACTTGTCCACGATATACTCGCACTCGCCAGCCACGTACTGAGTGTTGATCGGGGCCATGACCGCGCCGATTTTGGCCAAACCGTACCAGCAAATCACCAGCTCCGGACTGTTGCACATCTGCAGGGCCACCACGTCGCCCTTGCCGAGGCCCAGGGCCAGGAAGGCGTTGGCTGCCCGGTTGATCTCGCTGTTGAGCCCTTGGTAGGAGTATTCGCGCGTGTTGCCTTCGGCGTCCTCGAAGACAAGGGCCGTCTTTTCCCCGTGGGCCGCGGCGAGGTCGTCCCACAGGGAGCGCAGGGTTTTGTTGCCCACAATATCCATAGCGTCACCTCATGGAGCTGAGCATCCAGGCCCGGTTGCGGAGGGGAGGGGCCGGGCGGACCTGGCCTCCCCCCTCCGGTGTCCTTGGCGTACTGCCGGATCGCTCCGCTGGCCTGGCCCTAGGCCAGCTTGACCACACCATTTTCGCTCATGGCCTTAATCCGCTCGTCCGAGTAGCCAAGGTCGGAGAGGATCGCGGCGGTGTCCATGCCGTGGGTCGGCATGGCCCGCCACACCTTGCCGGGATGCTTCGTGAACTTGGGCATGATGTTGGGGCCCTTGAACGTCCGCCCGGACATGGTCTGCCACTGGGTAAAGGACTCGCGCGCCACGTACTGCGGATTGGACTCCAGTTCGGGGATGGTGAGCACCCTGGCGCCCGCCACGTGGAGATCCGCCAGGATCTTCAGGGCCTCTTTCACGCTGCGTTCGCCCATGAAGGCGTCCAGCCGTTCCTCCACGAGAACGCCCACCGGGTTCTCGCGCGAGATGAGCTGGGTGCCCTCGGGCACCTCGTCCGTGCCCAGCAGGTGTTCCAGGCCCAGGGTCTTGAACATGTCCTGGACCGGGCGCACGCCGACGATCTCCATGACAATGTATCCGTCCTTGCAGGTATAGAGACCGCAGCCGACCCAGATGGGGTCCTTGCCCTTGGTCATGCGCGGACAGATCTTGCCCCCGTTGAAGTAGTCGATCATGTAGTACTGGCCAACGGCCAGCATGGCCTCGTACATGGCCACGTCGACGCTTTCGCCCACACCGGTCTTCTGGACGTTGTAAAGCGCCGCCAGTACGGAACTCGTCACGGTGAGCCCGGCAATATAGTCGGCCGTGTAGGGAAAGGCCGGCATGGGCTGGTCCTTGTCGCCATTCTGGATCAGGTAGCCGCTGAAGGCCTGGGCGATGGTGTTGTAGGCCGCCAGGTTGGTGTATTCGTCCGTACCGTACTGGCCAAAGCCGGACAGGTGGCCGATGACCAGCCGGGGGTTGTGCTGCCACATGAGCTCGTCGGGAATGCCGCGCCGGGCGAAGGCCGGGCCCTTGCTCGCGTCGATGAATACGTCGGCCGTTTCCAGGAGCTTGAGGAAGACCTCTTTGCCCTCATCCGAGAAAATGCTCAGGGACAGGGCGTGCAGGTTGCGCCGGGCGTATTCCGGATAGTTCGGCTGCACGCGGATGGTGTCCGCCCAGGCCACGTTCTCGATCCAGATGACCTCCGCGCCCCACTCCGCGAACAGCTGCGCGGAGAACGGACCGGCGATCTCGATGGCCGAGAACACGACCCGAAGGCCGGCCAGCGGGCCGAACTTAGGTGTGACCACTTGTTTCGTCATTGTTTCCTTTCCTTTTTCGCTGGCGTTCCGGCCCGCGGCTAGCGGTACTTCTTCAGCACGGCCCGGCCCAGGGTCAGGATTTGCATCTCGTCCGTGCCGCCGGACACGCGGTCCACGCGCAGGTCGCGCCAGAAGCGGCTCACGCGATGGCCGCCGGCCACGCCGATGCCGCCCAGGACCTGCATGGCCGAGTCCACCACCGCGAAAGCGGCGTTGGCGCAGTGGTATTTGCACATGGCCGCGTCGCCCGAGGTCATCTGGTTGTTGTCGAACTTCCAGGCGCACTCGTAGAGCATGTTTTTCATGCTGTTCAGGTGGATGGCCATGTGCGCGAACTTCTCCTGGATGAGCTGGTAGCGGCCGATGGCCTCGCCGAACTGCACGCGCTGGTTGGCATACTTGGCCGCGTCCTCGAAGGCGCAGTAAGCCACACCATAGTTGGTGCAGCCCACCAGGAAGCGCTCGAAGTCGAACTCCTCCTTGACACGGTTGAAGCCGTTGCCCTCCTTGCCGAAGAGGTCCTTCTCCTCCAGCTCCACCTCGTCGAAGTGGATCTCGCAGCAGCTGTCCATGCGCAGGCCGAGCTTTTGCAGCTTGTTCAGGTGGATGCCGGACTTTTTCATGTCCACGAACCACTCCGAGAAGACGGGCTTCTCGCTGGCGGCGTCGCGGGCCATGACCACAAGGTAGGGCACGTGCGCGCTGCTGGTGATGAAGCACTTGTGGCCGTTTAAGTAGACCTTGCCGTTCTTGCGCAGGTAGCTGGTCTGCAGGCTGCCCACGTCCGAGCCCGCTCCGGGCTCGGTGATGGCCGAGTTCCACATCTGCTTGCCGGTGCCGCGCAAGGCCATGATGGCGTCGATCTGCTCCTTAGTGCCCTCGCGCAGAATGGTGTTGAAGCCCGGCAGCTGGTACAGCACATAGGTGGGCGCGCCCAGGCGTCCGAGTTCCTCCCACACCGCGGTCAGGGTCACCAGGCCGGCGTTGAATCCGCCATGCTCCTCGGGCAGGAGCAGGCTGTCGATGCCGAGGTCGGCCAGCTCCTTGACGAAACGCTCGGGGTATTCGCTGTTCTCATCGCACTCCGCGAAGTAGGCCTCCCAGTTCTCCCGGGCCATGAGGTCGCGGATGCCTTTGACGAACAGCTGTTGTTCATCGGTGAGCGTGAAGTCCATTGAGGTCCTCCTGCTAGTTTTTCCAGTGTTTTTTCGCTTCGATGTAGAAAGCGATGATGATGAGGATGTTCACGAAGTAGAGGGGGCAGCCTCCGGCGATGATGGCGGTCTGTATGGGTTTTAGCCCGCCCAGGGCCAGGAGGATGATGCCGATGAGGCCCACGAGCACGGACCAGCCCACGCGCACCCAGAGAGGAGGCTCCTCATAGCCGCTGGCCTCCTTACAAGTGGACATGGCCAGGGTGTACGAGCAGGCGTTCACCAGGGTGACGGTGCAGATGAAACAGAGGATGAAGAAGGCCCAGACCGTGATGGTGCTCATGGGCAGCGCGGCCCAGGTCTCGATGATGGCCCGGGACACGCCGTGATCCTTGATGAGCTGCGGGATGTCCAGGGTCTTGTTGTGGATGAGGTTCAGGGTGTTGCTACCGAGCACGGTCCAGAGCAGCCAAGTGGAGGCGGTCAGGCCGCCCACGGTGCACAGGCACATCTGGCGCACGGTGCGTCCGCGGGAGATGCGGGCCAAGAAGATACACATCTGGATGCCGTAGATGATCCACCAAGCCCAGTAGAACACCGTCCAGTCCTGGGGGAAGCCGCTGCCGCGCAGGGTGTCGGTGTAGAACAGCATGGCCCAGAACTTGTCCATGGTAATGCCCACGGAGTCGGTGAAATAGTTCAGGGTGAAGGTGGTGGCCCCGATGATCAGTATCCAGCCGAGCACCGCTATGCTCAGGTAGGCGCGCACGTCGCTGGCCAGTTTGATGCCGCGCTGCAGTCCGAAGGCCACGCAAACCGCGTTGAAGACCACCAGGAAGGCGATGACCGTGGCGTCGACGCTTAACGTATGCGGGATGCCGAAGAGATACTGGATGCACTCCGTGACCAGTGGGGTGGATAGACCCAGGCTGGTGCCCAGGGCCAGGATCAAGGCCACGATGTAGAAATTGTCGATGACGGTGCCCACCAGGCCCTTGCACTGCTTCTCGCCGAACAACGAGACCAGGGTGGCGCTGGGCCGCACCACGTTGATTTTCTTAACAAACAGGAAGTAGCCGAAGGCCACGGCCAGAAAGCTGTAGGTGGCCCAGGGCAGCGGCCCCCAGTGGAACAGGCTGTAGGCCAGGCCGTACTGTTCCGCCTCCATGGAGAAGGGCTGCAGCCCGAACGGCGGAGTAGAGACGTAGTAGTAGGCCTCGATGCTGCCCCAGAAGATCACCGCGGCCGAGGTGCAGGAGGCGAACATCATGAATATCCAGCTGGCCGTGCTGAACTCCGGCTCCTCGTCGCCCAGGCGCTTGTTGGCGAAGGGTCCGAAGATAAGCCAGACCCATCCGGCCAGCATGGCGGCCATGTACCACTCGAAAGCCCAGCCCCACTCGTGGGTAACGTAGCTGAACAGCGCGTTGATGAACTTGTTGGCCGCGTCCAGGTCCCGTACCGTCAGGTATGACAACAGTACGACAACGATCAACGATGGATAAAATACTTTCGGCTCGATTTTGGACTTGTTGTTTTTTTCGGGTTCCATCTGAAGACTCCTGGTGTAAAAGGCTGATGCTAATAAGCCAGACCCCTCTGGATACGCGCCTCAGCAATGCTCGTGCTCTCCCTCCCGTTTGTTCAATGATCTTCTTCTCGTTCGCGACAAGCTCCTGGTTTGTCACCAGCCTTCCTTTGCCTGAGTAAATGCAGTCATGTTCCCCAGGACCACGCGCATGTTGCGTTTGCGGTACGAGCGCAACCGGGACGCGTCCCGATCTTCCTGGCCAAGTCCCCGGCCCTGTGCGCACGGGCCGGCCACCACTTAGTTATCCCTGTGATTTTCCATGTTTGTCGACCGGAGGGCAGCGAACGCCTTTGCGCCTTCGGTCAAAACCGGAGTGTCATAATCGTGATCATTTTTCAACCATATTTTTTATAAAATCATGATTAATTTATTATCTTAGATTAATACCAACAATTCCGGGGAATTGCCTCTAAGGCCTGCAAAGTTGCTGAGCGGGATGCAAAATCACATCTAAGCCAACAAATTCGGTGCCTATAAATGGAGGCGGCAATCCTGTACTGACAACCAGCTGATGATTTTGCAAAATAAAGGATCCAAACTCATTGGAAGAATAACAAAATAAGCAGGTATTATGCGTGATACACAACTTCCTTTGTTCATCGCAAAATTTGATCGATGCCCCCCTTGAAGACAGTATCGAAAAGGCAATTTAAACGGATCATAAGATCGCTTTTATTCAGCTTATCGCCAATATTTGAGATGTATATGCAACATATGTTATCATAAAATGAACAAATTATGACAGCATAAAATTTTTATTGGATAACAACTGGTATGAACCAACGGACATGCTACCACTAGATCAAGAAATACGACGTGCTCATGCCTTCGAAGGTGAAGCGGTAAAGAAGCTTGAGGATGATAACCAACGTCTTATGGGGTTTGTAACGGATTTGGCCTTGGACAAGGAGATTCTGCGGGACGTTACCCGCCGAAAGTTCTGAAGTTTACGTATCACGTAAACTGATAAAGCCAGGAAGAGCTATAACGCCGACGACGTGATGAATACCTGGAGCGAGCAGCCAGGAAGTTTGGCGTCTCCAAAAAGATCAGAGTGGATAACAGTCCGGAATTTATCACCTAACGCTTGACTTCTGGGCCTATAAAAGCGGCATGAACCTGGATTTATCCAAACCAGGAGAGCCCACGGACAATGCCTTCGGGAAAAGTTTCAGCGGTAAATTCCCAGCAAAGTGCCTGAACACCTCTTGCTTTGTCGCTGACCGAGGCACAAGCGAGATATGGGGCATGCTGGAGGGATTACAACGAGGTCCGTCCGCAAAGCTCCATCGGCCACCAGACCCCGGCGGAGCTAATTTTTGCCTCAGGCCAGGCCTGCCTGGCCTGAGGCAAATCCAGAATAAATTCTCAGGATAAATGGTCCAAGGTTGGGGGCAGATGCAAAATCACTAAGCATTCATTATTCATAGATCACCCACGTCGATATAAATGGTGCCCGAGGCCGGAATCGAACCGGCATGACCTTGCGGTCGAGGGATTTTAAGTCCATTTAAATGTCCAATGATATCAAGGTTTTTTTCTAATCATCAAATAATGACACGTGCATACGTCATCATTGGTTTGCCCCAGTAACCATGAGTTTGCACTGGCGGTGGAGCAAAATTGGAGCAAAATCCCTTGGTTTGCTCCAACAATCTGAACTGCCAACTGGCTTCCCCACGTTGTTATTGTGAGCTCAAGCCGGGCTCGGTTTCTCTGCTGCCTTCAATGCGCCCCAGCGCAGTGAAGGCAATTTTTCCAATTTTTTCCTGATATTACCGTAAATTATACCCGTCAGCTAGCAGCTTAGCGCGCCAATAAATTTTCCCAAAACTTTTTCCCTCTTCCCATAAAAAACCTCTTGACATGCTTCAAACACTGATTCAAACATCGATTCAATCATTGATTGAAACGAGGTTTGCCATGGAACTCAACGACACCAGGACGCGCATCATCACCGCCGCCATCGAGGTCTTCCTGGACAAAGGCTACGATTCGGCCACAACCCGTGACATCTGCTCTAGGGCAGAAGCCAACATAGCCGCCGTGAACTACCACTTCGGCTCCAAGGATGCCTTGCGTGCGGCAGCTCTCGAACACATCATGTCCTCCAACAGCGACAGCTACCCCCTGTCCGAAGGTCTGGCCGAGGCTGCCTATCCGGAGGAGCGGTTGCGCCGCTTCATTCGCAACTTGCTGCGCCTAATTTTCCCCGAAGATCCTGAACACGCCCGCCGAAGCAAATTATTCTGGTTGGAGCTGGGCAATCCGAGCCCGGCCCTGCAACCTCAGGTCGAGCGTTTTATGCGCCCAATAAAGGAAACCTTAGAGGCTATCATCCAGGAGATCATCGGTCCGGTGGACTCCGAAATCCTCAGACTTTGCGTCGGGTCGATCGTTGGCCCGGATCTCTTCATCGCCCAGAACAGGACCATCATCGACCAACTCTACCCAAACAGCACCTACCAACCCAAGGATGTAGAGCGGCTGGCCGAACATGTTTACCGCTTCTCCCTGGCCGGACTGCAAGCCGTGCAGGACGATTCACGCCAGGAAGGCAAGTGAGGATAAGAGCATGGACATTCTCATCTGTCGCTTGTGTGGAGTCATTAAGAAAACGAGGCCCCTCGTCGTGCTGCTTGTCGGCCTGCTGATTCTGTTTGTGTCCGGGTGTCATCATGAGGAGCATCGAGAACAATCACCCCCCGTGGTCACGGTCATGAAGGTCAAGTTTGATTCAAGGGCCGAGGATCGTACATATAGCGGCGTTATTGTAGCGCGTCACGAAGTCCAGGAAGCATTTCGAGTTGATGGCCGTATGGCTAAACGGCTTGTCGACGTGGGGGATCGGGTGCGCGCGGGGCAGGTACTGGCCACGCTCGACGAGAACGATTTGCGCCTGTCCATGGAGAGCGCGCTGGCCGAGCAGAGGGCGTCGACATCCAATAAGGTGCAGGCGAACACTGATGAAGGACGCTATGCCAGGTTGCTTTCCCAACACGTGGTCAGCCAGTCCGAATATGATCTCAAACATGAGGCCGCTGACGAGGCCAGGGGCCGCCTGGAAAGGGCCGCGCGCTCCCTCGATCTGGCAAAGAACAGGCTCAACTACGCGAACCTGGCATGCAGCACCGACGGCGTGGTAACCAAAGTGAGCGCCGAGGCCGGCCAAGTCGTGGCCCCGGGTCAGGCTATCGTGTCCGTGGCCAAGGACGGCGAGCTGGAAGTTCTTGTCGACATTCCGGAGAGCCAGATCCAGAGCCTCAAGAACGCTCCGGCGGAGGTGACCCTCTGGTCGAGCGGCAACGACCGCTACCAGGCCGCGCTTCGGGAGATCGCGCCGGAGGCGGACTCCCTTACCCGAACCTATGCGGTGCGCTACTCCCTGCAAGGGGCAAACCCCTCCGTGCGCCTGGGCATGACAGCTACCTTGCGCCTGTCAGACCCCACGAGCGCTCAGTCCACCCGTGTCCCAGCAAGCGCCATGTTCGACCAGGGCGGCGGTCTTGGCGTGTGGGTCGTGGAACCGAAAACTGGCCACTTGTCTTTCCGGCATGTGGCCGTCGACCGCTACGCGGACCGGGACGTCTACGTGCACGGCGAGCTTGCCAACGGAGACCTCATCGTTGTTGCCGGGGTCCAAAAGCTCGACCGGGACATGGTGGTTCGGCTAGCCTCCTCGTCCCAGGAGGAAGTACAATGAAGGGGCTCAATCTTTCCGAGTGGGCCGTCACCCACCGCACAATGACCCTCTTCCTCATCCTGCTCGTGTCCCTCTACGGCGGGTGGTCCTACACGCATCTGGGCAGGGCCGAGGACCCCGAGTTCACGGTCAAGGTCATGATCGTCAATGCCGTGTGGCCCGGGGCCACGGCGGACGAGATGCAACGCCTGGTGGCCGACCCCATTGAGAAGAAGCTGCAGGAAGTACCCTATTTCGACAAGGTGAAGACATACTCCCAGCCGGGCAGCGCGATCATGGAACTCCACCTGCTAGATTCGACTCCGGCGTCCCAGGTCCGGGAATGCTGGTATCAGGTCCGCAAGCGCGTGGGTGACATCAGGCAGGACCTTCCCCAGGGCGTGATCGGCCCGTTCTTCAACGACGAGTTCGGCGACGTGGACTCCTTCCTGTACCTGCTTACAGGCGAGGGCTACACCATGCGCGAGCTCAAGGACCAGGCTGAAGCCATACGACAGGAGCTGCTGCGCGTTCCGAGTGTAACCAAGGTGCGTTTCTACGGGGAGCAGCCCGAGTGCATCTACGTGGAGCTGAGCCGCGCCAAACTGGCGACCCTGGGCCTCGATCCCCATTTGGTGGCCGACTCCATAGCCAAGCAGAACGCGGTGGCCGCCGCCGGGGATCTGGAAACGACCGCAGAGCAGGTCTACCTGCGAGTGGACGGCGCCCTCAAAGGCGTCGCTGCCCTGGCGGCGGTGCCTGTTCAGGGCAACGGCAAGCTGTTCCGCCTCGGGGACATCGCAACGATCAGGCGCGGTCCGGTGGACCCGCCAACCTTCACCGTGCGCCACGAAGGCAAGCCCGCCATAGCTTTGGGCGTGGTCATGACCAAGGGGGCGAACATCCTGGAAGTGGGACACAAGCTGGATGCCACGGTGCAACGTATCAAGGAGAACCTGCCCCTGGGGCTCGATCTCGACAAGGTGTCGGACCAGGCCCGGGTGGTAGACGAGTCGGTGCACGAGTTCGTCCGGTCTTTCGTCGAGGCCCTGGCCATCGTGATGGCCGTGAGCTTCCTGGCGCTGGGCTGGCGCACGGGGATCGTGGTGGCCCTGGCGGTACCGCTCACGCTGGCCATGACCGCCATGGTCATGAGCATGCTCGGTATGAGCCTGGAGCGCATCTCCCTGGGCTCCCTGATCATCGCCCTAGGGCTCCTGGTGGACGCCGCCATCATTTCGGTGGAGATGATGGTGGTGAAAATGGAGCAGGGGTTAGAACGGACCAAGGCCGCCACCTTCGCCTGGACTGCCACAGCCGCCCCCCTGTTCACCGGTACGCTGGTCACGTGCGCCGGCTTCCTGCCCGTGGGCTTCGCCAGGTCCGGTTCCGGCGAATATGCGGGCGGCATCTTCTGGGTGGTGAGCATTGCCCTGGTCGCTTCCTGGTTCGTCGCGCTCGTGTTCACGCCGTACCTCGGGTTCAAGCTGCTGCCGGACTTCCATAAGGACGAGCACGGCAATCCCGATGCCCTTTACGACACTCCCATCTACCGCAGGCTGCGCAGCCTGGTCACATGGTGCGTAAAGAACCGCAGGATGGTAGTCGCGGTCACGATCCTGCTCTTTGCCGTGTCCCTCGTCGGCTTCCAATACGTATCCCGGCAGTTCTTCCCGGCTTCCACGCGCCCCGAGCTCCTGGTCGAGGTGCGCATGCCGGGTGGATCATCGTTCGAGGCCACCTCACAGGCCGTGAAGACCATGGAAGACTTCATAAAGAACGACCCCGAGGTCAAGGTCTACACGAGCTACATAGGCTCGGGCGCTCCGCGCTGGTTTTTGCCCATGGCTCCCGAACTGCCCAACACGAGCTACGCGGTAACCGTGCTCGATACGGCCGACGCCGCGGCGCGTGACCGCGTGAGAGAGCGCGTGGAGTCCTTTGTTGCGCAGGGCGGGCTCCCCCAGGCCAGGGTGCGCGTGACCACCCTGTTTTTGGGGCCGCCGGTGGGCTTCCCCGTGCAGTTTCGGGTCATCGGCCCCGATCCCCTGAAGGTGCGCGAGGTGGCTTACAAAGTCCGCGCCGTCATGCGCGAGAACCCGAATACAGTCGACGTCAACCTGGACTGGAACGAGCAGGCCAAGGCGGTGCGGCTGGTTGTGGACCAGGATCGGGCCAGGGTTCTCGGGCTCACCCCCCAGGACATCTCCGAGGCGCTCCAGATGCTGCTCTCCGGGGTGACTATCACCCAGGTCCGGGACGGTATCGAGCTGGTCGACGTCGTGGCCCGAGCCGTGCCCGAGGAACGGCTGCGCCCCGAGCGCCTGCCAGATCTGACCATCAGCGTACGCAACGGGCATCCCATCCCGCTCTCCCAGGTAGCCAAGATCGAGTACGTCTCAGAGGAGCCCATCCTGTGGAGGCAAAGCAGGGACCTGATGATCACGGTCCGCTCGGAGGTGGTCAAGGGGGTGCAGGCCCCTGACGTCACCAACGAAATTTTGCCCGGGGTCAGGGCGATAGAAAAGAAGCTGCCCCCTGACTACAGGATCGAGGTGGGCGGGGCCACGGAGGAGAGCGAAAAGGCCAACAGCTCCATCGCCGTCCTGCTGCCCATGTCGGCCTGCATCATGATCCTGCTCCTCATGTTCCAACTGCAGAGCTTCCAGGGTCTGTTCCTGGTGGTGGCCACCGCCCCTCTGAGCCTGATCGGCGCGGTTGGAGCCCTGCTGGCCTTCAACCAACCGTTCGGATTTGTCGCGATGCTTGGGGTTTTGTCGCTCGCGGGGATGATAATGCGTAACAGTGTCATCCTTGTCGATCAGATTGCCCAGGACATAAAAGCAGGGCTCTCCGCATGGGAGGCCATTATCGACGCCACTATCCGCAGGACACGGCCTGTGGTGCTGACGGCCATGGCCGCCATGCTGGCCATGATCCCGCTGTCCCGGAACATGTTCTGGGGGCCGATGGCCGTGGCCATCATGGGAGGCTTGCTTGTGGCCACGGTCCTGACGCTGCTGTTCACTCCGGCGCTCTACGCGATGGTTTTTCGAATTGAATCACCTTCCAGTGAGGGTTTATAAAATGGAAGTCAAAAAATCACATTTATCACGAGATGACGTAAGCAAGGCAATTCTTGCAGGAATTGACTCCCTTCCGCATCCCTATGTTCTGTTCGATCAGACAGGACGCCTCCAGTACGGCAACCAGCCGTTCTTTCACATGTTCGGCGATGTGGCCGAAGATGCCGACATCTTCTCACTGCTCCGCGACAAGCTGGGCATAGACGATTTTTACCACACATACAGCGATGCGGGAATCGAGTCCTTAAGCATTGGCTTCCTGCAGCAGGATGATGGGCCTCCTAAAACCTTTCGCGTCATAGGCGACCGGGTGGCAGATGGTGGAGATGTTCTATTTCAATGCATCATCTCACAAATCAGGCCGCTGGCTGCCCTGCAAATAGGCATCCGCGACATAGGGATGCAGGATAAGGTGAGGCTGGCGCAGTTTGTCGGCTCCATCGCCAAGGAAATGGACTCGGAGGAGACGGGGCAACATCTCTTAAGGACCAGCCGACACTTGAGCCGCCTTTGCAGTACGATGAAGGCCTCAGGGGTGTACGATCTTTCAGAGGTGGACATTAACGCTGCCTCTGCCTGCAGTCTCCTGCACGATGTGGGTAAGATGAGCATACCCGGCGGCATTCTCCATAAACCGGAGAGGCTGACGGAATTCGAGTGGAGCATCATCAAGAACCATGTCGTATCAGGCCTGACGCTTGCTGAAACCTTAAAGCTGCCCAAGATGGCTACCGACTTGATCGCCTACCATCATTGCCGATGGGATGGGGTGCAGGACAGGTGGGATGAAGCGCATCAGACGAGGGATTCCGTACGGGGTGGATACCCGTTCAGCGCCAAGGGGTTAGACATCCCCATCTGGGCCCGCGCGTTCGCATACGTGGATATCTTCGATGCCCTGATCACCCCAAGAAGTTACAAACCGGCATGGAGCGTATGGGAGGCGGCGGGCCACATTCGCGACAACCTAGTTGGTACGCAACTCGATCCGGGGATTTACCCGTCGTTCCTCCAGACCCTGGACACGGTGGCCTGTTGACCAGACGGACACCCGGCTGATGCACAGTCTGGCGGCAGTCGAGTGTGACCTGTTCCAGCAAAAGGGAAGCTGGCCAAATGGATAACATAATCTCGCGGTTCGTGACCGCAATACAAGCGTCAGCCAACATGGATACCAGCCCTCTGGACTCAAACCATCGGGCTGCGGATCTACTGCGTGATGCTGACCAGCTTTCCAGATTGTGCGCGCTTTGCTTCTGGGCCAGCCTGGAAATGGAAGAGCGCCGAGAGGTGCGCGGGACCCTGAGCCTCTGCTCGCCTGCCCCAACTCTGTTGGCCAGGACCTTCACCAAACCCATGCCAGTTACCGTGCCAAATCTCGTGGCGCTGCTTACAGCATCTCCGCGTACCCCATTGGCCGCGCATGGCGATTCGGAGGGCCTGTCCATCTGGGGCGTGCTGGACTCCGAGCCGAACGGTTTGCTGCGGCTGCGTATTGCGGGTAACGGAACACTTTTGGCTTCGCGCTCGCGCAGGGTGCTTGCGATTTTGCACGGGGGCGCGGTATCCATTCCTGTTGCCGCGGACGAGGCTTCTTTGGCGCATCTGGTGGCCCATGCCTTAGGCAAAGAGTACTCCCTGGAAGGGCGCGGCAACATTCCCGCCAAACTCATCCGCGTTGGCACCACCATGATTCGCCATGGCCACGGGGGCGCCCTTGTGCTTGTGCCACCGGAAGATCAGTCGTGGCGGCAATCGGTGCGTTTTCGGTTCAGTTTCGATGAAGACAGCGCCAAGCTATTGCAGACCAGTGTCCATGATTTCGAAGTCGGAATTTGTGAATCCGTACGAAACTATGACGACCTGGTAGCGGGACGCGATAGTGCCTCGATCACAACCCTGCGTGAGCAGTACGAGACGGTGAACTCCCTTCGCACCTTGAACCAGTCGCTCTTGCGTCGCGTCGGGGACTTGAGCCTCATCGACGGGGCCGTGGTTATGGACCTGGACCTTTGCTTGCTCGGGTTTGGGGCCAAACTGCTTTTCGGACCGGAGGACTTCTTGGTGACCACGCTGAACGCGGTTACTGGCGATCTGCGCGAGCAAGTTTACTTGGAGGAGCTAGGTGGGACGCGGCACCAGTCGGCTGCGCGCTTCGTTCATGGCAACCGTTCCACGGAGGTGTTCGTGGTTTCGCAGGACGGTCGACTCTCTCTGTTTTCCTGGTCCGAGCCCATGCAGTGCGTAGCCGTTGTCCAGAAACTCGAGCATTTTATCTGGGAATACAGAACATTCTAGCCGATGACCATGTGTTCAAGTTCGTCCATGCATAACTTGTTAAATTTATTGGTGCCCGAGGCCGGAATCGAACCGGCATGACCTTACGGTCGAAGGATTTTAAGTCTCTTCAAATGTTCAATGATATCCAGGGGTATTTTCTAATCATCAAATGATGACATGTGCATACGTATTCACTGGTTTGCTCCAGTAATCATCAGTTTGCACTGGAGATGGAGCAAAATTGGAGCAAAATCCCTTGCTTATTGTCGGTTTACAGGGTCGATTTTTTAGAATCTACGTGCTTCCACTAATCTCAATGCTGTATGATGAACACTGTCTTTGTTGGACACGAGGGGAATCCTACTTAGCAGTCAGGTTCTGGGGGGAGAATCTCCCCCCAGTTAGCGGACGCCGTTACGTGAGCATACGAGTTGATCCCACAGGAGCTATTTGAGAACGATTTCCTCTAGGCTTTTGCGATTGCGGGGGGGAATTTGCCCCTCAGCTGGCCTGCCCACTGCCAACAAGCTGACCACCCGTAGATCGGAATTAATGCCCAGCCGCTCCTTGATCCGCATTTCGTCGATTATGCCAACCCAACACGTCCCAAGACCTAACTCCACAGCACGCAGCATCATGAAGGACACAGCAAGGCCAACATTCATTGCTCCTGCGCCGAACCTAGCGACCGCCGAAGCGCTTTCCTCGCGGTCCACGTAGGCCTCTA
>Ga0326727_10009270_pt1 | contig 24324 bp, 17 predicted proteins | sample MB2enrmetagenome_FD_207643 | JGI IMG/M metagenome (GOLD analysis project Ga0326727, IMG submission 207643) | Lab enriched peat soil microbial communities from McLean, Ithaca, NY, United States - MB29MY | ecosystem: Environmental > Terrestrial > Soil > Wetlands > Peat | place: USA: New York... | reverse complement strand
GGGAATAAATGATCAGATCTGCGAAACTACAATGTTTCAATCCACGCCCCCGCGCGGGGGGCGACTTCCAATAGTTGCCCTTGTCATATAAACGATCCTGTTTCAATCCACGCCCCCGCGCGGGGGGCGACTACCATTCCCACTGCATTGACAAACCCTTTAAAGTTTCAATCCACGCCCCCGCGCGGGGGGCGACTGTTAACTTCTATCTTATTATTTTACCAAGGCATATTCGACGGTTTGCGCGGACCATCGACCTTCTCGTACATACACCTATTCGCTTGTCAAAGAACACTGTGTATATTCCGTAAAACCATTGCGTTACAAATGCCGCGAACCTCCTGGTAATTATATGTGAGCTCCAGGTTCGCGCACCATCACACAATCAAGCTGCCTTCCTGGTCTATGGATTTCTTTGCTCCCACATGCTCCACCCTTCGTTTCCAGTTCGACCCCAGATAATAGAACCTCAGGCTGTCCATCTTCGGATCAATCTCATCGATGAGCATCTGCTTCAGTACAACCCACTGGGCAGGGTCCACAATGCACTCGAACACAGAGAACTGAACACGCTGCCCATAATCCTGGCATGTCTTCGCCACCCTCCGGAGGCGGGCCTGTCCTCCTGCTTCGGTTACTGCAACATCATAGGTAATAAGCACAAACACTAAAAGCCTCCTATTTCCAGATGAACGGCGGGTACCCGTCGAGGTCTCCCCTCAGATACCGTGCAAGCAGCAGGGCTTGTACATGGAACAGCATCCCGATAGTCACCTTTTCGTTGATGAAGGCATGGTTAATCTCCTCCCTCTTCCTCTCCTGATAGGTAACAAGAACTTTCTTCCGGGTTTCGTCCGACATCAGGACCGCACCCGAATCCATTTTATTGAAGCCCTTTGCCTGGACCTGCTTCAGGTTGATAAGAGAGAGCGCAAGCCTGTCAGCCAGAAAGGGCCTAAATTCCTCCATGATGTCGAGCGCCAGGCTGGGCCTGCCGGGTCTGTCCCTATGCAGAAATCCTACTGCAGGATCTAATCCGACCGTCTCAAGGGCTGAGCGTATATCATGGACAAGCAGGGTATAGATGAACGACAACAGGCAGTTTACATTGTCCAGCGGCGGCCGTCTGTTTCTTTCGGCAAAAGGAAAGTCATCCTTCTGTGAGACAATGAGCTGGTCGAACACGCTGAAATAGGTGTGTGCTGCATTCCCTTCAAAGCCGCGTACTATATCGAGGTGGTTGTCCTTTTCCAGGAGGTCAAGGTATGAGGTCAGCCGCAGCACTGCGAGCCCGAGCTTTTCCGTATCCATGGAATCCTTGTCTCCGTGATCACGCATGGCCCTCTGGAGAACCTTCCTGCTGTTGGCGATCTTGCCCACAAGAATCATCCTGGCCATGCCTGCCGAAAAGGCCTGATCATCAGCCCGGCGGTACTGCTCCCTTCGTAGAAGCACATTGCCCGATACCGGCCCCTGCACCCGGGCCAGGAACCGCCCCTGTTCGGAGAGAAAGCTTAAGCCCACGCCGTTCTCTGCACAGAACCCCATGAGAAAAGGGCTGCATGCCACATTCCCGAAGCATACGATGCCGCCCAGGGTATGGATGGGCACCCTCAGGCGGACCTCCTTTTCCACATTGACGACAACAGTCTCCCTCTCTTTCGAGAGATAGGCGCCCTGAGTAGTTATGAAAAGGGTATTCAGGTGCTTCTTCATGGCTCGTTCACCATCCTTGATATGTAACCCATAACGCTTCTCTTTTTCTGCATTGTCTTGGGCAGGCAGATTTCGACAAGCGAGCACCTGTCGCACCGCTTCGAATAAACAGGAGGGGGCGTTTGTCCTGATGCAATGAGATCATGGGTCCGCAGTGCAATCCCTTCTGTCTCGCTACACAAAGATTCATCGAATACCACATCCAGCCTGTGCCTTGTCCGGCCGTAAAAGAGCGCGCCTTCGTGGATATGCACATCCAGCATCTCTTCGAGGCAAAGAGCCTGGGCGCATAACTGGACCTTGTCGGAGTCGTCTTTTTTCGGCTTGCCCCGCTTATACTCCACGGGAAACGGCAGCCAGCTGCCACCCTCCAAGCGATGGAACTCGACCACATCAGCCTTGCCGATGATGCCGAGCCTGAGAGAACGAAGCGGCACACCATACTCGATGCGCACATCGCGCCGCGACTCCCGCTTCTCCTCGTGCACACGCTCGTGCATGAGCCTGCCCTCGGCAGTAAGCATGCTCTCACTCCAAACCTGCTCATTATGGATAAGGGCGCACTGGCGCGGGCAGAAGGCAAAATGCTGCAGAGCCGAAAGCTGGATCAGGTCGTCCGTGTCGTACATGCCATTACCTGTTACCTAATTTATTACCCATATTAATTATTGTTATCTACATCCTCTCCGGAAACCGGCAGCTCTTCGTTTCTGTCTTCCTCACACCGAGCCCGGTTGGATTATGTCTTCGTATCTTTCTTGCAGCCCTTTTTTTGGGGTGACGCAAGCTGCTTCATCTCCTTGACAGTTTCCAGAAATTGCCGTTCCACCGGCGTCGGTTCATTCAAACGTTCTTTCCAGTATTGCTCATATTCTGCGTGGGCTTTTTGCAACGCCTCTTCATGACTGACTTTGCCGGTATGCATAAGGATATCCCGGTCATTGAATTTCAGAAAATCATCCAGCTTTTCAATCCAATCCCGCATATGCATGGGTTTACGGTTCAGGGCCTGAAGCTCGGCATAATCAAGATACATGGTGACAATCCGGTTCAGCACATCGAGTTCTTTTTCGTTCAGATAGTTTTTCGCGATTTCCGCATCCGCTTTACGGGGCGAATCACCAGTCCAGGACGTCATACCCATGTTCGGCTTTGCCGCATCCGCCCTGTGATAAATGATCTCCGCTGCCGTATGCCCGTGGGCCGCCCAATGCATCTTGTTCTGAACAGCAGCGAAGAACTGCTGAGAGAGGATGGAATCGGGCGTATAATCGATGCTGGTTGCATAAATATCGAGCACCTTGCGCCAGAAGACCTTCTCCGAAGATCGGATGTCACGGATGCGGGCCAGCAACTCATCGAAGTAATGACCGCCTCCGTCCTGCTTCAAGCGGTCATCGTCGAGGGTGAAACCCTTGATGATGTATTCGCGCAGCCGCTGGGTGGCCCACATCCGGAACTGAGTGCCACGATGGGATTTAACACGGTATCCGACGGAAATGATCACATCGAGGTTGTAATGGGCAGTATCATAATTTTTTCCGTCAGCAGCAGTTATCCGGAAATTCCGGATAACTGCTTCAGGTACAAGTTCGCCCTCTGAAAAAATGTTCTTGATGTGTTCATTGATTGTCCGAACATCTTTCTGGAACAACTCCGCCATGAGCTTCTGGCTCAACCAAACGGTTTCATCCAGGAGACGGACATCTATCCTGGTTTTTCCGTCTTCCGTTTGATACAGGATCAACTCACTTTTAACGGGTGCTATTTCATTCTTTTTTCTCATGGATATACCTTTTCATCTTGTCAGGTGCTTCTTTTTCAAAGGCTCGGCCTTAGGCGACAAGGTGGACGGGATAATGGTTCTTCTTATTCCCTGCCCTTCGAAAACAGTGACATTCTAATCCTCCGTTTCCTTCATTGATCCTCATGCACGAATTTCTTCAAAACAATGCCTAAATCATCAAGGCCTGTTTCATTAATTGAAATTGGTTTGTAATCATCGAACTGTCGTGAACATTTCCTTTCTGGAATAGAGATACGTTTGAAAAGCTTATGTGATGGTGCGTTGCCTCTTTTATTATTGTGTGTAAATACATACAGACCCCTTGTTGACATCTTACCGCGAGCAGCAGCGGTATCATTATTGAACATCCATTCCAATGATTCCCAAAGGTTTGAAAGATCATCTGATGAAACCGTGTATTCTTCTGGATCATCTTTATTTATTTTTGGTTTTAAAGCAAAGTACGGATTGTAGAAGCCGTGAGCCACATATAGGGCATACGGTATGGTAGGCTTACGAGCCATCTCGTTTTCTTTTCTTTTTTTATCTTCCTCTTTTGTGACTGCTTTTCGGGTTATCGCATTATCAAGCCTGAAAATAGGATCAACCGACTTGGCAAACGTAAGCTGAGCGGGTCCGCGCACTTGTCCTGCGTTAAGCCCCGTTGATAGAACCGCACCAAACATTCTTATGTCATAATATTTGTCGATCATGTTCTTTTGGGTACTATTTCTGTCGTCATTTGTTAGAGTGTCTTTATCAACGCTTTCTTTCAGCTTTGTTCCGACATCGTTCAACTTCTTTTTGAGATCCTTATTGTCCACTTTGGCAAACGCCCTTTTTATCTCCTTTTCTTTCCGGGATTCTCCCAGGTAAGTTAAGGTATTGCCATCAAGGTCAAAATTGTCGGGGCTTTCAGACTGAAACCATTCAATGACTTCCTCATCTTCCAATATATAATGCGGTTGCTTTACCCCAACTTCCGCGGCAGCATCGGAAATAAGCCTATTTAACGCTGTTTCGCTCTGTATAAAGATAGGGATGTTTTTTATAATATGAAGATAGTCCCTAACCTTTCGTTTTAAGCATACGTCAGTAATAATCCCATGCATGGTTTCAGGGTCAATGCGCGGCAGATTTCCGGCATCGGGATCGCCGTTTGGATTGCCGTCCTCGACATCAAATATCAATACAAAATCGTGCCTTCTTGCGGGATCGGTATGAATGTCATTGCTCATTGCCTTCCTCCTTATTGTTATTCTATTTTCTCGTAAGTCTTCCTTCGCTAAATTTTGCGCGCTGATGATAAAATCCAAGTGAAAACTCCGCCTGTCCTTCCAGTGAAAGCGTCTTAGGATAACCCCCTGCCTGATCAATCGTTGATTCGACTGATTCCATTAATGCTTCTATATCCTTATATCCAAGCTGCTGCTTACGTATCTTGGGGAAATGGTCAGTCGTAGCTCTCCTTACCAGCGTTCCAAAAACTGAAACAGGCGCGGAGGAGGCGGAACCGTAAAACCTCTCAACGAGGGTGGTGTTTATTTTCCATCTTGCTGCCCGTAGTTGTGCTTCTTCGAGGATTGATAAAAGTATACCGCACAGATACCCCGGGGTGTTTCGGTTTGTGTCTAGAGTTTCCATTTTTTTCATTTCCTCCTTTCTATGAGTTAAAAACATCTTTAAGGCTGCCATAACAGCATGTTGCGTATCTGGTTTCTCGAAAATCTTCATATTCCTCATGCACATCACGGTCGCTTCAAGAAGAGCGGATGGAGGGGGTTCTCCCAAATAAGCTGTTCTTAATAATTGACGGCTTATGTTGGGATTAGCTATCTCCGCAGCCTTAGGCGGCGGCTTAGATATATTCGACGCCTCAATTGCCTTAAGAATGTCAGGTATTCCGAAACATCTTTTTTCTTTTCCATAGGGATCAATGATGCGCTGAGCATCAAGGAATATCCTTAGGTTCTGCCGTAATTTATCGAGTGAAATATATATCCAGTCCCTAACCGCGATACGGCCTTTGTTGGGTGACAGTACGAGAAGATAGAATGCGTTGTTCGCAATATTGATTGATGCATCCCTTCCTGTCCAAGGTGTGTTCAGCATATTTTCGAGTTGTATTAGGTCTGGTGGTGGAGAGCCTTTCTCCGTTGAGTCAGCTTTGCTCATGACAAGACCCACGTTTTTCAACAATTCTGCCGGATCAATTGTAGTCTCCCCCACCTTCACGGGTTGCTCATCTTTTAGCCAGAACAAAGCAAACTGATTCCGAGCCGAATCAGTATTGAGTTTCCCATCTTTACGATCCTGAGTGATGATCTTGTAATGAAGCTCGTTGCTGGTTAGATAGTTCAGAGTTCTGGCTATAGTATCTCCGCAGATAAAACACTGACCTATGTGCGCTCTCTTGGAAACTTCGGTCCCGTCCATAAAAGAAACAAAAGCGTCCTTATTATAAGAATGAAGTGGAATTGGCTTGTAGAGTTTTACTCCGGGCATACGCTTTACCAGTTGTCTTGACTTCCCACAAATAGAACAATCTCCTTCAACCTCGTAATCTCGGGTTTTAGATTTTATTGAATTTGCCTGTAGCTCTTTTACCCAAAAAGCCTTAATATCGGGATGTTCAAACAAGTGCTTTCCAGAGAGTGGACCTGATTCAACAACAAAAGACACCCAATCCTTGTTCATTATTTCATCGAAACGCTTATCAGACCTTAAGATGCCTTCAGCTAATATTTCTTTAATTATTAAAATAGCTTTCTTCAATTCCACATCATTTACATCTTCATCCTGACTTATCTTCTCTAAGAGCGACATAAAGGCTGTATGCTTTTTGCTAGCATCGTTATCGATGCCATCTTTTTTTCGATCAATTCCAAAAACATAACCAGCCTCATCTGCAATCGGATGAGCTAAGTCTGTTCTTTTGGTTCTTCCACTCTTAGGGCGGGGCTTATTGATCTCTGCCTCTTCGATATAACATTCCAGTGGTGAAATTCCCAGAATATGGACAACCCACTTAATCGGTGAAGAATTAGAATATGTGTAATAACCTGCAGGAACGAGCTTCCCTTCGAATTCAAGCTTCTCGCCGAGTTCAAGAATTTCCTTAAACATGGACGCCCTCCAATTCATACAATTCACGATACTTATCGCGAGGCACGGTCAGCACATTGTCTTTAATGGTTGCATCGAAAAACAACGCGTGGGCATACCCCCTCGCAACCCGCGTTCCCTCTCCTTTGTGGCAATGGAAATCAATTTCTTTGCGCTCGTCATTTTCTCTATATGCCGTATCGAAAAGTATCTGTCCCAAAGGAAGTTCAATTATTGCTTCATCCGGTTCTTCTTTGCCTGTCGCTGGTTCAAACCACGCTGCAAACTCGCGCATGCCAAAGTACGGCGTGTGATGACATTGACCTCCTTCGAGCTTTCTCCTGAACTGCTCGGTGTAACCAACTATATTGTTGATTCCGACCTTAAGCACAATCTCTGCGGTGATAACATACTCGACATCTTTCAAGATTAGACTCGCACGCTGTTGCCGCTTCCGTTCTATGACAATCGGTGTTTTGTCCTGACGATCCTTGATCTCATTTCTCATGATACTTATCTGTTTGATAGGTTTAAGTACTTTGATTTCTCTGATTTCCCATCTAAACTGAGGCTTCCAAAAAATTGCCTCCAAGACTCCCCTGGCCGCTGACGGAGTCATGACAGGATAGGTGCATCTCTCTACCTTTAATCCCGGATTTGTAAAGCAGGCATAGTCTCCGCCAACTTTGATCATGAAAGCTGCGGTGTTCACATTTCACCTCCTACTGTATTAGATCACTTGGATCATAGATTGCCGGAACTAATCCTTTCAGCCTGTCATACATACCAAAGGAAAGATACAACCCCTCCGATATTGGCTCAAGCCAGCCTTCCGCCTTAAGCTTCTGAACTTCATAGTCAAACATGTTCACCAATAAGGGCTGCAACCGCTGCCATGTTCTTCTGCAAGGATGATATTCCCATTCCTTCAGCCTTTTTGTTGCAGACTCACAATTGATCAAAACAGGGACTGTATTTTGCTCAATTAATCGGTATTCAGAATCAACGGTTGGATAATCAAGAACCTCTCGGTGGGATTGTATCTTTTTCTTGTCTGTATCAATGTCAGCAAAAAGCTTCTCAAAATATATACGATACAATTCAGGATTATGTAGTTCGGCAATATCGCATGGCGGCATCAACAGAAGTTTGGCCTTCTCAATCCCCGTTTTATAAGGACCTCTTGGTGTTCGTCCCTCCGATGGCTCAAATATTATGACACGTCCAGGTTGGCCTTGGGGAAGCTTTCCTTCCCTGTTACACCTTCCAGCAGCTTGAACAATCCTATCCAAAGGTCCTATTGCCCTATAAACTACCGGGAAATCAATATCGACGCCTGCCTCAATAACCTGCGTGCTAATGAGCCGGACGGGCAATCCATTTTTGAGTCTCTTTTTCACTTCTCTTAGAACCAGTTTTCGATGTATTCCGCAAAGAAGAGTTGAAAGATGAAAAACATCTTTCTTATTATCTCTAAGAGACTCGATAAGAGATAATGCGTCCTTGCGGGTATTTAACACAACCAGGATCTGCTTTTCTCTTGATAGTTCGTCGGCCAATTCCTGCCAGGAAACTGGCTCTTTTTTCCGATGGTATTCAACCCGTTTAAGCTGTTTAAAGTGCTTATGGTATATCTCTTTAGGAACTATCTCGTGAATCTGCATTCTGTGAAATGGTTTTAGATAATGGCTATCTTCAAATGCGGGTTGAGTTGCAGTGCAAAGAACAACAGTGGCGCGATACCGTTCGACAAGCTCCCTCAATACGTCGAGTGTAGGGGATAATAATTCCGGGGGCAAGGTTTGTACCTCATCCAATACAATAACGCTTTTAGCAATATTATGAAGTTTGCGCACCTTGCCAGGCCTATTTGAAAAAAGACTTTCAAATAGTTGCACAGTCGTTGTTACAATTAGAGGTGCGTCCCAGTTCTCATGGGCAAGCCTCAATGAGATGTGAGAGGCATCTTGATTTTCATCGGCAGGAATATTGACTTGGCTGTGATGTTCGAGTACCGCATCAGCTCCAAGAATTTTCCTGTATTCTCTAGCTGTCTGATCAATAATGCTCGTATAGGGTATTGCAAAGATAACTCTGTCCATTTTCTTTTCAACAGCATGCTTTAGCGCGAAAGCCAATCCGCTTCTTGTCTTTCCACCACCCGTGGGAACTGTCATGCGGTATACACCGGGATTACCGGTAGCCGCCTTTTCACACAATTCGTAGACTTCTTTGCGAACCTGATTGACTACTGTTGTTGCGTTTACAGAACGTATCAACTCCAATTGATTAACAATGAATCTATCCCAAAAGTGCTCTATACCCTGCTGCTTATGCCTCAAAATGTACTGTTTTTCCTTGAAGTGCTTTTCTGTATTTAGATAATCGGCATCAACAAGCGCAGAGAAAACCATGCGAATGAACAATTCTCTTTCTGTACGGGTCAATTCAGGTAGTGTTACTTTCGGCGGAGATGGAAGTCTCTTTACATACTCGACAATGAGTTGGAAGATCACCTGATTATTTTGTGCATGCTCCTCAAGTCTCTGAGACAGTGACCCTGGCTGGTCAATACGGCCATGATGTCCTGCAATCGTCAAAGCTATTTCTTTCCAGCGATCATCTTTTATGCTGTGACTGAGTAGTCGATATGCTAAAATTGCTCCCCATATTGCATGCGGAACTTTTTCTTGTCTTTCATCGCGCTGGCATGCTTCGAGGTAATCTTGAAATTCAGGATTGCTTTTTCCCAGATCGTGCCATAATCCTGACCAGTATGCTAAATCACCTGCCTCAAATTTGTTAGCAAAGCTTTGTGCCATTTCGGCAACATCAAGAAGATGCTTATCCAGCTTGTGCCATTCACCTTTATCATTAGGAGTATGTGCATAGAGTTCCTTCATTTTACCCCCCATACCCAAGTCCGTATATATAGGCATAAGCTCTCACTGTGAAGGATCTGGCCTTTTTCGCTGTCTGTTTCAGGTGATCTTCAAATGGCTGCCACTTTTCCAGCGGCTCTCCTTCTTTTGAAGGTGCCTAAAAAGGATTATCCACGCTCTTTACATCTTTTTCCATAAAAAGCATCTCAATCTGCTCCTTTTTAGGCAGCTGTCCTCTCAGGTCCTTGGACAGCTTGCTCACTATCCGGTATTTGCCCACGCCGATCGGCTTTCCAAAATATTTGAGTGCGTACTCCACAAAGATGCGGTCTTTGGTCTTGCAAAGGATCATGCCGTTGGACGGGTTTTCGTGGGGCATGCGCACCAGGTCATCGAGCATAGCGAGATAGAATTGCATCTTGCCGATATATTCCGGGTGGAACGCTGATACCTTAAGATCGATGGCGACAAGGTATTGGATCTTAAATGTGTTGATGCATAACTGCATGAGTATTTCCCGATTTACTCTTATAAAGGATTAATAGCCCCAAAATATAGTTCAAAGGAACCTATCGTGATGCAGGAATCTAAGGTAAGGAATAAAATATCATAAACTCACTGCGGTCCAAGATAACTCCAAAATCAGGTCCGGTACAATATAAATCAGCACGTTATAGATATACCTGGCGGAGTTTCATAACCTGGTTCTCCTCTTGCCGATAGTGCACATCTGCTGTCCAAGACCAGCAAGGGGCAATTAATCTTGGACAAGCGCAGGCGGTGTTTCATAGGGATCATTGAGACAATGCCGTAGATTACAGTGGGTGTAGAGATTCCAGCGGAGCAGGGAAACGAGACTGGACAACGACTAGGAGATCGTGGACAAGTGACGCAGGTACTTGATGATAAGCATAGCGATAAATTGTAATTTGTAGTTCCATCATAAAATCGATGATCTACTGACGATTCTTTGCTATCATTTAATGTGGAAATAGTGTTATGTCAAAGTCTATCATCTTTATTTGATTGAATTATTTAAGGGCTGTTAAGCAATAAAGCTCTTTTTGCATATTCTTTTCCAAAGGAAGGAGATGATATGGCCCAGCAATACTCAACAAGAAACTTTTTTAGACAGATGCCCAATGCCCTGCTTGCACGCTACTTTAATGCGCGGGATTTGTTTTCCGATATGGATTTTTCAGCCATGAAGGAAGGCCGACCAGATGAACTATTTAAAGCCTGGCTGGCACTGTCGGACAGTCAGCGCAATGAGATGGATACGGAGTTAAGGGACATCTTCGAGATGAGCTGCGAAAAGGGCTTTCAGGCGATAATTGACGAAGCCGGTTGGCAGTTGCAGGAAAACAAGGATGACCTTATCTCCCTTATTGAAACACTATCGGCAATGCCCAACCACTATGAGCGGGCCATGATCACCTTCCTGGACCATCATACCCTCTGGCGAGGCGCGATGCACTTCTATCATGCGGACACGCTTTCATACTGGCGCAAGCGCAAAAATATCTCAAACAGACCTGCCGCAGTAGATGATAACAGTCTTCGCCAACTTGCCAATCTGATCAGCAACTACTTTCATTACACCGAGGGTCGCGGAAGAAACTGCGTGGTGGAGCCCTTTCGTCGGGGTGAGCTGGATTATTTTTTCGCCTACCCTGAAGACTATTCGCAGCAGAGCATCGAGTGGGTTGATGGGGAGTTCGGTCGTCGCCCGCACAATCCAGCCTTTGAGATCATATACGTCTACTTGCAGAAGGAAGGTTCGCTGGACCTGAATTTTCGAGGTTCCTACAAGTCCATTGAACCGCTCCAGGGGATGTTTGCCCAGGCAATACTCAAGATCGATGAACTACCACCAGACCCTAAAGACGAGCGTGTGTATGACCTGAACCCTCTCCTCCAGAAAGGTTTCAACTTCGTCTATGACGCCAGCAGCGGTATCGAGAGGGTGACAGTAAAGAAATTGCGCCTGTCATCTCGGGTAAAGAAGGGCGACAGGATCACCTTGGAAGCTGATACTGCTCAAAATCCCGATGCTATTTACGATCTGCTCGACCGGATCAGAGCATCCTTACGCCTGAGTATGTACAATGTCACCCAGGTGGAACTGGCTGCTTCTGTATTGGCGGATGCGGACAAGCCCGTAAAGACATTGACTATACGGATTACGTATCCCAACTCCTGCTCGCTCAGGTACGATGAGATCGGCCTCAGGCTTCGTACCATGCTGGAGGCATCTGGCATCGAGCCCAAGGAGCCTGACGAAAACACCGGGGCTGAAGCATGAAACCAGAAGAAGCACTGGTTGAGCTGCTGGACCGCGTAGGAGCCAACCAAGGTGCTGCTGTCCTTGTCAATGACGACGAGTTGCATCAGTGGCCGCGCGAAGCAGTCGAGGCTCTGCAATCACAAAGGCTGATTGTAAGAGCACGTCCGGCTTCTAGCGCGGTCTGTCCCGGGTGTGAACAGGCGTGTGTAATGCCGGTGCACACCGTGCGTTCTGAGAAAAATAACACGGCATCGTTCATCGTATGCGACAAGCGGAGCGACATTAACAGGGTGCCAGTTTCTTCCAGACGGATGATCCAGTGGCAATGCAACACTGATTTGGTGTGTGGGTTTATAGCGGCCATCCTGGGACTGCGACGAAGCGACAGACAAACGGCCAACGCCGATCTGTGGGAAATTGGTATGGCCACTGGCAACAAACGAATTCAAATGCTCTGCCTGCAGGCAAATGGCGAATTGGCCCTGGTCGCAGGGAACAGCAGAATACCGCTGGTCGAGTTCATTGGTTTTACCGATGGCGCTTATGTGCTCGATGTAACGCAGATCCGACGGATGGCGGATTCGTCTACCACAGCAGATGACCGCTACACACCAAACAACTCCAGACGCGAAGACAGAAAACTGAAAACTCAAGTCATGTATGAGAACTGGCAGAAGACCTATCGCGCATTGAAAAAAAGAAGCCCAGGCATGTCCGATGTTTGGTACTCTTTACAAATTGCTAAAATGGATATTGCTCAAAGCTGCAGTGCAGAAACTATCCGGAAAAAGATGAAGAAGTAAAAAAAGTTGGGCGGAATCTTTTCGCCCAACACAACTAACTGATATTATTAGCTATATAAACCTTAAACCACCCCCGCTGTAACCTCCAAGAAATTCCGAACAAGTTGAAATTTAAACAGATTTAACATTGCAACTGAACATCGTCGGCGTATTGTATCGCCCAAATCGCCCAACTACGCTCCATCTCAAGATTTCCAATACCTCTCAAGGAGATTTGAAGATGAAGCACACCATACTAAGAATTCCAGCCGTCAAATTCCAATCTGGCCTTTCCCGCTCCACGATTTATTTACGTATTTCGCAAGGGCTATGGACAAAGCCAGTGTCCCTCGGCTATCGGGCAGTAGGCTGGCCGTCTGACGAGGTAGAGGCTATCAACGCAGCACGTATTGCCGGTAACACAGATGACGAGATCCGCATTCTGGTGACGAAGCTCGAAGCGGCTCGCAAGGCGGCGAAGTAATGCAGGCGATGAAATCGGCGGTGACAGTTTTTCAATCTGATCCGATAATAACCGGCAAAACCGATGAAACCTACTTGAGCAGTAACCAGGAGTTCCTGCGAAATGTTTTTAACAAGGAGCTTTCCATGGCGCTGCCTATCGTGGTCAGTTTCAAAGGGAACCCTAGCACCGTACCTGAAAAAGCATGGTCCGGCAGACCATGGCAAACCAGCAATGATCTGAATACCGATCTGCCGAGAGATGCCAACAACTACTTCACCCCGGCCGTATTCAACCCAGACAAAGACGGCAAATATCGGCGGAAGAAGAAACATTTCCAGGCTCTGCATGCAGTCGTGCTCGACGATGTAGGAACGAAGGTCCTAAAAGAACGTTTGACTTTGCCACCGTCATGGCTGCTTGAAACATCTCCAGGGAACTACCAGGCCGGTTATCTCTTGCATGAACCCCTTTCTGATGTTGGTATCGCCGACAGATTGATGAATGCTATTGTTGCAGCAGGCCTTTGCGATCCCGGTGCCAATGGGCCGAGCACACGACTGGCGCGACTGCCAATAGCAGTAAACGGCAAACATTCACCTCCATTTAGCTGCCGGATGCTGATGTGGTCTCCGGAATTGCGCTATACAGTCGAGGAACTGATTGCTGGTCTGCAATTGGAAATGGAAAATCCCGGCAGGCCCAGAAGGCAAGGAACACGTTCTATACAAGAACGACCAGCCGATGGCGATCCAGTATTTATACCTCCTCCAGATGAAAATGCTGTTCTGGTTGCGCTGCGGCATAGTGGTCTTTATAAGGCGCCTCTTGGTGAGGGTAAGCACGATATCACCTGTCCATGGGTGAAAGAGCACACAGGCCAAGTAAATAGCGGCACGGCATACTTTGAACCGGATGATCATTGGCCCATTGGTGGATATAAATGTCAACATGGCCACTGTGCCGATCGACATATCCGCGACCTGCTCAGGGTGCTTGAAATAGAGCTCAGTGCGGCTCGGATGAAGCCAATCATTAGAGTAGTGCCTGGTGAACTAAATCGGGTGGTAGATGCGGCCGAACGTGAACTGGCCAGGTCTCATAGGCACTATCAACGGGGCGGGCTGATCGTTTCTGTAGTTACAGACCCTGGCACCCATGAAACCCGTGTGCAGAACATCGGCCAACCTGCGCTGATGAGGGCCTTAGCAAGGGTTACAACCTGGGAGCGCTTTGACTGCCGCTGCGAGGATTGGGTACGAACCGATCCGCCAGCCCGCCATGTCGCAGTGTTGTTCGATTCATCCAGCTATCCGCATTTGCCGGTTTTGAATGGGCTTGCTCGCCAGCCCTATCTACGACCGGATGGCAGTCTGGTGACAGAAGCCGGATATGATCGGGTCACAGGTATGTTCGGGATCTTCGATGAGCGATCTTTTTCCGTACTTGATTCCCCAAACCGTAAGCAGGCCGAAGCTGCTCTGTTACTTCTGGATGATTTGCTTGGAGAGTTTCCCTTTGCAGGTATTTCTGATCGGTCAGCGGCTCTGTCTGCGATGCTTACTGCTGCAGTCAGGCCAAGTCTCGCTCATGCGCCCATGTTTCATGTGCGGGCACCAATGGTCGGCTCAGGCAAGTCTTACCTGTGCGAATTGATAACGGCATTTGCCACTCCTCAAAGGGGAACCCCGACCACTTTTCCACAAGATGATGAAGAATGCCGGAAAATGCTGCTTGCTGAGTTACTAAGATCACCAGCCGTAATCGAGTTTGATAATCTAACCAGCGACCTTTTAGCACACAAGAGCCTGTGCATGGCACTGACATCGGAGTTTATGAGTGGACGTATCCTAGGAGTATCAAAGACTGCCACTGTCAGCACACGAGTCCTTTTTCTTTCTAGCGGCAACAACGTTGGTCCTGTTCAGGATATGACGAGGCGTTGCCTCTCTATCCGACTAAACCCTGGTTGCGAGATACCGGCAGCCCGCAGTTTCAAACGGCCTGATTTGCTTAGTGAACTGCTGAGTGAACGAGGCCGCTATGTCTCAGCGGCATTGACTATTGTGCGAGCATGGCTTGCAGCTGGTCGTCCCAAGATGCCCTGTCAGGCGTTGTCTGGATATACCCAGTGGTCAGACCTGTGCAGGCAACCACTTTTATGGTTGGGCTATACAGACCCTGCTGTCTCTGTATTCGAGGCCATGAAGGAAGACCCAGATCGGGAAAGTCTGGATCGGTTGCTGAAAGCCTGGCAGAGGGTCTTCGGGAGTATGCCCACAATGGTACGTGATGCCGTAAAGGCGGCAGCAATTTCCCAAGTGGAAAACCAGGAATTGAACGATGCACTCCATGAGATTGCAGATGAGCGCGGTGAAATCAACCGTCGGAAGTTGGGATGTTGGATCAGACGACACGAGAATCGCGTTGTCGATGGCCGTTATTTTGTTCGTGCCGGTGGCAAACGATCGGCTGAGGCTTGGCACATAAAAACGGTTGAATCGGTTTCATCGGTTTTATCGGTCTCTGTTCAGCAGGATGAGAAAAGTGTCAGTGATACTTTTGCAGAGTAAACTATGAAAAGACGTCATCCCAACCACCGTCTTGTGAAAATTCACCGCAATTATACAGTAGAAGAAATCGCCAAACTGTTCGGCATCCACAAAAATACCGTGCGTCACTGGATTAAGGAAGGGCTTGCTACCATCGATGACAAACGACCTATGTTGATTCTTGGCCATACCCTGATCTCATTTCTTCATGCGCGCCGTTTAAAGAACAAACAGACTTGCAAACCTGGAGAACTCTATTGTGTCCGCTGCCGTGCCCCTAAAATGCCTGCTGGCGACATGGTGGAATATTTCTCTATCACCGAGAAGTTCGGTAACCTTATCGCTATTTGCCCGGACTGCAATTCCTTGATGAACCGGCGCGTCAGCATGGCTCGAATCGGGGAGTTTTCTGGAAAAGTGGACATAAGTTTTCCGGAAGCATTTCAACATATAGAAGAGAGGATTAAACCTACCGTAAACAGTGACTTGATATAGGAGACATCAGACCATGAAGATTCACAATCCAGAAAATGAAAGGATCAAGAGAAAGTACTACGCCTTTCTTAAGGAAGCCAAGCGCTACAGTGAGCCTACGGTTGACGCAGCCGCAAAAGCTCTTAGCCGCTTTGAGTTGTATACTCGTTATCGAGATTTCAAGGCGTTTCACTTTGAGCAGGCGGTAGCATTCAAGAAGCATCTGGCCGAGCAGAAGGGGCAACAGTCCGGGGAAAAGCTGAGCAAGGCGACCCTGCATGCAACCCTTACCCAACTCAAAAGGTTTTTTCAGTGGCTGGCATTACAACCTGGATACAAGTCACGTGTTCAATATGCAGATGCCGAATATTTCAATCTGTCTGAAAAGGACACACGGATTGCTACTACGAAACGCCAACAAAGGTTCCCAACAATGGAGCAAATTAAGCATGTCATAAGCAAGATGCCGTGCAATACCGAAATAGCGCACCGAAACCGTGCTTTAATAGCCTTTACACTATTAACCGGGGCGAGGGACAGCGCAATTGCATCGATGAAGATGAAGCATATCGATCTTATAGCCGGATGTGTTAATCAGGATGCCCGCGAGGTAAAGACGAAATTCAGCAAGACCTTCAACACATTCTTCTTCCCCATTGGTGAGGAAATTCTCGCAATTGTATCAGAATGGGTGTCGTATCTCCGGGATAAGAAACTATGGGGCAATGACGATCCACTATTCCCAGCAACGTTGGTTGTGCAAGGCCCTGATAGACAGTTTGTAGCGGTAGAGCTATCCCGTAAACACTGGAGCAATGCCTCACCAATTCGAACGATATTTCACGAAGCCTTTGAGCGTGCTGGGCTTTCATATTTCAATCCTCACAGCTTCAGAAATACCCTTGCTCAGCTCGGTGAAGAAGTCTGCAAGACGCCTGAACAGTTCAAAGCATGGAGCCAAAACCTTGGACATGAGAAAGTCCTGACGACCTTTTTAAGTTATGGCGAAGTAGCATGCCATCGACAAGGCGAAATTATCCGCAATCTGGTGACGCCTCAAAGGTCAATTTCAACGGATGCTGATGAAATAGCAGAAGCGATTTTCAAGAAGTTGAATCCTTCCATTGTAGGGAGACATGATTTTATCATGCAGTCTGAGAAACTATGATATTCCGAGGATATATTCAATTCAGGCTACCCTTTGCTATCATCACGGAGATCTACACTTCCTGAGAGTCTGATATGTGAAACAGACGTGCCAATCGTTATACTCTGAGTTTGGCACCAGAAAGTATAACTCTCATCAGGAGATCATCGGTTTTGGGGCATGTTCAAAAACACCGATTTATCGAGAGACTGTCGAAAAAGTCAAAAGGTAACAAGTGCCCTAAAAAATGACCTCATAAAATGCTCTACAATGAAAAATTGTTAATCAGGTCTTGTGTTTTGATGTCTGATATTTGATGTTTTTAGGGTTTGTTTGACTTTTTCGACAATCTCCGAAGTTATCAACGCTTTCATTGTATAAAGAAAAGGAAATGAATTTCAATTTCATCAAATAGTAAAATCAATCTTGCTCAATCTCAACAAGCAAATGAAGAACAGGTCGCTGACACGCTCATTCCTTTCATATGCAGGACGGGTGGAAAGAAGTGGTACCCTTCGAACAGTATGTAAAGGGGCAGTGACCATCCTTTTCCCCGCGTGAATTTTTCCTTCCAGGGCATTAACGGGTATTGAAGCACATTGATAAATTAGACAAAAGTAAATCATCCGCACCCTTAGGGTGCGGCCTTGTTTAAGCCCCCCATAGGGGGGCATGGTCCTGCCACCTGAGGAGGCAGGACTCCAAGTTGTGCCTCATCAACCACCTGTATACTGTCAATGCCATATCGTGTGTGATAACTTTCTAAACCTGCTCACTGCTTCCTCCTTCCTCTTGATGTTGCGGCTACAACTCATCGGGAAGGATAACAGTGAGCAGCCTTTCATGCTATGCCCATCCGGGACCGGCTCAGCCAGTCCACATAACCACACCCACAGGGTGTGGATCTCTACTTCACATTAGAACTGTATCTTGACATTAGTGAAGAGGATATTATTATGTAAAAAAAATCATATTTAAATTTTATGTGATTTAATAGCCCCCTTAAAAACTTAATAAGTATTAATCCCTTAGCTGAGCACAGCAATGTGCAATTTTGCACCTGCTGAGTCCTTATGAGATAAATTATGGGGAGGTGTTTATGCTTAGCAGAGGTCATGTATTTGGACTAATCGGCATTATTCTTCTTTCAATATTCCTCTCAATCGGGATTTTTGCCGTAGGCTCGGTTCAGGTGCCTGGTTACTTGCCGGGATCTTTCTCGGTCAATGAACTCAACGGCGCGGCGGAATACACAATCCCGATCAATACACCAGCCGGAATCAAGGGCATTGAACCTCACTTAAGCCTCAAATACAGTAGCCGGGCAGGCAACGGCCTCCTCGGTGTGGGCTGGTCGCTGACCGGCATACCTGTAATTACTAGAAGACCCACGGTTGCCATGAGAGACGGCATCACCCATTCGGTCGACTACAGCGCCAACGACAGATTTGCCCTTGATGGGAAAACCCTCCTCTGCGTTTCAGGAACTTACGGATCGGACGGCGCCATCTATCGCACCGAGCGCGACGAGTTTGCAAAGATCATATCTTATGGCACTGCAGGAGCAGGGCCATCTTATTTCAAGGTCTGGACAAAGGACGGCCACATAATGGAGTTCGGCAACACAGCCGATTCCAAGGTCTTGGCTGGTGCAGGGCCGAATGTCGATGTATGGGCCATGAACAAGCTCTCAGACCTGTGCGGGAATTATTTAACAGTAAGCTATTATGATGATGGTTATACTAATTTTTTGCAGTATTGTAATTGGGGATTCCGTATTAACAGCATCAATTATGCATATACACCAACGGCACAATGCTCTGTTGTGTTCAATTACGAAACCAGGAATGACTATGCCTTCTCATATGCCAATACAAGCAGGCATGAGATGGATTATCGCATGAACGGCATCACGACATATGTCGGGACACAATCGATACTCACTTATCAATTGGGTTATGAATACGGCGGAGCTGCCCAGAAAAGCAGGCTTATAAACGTAACTGCCTTTGATGCTGCCGGGAATAACCTGCCTCCCACAACCATCACCTATAAGACAAACACTCCTGGGTACCAGAAACAGGTGTGGGGCAACACGAGTTACAACCTTTCCAATGCCCAGACAGGGGATTTTACCGGCAATGGACAGGCCGATCTCATATTCCGTGTTGATGAAGGAGGTGTGACACATACCTATGTGCTTGTCTCCACAGGCAACAACACCTTCTCTGCACCTCAGCTTTGGGCTACGGATAACTTTCTTGGAAGGACGCAGAATAAGGACTTCTTCATCGGCGATTTCAACGGAGACGGGCTGTCGGATATGATGGTCATAGACAACAGCAGTAATGCCTGGGTCTATTTATCAAACGGTCATGGGTTTACTGGGCCTTACCAATGGAGCACCGACGGAAAGATGCTGCAGAATCCCAGTAGTTCAAATATGGCAACCCGCATCGGGGATTTCAATGGCGACGGGCTTACCGACATCATCTCGGTAGATACTGTCCATAAAACAACAGGTATCTGGATTTCCACAGGGAGTTCTTTTACTTATTGCCCGAACTGGTTCTCCGGTGACAATCCGGGTAATTATTACCAGTTTGATTTAGGTGATTTCAATGGGGATGGGATGACGGATGTTATTGTTATCTCAAAATCTCCTGAGGTATGGTTCTCCACTGGAACTGGATTCCAATATAGACCTGAATACAATCAACCATTCGCCACTTTGGCAAACGTGTCAGGTTGGGAAATATTTAATAATATTATGGGCGATGGTTATTCATCCCTATATTGTTATGATATGTTTGGTAATATGGGTATGTATTTCTCTGCCGGGAATGGTTTTTTCGAAGTAAGTTCTAATACGGAGAATCCTCTTTTACCTATTCATGGTTATGATACAGTCAATGGAATACCCTATGGGCTCAATTTCAATATGGGTGATCTAAACGGGGATGGATCACCGGATGTAATAAATAATTATTGTTTATCTAGCTCGATAGGAGGAAATATCTGGACCGGTCATAGTTATCAGTATTATCCCTTGGTCAACAGCAACAATTCCGGAACTATAGAAAACATCCCCATACAACCCGACGATTTCACCGGCTGCGGCAGGTCTCAGGTATGCATCCAGCGCGGTACAGAGATCGATGTCTATGTACCCAACGATTCGAGCAAGGAAGACGTAATCTCTTCCATAACCGACGGGCTGGGCAAGCAGATCACGATCGCCTACAAACCCTTGACCGACAGCACGGTGTATCAGAAAAACAATCATGCACTGTATCCCGCCATCCGTGATTATCAGGGGCCAATATACGTTGTCTCCAATTATTCCATATCCAACGGACTCGGTGGGGCAAACGTAACAAACAACTACAGCTACACCTATGCAGGGGCGTGTATCGACACATTCAGACGGGAGTTACTGGGGTTCCAGAGCGCAGCACTCTACGACGCTCAGACAGGCCTTACCACGACAAGCACCTACCTGCAGGGTTTCCCCTTTAGCGGGTTGTTGGCGTCAAGGACCAGCACAGATTGTAACGGCAAAACAATAGACAGTATCGCGAATACGTATAGTGTTCAGTGCTATGATAGCGGGACCCTGAACCCGAATGTTACTACGAGCGATCAATGGTTCATGTATGACGGCACTATCCCCGTTCTCTCTTCCAGGAGTTATTTCCCCTACCTGACAAAGAGTCTCAAAGACGACTATTTCCTTACCGGGTCAACCAATCCGGTGACCGTAACCGAGGAGGACTATACTTACCTCGACTATGGAGATCTCCAGCAAAAGGTCACAAGTATATCAACAATTGTGGGTAATACCGGGGGTAGTACAACGTATGACGGCTTCCAGGAAACAGATTCCTACCAGTATCTCTCCAATGATTATACCAACTGGATTATTGGCCTGGTGAGCCAGCAGACAAATCAGGGCAAGAACAATCAGGGAATTACAGCTACCAGAACAACATCCTTCGCCTATGATACAGCGCATCGCCTGCTTACCACAGAGAACATTGAACCCAGCGGTGACAAGACGGTGAAACTCACGCGGACCTATGCCTATACTGACTCATATTATAACCTCACCAAGATCACGGAAACCGGATACAATGGATCTGCGACAGAGAACCGGGTAACATCTTTCTCCTATGCCTATAGCACGAATGAATTCCACATCACCAAGACCAACCCGGCAGGGCTTGTGGAGATCTATGACTATGAGTGGCAGAATGGCAAGCAGGCCACTTACACCGACCCCAACGGTCTCATGACCGACTGGTACTATGATACATTCGGCAGGCTCTCAGAAGAAGTTAGGCCTGACAGCACCCAAACCACCTATACGTATTCCTCGGGAGGCCCTGTTTCCGGAGCTGTCTATAGCCTACAGGTACAGGAGACTGGCCTGAATAATAATCAACGAGTCCCCATGTCACCCCCAGTAACAACATCATTCGATATGCTCGACCGCGAGATCTACCAGCAGTCACAGGACCCGGCCGGCCAGACCATATTCAAGACAACCGTCTATAACAACCTGGGTTTGGTGGGCACGAAATCACGATACTATTACTCAGGCGGCAACCCCCAGAATACAAGCTTTATCTATGATTCTCTCGGCAGGGTGAGTTCACAAAACGCATATAATTCCGGCACGAGCACCTATGCGTACAATGCGAATGGATGCAACAATATATCGGTAACCAATGCACTAAACCAGAACACGTTACAGACCTTCAATGCAATGGGTAAGCTGTATGGAGTTCTCGACAGCTTGAGCAAAATGACCACGTATACCTACACACCCTTTGGAGATCTCCAGCAGGTCACAGATTCCTTAAACAACACCACGACACTCTCCTATGATATCAGGGGCAGGCGGACTCAGGTTGTAGACCCTGACATGGGCACCTGGATCTATACGAGCAATGCTTTTGGAGACCTGGTAAGCCAGACCGATGCCAACGGCAACACAGTCAACCTGACCTATGACAAGCTCTCCCGGATTCTGACGAAATCTCAGATCTATACGTGGACGTATGATACTGCAACGAACGGGAAGGGAAAACCGGCCAAGGTAACAGGGCCGGGATATCAGGAGACATACACCTATGACAGTCTGAGCAGACTGCAGAATGTCTCCACAAATGTAGCTGGCACTACATATTCCGTCACATACGGCTATGATACCCTTGGCCGTATGAACCAAATAATATACCCCGCCTGTACCGATTTAACAGTAAATTATGACTATACGACAAATGGATACCTGCAAAGCCTTAGCGGTCTTAATAGTAACAGCCCCCCCCCAATTGTATTTTGGACAGCGAACACGCGAAACGCCCTAGGCCAGGTCACACAAGAGACACTTTACCAAGGCTTCTATGGGACAACAACCAACAGGACCTTCGACCCGACCACGGGCCGTCTCACTGCCATCAATACGGGCAGCGGTATCCAATCACTCTCATATACTTATGACACCATCGGCAACTTGCTTTCGCGTAATGATTCTCTTAAGAACCTTACCGAAAACTTTTCCTATGATAATCTCAACAGGCTTACCGGGGTAACTGGCCCCCAGAACAAGACCTATTCCTACAACGAGATCGGCAACATCCTGACCAAGTCCGACGTGGGCACGTATACCTATGGAAGCACCAGACCGCACGCAGTGACATCCGCAGGCGGGGTAAACTACACTTATGATAACAACGGCAACATAGTAAGCGATACTTCGGGACGAAGCATAGGATATGACGCCTTCAACCGGCCGACCCAGCTCACCAAGACAGGGACAAACGCAGCCAACGGCACCCTTACCTACGATGCATATGATAAACTTCTCAAACAAGTTGTCACCCAGGGCTCCACCACAACGACAACGATATATATTGGCGATCTCTGCGAAATCGTTACGACCGGTTCAGTAAGCAATTGCAAATGTTATATTATAGCAGAAGGTCGGAAAGTGGCGCTCTATGGTGGGGGTTTATTTTATCTGTACAAGGATCATCTGGGCTCCATGAATGTGACAGTGGAAAATGGCTCTGTTGTAGTTGACAGCCTGAGTTATGATCCCTTCGGCATGAGGCGCAACGCCGCAACATGGACGGATCAGTCCGGTATAACCTGCACCACCACGGACATCGGCTACACCGGCCATATTCAGCTGGATGTCTTCAGCCTCGTCCACATGGGAAGCCGTATCTATGACCCTAAGCTCGGACGCTTTATCAGCCCAGATAAATTAATTCAAAAAACCAAAAATCTGCAATTCAATGATCCGCAGCTGTTGAATATCTATAGTTACTGTATAAACAATCCATTAAAGTATATTGATCCAAAAGGAGAAAGTATATTAAATCCGATCCGACCGCGACGAATTAACACATTGGGATGCATACCTGGACAACCAGGTTACAATCCCCATCTTATACCTACCACTGCTGTAATCAATGTATCACCTGGATCCCAACCTGCAAGTACGGGAGATGAATGGTCTTCTGGTGCTACTGTAACTACTGCAACTACAAATTCAAATGGGAGTGTGACAATACAAACTCAGACTATTCCAGGTAGTATTAATGGAATCACCACTACTAGTTACACCATAACAGCTCCTCCAAATAATTTGTCTGTTACATATGTCATTACAGATTCAGGGGAAGTAGAACTTGATTTGAGTGAGGTATATGCACAAGGGGTTAATGGCCAAAAGATTATTAGAGTGGCACTTGCTTCAGTAGATATCATAGAAGGAGTAGGATTAGTTATTGGTGGTGTAACAATACCTATTGGTGCAACGATTTCTGCTGGTGCTCCTGGTCTTGCAACAATTGTAATAACCCCCGGTTTTTTTGCTGCAGGTGGAATAAAGATTTATTCTGGAGGACAGGAGTTGGGCGAGTTGACTGGCTTGGATGAACTCGCTCAAGTGTTACAAGAGGCACAACAATTTCAGTTTAGTTATTAAATGTAGGGTACCTCTAAAAATACACTCAGTTCAGCGCAGATATAAAGTGCAATAACTTATTGAATATGTTATATAAATGATAGATTGAATGGAGTTAGGGGGGATGATGAAACAACTGGGGTTGTTTGAC
>Ga0326727_10009268_pt1 | contig 24335 bp, 19 predicted proteins | sample MB2enrmetagenome_FD_207643 | JGI IMG/M metagenome (GOLD analysis project Ga0326727, IMG submission 207643) | Lab enriched peat soil microbial communities from McLean, Ithaca, NY, United States - MB29MY | ecosystem: Environmental > Terrestrial > Soil > Wetlands > Peat | place: USA: New York... | reverse complement strand
GCAATTTTACTAGCCAAAGACATTTGAAATTTTCGGAGGGAATCAGCCGCCGGCCAATTCGACAAGAGAACCAGAAAAGACTCCCCTCAGCGGTTCAGAAAATTTCAAATATCTTTGGCTAGGATTAAGATTAAGATTAGGAACCAGAAACCGCCACCCAAAAAAGTGAAATGCCCCCATCCCCATTCATTTATTGACCGGTCTGCAGTATTACAAAGGCAAGTTCCTTGTACCGCGTAAAGCCGGAATCGAAACTCACGAGCCGCAGTCCGGCGCACCTGGCAAAGGCGGCCAGGTAGGCATCGGTCCAAAAATCCCGGGCCGCCTTCGCTCCATGGGCAAAGTATTTCAAACGCGCGTCCAAACCCGCCGGCTCATCCACGAATTCCGCCGCCCCTCCGTGCATCAATTGTTCATAGGCTTCCCAAGCCGCCCCCGGTTCCAACACCGCGCCGCCCATCACATGCGGGTTGCACAACAATCGCAGCAAACCGAGCTGAGTGAGCCGGCAAAAGCTTGGCCGCGTCAACTGGCTCCACGCCTTGAGGGCGGCTTTGTGCTGTGGATGGCCTTCGACGGCCAAAGCCAGCCACACATTAACGTCCAAAAGATCGGCGGTGGCGCTCAAGATCGTCCTTTTCCTGCAATTGCGCGATGGTTTCGTTGTTCATTTGCTTCATGAGCGCTCCAACTTTGCCGCGCACCAGCGGAAAAGGGCAGGGCCTGGCCTCCCTCTTCGGCGGTGGCCGCGGCCGGATCAAGTAGGCGCTCAAGGCGGAAGAAACCACATCCTTAAGCTTCAGCCCCTCCATCGCGGCGTGGGCTTTGACCCGCTTGAACAATGGATTCGGTATTTCCAAGGTTGTTTTCATGCACCCATATTCCCATAAAACCAGTTTTCCAGCAAGTCGAATCCACCATTTTATTTGGGAGTGCGTTAATTTCGCCAGTCCTCCATCCCGTCCGCCGTCTTGTCCACCGTAGTTTTAACGAAGGCGGAAGCCGCAGCGACGAAGGTGCTGGTGTCTGCTGGTGTCTGCTGGTGTTTGCTGGTGTCAGTCCTCACTATTGACACAAATTCGCAAAAAGAATCAATAGTGAGGACTGACACCTGGAAAAAGAATCAATAGTGAGGACTGACACCTGGATGGACTGGACACCTGGATCGTAGCACATCACAGATCGGATTTAGTTCAACGCGGCTTTTGTTGCGGCTCGATTCCGTTTTGGCTGCTGTTTTGCGTCCAAGGCTCGCGCAACAAAAACCTTAATTCGTTTCCCCTTTTTTGGACCTATGTATCAGTAAAGTGGCGAGTGGGGAGTGCATAGTGATGAATGAAAACTCGCAAATACCTTGCTGACAATATATTACATCGTTGCCACGGTTAAAAGCGCCAAAATTTCCACGATTTTTAGGCAGGCAGATTGTCTTGAGAAAATTAAAACCCCTCGGAGTGGCCGGTTTTGATTCGACCCCGGCTGGCTGGTTTTGAAGTGACCGGTGACACCACCACGAAGGACGCGAAGCTCACGAAGGGACAGATGGCAGGGTGAGACTCCGTCGAACCCCAGATCGATCCAGTCACGGCTCGACAGAGTCTCGCCCTACCGTGTCAAAACTGCGTGTTCTTCGGTATTGCTTGCGCCAACGGGCCCGGAAACTACACTACCACCATGACTGGCGAGGCGAAGGTATGGAGACCGCTTCGGGCGGCGACGGCGGCAATGGCCCGGACGCGCGCGCCGCTGGCGTTGCCCGCCGACGCGCCGCCGGGCGGCGCGGTGATGTCGCTGCTGGGGGTGGATTACGTTCACTTGAAAACCAGCGACGAAGGGGATCTCTACTTGACGCGTTTTGGCGCGCCGTTCTGGCGGCATCTGCTGCTGGAAAACTGGTTCGCGCCGGTGTGGTTCGAGGCCCAGCGCAAACGGTTGAGCGGCACGGGCACGGTCTATAAGCTGCCGACGCGCCCGCTCAACGGCCGGAGCCTCAATCTGGTGGTGAAATGGTCGCGCGTGGGCGAAGACGTCCCGCTGGACACGCTCACGGTGAACAAATTCATCAACGCCGAGTTCAACAGTCCTTTCGAGGAATTCTCCCTGTTGATGGAACTGCGCCGGGGCGACCTCGGGCCTGCCGGCATCCGCATCCGCACCCAACTGCCCCTGGCGATCTACGTGCCCAGCAAGAGGCTGCAATTATGGCAGACCGGACGTTCGGAATATAAAATTCGGGCGAAAATCGCGCAGCATCCCGGGGTGGAAATCGACATTCTGCGCCAATACGTCCTGCTCTTCGGCTGGATCAAGGGGCTGGACGCGGTGGAAATGGCGGAGAGCTTCGGGTTCAGCGGACGGAGGAGCGCGGAATTTCTCGCGCAGGCGACGGGGCTGGTCACGCACGAATTGCGCCAGAAGGGCTACCACGTCATTGACATGAAGCCGGCGCACGTCATTCTGCGGCAAACGCGAAACGGGGAGTTGTTGCGCGACCGCCACGGGCAACTGGCCTATGCGCTGGTGGATTACGAACTGCTGGAGCGGACGCCGGAGCACGAGCAGGCCGTCCGCAGCGCCAACCGCAAGCTCTACTTGACTCACATGGCGCACCGCTTCGAGGAGGTCGCGGGCAAGCCCATGCCGGACCATCTGCGCGCCACCAGCCTGCTGGGGGTGGATTTTGTTTTCGGGCGCGCCGAGAGCACTGGTGGATTGTTATGGGTGGTGGGCAGGGACCCGGACCTGTTCAGTTACTTTCTGCCGGAACGCTGGCGCCGGACGCCGAAGAAGAAACTGTCGTCGCGCAACCAGGTTTTCCGCACCTGCACCAAGGACAACATCAATCTGGTGTGGCGGGTTTCGCGCATGGGCGATCCGGTGCAGTTGAAGAACGGCAGAGCCAGGCTGGAGGAGGCCCGGGCGCACGAGTACAACAGCCCCTTCGAGGAGTTCGCGCTGGCGCTGCACCTCAGTCGTCATGGCATCAAGACCATCTATCCCCGCGCCATTTACATGACGGGCAGCACCCGCGAATCCTCCCGCGCGGAAGCGCGGCGTTACTCCGCCCTGGCCCATCTGCTCACGCCGGACGGCGAGCCGGCCCTGCGCAAGGATTATGATTACATTACGATCTGGGGATTTTGGAACGGGCCGGACGCGTTGCTGGCGGCGCACGACGGAGCTTCTTACTCGTCCATGAACGCGAAACACGCCTGCGCCAAGGGCCTGATCACGCGCCGGATGATGGAGGAATTGTTGAAGGCCAAGGCCGCCAAACTGGCCGGCTGCGGACTGGAGGACCTCAATCTCAAGCCGGACCACCTGTTGATCTCCTTCAATTCGGCGGGAAAACTGGTGCTGGACGCGGCCGGGAAGCCCGAAGTGCGCCTGTGCAACTTCGAATTTGTCCGGCACCGGCGCGGGTGAACACGCCGCCGGAAAGCGCCGCTGATATGTGACAAGACGCGTCTTTAAACGGTCAGTGTTGCTTTATAAAAAAGCTTTTCCAGTTTTTGAAAAAGGGATACGGTGGGGGCATGAATCAACGACCAGGGGGCATGAATCAACGCCGATGCCATGCCCTGATCCTCGCCGCCTGTTTGCTGCAAATGTCGGCGGCCTGGCTTTGCGGACAGGCCAACCAGATTATTTATGCCAACAACCTGCAAAATGGGTGGGTGGATTGGAGCTGGGCAACCGATAATCTGGCCAACACCAGTCCCGTGCTTCCGGGCTTTTCCAACTCGATCAGTGTCTTCTGCACCGAGTATGCGGCGCTCTATCTGTCTCAAACCCCGTCTTCTTCAGCGTACTATACGAATCTGACCTTCTGGCTCAACGGCGGGGAGACCGGCGGACAGGTTCTGACGGTGACAGGGACGCTCGATCAGGCCGAACAGACCCTTTATACACTGCCGGCCCTGGCCGCCAACACCTGGCAGGAATTCACCATTCCCCTTTCCGCCATTGGCGTGGCCGACCAGCCGGACTTTGACGGCGTTTGGATCTGGAACGACAACGATTTCACCATCCCGACCTTTTATGTCGGTGACATTTTCCTGGTGGCCGGGTCGCTGCCGTCCCCGCCGCCGCCCCCGCCGCCGCCCCTGCCAAACACGAACATTATGGAGATCTATTCCAATGCGCTGGTCAACGGCTGGGTGGACTACAGTTATAATACCACGCGGAACTTCTCCAATGCTGCACCGGTCTATTCCGGCAGCGAGTATTCCATCAGCGCAACCATTACCAGCGCCTGGGGCGGCATTCAGTTGTATCATCCTCCCATGACGAATACCGCCTACGCGAACATCAGTTTCTGGCTCAACGGCGGCGTGGACGGCGGGCAAAATCTCAAAATGTATGGCAATCTTGGCACGGGTCCCACGGCGCAGGGTGTTTACTATGATTTGAGCGCACCGCAGGCCAATACCTGGGTGCAGTACACGGTGCCATTGTCGGACTTGGGCGTGGCGAACGCGATGAACTTCAGCGGTTTCGCCATCCAGGACTCCGTCGGTGGGACGGAGCCTACGTTTTACCTGGATGACATCCAACTCACCGGCGCCGCCACGGCGCCATCGGTGACGCTGCTGGCGGTGAACGCCAGCCAGCCCATCCGGACGGCGGACGCGCGCTGGTTCGGCATCAATACGCCCACGTGGGACAGTATTCTTGACACGCCACAGACGATGGCGTTGCTGACCAATATGGGCGCGCAGGCGTTGCGTTTTCCGGGGGGTTCTGATTCCGACGATTACCACTGGCTTTATAACCGGCAGGACCAGGACGATTGGACGTGGGCAACGAGTCTGGCCAATTTTATTGACGTGATTACCAACATTGGCGCGCAGACCATGATCACGTTGAACTATGGCACGGGCTCCTCGAATGAAGCGGCGGCCTGGGTGGCGTATGTCAATGCCTCGACGACGAACAGGCAGTCTTTGGGCGTGGATGCAAACAAATTCAACTGGCAAACGGCGGGATATTGGGCTTCCTTGCGCGCGGCCGCGCCGCTGGCCACCAACGACGGCGAAAACTTTCTCCGCATCTCGCAGACGGCGCCGCTGGGTTTCAAGTATTGGGAGATTGGCAACGAGCTTTACGGCTCTTGGGAAACCGACAGCAATGCAGTGCCTCATGATCCTTACACCTATGCGGTGCGGGCCAAAGGTTACATCTCGTTGATGAAAAAGGTTGATCCGACGGTCAAAATCGGGGTCGTGGTCACGCCCGGCGAGAACAGTTATATTAATAACACCAACCATCCGGCGGTCAATCCGAGCACGGGACAGACGCACTACGGTTGGACGCCGGTGTTGCTGGCGACTTTAAAGAGCCTGGGCGTCACGCCGGACTTTGCCATCCACCACCGCTATCCGCAGAATCCGGGCGGGGAGAGCGACGCAGGGTTGCTGGCCTCCTCGACCGGATGGGCGTCCGACGCGGAAAGTCTGCGGCAGATGATCAGCGATTATATGGGCACCAACATTGGCACGAACATTGAATTGGTCTGCACGGAAAACAATTCGGTTTCCTCCGCTCCCGGCAAACAATCGGTGAGCTTGGTCAACGGCCTTTTCAAGGTGGACAGCCTGGCCCAACTCATGCAAACGGAGTTCAACGGTCTTTTCTGGTGGGATTTGCGCAACGGCCCGGGAACCGACGGCAATATGAGTTCGTCCCTCTATGGCTGGCGTGAGTATGGCGATTACGGAGTGGTGGACGGGTTTACGAACCTTTATCCAACCTATTACACGTCGGAACTCATGACGTATTTCGCGCAGGCGGGTGATACTGTGATTACCGCCGCCAGTGATTGGCCGCTGCTCTCCACTTATGCGGTCCGGCGGCAGGACGGCAGCCTGACGGTGCTGACCATCAATAAAGACCCTGTCAATACTCTGACGGGACAGGTAGCGGTGGCGGGCTTCACCCCCGCGGCAGAGGTGGCGGTCTATTCTTACGGGATTCCCCAGGATGATGCCGTGGAAAACGGCACTGGCTCACCGGACGTCGCGCAAACAAGCATTTTCGTCACCGGAACAAACTTCAACTACGCCTTCCCGCCTTACTCGGCCACCGTAATGGCACTCTCACCGCCGCTGGCATCGCCATTCATTTACACGACAAATGCCGACAATACCCTCACCATCACCGGATACATCGGCTTTGGCGGGGCTGTGACCATTCCCACCACCATCAACAACCTGATGGTCACCGGCCTCGGCGATGGTCAGGATTCTGTCTTCTCCGCCAGCCTGAACAGCGTCACGATTCCCGGCAGTGTTGCGAGCATCAGGGCCAATGCGTTCTCTGACTGCACCAGTCTGACCAGCGTCCAGATCGGCGCCAACGTCACCAGCATTGGGGACTATGCCTTCTTCCAATGCATTAGTTTGGCCAGCGTCCAGATCGGCAGCAACGTTGCCAGCATCGGGGAATCCGCCTTCTTCCAATGCCTCAGCCTGACCAACGTCACGATTCCCAGCAGCGTCACCAACCTCGGAAGCCAGGCGTTCCAAGACTGCTCCGGCCTGACAGCGGTCTATTTCCAGGGCAACGCCCCGGGCGCTGATTCAACCGTGTTCGCCAATGACAGCAATGCAACGGCCTATTACTTGCCGGGAACCACGGGCTGGGGAGCGACAATCGGCGGGATTTCGACCGCGCCGCCATTCCTTCCGAACCCCGTGATTGTAAACAATGGCCCGAACTTTGGGGTGCAAAGCAACAGGTTTGGTTTCATCATCTCCTGGGCGACCAATGTCCCCGTCGTGGTGGAAACCTGCACGGATCTGGCCAGCCCGGTTTGGATTCCGCTCCAGACCAACATGTTTACCAACGGTTCATTCTATTTCAGCGAACCATTGCAGACCAACGGCACCGGCCGCTATTACCGCCTCAGCTCGCCCTGACCTCGGAAAAGGCATCCGCCGCCGTCAAAGCCGGCAACCGTTTTCCCAACTAGGTTTGACAAACATGCCCCGCCGATCTCCACTGCCGCAAGCGCGGAATAAACAGCGCCTCAATCTCCCGGGGGCGACGGGACCTTTCAACTCGCAATTGCGCCCGCCAACCTTTTTCGGCAACCAAAAGCAACGCGTCCAAATGCGGATGGATGCGGATTTCGTGACGCGCCAGTTGGTCGGCCCGCCGTCGCGCATGTTCAGCCTTGGCGGCGGCGAGACGATCGGCGGTTTTCAGCCTCGAATTCTCCTTGGAGCTTCGCCTGGCCCGAGCCGTCAATTCACGTTCATAGCTTTCAAAATAATCGTCAATGCGCTCCAGTTCGCGTCGCAAGCTGCTTTCCTGCCGGGCACGAATTGGCTCCAGTTCATGGGCCAATTCCTTTTCCAACGTTTGTTGCAAGAGTTCGCGCCATCGCGCCGGATCGGGCGGCGGCCAGGTGATTTCCGCCGGGGAATCAGCGGTGGCTTGATGGAAGCTGATATCGCGGGAGAGATCAGGATCGGGTTCTCCATCGGCCACAGATACGGCCACTCGATGCAATGACCAGTGCTGGTCCATGGCTTGAATTTCGCAGCGTGCCAGCGCCAGCAGAGTGAAATGAATGTCCGGCTGGGGCGGGGCGGCGAGCCACCAGCGAGTGGTATCGGTGAATTGCGCGCGCCACAGTTTTTCCATGACAGCAGCGTCAGGCGGGCGGGCCGGCGGAGTCTCCGGCAAAACGAATCGTTCCAGCGGCAAAGGCGATGGGCGCAAGGCCTCGGCCAGGTGAAATGTCAACGGGCAGCCGGGAAAAACTTCGCGGGCCGCGTCTCGCGCCGAGGCGGTTTCGGCCGGCGCAAATTGCAACTCAATTTCCTGCATCGCGCCATCCGGATGCCAGAACCTGGCGGCGCGGCCTTCAGCAATGACTTCGAGGCGGTCGTGCCAGGTGCGTTCACAGAGCGCGCCCAGTTTGGTCAGTCCTTCTTCATAGAACTCCAACAATTCGCCGGGATTGTGCGGGATGCGTTCCAGTTTCATGCCGCCTCACAAGGTTTCGTAATCTTTTGCGAACAGCGTTTCATCGAGCCGTTTGACTTCGCCATAGGCCTCATGCGCCACAGCCAATTCATCACCGAGGCCGGCCATCGCCTCGGCCACGCGCCCTTCGCTTTCGCGCCAACGGCGGAATACCTCCTCGGCAAACTCGTCGCTGCTGAAGCGTTCGCCCAGAACCAATCCGGTTTCGCCGACAACCAGCTCAAAAAGGTTCAACTTTTCCTGGAGAATCTGGAGCAGGTGTTGCTGCAAGGTGCCGGCTTGAACAAAATTGTAGATATGCACCGCATGCTGCTGCCCCAGCCGGTGCAGGCGGCCGATGCGCTGCTCGATTTCCATCGGATTCCACGGCAGGTCGAAATTCACGAGATGGCGGGAAAATTGCAGATTGCGTCCCTCGGTGCCGCTATGGGTGAGGATCAAGGCGCCGCCGCGCTGGCGAAACTCTTCTGTGATGGGCTGGCGTTCCGGCGCAGGCGTGGAACCGTTAACGACAAAAACTTCCACCCGCAGGTCCCGCAAACAATCCGCCAGGGCCGCCTGCGTTTCCAGGAATTGAGTAAAGATGACGGCCCCGCCTTCGATCCGTGTCAGCGGCGGAATCAATTCGCATTTCCGTTTCCAGCTTGATTCGAGCGGCGCTTGTTCGCGCCAGGCGCGGGCGGCGGTGGCATCGGGAAATCTTTCCAGCGCGACCCTCCACGCGGCGGGGCTGCTGCCGGCGGTTTGCAGAAGCAACCGCCCCCACAGACTGGCCTGGCTGGCGTTGAGATGCGACAGCCGGACGCGGAATTCACCTTCCCATTTTTCCCAAAACTCGCGCTCCGTTGCATCCGGCTCGAATAAAACGGTTTCCGCCCGGCGCGGAGGCAGTTTGAGTCCGGCATTGGCGCGAGTATTGCGAATCATCACCTGACCCAGCAGCCGGCGCAGGTCTTCAGGCTCGCGCGGTTGACGGGGGCGTTTGGGATTGAGGAACCGGGCGCGAAATTCCTTCGGTGACGGCAACTGGCCGGGCTGGAGCAGCGTGACCAGATTGTAAAGCTCCTCGATAGAGTTTTGCACGGGCGTGGCCGTGAGAAGAAGGAGGAACTGGCGGGGCAGTGCGTTGACCGCCTGCCAGGCTTGTGATTCGCGGTTGCGCAGGTAATGCGCCTCGTCCACAATGAGAATGTCCCATTTGATTTGGCCGGCGACTTCCAATTGCGCGGCCTGTTTGAGCGTATGGAGGCTGGCCACAATGCCGGCGTTCCCGCTCCAGAATTTTTGCGGGTCGCTTCGCGCCCCGGCGTGATTCGTCGTGGCCGTCGCCAGATTGAATTTGTCGGCCAGTTCCTCTTCCCACTGATCGACGAGCGAAGGCACGGTGAGCACAAGAAAACGATGCACCATGCCGCGCGTGAGCAGTTCCTTGATGACGAGACCGGCTTCGATGGTCTTGCCCAGACCCACTTCATCGGAGAGCAAGGCGCGCCCGCGCAACGGACCAAGAACGCGCAAGGCGGCGCGGAGCTGATAATCGAGCCGCTCGATGCGGCAGTGAGGCAGACACAGCAAATCGTCGGATTGATTGGAAACCCACCATAACGCCGCACGCTCGCGAAGAAAAAATCCACCCAGATCGTCCAGGGGAAATGCCGTCTCCTGAAACTCCAGGGGCGGCATTTCAAAACGCACCGGCAATGGCGGCAACAACGCTCGTTCCGGGCGCCACAGTTCGCCTCTTTGGATTCGAGCTTCGCCTTTCGGCCTGCGCGCGGCCGTCTGGCCTGCCTCCGCCATTTGCCGCGCCTCTGCTTGACGTTGTTCGCGCCTGCGTCTTTTCTCCGCCATTTCATCCAGAATTCTTCGCCGTCGCGCCTCGTCCTCAGCGCGCTTTTGCTCCTGACGCTCCAATTTGCGCCGGCAACGCTCGAGGTCCGACTTGATGCTGAAATCCATTTCCTCCAGGCCCGTGCCCAGCGGCAAAAATTGGAGACGCAACGCCTCCGCCATCCCCCAAATGTTGTCTTCGATCCATCCGCAGATATCCTCGTCCTCGCCAAAACGCGCCTCTTCCGTCCGAAGCAATCTATCCGTGCCAGGGCGTGATTGAACCCAATGAGCCGAGAAAGTGTTGCGGTCAGTGGGGAACCGCTTGACCCAGACTCCAAAGGCGGCGTGAATCGAATCCGGGTGAAGCGAGGAAATGGCCGCTTCACGCCGGCCATCCCTTTCCGTTTCCCAGGTCAACTGGTCCGCGCCGGTGCAGCGGACCCGGCCGACGGCGACAATCTTTTTTGAACCGGGTTTGCGCCAGGCAAATTCCGCGAAACCTTCCACTTGATCGAAAGTGACGCGAAGGTCGAGCAACCTTCCAAACTGGTTTTCTTTCTGCGCCAAGCCCGGCAGCCATCGGGCGCTTCCTTGGCGCGATTTCTTCGGGGTGGGTGTTCCTTGAGACACAACGAAATTTGTCAAGCGTGCTGCAACTGATCCAGAATCGCCAGTGCGTCACTGGTCCGTTTCTGAATCTTTTGGCCGGGCATTTTCAATATCTTCCATACGTAGCGCAGACAGGCGATAATCGTCAACCTCGAACCGGGGTGGATTATTGACAAGTTGAAGAATTCCGATCCGTCATTCCCTTTTCATGGTCGTGCAAGGAGGGCGTATCAGGGAATACTCGCTCCACCTTAAACCAACAATTTTAGCCATTCATTTCCGGGTTGTTGGCTCGTCAGGCATTGCATCTCCTCACGCACCCGCCGGGCGACTTCCTCGGCCGCCGGCGCCACTTCAAGCGACAGCCCTTCGCCCGAAGTGAAATCTTTTCCTTCAATGCCATAAATAATGAGCCGGGGCGGAAGCCCGCCGAGCGCCCGCGCCAGCTCGACCGCTTCGGCCACGCTGAAGGCGTGCGTCGAGTAATGAAAGAGCCGGTTAGGAATCCTCCGGGTGTGCGCGTCCAGCCGATGGACCGTGCCGGGGGCGACGCCGGAATGTGCGGCATCAATGATCACCACCGTCTCCATTTCGCGCCACGCCTCCATCAACGCCGCGCCCTCGCCGCTTGCTTCGATGACCGCGACGTTGCCGGGCAGCTCGCCCTTCAGCCGCCGGGCCAGGATCAGGCCCACGGCGTCGTCGTGGCGATACGGGTTGCCGACACCGATGACGATTGCGGACTGGTGAATGGCGGATTGGGCCATGAACATGGGCGGCTTATTCGTGTTCGATGTTCAGTTTCAGGAAATGGGTCGCGCAGGAGAGGCACGGGTCGTAGTTGCGGATGGCTTGTTCACATTCCCACTGCAGCTTGTCCTTCGGCTGCGTGATGCGCGTGGACACAAACTGCCGCAGATCGTCCTCGATGGTTTTCTGGTTCTGCGACGTGGGAGGGACGATTTTGGCGTCGAGGATCACGCCCGCAGCATCCAGCCTGTAACGGTGGTAAAGGATGCCGCGCGGCGCTTCGGTGCAGCCATAACCCGTTCCAGCGCCCGGCTCAACGGCCACGGCGGGTTTATCGGGCATCTCATATTCCTGGACGATGCGCAACGCCTCGTCGCAAGCGTGAACGACCTCCACGCTGCGCACAATGATGCTCTGAAACGGATTGCGGCAGACCGGACCGAGTCCGGCGGCGCGCGCAGCTTCTTTCGCGACAGGGCGAAGCTTGTCGAAGTTGAGACTGTAGCGCGCCTGTGGGCCGACACAGTACGGACCGCGCGCAATGAGCCGGGAGTGAAGGGCGTTGGAGCGCGCCACATGGTCCTCGACAAAGTGAAGGTCATAATCATGCGCGGCTATATCCAGTCCCTTGTTAGAGACCAGCCGCCCTTCATTGAACGGGTATTCGTCGGAGTGACGCAGCGCGACGAATTCATAGTCGCGCTCAAATGGCGGAAAGGGCAGCGTCGCGACCCAGCGGGCGGTTTCAAGCGCGGCCTCGCGCGCCCATTTGAGCCGCTCGGCCAGCGGCGCAAGCTCCGCTTTGGCCGGCACGCGGTAGAAACCGCCGACCCGCACGTTGATGGGGTGAATTTCGCGCCCGCCAAGCAGTGTGACGATTTCGTTGCCGGCCTTTTTCAACTGAAGCCCGCGTCGCACGATCGCACCGTGGTCTTTGGCCATCTGGATGGCGCTTTCATAGCCGAGAAAATCCGGCGCATGGAGCATATAGACGTGCAGCGCGTGACTCTCGATCCACTCGCCACAGTAGATCAGCCGCCGCAAGGCCCGGATCGGGCCGTCCACTTTGACGCCGAACGCCTCCTCCATCGCGTGGCAGGCGCTCATTTGATAGGCCACCGGACAGATGCCGCAAATCCGCGCCGTGATGTCGGGGGCTTCACTGAATTTGCGGCCGCGCAGAAACGCCTCGAAGAAGCGCGGCGGCTCAAAAATCTTCAGTTGGATGTCGGCAACCTGATCGCCCTTGATCTTCACCAACAGCGCGCCTTCGCCTTCGACGCGGGCCAGGTAATCCACTTTGATGACCTTACTTTTCATGGGCCTCGCTTTCCTTGCGAAAGGCTTCCGCGCAGGCGTTGAAACCGCGAAATGCGCGCACAAGGTCATCCGGTTTGACGCCGAGATGCGACCACCAGCGGCTCAGGGACGGGGTGTTTGGCGTTTCCTTCGGGCCGAAACATGCGTAACAGCCGCGCCCGTAGGCTGGACAGATCGCTCCGCAGCCTGCCTGCGTCACTGGGCCGAGGCAAGGGATGCCCTGAGCGACCATGACGCATACTGTCTCCTGGCGTTTGCACTCGACGCACACGCTGTGCTGCGGTGTGTTCGGTTTGCGTCCGTTCAGGAACGCGCTGAGAACTTCGACCAGTTGCAACTTGTTGATGGGACAGCCGCGCAGCTCGAAATCGACAAACACATGGTCGGCGATGGGAGTCGATTTGTTCAGCGTCTGGATGTAATCGGGCCGGGCGTAAACGATGGACGTAAATTCCTTCACATTCTTGAAATTACGCAGCGCTTGGATGCCCCCGGCCGTGGCGCACGCGCCGATGGTGACAAGGAACTTTGACGCGCGGCGGATGCCGTGGATGCGCTCGGCATCGTGGGGCGTCGTGATCGACCCTTCCACCAGCGAAATGTCGTACGGCCCTTTCACCACCGCGCGCGAGGCTTCGAGAAAGTTGGCGATCTCCACCGCGCCAACCAGCGCCAGCAGTTCGTCTTCACAATCCAACAGGCTGAGCTGGCAGCCATCGCAGGAGGCGAACTTCCATACCGCGAGTTTCGGTTTGTGTTTTCGCGCCATGTCAAATCTCCTCTTTGCCGAAAATGGATTCAATGCGGTCAAAGCGAAAGACCGGGCCGTCTTTGCAGATAAATGCCGGCCCGTACTGGCAGTGGCCGCAAAAGCCAATCGCGCATTTCATGTTACGCTCCATGGACACGTAGGTGCGCTCCGGGGGCACACCGCGCTTGTGCAGTCCCATCACCGCGTAGCGCATCATCACCTCGGGGCCGCACACCAGGGCCAGGGCGTTCGACGGATCGAAGGGCGCACGCGAAATCAGCGTGGTGACCACTCCCACGCTGCCGTGCCAGCCGCTTGAAGCCCGATCCACTGTGACATAGATTTCCAAGTCGAACTTTCCACGCCATCGTTCCAGCTCTCGTCTGTAGAGGATGTCTTCGGGGGTGCGGGTGCCGTAAAGGAGAACAATTCTGCGATAACTCTCCCGGTGCGCCATCATGTGGTAGAGCGCGGGCCGCAACGGCGCCAATCCGATGCCGCCTGCGACAATCACGAGGTCGCGGCCGGTTGCTTCTTCCATGGGCCATTGACTCCCGAACGGGCCGCGGATGCCGATCATATCCCCGCGTTTGAGCCGGCGCATGGCTCTGGTCACGGCGCCGACTACCCGCGTGGTGTGCTGAAGCGGTTTGGTCCCGTGGGGGTAACCACTGATGGAAATCGGAACTTCCCCCACACCGAACACATACAGCATGTTGAATTGACCGGGCGCGAACAAAAACCGTCCTCTCCCGTCCGTTGGCTCGATCTCCAGCGTGAAGGTGTCATCCGTCTCGCTTCGCAGCCGTTGAATGCGGTGGGGCTCAGGCAGCATCGGGTTTGGAGTCAACCCAGTGGTCACAGGTTGTTCAAGAGTTTGTGCCATACAAATCCATTAGTTGCACTCTCGTTGCCTCCAACCGGTCGGTGACCACCCGACTGAACCGCTTGAGCAGCTCATAACCCAGGTCGTGATCTCCTTCGCATTTGGCGCGAAGACATTTGCCATCAAAGGCCAGGGCCCGAGTGGCCTGCCGCGTCCGCGCCTGAAAGCGCCAGCGATAGGGAGGAAACAGCCACGACCAACCCAGCATCTCCCCCTCGCAAACTGTTTGCACGGCGGTGGAGCCCCGCTCTGGAACGAGCACTTCCACCGCCACCAAACCCTCACGGATGAGGTAAAACTTGTCGGCTTCTTCGCCCTCGCGGAAGATCACTTGGCCGGCCTCGAAGCGCACGTTCTTGGCGCATCCGGTGACGAGCTTGATGTGCCGCTCCTCCAGGCCTTGGAAAAACGGTTGTTCTCTGATAATCGGTTCAAGGTTGTGTATCATGACGATCCTTTCTTGGTCGGTCCGTCGCCGCCGGCAGGTTCAGTTTCCCGGATCACGCGGACTTCCTCGGTAATATCAATGCCCACCGGACACCACGTGATGCAGCGACCGCAGCCCACGCAGCCCGATGTGCCAAACTGGTCAATCCATGTCCCCAGTTTGTGGGTCATCCACTGCCGATAGCGCGATTTCGGCGTGGCCCGCACGCTGCCTCCGTGGAGGTAGGAGAAGTCCAGGGTGAAGCACGAGTCCCATTTGCGCCAGCGCTCGGCGTGTTCGCCGCTCAGGTCGGTCACATCTTCCACCGTAGTGCAGAAACAAGTCGGACAAACCATCGTGCAATTGGCGCAAGTCAGGCAGCGCGCCGCCACGTTGTCCCAGCGCGGATGCTCATAATTGCGGTAGAGCAGTTCCTTGAGACCGGCGGGGTCCAGTTTGCGGCCCATGTGTCGGGCGGTCTCGGCCACGATGCCCTCAGCTTTCTCGCTGTCCTGCGGGTTCGTCCGCTCGTGCGGAATGCCGCTCAACAGCACCGCGCCGCGTTCCGTGCCCGCTTCCATCACGAAGAAATGTCGTCCCTCCTGCACCACCTCCGTCATCGCGATGTCGTAGCCGACCGTCGCTTTCGGCCCAGTCTTCATGGAAACGCAAAAGCATGTGCCGCCGGCCTGCCCGCAATTGACCGCAACCAGGAAAATGTTTTCCCGCCGCGATTTGTAAACTGGGTCCACATAGCGGTCGCCCAGAAACACTTTGTCTTGGATGGCGATGGCATGCAGTTCACACGCCCGCACACCGAGGAAGGCGAACTTCACCCCCTTCGGTCTTTGAGAAATGACTTGAAAACTGTGCCCGTCCCGTTTGGCGCTCCACAGGCGCTGAATCGGCGGGTGAAGGAATCTCTTCCACGAGTGCGGGCCGACGGCGTAGCCGAACAACGCGCTGTCGGCCCGCCGTTTCAGCCGATATTTGCCACCGTCCTGTTCATCCGTCCATCCTGCCGGCAGATCATTGATGGAAGCCAAATGGTCGTAAACAATGGCGCCGTCCCGCACAGTCGGGCCGACGACATCGAAGCCTTGGGTGCGCAAGGCTTGGAGCAACAAGTCGAGTTGCTTCGACTCGATTGTTACACTGCTTCCAATTTGAAGTTGTGCGGCGCTCATTTGTTACCACCGGAATCTCGGTCGCGCGGCCTGCGAACTGAACCCACACTGTTGTCGCTGGCGCGCCCTCACGCGACCGGTTCAACCGCGCCAACAGCTCAAACCGCCCTACGTTTGGCGCAGTTGAATTGTGCTCCTGTGTCTCCAATTGATGCAATTCATTATTCGGCGCCTTGGCCATGTCACGCCGCAATTGATGACTGACGCCGAGATTCAAACCGCGCCCTTTGCATCCGGACAGGCCGGGAAAACCCTGCAATCCGCCGAGTTAAAAGCTCAACTGCAAATTCGGCAGCGTTGAATTCAATGTGAACCACAAGCTGCCCTTTCGAAAACAGTGCTTGCAATTCCGCGGCAACTGGATGACTTTCCCGGCGATTGGATTGGGGTCGTAGCTCAGTTGGCAGAGCGTCTCGTTCGCAATGAGAAGGTCAGGGGTTCGACTCCCCTCGGCTCCACCATCTTGATAGTCAAGCACTTACGCTTAGAGGCGCAAAAGTAAGAACTGCTGGTAAGAACAAATCCATCCGTGTTTGCGGGTATGCGGGAATGTCAAATCTCTGCGTTTTTGGGCGGTTTTGCTCCGGTTGCTCACGGAAAATGCTCTGCCTGTGCGCCTAATCGCGTCCAGCAAGCGTTTTGACGCTCACACGCTGCAAAGCCCCGTGGCACGCTCCAAACGCGCCAGGTTCGCTTTCCACCCGCTTTTCGCATTGTCAAGCGGCCTGATTTGTGGTCATATCGGGAAACAATTTAGCGTAGTCGGAAGGTCAGACAGAAAACCGCGAATTTTTTAATGACCTTTGAACAAAGCCGGAAGGCCGACGCCCAGACGGGCGCGGCCTGCCGTATCTTTGTTCAAGGCGCTTCGCGGTGCCTCTGTCTGGGTGCGTCGGGTTCGCGCCTTTTCCTTTGCGCTCATGCAATTAACGAACAAAAATTATGAAAAGAACATTGCCCACCATTTTAGCTTTGTCGTTCTTGGCCGTTTCAACAGCGCAGGCCCAGCCTGTGGTAGTAGGCTATCCCTTGGGGGTAAATCCACTGGGTAATTTTATTAACGGTCCACCTTTCGGCCCCTTCACTTCTTGGACGCTCCTTGGTTTCGAGACGTGGGGCGATGTTTACCTGTCGGGTGACTTATTCATACCGTCCAGTGCTATGTCTTCTGGCAATGATATAGGTGGTGGCGTTTTTTCTGGTTGGCTTCCTGTTACCGCAATCGCGCAAGGTGCGTTTTATGACTGCCCCAACCTGGTTAGCGTTGTATTTCCCAGCACCGTCACCAGTATTAATGCGTCGTATGAATCAGACGAAGACGGCTGGCCATCTTTCGGCCTATGCCCCAGCCTCACACAAATGTATTTCATGGGCAATGCACCAGACTTGGGCAATATGGGACTAGCGAATGGCATCAATACAACAATTTATTATTTGCCGAGCACCAGCGGTTGGGGTTCCAATTTTAACGGTTCTCCAACGATACTGTGGAATCCGACGATTCTGACAAACGACGGCACTTTCGGTATCAGTAATAATCAGTTTGGGTTTACCATTACCGGCACGCCTAACATCCCCATAATGGTAATGGCCTGCACCAATTTGAACATTCCTACTTACGAGTCGGAGCAGGGGACGCTGGTTGTGCCGTTCATAAATGGGTGGACTCCGCTAACAAATGTGTTGCTCACCAATGGTTCATTCTATTTCAGTGAACCATTGCAGACGACCAGCTCTGGCCGCTTTTACAAGATCAGCCCGCCATGAGGTGTGAGCAAAGCAATATGAGGCGGGAGCGGGAGTAAAACACGAAAGGAAACATGCCACAACTTGTCACCTGCCCATGCCAGCACTGCAATGGGAAACTTGAATTCGACCCCGCCACACTTTCAGAGGAGAACAAGAAAATAACCTGCCCGCATTGCTCGCTTGACACGATTCTTTTCGTGCCGCCGCCGACCGACGCAAAGTTGGAGACGATTCTTTCCCCACCGCCACCGCCACCCAAGGTAAACATCGGCAAACTTGCAAAACTGGCACCAATTCAGGGAGTCTGGACGTGGAAGGTGGAAAAAAAGCTGGATGATTGGGCCGACTTGTTCATAGGGATCGGAATACTCGGTCTGATTGGCGGGGTCGTTGCCGCATTTGCCGTAGGAAGCGATTCTTTATTTTGGTTGTTTGTGGCTTCTGGAATTGGCATTGTGGTAAACGCGGGCGTTGCTTATGCGCTGCTTAAAGGTGTTGCCGAGCTAATCCGGTTGCACAAAAAGCAGGCTGGCTTGCCTGTCTCGGGCTACTTCATTTTTGAGTGCAGCGAATGCAAGACAAAGTTGACGGGGCCTAGAGAAGAATGCCCCCGATGCGGCTTGAGGCTCCAAAAGTGAGCCGCCCGCGCTAATAATATACATTGCTCGCGCGCGCGCGCGCTAGAGAAGAGATTTCTATGCCGGGGTTGCTTATCAGACCGCCCGCTACAGCACAGCGCCTTGCGCGGAGGTTGCGACCTGGCGCGTTTTGGTTGCAAAACCGGGGAATATAGCACCCCCGTCGTTTGGTTGCGTTCCAAGCACATCCAGCCGAGGGCCAAGATTGTTCTGGACAAAAGAGAACGCCTGCCATACGGTCAGAACCATGAGAACTTTCGTGTCGCACGGTGCGGATGAATAACAATGTTAGGCCGCTTGCACATTTATGAAAACAAACATCAGACAGTTGCTCATAATCGGGGCCAGCGTTTTTCTGCTGGCCGGTTGCTGCACCACTCACCACGTCACAATATGGGAATATAAGGTCGTGCCCGTGGTGACACCCAATGGGCCAGAGTGGCAGAGCAATGAAGAGATGAAGGAAGAAGCACTGATGAAGGACCTGGGTAAGGAGGGCTGGATATTCGTCAGTAAATCAGACCCATTTTTGTATTTCAAGCGCCCGGTGAAATAAGGCACCGCAGCCTAACAAGTCGCCGGAGCCAGTCGTTTCGCACACAGGCCAAAGCTCGTGAGCGTAAGAGAAAGACTGTCGTTGGCGTGCGGGGGGTTGCCTGCAATGGGGCACGGCTGGTTGTCGGGCGGTTCGGAGAGCGTAAGAAAGAAGACTTCAAGTTTTGAGGCCGGTATTTTTAGTAGGCGGTGGAACTGAGCTTTTACGAGCGACAGGAACATAACGATACCGCGAAGCCCGCCTCGCGTTGCCTTTCTCCACAAGCTCAATAATGCCCATCACCTGTAATGCGGTCAGCCATTTTGTGGCCTCGTGAGCGGTGTCAAGACCGAGCAGGCGTTGACACACGCGGCTGGAAAGGAAAAAGGGCTGATCGCCATTCAGCCGTTGGAGTTGGAAGCAGAAACCAACAAGGTGTTGGTTGCGCTCCTCCTCAAACATCTTGGCTTCCGGCGGCAACGGTTCGCTTTGCGCGAGATTCCAAGCCTCGTCAATCGTGTTGCCGCCAAGCGGAGTTTTCGCGCGTTTTGTTGCATTCATAAATTCAGCAAGGTAGGCGTCCCGGCTTTGGCCAGGGCGCAAAAAGGGAAGTGATCTTTTATACCATTCATTGAACACGTCCAGACATTGCGGAAGGGAGTAAGGGCGTTGCTCCAACCTCTCAAGGTTGAGGATTCCCCGCGCCAGCTTAAAAAGCAGTTCGTTGTTGTGGCGGACTTTTGTCGGCACACAGAGCCGTAGAACATCCTCACGATTTTTTATTGTTCCGGCTCCGCCCTCACAGACAGAAGCGCACAGACTGTCACCGATGACATCTGATGCTTCTGTAAAGCCTTGCTGAGTTAAACTCTTTCTGCAATTGTGCTTCTGTAAATCATTCTCTGTAACATTGTCTCTGTGAGTGTCGTTCTGTAAATGGGACTCTGCAAAAGAAAATGCTGGTGTGTCGAAGCACTCCGGCCAGTTAATTGAATCCAATTCAACCTTGACAACTGGCTTTTGCACCACCCATTGATAAGATTCTCCCGTGTCCGGGTGAATCCCCCAAACGATGCTCTGGCTCCCGGTGCTGCGGAATTCCCCGGCACTTTCGCCAGTTACGGTCTTTAGTTTGATCGTTGCTGTCGGACACTGGCCTTTCACGCGAATCCAAAAGACACGGCCACGGGAACCATGAGTCTGAAAGGTATCCGAGAGGACGGGATTGGATTTCAGAAACGGCTCAACCAAGCTGTCCTCGTCAATGTCAATCGCGCACAACCCGCCAGACACCGCGCCCAGCGCCACGCCGATGTTGCCATTCTTGAGCTTGGCCAAATATGCCGGGGTCATGGCTGCTAGAGTCAAATGGCGCCACCGCTTGTTGGTGCCTTTCACGCCCTTGGGCCATGCGATGAACACAGCGGAACCGAGAAGCCTTTTGAGTCCGGGCACTGGGTCGGCGGCAGGGCCAATGACGCTCATTCGCGGAGGTGGTGGTCGTGGTGGAATCATAGGTCTCCCTCCACAATCATTTGCTGCAACTTGGTGTTGAGACTGGCGCGGATGTTAGCAATGTCCCGCTTTTCCTGGGCCTCGCGCTCCTGCACCGCATTAAGCTGGTCAACGTCAACCACCTTCAGAATCGCGTCGTGGACACACTGGCGCAGGACATCCGGCTCCAAGGCTTCACATTCCCAACACAGGTTGGTTCCCGTGCGTTGAACGTATTGACGAAACCGGGTGCTCGATTCCTTGGCTGGGTTGCTGGTCAGGTTATATTGCCTTACCTGTTCGAGCGTGACGGCTGGTCGGGTGGCAATGACATCAATGCCATGATTGTCCCGCAGACTGCGGACGGCATCATCGGCCAGATTCAAACCTTCCGGGTCGTGGTCGGACACAATGATAAGAATGCACTTCGGCTCGCTTGGGCCAGCGTGATTTGCAACTGTGGCGCGCCAGCGTTCCTCAATCTCGCGCCACAATGACGGGCCGCCATAACCACGCAACGCGGTGATCGGGATGTGAAAATTCTCGGCAATATCCGAAACGATGTTAAGCAGCGTGTTTTTCTCAACGATCAATTCGATGTGATTCGGCTGACCCTCCATCCGGTCGCGTTGGTAGCCAGTGAGAAAGAACCTGACCTCGTTCCCGATGAAACCGGCTGGGTTGGCATAGTGCTGATATGTCTTTGATTCCCGCGTCGCGTCATCAATCGCTTCCCATGGAATGTCGCCGTGATACCGGGCCGAAACCAGCAGGCTGGAAAGTTTGCTGTAGCAGGCGAGATTGTTTTTATACCGCCAACGCTCGCCCTTTTTCTTGGTGGTCTGGGTCAGCGGCGGGTTGTTCAAAAGCTTGTAGTGGACTTGGCGCACGCTCAACGGCCAATAATCCTTCAGACTTTCAATAACCTCTTGCGCGGCGGCAAGAAACTCCTGCTGGCGTGGGCCGACTTCTTCCGCACATTTCGTTCCGGCCACCTTCATCACTTTTATATTCGGATTGCCCTTTGCCTTGTGATAATCGGCCCATGAATGACCGTCATGCGAATCCTCTTCGGTTCTCAGCAACGATTCGGACAGGGTGGCCGCCACGCTTTTGATTCGCTGGGGGTTGTATTCGGACAATAGGCGGTGATAATCGGTTTCGTTGGCGCGGGTGACGTTGGCAAAACGGACAGGCACTTTTTTCCAGCCAAGCTCCAGCACCGCGAACAAGCGGCGGTGGCCGGAGAGGACATAATGGTCTCGCGTCACAATGATCGGTTCTTCCAAACCTAAACGTTTGATGCTCCTCACCAGCACTCCCAGTGCCGGGTCATGGTCGTAAGTAGTAGGGCCATAAATCTCGCTGTTCTCCGGGGAAGGTCTAATTTCTGTGATTGGAAGGAGTTGAACTTTGTAACGCTCAATCAATTTTCTATCTTGTTGAGAAATCGCTTGTCCTTGCGCTGGGTCGGAAGTTGCTTTGTTGCGCGATTGACTTTTGCGCGATTTTGTGTAGTTTTTAGCCATTGGTTCAATCCCGGCTGACTGCCAAACGTGAAAGGAAAGCAGTTGGCCGGGCTTCTTTTTATGCGGCTTTCCCTTCTTCGTGTGCGCGGATGTAAGCCCGCAACGATTGCCAATCAATCAAACGGATTCCCGTCTTGGCTCCGCGCTGGCGCAAAACGAATGACCGCACGGGCGCTTTAAAAGAGTTTTGTTGACATGGCAAAATGAGCATGTTTAATGCGCTCCGGCTCATCCCGCAACGCGGGCAGAGTTGGCCTGGCTTTGGCAGTCGGAGAAACTCCGGCTCGAAGGGTATTGTTTGAACGCGCGGTGGAATTTCCACCGGCGTTGCTGTCAATTCTTTTTTGCTTGTCGCCTTTATTTGCGTCATACGATAACTAAAACGCAGGCGAACAAGTCCCTCAAGATGTTGAAAATCTAACGGTTTGGGGCCTTTTTAGCTTTTGCGCGCAACTTGCCTTTTGGCAGATAGAAAAGCTTGCCATCTTTACGTCTGGCCACGGCAAGCCACTGCTCGTCATCTTGATAAATCGTGTTCAAGTTGAAAGGATTCCGGCCTTTACTATACTCGTGACTGAGGGACTCCCTGACCTGCCTTACAATTGTCGTTGCCTTGGCTACTTCTGCTGGTGTTTTTGGGTCAAATACAACGTCGGCAATCTGCTTATCCTGAAGGTCGCAAACGTGTATCCAGTCCCAGAGCTTTTTCCCTCTTACGTCCGTGCAACAAAAGTCGTGGTTGCCCGGACATCGCAATTTGCCGTTTTCCTTTATGACATACGTGTAATGGATTAAGAACCAGCGCACGCGCCCTGACTGCGAAACGTCATATTGAAGTTCGTTCAGTTTTTGCCGCGCAAAGGCTATGATTTCAATCACCAAGTCGGGATTGTGCGCGAAGCAGACCGACACCGTTTGCCACTCGTCTTTCAACGCGGCCTCCTTTACGCCATGTGTGAAAATGGCTTTCTCCTCAACCGTCGTGAAAGTTTTCACCCCGTCATGCTCCTCAATCGGGTAGCCATGATATGCTGCCGTGTCCACAACCTGACTAGGACAATACGCCACTTCAACAAGGGCCGTCCAATCCGGCGGCAGCTTCTCTTTGAATCGGCGTTCCACTTCCTCGCAAAGCATTTCAAATGCGAAATGATGAAAGTATCTAAGCGGGCGTTTGCGTTGAGGCATGGCGGCGTCCTTTCGTTATTCGTTATTGCGAAGGTGGCTTAAGGTTCATGGGTTCAAGATGTCCGGGAGTTTGTCGGCGGCTTGTTGCAAGACAACGGTTTCAATGTGCGTATATTGACGGGACACGCTGGCGCTGTCGTGCCCGATGAATTCCCGCGCCACAGCGTCGGAAACTCCCGCCGATTTCAAAAGCGTTGTGGCGGTGTGCCGCAACGAATGAAAGCTGACCTCATTTTGCTCGCGCCTAGCGGAGCGGCCTTTGCCAGTGGCCTTGTGCGACTGCTTTTCCGCCATTCCAGCGGCAACAAGAATGGCGTGGAATTGATTCGACAGGTTGCCCGCGTGTTTATGGCGTAGAGCGGTTTCGTAAATGCGCGGGAATAGCGGCGCGTCCGGCTTGTCGCTGGACGGCAGGTTTTCGATAAAGCGGACAAGCGGCGGCGCAAGCGGCAGGATTTGCCGTCTGCCAGTTTTGATTGTGACGAGGCGAATTTCCCCGCGCTGCAAGTCCAGATTGGCCCAAGTCAGGCGAGCAATGTCCCCAAGGCGCTGCCCGGTGTAGATTCCAAACATAATCATGCCGCGCCATTCTGGGCTTGCCATTTCCAGAATGCGCCTCAATTCCGGCAGAGTGAACGGCCGCCGCTCAAAGCTGTCACTGTGGCGTTTCAAGAGCGTTACCCGCTCCGCTTCATTTGTGCTGGTCAAACCGTCACGGCGGGCTTGAGCAAATGCGGAGCGCAACACTTTTATGGCCACGTTCACTGTGCCGGGCGTCACGCGGTTGGCCAGCGTGTCACGGAATTTCATAATGTCCGCCGCCGTGACATGGGAAATGTCGCGCTGGCCCTTTGAGCCAAGGTGATCTTTAAATTGCCCGATGACGCTGGCGTATTTCGCATGGGTTTTGTCGCCCGCTTCCAGTTCCTTGCGCTTGAGCCAGGCGGCAAGAAAATCGCTGGCGGTTGAACTGGGCAGCGTGTCCGGGTTGGCCATTGCATAAATGTCCGCAATTGTCTGCCGCGCCCGCGATTCAATAAACCGCCCCTCACTGGCGGCGCGGGCGGCGTCCTCATATTGCGTGGCAATGCGTTGCGCTTTGCGGCGGTCACTTGTGCCGGTGCTTCGCTTTGTGCGTGTGCCGTCCGGCAGCCGGAAGCAGGCGGACCAGAACGGAGACTTAGGATGTTTGAATAATGATGCCATAGTGGTAAGAACAATACTAAGAACGCTCGCCCGTGTCAAGCGTGTTTGTTTATGTTTGATTATCAATGACTTATGAAAGTTCAAAGGAGCGTAGTCGTCTCAGGGGTTCGACTCCCCTCGGCTCCACCAGCCTTCGCCCGCAGCGCAGCGGAGGGCGAAGGCTGCCGCGCCGGAGCGTCTGACGCGAAGGCGGGCCGCTTTGTGCCATCGGAGGTGCGGGCTACGGCTCGGCAAGCCA